>Ga0209749_1000509_pt1 | contig 51223 bp, 45 predicted proteins | sample EPASupsiteSAE347_FD_187267 | JGI IMG/M metagenome (GOLD analysis project Ga0209749, IMG submission 187267) | Bioremediated contaminated groundwater from EPA Superfund site, New Mexico - Sample SAE3-47 (SPAdes) (version 2) | ecosystem: Environmental > Aquatic > Deep subsurface > Groundwater >... | reverse complement strand
CACATAAAAAACAATATCTTAATGAATCTTTTTTGCATATTCATAATAGATTGCACAACAAATAGTTGCATAAATAGACATCGGCTCCCAAAGTGTAGTGGATATTTTTGCTTTGGAATTCAGGTAATAAAGGCGCAGGGGTTTATAGCTCAACATGATGTTTAACGCGAGGAACGGGGGGACATCCGCCTTCGCCCAAGCGTTTCGGTGGACAAGGGGCTGTCACGCCCAACCTCAGACACGGACGCAAGCAGGGATGCTTGCGCTACATTGTCCGGGAAACGATTCTGAAACCGGCACGAAGCCACATTTTGCTTGCCCAGAGCATTTGACGCATCTATTATTAATAGGTAGCAAGATAATTATCAACAATGAGGAGCGCTATGCCAACAATTGCCGACAAAGTATGCGAAAAAGCCCTTTCCCTTCCGGCGGATGCCCGCATCGGTCTGGTGGAGAAACTACTTTCCAGCCTTAATCTTCCAACACAAGAGGACATTGACCGCGCTTGGGCTGAGGAGGCCGAGCGGCGGGTTGACCAGATTGAAAAAGGAAAAGTGAAGCTTATTCCCGGAGAGCAGGTGTTCGCAAGAATCCGTCGGAAGTACCGGCGATGAAATTTTATTTTCATCCGCAAGCTGACGAAGAGTTTGGTAAGGCTGTGCGGTATTATGAAGATTGCCGGAGAGGACTTGGCATTGATTTCACCGAAGAGGTCTATTCGACAATCGCCCGCATCCGTGATTTCCCGGACACGCCTGGACGGTGATGTCGAAAAATGTCCGACCGAAAAAATCAGAACGGGGCCGTGCCGGCGCTGGAGGCCGGAAATTCGCACGCCCAATTTGCCCCCGGCAAAGCATTTGACATCAATCCGGCGGTTCTGCTAAATTCTGTCAGGTTGAATTGGAAGATGAATGACGATATGAACCGCAAAAAAATTACGCTGTTGACGGTGTTCCTCCTTGTCCTGGCCCTGGCGGCGCTGGCCGCATTTTTGATCAAACGTCCCGGGCATTCGCCCTCCATGGCGCCGCCGGAAGTGCTGGTCATGGAGGCGATGCAGCGGGACATGCCCGTTTACAGCGACTGGATCGGAACGCTCGACGGGTTTGTCAACGCCCAGATCCGCGCCCAGGTCAGCGGCTATCTTATGGCCCAGGAATATCGCGAGGGATCTTTCGTCAAAAAAGGCGATTTGCTTTTTCAGATTGATCCGCGCCCTTTCCAGGCTGCTTTGGACAAGGCCAACGGCCAACTGGCCCAGGCCAGGGCGCATCTGGGCAAGACCGAGTTGGACGTCAAACGCTACACTCCCCTGGCCAAGACCAGCGCCATCAGCCAGGAGGAACTGGATGACGCAGTTCAGGCCAATCTGGCCGCCAAGGCTGCGGTTGATTCGGCGCTGGCCCAGGTGCATGAGGCCGAGTTGAATCTTGGGTTCACCAGTATTACGTCTCCTGTGGACGGCATTGCCGGCATTGCCGAGGCGCAGGTCGGCGATTTGGTCGGGCCTTCTTCTCCGCCGTTGACCACAGTTTCGACGCTGGATCCCATCAAGGTGTATTTTCCGATCAGCGAACAGGAATACATGCGGGTGGCGAATAAAATCAGAACCGACGAAAACAGCAGCTTGACCAATGCCCATCATAAGGACCTCGAACTGATACTGGTGGATGGCGACAAGTATCCGCAAAAGGGGGAAGCGGTCATAGCCGACCGCCAGGTCAATGTCAGGACCGGCACGATCCGCATCGCCGGTCTGTTCCCCAATCCGGATTATATTTTGCGTCCGGGCCAGTATGCCCACATCCGGGCCGTGACGAAAACATGCGAGGGCGCAATCCTTGTGCCGCAGCGTGCGGTGGTTGAAACGCAGGGGTCTTATAATCTCGTGGTCGTGGACAAGGACAATCGCGCCTCCATCCGGCCGGTGGAGATGGGCGAGCGCAGCGGGTTGTTCTGGATCGTCAGCAAGGGATTGATGCCCGGTGAAAAGGTGGTGGTTGAAGGCACGCAAAAGGCGCGCGAAGGCGCCTTGGTTGATCCGAAACCCTATGTGCCGGATGCCGGGTCCTCTACGGTTGGAGGCGCAAATAAGCCGGAGCAGAACGCAAATCCCTCCAAATGACGAAATTTTTCATCAATCGTCCCATAGTGGCCATGGTGATTTCCATTATCATGGTCATCGTGGGTATTGTCATGATCTTCGGCCTGCCCATGGCCCAGTTCCCGGATATTGTCCCGCCCGAAATCCAGATCCAGGCCACCTACGTCGGCGCCGACGCCCTTACCGTGGAGCAATCGGTCGCCACTCCCATCGAGCAGCAGATGAGCGGCGTGGACAACATGGAATACATGTATTCCGTGAACGCCAACAACGGCTCGATGTCGATGCGCATCGATTTCGACGTGGGCACGGATCCGAGCACCGACCAGATCCTGGCCCAGATGCGCGAATCCCAGGCCGAATCGCAGTTGCCTTCCGACGTGCGCAATTACGGCGTTACGGTCCAGAAATCCACCTCGGCCCCGCTCATGCTTTTTTGCCTGTATTCGCCCAATGGGACCTACGACGCCACTTTCCTCTCCAATTACGCCTACATCAATCTGAACGATCAACTGCTGCGCGTGCCGGGCATCGGCAGCCTTCAGGTTTTCGGGGCCGGACAATATGCCATGCGGTTCTGGGTCAAGCCCGACCGTCTGGCAAAGCTGGGCGTGACCGTGCCGGAAATCATCAAGGCGGTCAACAACCAGAACAGGGTCAATCCCGCCGGCCAGATCGGCGGCGAGCCGGTGCCCGCCGGCCAGGAATACACCTATACCGTCCTCGCCCAGGGCCGCCTGGTGTCCGAGGAGGAGTTCGGTCAAATCGTCATCCGGGCCGAGCCGGACGGCTCCATGATCAGGCTGAAGGACGTCGCCCGTGTGGAACTCGGCTCGCAGTATTACAATCTCAAGAGCAGGCTCAATGGGAAACCCGCGGCCGTGATAGCCCTCTACCAACTGCCGGGCTCAAACGCGATCAAGGCGGTTGACGGGGCCAACAAATTAATGGCCGAATTGAAGCAGCGCTTTCCGTCCGACCTGGACTATGCGGTGGGGCTGGACACCACCGAGGCGGTCCGGGCCGGCATCAGTGAAATCGTCAAAACGCTTTTCGAGGCGCTCGGGCTGGTCATCCTGGTGGTGTTCATATTTCTGCAGAGCTGGCGCGCCACCCTGATTCCGCTCCTGGCCGTTCCGGTTTCGCTGATCGGCACATTCATCTTTTTCCCGATTTTCGGTTTTTCCATCAACACTCTTTCGCTTTTCGGCCTGGTGCTGGCGATAGGGCTGGTGGTTGACGACGCCATTGTAGTGGTCGAGGCCGTGGAACGCCACATTGAGGATGGCCTGACGCCCAGTGACGCCACCAGCAAGGCCATGCAGGAAGTGTCTGGTCCGGTCATCGCCATTGCGCTTATCCTGGCGGCCGTTTTCATTCCCACCGTTTTCATTCCCGGGATCACGGGCCGGCTGTACCAGCAGTTTTCCGTCACCATCGCCATTTCCGTCCTGATCTCGGCCTTTAACGCGCTTACCCTGAGTCCGGCGCTTTCCGCCCTGCTTCTGCGTCCGCGCGGCGCGGCGCGCGGCGCGCTCGGATTTTTTTTCAGGAAATTCAACGACATGTTCAACCGCGCCAACACCGGTTACGTTTCGATCTGCGCGGCCTGCATCAGGAAAACGGCGCTCAGCCTGGGGCTCCTGGCGCTGGTGACGCTGGCCGTCGGCGGGTTCGGCAAAATAATTCCCGGCGCGTTTATTCCCGAGGAAGACCAGGGCTACATGTATATCAACGTTCAACTTCCGGATGCCGCCTCGCTCCAGCGCACTGACGAGGTCTGCAAGCGGATAGAAAAGATCCTGGCCGGGACGCCCGGCGTGAAATATTGCACCACGGTCTGCGGCTTCAGCATGCTGAGCTGGGTTCAGGATACTTACAGCGCTTTTTTCTTTGTCTCTCTAAAACCCTGGGAGGAACGCACAAAACCAGAAGAGAAATACGCGGCCATCGAGGAACATATCAACCGGGAACTTGCGAATATTCCGCAGGCCAGGGCGTTTTCATTCTCGCCGCCCGCCATTCCCGGCGTCGGCTCGGCCGGCGGCGTGACCTTTCTGCTCGAGGACCGCGCCGGCAAGGATATAAAATTTCTTGCTGATAACGTGAAGGCATTTACGGAAGCCGTGCGCAAGCGGCCGGAAATAGAGACGATCAACACCACGTTTCTGCCCGATGTGCCGCAGGTTTTTGTGGATGTGGACCGTGACAAGGCCCTCAAGCAGGGCGTTGAAATAGACGAAGTCTACCAGACCCTGCAGACTTTCATGGGTGGTTATTTCATCAATTATTTCAACCGGTTCGGCCGGCAGTGGCAGGTCTATGTCCAGGCCGAGGGCGATTACCGCGACCGCGCCGAGAACCTCGGGCAGTTTTATGTGCGCAACAGCAAAAACGACATGGTCCCGCTTTCCGCCCTCACCACCATAGAATCGCGCGCCGGCCCGGAATTTACCATGCGGTTCAATCTGTATCGTTGCGCCCAGTTCAACGTTGCCGCCGCTCCGGGATTCAGTTCGGCCCAGGTCATGAAGGCGCTTGAGGATGTCTTTGCCCAAACGATGCCGCGGGAAATGGGGTATGATTACCTGGCAATGTCCTACCAGGAAAAGCAGGCCCAGCAGGGCGTGCCGGTCTGGGCGATTTTCGGGCTTTCGCTTTTGTTCGTTTTCCTGATTCTTGCGGCCCAGTATGAAAGCTGGGGACTGCCTTTCAGCGTTCTCCTGGGAACACCCATCGCGGTGTTCGGCGCGTTCCTGGCGATCTTTTGCCGTGGTATGGAAATGAGCGTTTATGTCCAGATCGGATTGATAATGCTGATCGGCCTGGCGGCCAAAAACGCCATCCTGATAGTTGAGTTTGCCAAAACGGGATATGATCAGGGCCAATCGGCCGTGGATGCGGCCCTGACCGCGGCGCGCATAAGACTGCGCCCCATCCTTATGACGGCCTTTGCCTTCATATTGGGGTGCGTGCCGCTCTGGATCGCGACCGGTTCCGGCGCGGTTTCGCGCCAGGTGGTGGGCACGGTGGTTATCGGCGGCATGGTGGCCGCCACCTGCGTGGCCGTTTTCATCATCCCGGTGTCATTCTCGTTCGTTCAGCACTTGATTCACGGGAAGGAACCGCCGCGCGGGGAGCCGCCGGCAAAAGAGCAGGGGAATTCTTAATGAAGCGTTTGAAAAGAAGCGCTGACGAGAATAAAGAAACTTTGAACATGCAACGTTCAATATGCAACGTCCAACGCGGAGAAGTTGATCCGAAGTTGAAAGTTGAAAGTTGGACGTTGAATGTTGGATGTTTCTTTCTGGTGCTCATCTTCCTGGCCGGCTGCGCCGTCGGGCCGAATTTCAAGAAGCCGGTAGTGCCGGACATGCCGGGCGGATTTATGGGGCAGGGGATTGTGACCCAGCAGGCGACCATTGCCGATCTGCCCTGGTGGGATCTGTTCGATGACGACATGCTCCATGACCTGGTCCGGTCCGCGCTTGCCAACAACTATGACCTGCGCATTGCCATCAGGCGCGTGGAGCAATATCAGGCCCTGGCCGCGCAGGCCCGCTCGCAGTATTATCCGCAGGTCGGCTATCAGGGCAACGTGGAGCGCGACCGCAACGCCTTTGCCGGCCAGCCCGCCCTGGGCAGCGGCGAAACCTATAATCCCATGGTGCTTGCCGCCTCCGCCGCCTGGGAAGCCGATGTCTGGGGCAGGATCCGCCGCGTGAACGAGGCCGCCCGCGCGCAACTGGCGGCCAGCGAAGAAGTCCGGCGCGGGATCATGCTGACGCTCGTCTGCAACGTGGCCCAGTCGTATTTTGAACTGCTCGAACTTGACCTTGAACTGGAGATTGCAAAACGGACAACGGTCTCGTTTCAGGAAAGCCTGGATATTTTCAGCCTGCGCCTGGCCAGCGGCGCGGCATCGCGGCTGGAAACCAGCCGCGCCGAGGCCGCATTGGCTTCAACCGCGGCGGTAATACCGGATTTGGAGCGGCGCATCGCGATCAAGGAAAACCAGATCAATCTTTTGCTTGGAAAAAATCCCGGAAAAGTGCCGCGCTGCCGCTCTCTGGTCGAGCAGGATATTTTGCCTGAGGTTCCAACAGGGTTGCCATCCGAACTGCTTCGGAGGCGTCCGGATATTCTGGCGTCTGAACAAAGGCTGTGCGCCGCCAATGCGCAGATCGGCGCGGCAATTGCCGATTGCTTCCCCAAGATCGGGTTGACCGCTCTTTTCGGCCGCGCCAGCACGGATTTGAATTCTTTCAACCGCGATGCCATGGCCTGGAACATGGGCGCCAACATGACCGGGCCTGTTTTCGACGGCGGACTGCGCCTGGCAAAAATCAGGCAGGCGCGCGCGCAGACCGAAGAGGAGGCGCTCGCCTACGAGTCGGCCGTGCGCACCGCGTTTCAGGACGTTGCCAACTCGCTGGTCACGCGCGAAAAACTTGAAGGCGTATTTGCGCAACAGGCGCGTTCCGTGCGTTGCTATGCCGATGCCGTGTCCGTGTCGCGCGACCGTTACATCGCCGGCAAGGCCAGCTACTACGAGGTTCTGGAGGCCCAGCAGCAATTATTCCCGGCCGAAAACAGCCTGGCCCAGACGCATCTCAATCGCCTGCTGGTCATAGTACAGCTTTACAAAGTCCTCGGCGGCGGCTGGAATCTGCCTGACGAGCAATGGGGCAAAGCGCAATGAGGTTTTGCGCACTCATGGCGAACCTGCGGCGATTTCCCGGCCGGCGTCCGCGTTCAGGCGGCGGGGGATCAGATGGAAAACCACCTTGTCGTTGTGTTCCCTGAGTTGACTTTCGATTCTTTTGCGCAAATCCTCGATTTCACTCATGGTTGTTTCCCCGTTGAAATGCAGTTCGATCTGCACCAGGCGCGCGGTCCCGCTCATCCGCGTGTAAATCGTGCCTATCCCGGCATAGGCTTCATATTCCCTTGTCAGGCAATTGAGGATCTTATACTGGAATTTTTCATCGAGTGGCAGGTCTATGAGCGATTTGACGTTTTTGACTATCAGGCAGCAGCCGTTGTAGAAAAGATAGACGGCGATCAGCGCCGCGATCGCCATGTCCATGATAATGGCGATCCGCGTCTCTCCGATGCCGGCGACAATGAGGCCGAATATCAGTCCGCAGAAGATTACGGTTTCATTTACGAATGACGCCCGGTAATCCACGTAATAAGCCTTCAGCAGGGGCGAATGATCCGGATATTTTCTTCCAAGACGCGTGATCCAGACCGCGAATATGGCGAGCCGGAAAATGGCCACGGAAAACAGCAGCGTCACCCCCAGGTTGATCGTCTCGGGCGGATTGAGGTAGCGTTTTACCGCTGCGGTCATAACGGCTATTGACAGGGGAACGATGCAGACCCCATAAACGAAACCGGCGAAATTTTCGAGCTTGCCGGTGCCGTAGGGATAATTGAACGTGTTGTTTCGCAGGATGATTCCCAGCGTTATCAATGCCATGACGTTGAGCAGCAGGGAGAGGCCGTAATCCAGGGTAATGGCGATTATCGTCAAAGAGCCGGACAATACGCCGAGCGCGACAACCAGCGTCGTCACCGGCAGGGAGGTGCCGACAAGCCAGGCGATGTAGCGGTATAAATCGTGATACTCCCGGTTGTGGTTCGGGACGGCGCCGGAGGCAGCGACTTCCTGATTGCCGTTATTTTTCATGATTGGCGCTGTGCGGCGTCCTTGTGGCGGATCGCAGCGTCCTGAAAAAATTTTGAAGGAGTTCCCTGCATTCCTCCTCCAGCACGCCGCCCGTTATTTTTTCCGCCTTCAGTTCTCCGGAGCCCTGAGGATCGTAGGCGCCGAACACCACGCGCGGTATGCGCGCCAGGGTGATCGCGCCGGCGCACATCGGGCAGGGCGCCTTGGTGACGTAAAGCGTCGTGTCGGTCAGGCGCCAGTCGCCCAGGGCGGAAGCGGCCTGCGTAATGGCGATCATTTCGGCGTGGGCGGTTGGGTCCTTTAAAAGCTCGGTCTGGTTGTGCGCCCGGGCGATGACCCGGTTGTTGTGCACGATGACCGCGCCGACCGGCACGTCGCCGGCCGCGACGGCTTCCTCGGCCTGGAGCAGGGCCAGGCGCATATAGCAAGAGTCTTCTTGACTGCCGTTCGTCATGCGGGTAAATTTATGAATCGTTAGCGTTTTTGAACGATAATGTCCGAAAACGACAAAGGCAATAAGAATATTATGGCTAATGAAGCGAAAAATTCCCTGAAAAGCGCATATGATCTGGCTTGCGCGCGTTTTGCCGGACAGGGCGACAGCCGCCCCCTTACCCAGGAGCAGAAGGAAGCCATCGCGGATGTGGAGCGCCAGGGAAAGGCCAAAATCGCGGAACGCGAAATCATGCTCAAGAGTCGTTTGGCGCAGGCCGGGGCCGACGAGGAGAAAATCGGCAAGTTGAAGGGCGAACATCAGGCTGAAATCGCGAAAATCAAGGAAAAGGCCGAGGCGGAAAAAGAAAAGATCAGAAACGGTTGAGGTTCTTTGGTTCAAAGTTCAAGCATGGGAATTTCAAAGTTTACGGGAGAAACGTCGCGCGGAGCGCGACGTCCACCTTCAGAGATATCCGGGTGGGCCGGGCGCTCCGCGCACGGCAGTTGCCGAACCTAACTTGACGGTTCACGGTTGGAAGAATAAACTTTGAACCCTGAACCGTAAACTTGTACAAGGAGAAACATGAACATAGGCTGGCAGGAAATTCTTTTAATTCTTGCGATCATTCTGCTCCTTTTCGGCGCCAAACGCCTGCCCGAACTGGCGCGCGCGCTGGGAAAAAGCCTGCGTGAATTCAAAAAGGCCAAAGACGAAGACCTTGAGAAAGAGGAAACTTCCGATCTGAAAAAAAATGAAGGGAAAAAAAACGGCAACTCATGAAATTTCGCTTGTCCCCGGCATTTGACGGAAAACAGGCCGGCCCGATGGCGACTCTCGGCTCGATCGGTTTTACCATCGTGGCCGCGACTCTTGCCGGGTTTCTGGCCGGGTATTGGATTGATCAATTACTTGGAACAAGCCCGCTTTTCATGATTTTGCTGCTTTTGGCCGGCTTTGCGGCGGCGCTGGTGAATATTTATTTTCAGGTCAAAAAAAGGGATAAAAAATAATGCCTTATTACAAGATATTTATCGGCGTTCTGGCCGGGCTGGCGGTGGGGGCCGTTAATTTCCTGATTTTACGCGCTTCCGTAAAACTGGCCGTGCGCAAGGCCGGCAGCGCCCTGGCGCCGCTCGTTATCATCGGCAGTTATCTGCTGCGCTACCTTTTTATCGGAGCGGTTGTTTTTGCCCTGATGAAGCGCGGCGAACACGTGATTTCCTTGACGGTGCTGGGAGTTTTGGGCATATTGACGGTTTTGCTGGCGGTCTGGCAGCAACAGAAAAAAAAGAACTGATTTTAAAATGGAAGAGATTGAAGGTCCGCAAATATTCGAATGGTTGAGCAGGATCCTCGGCCATCACATTCCGAAGGAAATGCTGATTTGCTGGTTTGTGGTGCTTTTGCTTATCGTCCTGGCCGCGCTGGCAAGGCGGAAGCTGGCGTTGCGTCCGGGAGCGCTGCAGAACTTCTTTGAGATGGTCTGGGAATACATTTCCGCCCTTTGCGTGCAGCTCGGCGGCCCGCAAAACGTGAAGTTCATGCCGCTTTACGCCACGCTTTTCCTTTTCATCCTCTTTTCGAACTGGCTCGGCCTCCTGCCGGGCATGTCTTCGCCCACCATGAACGTGAACGTGAACGCGGCCATGGCGCTTATAGTGGCTTTTTCCACCGAGGCCATGAACATCAGGCAAAAGGGCGCGATCGGTTACGTCAAGCATTTCTGCGGTCCGCCCTACTGGCTCGCGCCAATGTTCATCATCATTCGCGGCCTGGAAATTTTTACGCGGCCTCTGTCATTGACAATGCGGCTCTTCGGCAATATGCTGGCCAAGGAAATCATTTTAGGCGTATTGGTTTACATGGCCACGCTTTTCTTTTTTGCGCCGGACGTGATGTCCAAGCTTTTGCTGCCCGTGCCGCTCATATTGCGGCCGGCGATCATTTTGCTGGGCGTACTGGTGGGCGTGGTGCAGGCGCTGGTTTTCACGGCGCTTTCCATGGCCTATATCGGCAGCGCCTACGCGGAACACCATTAGAAATGTAGAATTCAGAATGCGGAAGGCAGAATAAAAAAAGGAGAGAAAAGAAATGGATATATTGACTGCTTCGATATTTGCGGCGGCGGTGGTGGTCGGAATCGGAACAATCGGGCCCGGCATAGCGCAGGGTATTGCGGTCAACGGCGCCATGCACGGCATATCGCGTCAGCCGGAAGCTTCCGGAACGATCGGCACCAACCTTATCATCGGCCTGGCCTTCACCGAGTCTCTCACGATTTACGCGCTGGTCATAGCGCTGTTGCTGCTTTTTGCGAATCCGTATACCAAATCGGCCAAGTCCCGCCAGGAGGCCCGCGACGAACTCGAGACGCTGCAGGCCAGGATCCAGCAGGTGGAATTGCAGACCAAGCTGGACGCCATGCCCAAGGCAACCGTTCCTGCGGAAGCGAAATGAACGGAATGTGAAGCGTCGTTCGTGAAGCGTATTTCGTTTTTAAATTCTTACGCTGCACGTTTCACGAGTTCCGCTGCACGCAATCAGCCATGCTTGACCTGAACTTATATCTGATCATCGGCCAGATCATCACGTTTCTGGCGGCCTTGTTTCTGCTCTGGCGCATTGCCTACAAGCCCATCACCGGCATTTTCAAGCAGCGCGCTGATAAAATCGGCGCGGATCTGGCCGCGGCCGAAAAAACGCGGCAGGACGTGGAGCGCATGAAGGCCGACTATGACCTTCAACTGGCGCGCCTCAAGGATGACGCGCAGAAAATGATGAACCAGACCGTCAAGGAGGCGCAGTCCGTGCGCGAGGAAATCCTGAATGCTGCCAAGGATCAGAGCCAGGAAATGCTGAAACGGACCGTCCAGCAGATCGAATTTGAAAAACAGAAGGCCGTCAAGGAGCTCCGTCAGCAGGTGCTGGAAATGTCCATGCTGGTTGCGGAAAAGACCATCGGCGAAACGGTCAGCGCCGATTTGCAGCGCCGCCTGGTTGACCAGCTTTTCGCGCAGGTCGAGGCCGGAGAAGGGAAAGATAATTAAGCATAGGAATTTCAAAGTTCATAAGAAAGAACGTCGCGCGGAGCTCGACGTCCACCTTTAGGGTGGGCCGTGCGCTCCGCGCGCGGCAGTTGCCGAAGGCCTAATTAAACGTATTGGAAAAAAGAAAATGCTTAACGCCGGACTAGCGCAGCGATATGCCAGGGCGCTCTTGAACGCGGTCGCCAGGGGCGAGTCCGTGGAAAAATCGTCCGCCGAGTTGAAGATGGTTCTGGAGACCTGCGCGGCCAATATCAACCTGTGTGCCGCGCTTGATTCGCCGATCGTCTCCCTGGCCGCGAAACAAAAGGTCATCGACGATTTGTTCGGCGGAAAGGCGGAGAAATTGACCGTTGATTTTTTGAATCTGTTGCTTGAAAAGGGCAGGTTTCGCCTGTTGTCCGAAATCGGCGCGGCCCTGGATGAATTGATTGACGAGATGCGCGGCAGAGCGCGCGTGAGCGTAATCAGCGCCCTGCCGGTGACGGAAGGCGATAAAGGCTACCTGCGCGCGCGTCTTGAAAAATGGCTCAAACAGGACGTTGATTTGGATGTAAAAGTCAATACGTCGCTTTTATGCGGCATCCAGATACGCGTGGGCGACACCTTGTTCGACGGCAGCGGCCTGGGACGGTTGTTCCAGATCCGCGCCGCGCTTTCGGCGTTTTAGAAAAAAGAAAAATATAGCCACAAGGAGGCACAAGAAGCACATAATTGGCAAAATTAAACTTGTGCATTTTTGTGGCAAAAAAAAACATGACAGACCAGATAAAAATCAGGCCCGAGGAAGTAAGCGAAATTTTGAAGAAGCAGCTCGAAAATTACCGGGTTGTCGCGCGGGAAACCGACGTGGGCACCGTGCTGCAGGTCGGCGACGGCATAGCGCGGGTGTACGGACTTTCGCGCGTCATGGCCAGCGAATTGGTCGAATTTCCAAACCAGATTTACGGCCTGGCCATGAACCTGGAGCGGGACAACGTCGGCTGCATCATTCTCGGCGACGACACCAGGATTGAGGAAGGCGACGAAGTGCGCTGCACGGGTCGCATAATAGAAGTGCCCGTCGGACCGGAAATGCTTGGACGCGTCGTCAACGCGCTGGGCCAGCCGGTTGACGGCAAGGGAGTCGTTCCTACCAAAAAAACGCGGCCGATCGAGAAGCGCGCCCCCACGGTCATCGAGCGCCAGCCGGTCTGCGAGCCGCTGCAAACCGGGTTGAAGGCCATCGATTCCATGGTCCCCATCGGCCGCGGTCAGCGCGAATTGATCATCGGCGACCGCCAGACCGGCAAGACGGCCGTGGCCGTTGACGCCATCATCAACCAGAAGGACACGGACGTGGTCTGCATCTACGTGGCCGTCGGCCAGAAGAATTCGACCGTGGCCGGAGTGATCAAGGCCTTTGAGGACAACGGCGTAATGTCGAAGACCATCGTGGTCAACGCTTCGGCCTCGGAGCCGGCGTCGCTGCAATATATCGCGCCCTACAGCGGCTGCGCCATGGCCGAGGAATTCAGCGAACAAGGCGGACATGTGCTGATCGTCTATGACGATCTGTCCAAACACGCCGTGGCTTACCGCCAGCTTTCGCTTCTATTGCGCCGGCCGCCCGGAAGGGAAGCCTATCCCGGCGACGTGTTTTACCTGCATTCCCGCCTTCTGGAGCGCGCGGCCAAATACAGCAAGGAAAAGGGAGGCGGCAGCATGACGGCGCTGCCCATCATCGAGACCCAGGCGGGCGATATTTCCGCCTACATTCCCACAAATGTGATCTCGATCACGGACGGACAGATTTACCTGGAGACGGACCTTTTCTACGCGGGCCAGCGTCCCGCGGTCAATGCCGGACTTTCAGTCTCGCGCGTGGGCGGCAAGGCGCAGATAAAGACCATGAAGAAGTTTTCCGCCCGTCTCAGGCTCGACCAGGCGCAGTACCGCGAACTGAAGGCGTTTTCGCAGTTTGCCTCCGACCTGGACAAGTCCACGCGCGACCAACTGATTCGCGGCGAGCGTCTGACAGAAATGTTGAAACAGGATCAGTACAAACCCCTGCCTGTGGAAAAGCAGATTGCCATCATTTTCGCCGGCATAAACGGTTTCCTTGACGACCTTCCTGTCGAAAAGATCAAGAGTTTTGAGGACGGATTGCACCGCTATCTTGACGAGAACGCCGTCAACGTCTTGAACCAGATAAAAACCAAAGGCACTCTCTCGGACGGCGAGGAAAAGACGCTCTTTGACGCCATTGCGAAATTCAAATCCGTATTTAATGCATAGGAAACTTTGAACATTCAACGTCCAACTTTCAACGGAACGAAAAACGGCTCGCTGTTTCCGTTTTCTATTGAAAGTTGAATGTTGGAAGTTGAACGTTTTCTTTTGAAGGAAAAATGCCCAATCTGCGTGAAATAAAGATAAGGCTGCGCGGGGTCCGCAAGACCAGGCAGATCACCCGCGCCATGAAAATGGTGGCCACCGTAAAGCTGCGCCACGCCCAGGTCGCCCTGGCCAATGCCAGGCCTTATGCGGAAAGAATGCGCGAGATAACCGCCCGGCTGCTGTCCGGACAGGAGGAAATGCCGGACGACAATCCCTTTTTCGCAAAGCGCGAAATCAAAAATGCGCTTTACGTGATTGTTTCCACTGATCGCGGATTGTGCGGCAGCCTGAACGCCAATCTTTTCAGATACGCGCTGAATTTCCCTCCCTCTGCGCCGGCAACGGAATTCCTGCCGGTTGGCCGCAAGGCCAGGGATTTTTTCAAGGCCCGGCAGGCGGCCGGCGCAAAATATCGGGTCAGGGACGCCATGCTGTTCGAGGGCGCGGACGTTTCCTCGCTTGCCAAAAGTATTTGCGAATCATACCGCAGCCGGGCCGTTGACATGATTGAGCTCTTTTACACGTTTTCGTCTTCCGCGCTGCGCCAGCAGCCGCAGCATCTGCGCCTTTTTCCGCTTGATCTTTCCGAAATGCGGAAGGACTCCGGCAGGGTTGAAAGTTTGATATTCGAGCCGCCCGTGGCGGCCATGCTTGACGACCTTGTTTCTTCCTATGCGGAAAACACTTTGCGCAGGATTTTCCTGGAAGCGGCGGTCGCCGAACACGCGGCGCGCATGTTCACCATGGATCTGGCCACCAAGAACGCCGACGATTTGATTTCGGAAATGCAGTTGGACATGAACAAGCTGCGCCAGTTGATAATCACCCGCGAATTGGCTGATATCACGACCGGCGTGGAAGCAATAGGCTAGTTAGTGGATAGCGGTTAGCGTAGAGCGTATGGAAAAACGAAACGCTATCCGCTAATCTTTACTTACGAGATATGAAAATATGAACAACGGATACGAAGGCAAGATCGTTCAGGTGATAGGCAATGTCGTTGACGTGGAATTCCCGGCCGGTGAACTGCCGCTGATCAATTTCGCGCTGCACATCAAGCGCGATGCCCCCGATGACCAGGGCCGGCTGGAGATGATTGCCGAGGTCCAGCAGCACCTGGGCGACAACATCGTGCGTTGCATAGCGCTTTCCACCACCGACGGCGTCAGGCGCGGCAATCAGGTAAAGAACACGCGCATGCCCATATCCGTTCCAGTGGGCCGCTCCAATCTCGGCCGCGTCTTCAACGTGGTCGGCGAGCCGATTGACGGCCTGGGCCCCGTGGCCGCCGAAAAGTTCGACCCCATTCACAAAGCGCCTCCTTCCCTGCAGGACCAGGAGCCGAAAACAAGGATGCTGGAGACCGGCATCAAGGTCATTGACCTGCTGGTGCCGTATTCGCGCGGCGGAAAAATCGGTTTGTTCGGCGGCGCCGGCGTGGGCAAGACGGTGCTGATTGAGGAGTTGATCCATAACATCGCGGTCGAACACGGCGGCATGTCGGTCTTCGCCGGCGTGGGCGAGCGCACGCGTGAAGGCAACGATCTTCTGCTCGAAATGAAGGAATCCAAGGTGCTGGAAAAGGCCATCCTGGTGTACGGCCAGATGAACGAACCGCCCGGCGCCAGGTTGCGCGTGGCCCTGACGGGCCTGACCATGGCCGAACATTTTCGGGATGATTCCGGACTGGAGGTTTTGCTTTTCATAGACAATATTTTCCGGTTCGCCCAGGCCGGACAGGAGGTTTCAACGCTGCTGGGAAGAATTCCCTCGGCGGTCGGTTATCAGCCCACGCTTTCCTCCGAGATAGGCGACCTGGAGGAACGCATCACCTCCACCAGGAAGGGATCGGTGACTTCAGTGCAGGCCATTTACGTGCCGGCCGACGACCTTACCGATCCGGCCCCGGCCACGGTGTTCAGCCACCTTGACGCCACGACCGTGCTTTCGCGCGCGATTGCCGAACAGGGGCTTTATCCCGCCGTTGATCCACTGGATTCCTCCTCGAAAATACTGACCCCCTCGGTGGTCGGCGAAGAACACTACCAGGTTGCGCGCAACGTGCAGAACACGCTGCAGAAATACAAGGAATTGCAGGATATTATCGCCATTCTGGGCGTGGAAGAGCTTTCCGAGGAGGATAAACTGGTCGTGGCGCGGGCGCGCAAGATTCAACGCTTTTTGTCGCAGCCCTTTTCCGTATGCGAACAGTTCCTGAATATTCCCGGCAAATATGTGGCGGTCAAGGAGACAGTGCGCGGGTTCAAGGAAATACTCGAGGGCAAGCACGACAATCTGCCCGAGCAGGCGTTTTTCCTGGTCGGCTCCATTGATGATGCCGTTGCCAAGGCAAAAACAATATGATTATTGTTTCACCGCCCGCTTCGCTTGAGGCGCAGAGTTCGCTGAGAAAATAGAAGGGAATTGTTTTTCTCTGCGTCCTCCGCGACTCTGCGGTAAAAATATGAAAACGTTCAATACTGAAATTTTAACGCCGCAAAAACCGGTTTTTTCCGGCGAAGTCGAGGCGCTTGTTCTGAACGGGGAGTTCGGCAGTTTCGGAGTCCTGGCCGGACACGCCCCCATGATTGCGCGTTTATCGGCCGGAAAGCTCAAGATTACGAGTGAGGGGAAGGAAAAAATTTATCAGGCCGGCGCCGGTTTTGCGCAGATCATCAAGGAACGGGTAAGCATTCTCGTGAACAATATCCGGGAAATGTCCGCCGTATAGATTTTCGGAGGTTCATTTAAATCGTGAAACACAAGATTTCAAATCTCAAATCTCAAATCTCAAACAAGGAGGGATTGGCGCTGCGGGGCGGCAGACCGGTAAGAACGAAACCCTGGCCCTCCTGGCCCATATGGGATGATCGCGAACGGAAAGGATTGAACGCCGTTTTGGAATCCGGAAAGTGGTGGTACGGCGAAAGGGTAAGGGAATTCGAGGAAAAATTCGCGAAATTTCAGAAGGCAAAATACTGCATCACCTCTTCAAGCGGCACCACGGCCCTGGAAACCTGTTTACTGGCCCTCGATATCGGTCCGGGCGACGAGGTGATCGTGCCGGCCTATACTTTCATGGCAACCGCCAGTTGCGTCATGCGCGTCGGCGCGACCGTGATTTTTGCGGACGTGGATCCGGACACGTATTGCATTGACCCGAAGTCCGTGGAAAAGGTCATCACCCGGCGCACGAAGGCGATTATGCCGGTCCATTTTGCGGGCATGATGGCCGACATGGACGCCATCATGAAACTGGCCCGCAAGCATAAGCTTAAAGTGATTGAGGATGCCTGCCATGCCTGGGGCACAATCTGGCGTGCCAGTGGCGCCGGTTCCAAAGGCGCGGGAACGATCGGCGATATTGGCTGTTTCAGTTTCCAGGCCAGTAAGAACATAACGGCCGGCGAGGGGGGGGCGATCGTCACAAATGATGAAAAACTCGCCAACATCTGCAGGTCATATACCAACTGCGGCCGGGGAGCTAACACGCCCTGGTATCAGCATTACCTGATGGGCAGCAATCTCCGCCTGACTGAATTCCATGCCGCCATTCTGCTGGCGCAGTTGGACCGCCTGCCGGAGCATATGGCCAGGCGCGAGGAGAACGCGGAATACCTCGATAATTTACTCAGGGAAATTCCCGGTCTTTATCCGGTGCCGGGCGATAAACGGGTGAAACCGCGTTCCTATCATCTCTACTGTCTGAGATTCGAGCCCAAGGAATTCGGATGCTCTCGAGAAGCCCTCATCAAGGCGGCCAAGGCCGAGGGGCTCGATCTGGCGCCGGGTTATCCGATGCCCTTGTATAAGCAGCCCATGTTTGCCAACCGGCGCGAGTATAAAAAAATATTTTTACCCGGCACGGAAAAACTTTGCAATGAATCGGCCCTCTGGTTCCGCCACTTCCTGCTGCTGGGGACGAAGGCTGACATGCGCGATATTTTTTCTGTCTTTCGCAAAATCCGCGAGCATGCTGAAGAATTAAGACAGGGTTGAGAAGGCGGAGTGTGGAATTATCATTTGCCTGCGATGCCGCCAGTAAAGTCGTTGAACAGCCGGGGAAATCATGTCCAGGAACAAAATCGCACTGGAAGAGATTTTGGGCGAAAGAATCATTGATGAGCTTCGAAGACTGTTTCATGAAGCCACGGGCATGGTTATCGGTTTTTCACTTTTTGGGCGGGACAGCAAGGCTAATTTCTATCCGGAAGAAGAACGTTGTTCATTCTGCAAGCTTATCGTCTCTGCCGCCGGAGGCAGGCAACGGTGCCTACAATGCGACAAAGCCGCCATAAAAGAGGCATATCGGCTGAAGACGCCGCATATCTACACCTGCCACGCCGGCCTGACGGATTTTGTCGTCCCCCTGCTGCTGAACGGCAAACTCGTCGGGATTTTGGTGAGCGGGCAGTTGCTGACCAGCAAGCCGACCGCTTCGGGGTTCGTGGAGGTATGGAACAAAACAAGGGATTTGGGAGTTGACAGGAAACGGCTGCGCAAGGCCTATGATGAGGTAAAGTTTTTTTCCAGGAAAAACCTTGATTTCGCGGTCAGGCTGCTGTCTTTGATTGCCAACTACATCGTGGAAAAGGAATCCGCCTATGTTTTTCAGAAGGAGCTTGTCCGGCGTCAGGGTGAACTCCTGAAAGAGGCCCGGAAGAAGGATGAACTGCGGAGGAAGCTGAAAGAGGCCTGGCCGTTTCTGAGGCTTGAGACGCTTTCCGAAAAGGACCAGACGCGGCGGGAAAGGATTGCGAAGGAAGCCAAACACTTTATTGAAACTCACTATGCCGAACCGCTCACCCTGGAAATCGTCTCGGAGGCGGTTTTTTTGAGTCCGAGTTATTTCAGCACGCTTTTCAAGGAATATGCCGGCATCGGTTTCGCCGAATACCTGGCCAGGGTGCGAATGGAGAAGGCCAAGGAATTGCTGGAGCGCCTTGACCTTAACGTCACTGAAATTTGCTGGAAGGTCGGCTATGAGGACCCCAATTATTTCAGCCAGGCTTTTAGGAAAGTAACCGGACTGCGCCCCTCTGAATACCGCAAGAAAGTCCTTCCCGCCTGACTTTTTTCAGGAATCCAAAAATATTCAAGGAAAAAGTAAGGCAGTCTATAGCTTTTTATGCCCCGGAATGCTAGCTTTGCTATAAAAAACGATATGGTTCCGTCAATCTGTGGGAGGCGCATAATCGTGAAAAAATTAAGAGTCGGCTTGGTTGGAATCAGAAGGGCGACCGGATACGGCAGGCTGTTTATGCAGAATCGTCGGACAGAGGTGGCGGCGGTCTGCGACATAGACGGCGGTCACCTGGAAGCGGCGGCGAAAGCATTTAGCCTGAAGGAATCCTCGCTTTTTTCCAAATATGACGACTTTGTCAATGCCGACATTGATGTCGTGTTCATAGGCACGCCGATATCCCTGCACGTTGAACAGACCATCAAGGCGTTGGAGAACAACAAGCACGTATTATGCGAAGTCACGGCCGGGCAGACCGTTAAGGAGTGTGAAAAGCTTTATCTGGCCGTAAAGAAGGCAAAAGCGAAGTACATGATGGCGGAAAACTGCTGTTATTATTACTATCTGCAGCAATGGCAGAAGATGATTCGGAAGGGCCGACTGGGCAAGGTATTCTACATGGAAAGTGAATATTTGCATGCGTTACGCGACTTGATTTATGAACGGAAAACGCGCAAGCCCTATTGGCGGGCGAGCCGGCCGCCGTTGCATTATTGCTCCCACAGCCTCGGCCCCCTGCTGATGTTTCTTGAAAATGATTATATCGTAAAGGCAACCGGCGCCGGCAAAGGCATAAATATTTTGCCGGATGTGGGGCCGGGCGCTATTGACATGCAGGCGGCCCTGTTTGAAACGAAAAAAGGAGTGACCATAAAACTTCTCCGAAGTTCGGTTTACAGCGGGCCTTACAGCCTTTATTTCAGCGCGTATGGCGTCAAGGGGTTCATGGAAAGCGGCCGAGCCGGGAGTGCAATGGAGGGCAGGGTCTATATTGAAGGGAAAAACAGGCTTCCCGCAAACATGAATTGCTCCAATGTTTCCCCGAAGGCGGGGGAGGAGCAGCAAAAAGGCGGCCATGGCGCCAGCGAATATTTTTTGGTCAGGGATTTTGTCAGATGCATAGATAACGACACTCAACCGCCGATAGATATTGTAAAGGCCCTGGACATGACAATCCCTGGCATCATCGCCCATGAGGCGGCAATAAAGGGAAATGTCTGGCTCGACGTGCCACGTTTTTATGATGATTGAGATCCGTTTTTTGAGAAAATCTATTTTGTCAAAGTAAAATCAGGAGGTAACTACAACGTGAACAAGCTCATAAGTCATATGGAAATGCTGGCCGCAAAGGAAGTGCATGAATTAAACAACGGTGTTCTGGAAGTGCTGGAAAAGGTGGGCATGCGCTATGAAAGCGACCATATTCTCAAGGCATTGGAGGCTTTCGGGGCAAAAATCAACCTGAACGACAAGTCTGCGAAGTTCCCTCCGGATGTCATCGGTAAAATCATGTCCGCCAAAAAATTAGAATCCCCGCCGGTTGAGCTGGATGAAAAATTAACGCCGACAATGGATTTGACGATCGAACCATTTTATTACGATTTCGATAGGAAGGTGCGTCGCCAGGCTACGACCGAAGATTTCAAAATGTTGATCAAGTTCGGCGAGGCCATGAACGGTTATTTCAAGACCGAAAAGCGGGTAAGTCCTCCGGTTTGCATATCCGACGTTGACCGAAACAAGGAACCTTTTGAGGCTCTGGAATTATTGTTTAAATATGTGCGGAAGCCAGGCAAGGTTTATGTCTATTGTGCGGAACAAATGCCATGTCTGGCTAAAATCGGGGAGGTGTATATGGGAGATCAGACGTATTTCCTTGGCACCGGTTGGCTTGGTATTACGAGTCCGCTTATTATGGGTGAACACACGGCGAAAATGTTGATGAAAAATATTGAATATGGAGTTAAATCCCGCATCGGGACAATGGTGATCGCCGGCGGCAATGCGCCGGTGACGGTCGCCGGCGCAATAGTCATGGCGGCGGCAGAGATCGTTGGCGGTTGGGCCGCCATATTATCTTTGAAACCCGACGCCATCTTGTCTGCTTCCGTGGTTACCGGAACTATGGACATGAGGACCGCCAAGGCTTGTTTTTCGTCGCCTGAGGCCCATCTCCAGAACATGGGCGTTCATGAATTATTGAAAAAGTGTTATGGGGTAGAGGCGGGTATAAGCGCAGTTGGTTATATTGACGCTAAATTACCCGGGCTGCAGGCCGTGTTCGAAAAGACATCCAAAGTGTTGTTGTCTTCTGCTTTTATAAATCGTCCGTTTGTGCTTGCCAACGGCGAACTAGATGCCGGGATGATGTATTCGCCAGTTGAATTATTGTTGGAACATGAACTCGGCTCACAGCTTTACAGGTACAATCAGGGCATAGAAGTCAACAGGGAAACCATGGCTCTGGAGGTAATCAAGGAGGTCGTGACGGGAACAGGGAAAAATTTTCTGGGCACGGAGCATACCTTGGCGAACTATAAAAAAACCTGGATGCCTTCTTTTATAGACAGGTCGGCTTACGGCATGGATGAAGCGGAACACAGGCTGGAAAAAGAGCTGTTATACCAAGCCAACGAGCGGTTTAAATATATCCTTAACAGTTACCGTTCGCCGGTGGCGGATGAAAAGATCGTTAAGGAAATCCGGAAAATAGTCAGGGGGACGGTTCAAAGATAATATGTTTAGAAAGATGATTTTATTTTCATAAAAATCGTATAACATCAATCCTTCGTTAAATTTCGGGCCTTGAAATTAATCCGGCAACCAGGAGAGAATTTATGAAAGACCAAAAATCCGTCTGTATTCACAACGATTCCTTGTCGGTTACCTTGAACACTAAAACCGCTGGCGTCCTTTCCGTCTTGGACGCGCGTGCTCGTTGCCAATGGAAACCTGGCTATTCACTTTTCGTTTTGCATCTTTATGATCGGGAATGCGAACGCCCAATGAAATTGGCGCTTGAGCCGGCGGATATGACCTTTGCAAAGATTTCATCCGATGAAGTCCATGTGCATGTGATGCATCGAGCCACCGGGGTGGGGTTTGACGCCTTGTTTCGCGTGGAGGATCGTTCCCTGGTCATCCGAATCCCCCTTGAGTCCGTTCGGGAAACAAATGGACATCGGTTTGTGCTTATGGAAATTGAATATGCCCCGTGCGGTTTTTGGGCGCGGACCGGTGAATCCGGCTATCTCCTGCTTCCCAATTACAGCGGGATCATTTGCCGTTTCAACCGCACCGAGCCCCGCCGGCATCGAAATCTTTCCTACCTTGATCAAAGCGAGTGGGAGGATACCTGCATGATGCCGGTTTTCGGCATGGTGCGCGGCGAAAGCGCTTATCTTGCCATCGTGGAAAGCGGAGACTTTGACACTGCCTTCGTGACTTCGGTCCATTGGGAGAAAGAACACCGCAACGCGATGCATCCCTGTTTTATTTTCCGTTACGACAAAGCGGATCAGATTGACCAGGTGGACCGTGTGGTGCGCTATCATTTTCTGCATGGCCAGGAGGCGAATTATGCCGGAATGGCCAGGGTTTACCGGAATTACCTGCTCCGCCATAAAGGCATCTTGCCGCTAAAGGATAAAATCATCCATTCGCCGGAGGCCGCGTACATCTACAACGCCTACAGTTTCATTAAAATCCGTTGTGCCTTGCGAGAAAAACAGCCGGATGGTTCGCGTCAGTACCACGTCTATGCCACCTTTCGTGATATCGGCAAGGCAATGCAGGATTTTAAAAATACCGGCATCGAAAAGATGCGAATCATTTTGCGTGGTTGGGAATTGGACGGTCCCGATGGGTGCTATCCCACGAAGTTTCCAATTGATCAAAGGCTTGGAGGACCGGATGGTTTGCGCGAGCTCACTGCGCTGGCCCGGAAGCTCAACTATCAGATCACTTTTCACGACAACTATAGTGACGCCTTTATGACGGCGCCGGATTGGGACGAAAAAATCATGATTCGGGATCGTCGGGGCGGCATGTACGGTGGCGCGGAATGGGTCGGTGGACGCAGTTATTTCCCGTGTCCCTATGAAGCCACCAGGCGGTTTCTCCATCGGGATCTTCCCAAGATCAAGGAATTTGGACTTAATGGATGGTATTATTTGGACGGGACTCCGCGGGCACTTCGTGGCTGTTACGATGCTTCGCATGGGCACCCGCTCACGCGAAGGGCCGAGGCGGAAGGAATGGTGGATCAATACCGATCCGTACGCGCTTACTTTGGCGGATGCGCCACTGAGATGCCTACTGCTTTTGCCCTGGAAGAAATAGATGAGGCTGCCTGGATTCCATTCACATTGAAATATTGGTCGCCTAAGGAATTGCGCTATTTTTGCGACGAAATCGTTCCGTTTTACCATCTTGCCATCCATGGCATCATTCTTTATCACATCACCGGCTGGGAGGGGTCCGCCGGATGCTTTGGTTCCGAGAAAATGGGCATTCTCAAGATGGCGGAATGGGGCGCCCTGCCCCAAAATCAAATAATAGGCAATGATATCGCCAGGCATCTGCCGCATATGAAGAACGAATACGAGCAGATTTGTCTGAAACTGGGTCATCTGCAATTGGAGTTCATTGAATCCCAGCGCAGTGTTGCCGATGGCGTCTCTGAGACCACCTATTCTGACGGCAGCCGGGTCATCGTCAATTATTCCCGCAGGAAATTTTCATCCGGTAAAAAGATCGTTCAACCGTCAACGTTTGAGATCCTTAAACCAAGGGGTTAATCTATTTATGAAACGAGTTCGAATATGCTTTGTAATCTGCTGGATATGGCTGGTTGCGGATTTGTCTTCAGCACAAGTTTCCATCGAGGACGGCGGGGTCAAGGAAACAAAAACCGATTTTTACGGCAATTCACTGACTTGCTTTGAGAGGCAAATAACATGCCGCAATCAGTCCCCGGTTTCCTATGTCTTTCAATACCGATACATATATCCGGCGTTGAAAGGGGAAAAAGTGGAGCATCCCCTGCCGGCTTCGGTGACATTTCCGGCATTTCCGAGCATTGTCGGTTCCATCGGTGGCACCGCGGGATTGGGATTAAAAGGCGGCGCGTGGTATGTTGGCGGTTTTTTTGAGGTAGCGTTAAAGCCGGGGCTCAATAAAACGCTGATGCGTAAGATGAAGGTTTTGGAAGAGGGGCAGCGTGGATTGGTGGAATGCGTGTGGACCCAGGAAACGGCCAAGGTAAGTGCGCGATTCCTGGTTTTTCCCAAGGACGACAAGCTGTTCATGGACATCAACGTGCGTTCCAAGATACCCTTGGAAAAATTGAGCCTGCTGTTCGTCTGCATTCCCGGAAATAACGGATATACGATGTCGTATTATGATGGTTCTTTCCAGGAACGGGATAAATGGATATGTACGCCGACCGGCAATTTTCAGCATCATGACGCAAATGATTTGATTAACCCGAATGAAGGTCCCTGGGTTTTGTATTTTGACAGCAAAAACAACGCGCCGCTTGGTTCCTGCGCCTTGATGTGGGTACCAGAGCAGATTGATTCAATCGTGGTGGACCAGAAAGCTAATAAAACCGTTTATACGACCGTGACATTGGCGAAAACGACCCGGAACGCGCGTTTTATTCTCTGGAATTTTCCGGATAGTTACAAGCGTCCTGCCGATGCCTTTTCGTATTTAAAAAGCCATGGCCAGGAGTGGTTGACGCAATTGCGGCAGGTGAGTTTTGGATCCAAGGGCGGAAACAACAAAAAGGAGGAACGGTGATGAGAAATATTATAATATGGTTGGCGGTCATGGTGTTTTCAGCAGGCGTTCATGAGGCAACCGGGGCGGACGCGGGAATTACGCGAACGCGCGTGGCGGTATTTTCCGAGCCCGGGTTTCCTTCCCGCAGTCCGCGGTCTGCGGAATGGTATAAGCGAACGCTGGAAGAGGCGGGATTAAAGGTCAAGCTGGTCGGTCTCCAGGACTTGAGGGATCCGAAGCGGTTTTCCCGGGAATGTTTTGACACGTTGATTTTGGCGACCGGCGGTAGTTTTCCGCGTGATGGCGAGGAAGCCATTGGATTATTTATGAGGGGGGGCGGGGCCATCGTGGTGGATGAAAGCATCGCAGGCTGGCAGGAGCCGCCGGAAGAGGTTATGAAGGAGGCTTGCCGCCTACGGGAAGATTACCTGAAGGGCGTCAATATTGAACAGTATCTGGATTTTGTGTATCAACAGGGCGCCATGGCGGGAAATATTTTCTGGTATAGCCCGAACGTCAAACGCTGGATACCTGAGATAACGTTTTTTTGTAATAGTATGCGACCGGTAGGGTCACATCCGGGCGGGTCTTATTCAGAGGAATTTGAATTTGAACTCTGGCCGAATCCGTGGGGTGGGGCGAATCCGTTTGGGCCGTCATATCGCCGGCCATTTTCAGAAGATCTGGTTCAAAACGAAGAATTGGCAAAAGCGGGGTTGCTGAATGGTTTTCCGGAAACAGCGCCGGTAATGATTGCGCTGGATTCCGGAGTAATTGCGGCGGGAACGCAGACCAACGCAGAAGGGAAAGTCATGTTGAAAGCTTCCAACGCGCGGGAAGCGGGATGTGCGCGCCTGGCATTTTTCGGAACTACGGGAGGAATGGCACAGCCGGCGTCGGAATATGCCAATGACGTGCTATTGCCGGTCTATATGTTCAAGGCGCCGAGTGGATATAAATACCCGAGGTTTGAAAAACAAGGGGTGGATAAAAAAGATTGCGAATCGGACTTTTACATCTACCGCTGTCATTCACGATTGAAGGATGGATACACGCTGGTGCATATGGGCGTGGTGGGGGCGCATTTGTTGAAGTCGGCGCAGGGCAAGGCGATATTGCTGGGCGCACTGCGGCTGGCGGAGGCCGCATTGCCGGGCGAACGCAGCCGTCAATACGTGAAACATTGCCATGAATTGGAGGAAAGGTTGAGCGATTTTTATGGGAAAGCAATCAAACTCATGGCGGTCCTGGAAAAGGCGGCGCGGGTGGAACATTACGAGGGTAACGAAAAAGCCCGGGATGCGGCCATGGAGCTGTTGCAGGAACAGCGCATCCAGTTTGAATCCATCAGTGACATCGGGGAGCGGCTGCGGTTTTCGAAATTGGAGAAAGGCGAGCAGGGGGATGCGGAACGGATGGAGTTGTTGAAGCGTTGCAATCAAGCCATAAAAGACCTGGAAAAACTTGATCGCCAATACGGTGATCGGATGGCTAGATACCAGGTTGCGCCTTCTACCGTGGAGCTGAAAAGCCAATTCAAGCGTATAAGCGCTCGTTTTGATTTCACCAGGCCGTCCGGCATCACTCGCTTGAAGGGGTTATACCCGCTGGTAAAGGAACTTGGGTTTGACGCGATGCCCGCATACTTAAATGTATCGGGTGGTTTTTATCAGCGTGACTTGCTCAAGGAATTCGGCATGCCGACCGGATTTCGTATGTGCATGCTTTGCATGGGTGAACTCGACAAGGGTGTTTTCAACCCTGACACAGGCGCCGTCTCTGCCAACAGGTTTGAATGGCTTGAAGCTGATGAGGATATTTGGAAGCGTTATGAAAAAGATCAAGGCTGGATTTTGAACAAGTTGAATGCGCGCGGCGATGTTAAATGGGTGATGACATTGGAAGAGCGTAATCTGCAATGGTCCATGTGGGGCCAGCGGACGGAAAAGCTGTTTCGTGAGTATGCGCAGCGGCTCCATGGAAACATTGAAACGCTGAACCGGCGCTGGGGAACACGCTATGGCGGGTTTGAGGAAATCAAATTACCGCTGAAGAGGCCGGAGAGCCAGGCGGACCATGCGCTCTGGGAAGACTGGACGCGTTATCGCGAAGTGTATGTGCTGGAGGATGAGACCAAGCGGTGTCACGATCTGATAAAGAAGTATGCCCCGCAGATGTATTTACAGGGATACGGATCGTATTGCGGTCAGGAGCGTTTCCCGGCCAGCGGGATCAATTATTATGAATATGGGAAGGCGCTGGATTTGAACACATTGGAAATGGGAAGCAGTGAGCCGTTGCGAGACGAGGTGATGACGTCGGACATCGCCGGGTTTTTCAAAAAGAACCTGACTTCGGAGTGGGGAGAATTTTATTCCACCAAGGCTCCGCGGGTACAATCCGAGAAGATAGACAAGTTGAAGGAACGAATGTGGAACGGGGTGGGATGGGGGCAAATCGGATGGCACACATTCATGGGATCATACGCGGGTTGGGATTATTCAAATTTTATTGATGCTGACAACAATGTAATGCCGCTGGGCTGGGCAATGAAAGAATTGAACCGGGACTTTGGGGTGATTGGGCCGATCATCCTGGATGGGGAGCGGGAAGAACCGCCGGTGAGAATTGTGTATTCGCCGACGACGCATCGTCATACCTGCTGGCCGGGGGTGGAGGCGAACAAGAGCTTTGACGCGGCATGCGGATTTTATCGGGCGTTTCAACAGAGTCATATCCAGGCACGTGCGATGGATGAGGGCGCGATCATGGATGGTTATTTGAACCCGGCCTGCAAGGTCCTGGTGTTGCCGGAGATGACGTACCTGAATGACCGGGTGATGACGAACGTGGTTAATTTTTTGAAAGGGGGCGGCGCGGGGTTGATGACGGCGGACACCGGGCGCTATGACCAGTATGGGCATCGGCGGGATGGATTATTGGCATTGGCCGGCGTGGCGGTAAAAACGGTGAAGAGCGCCGTGGTGGACGTGGAAGGCAGGCAGTATGTGTGCCATAAAACAGGGACCACGGAAACAGTGGGGTTGGAGCCATTGTTCCCGGGTGAAACGGACATCCTGCTGAAATATGAGAGCGGGGAAGCGGCGGTGACGGCGACGAAAGTGGGGAAAGGAGTGCTGGTGGTAAGCGGGATACCGTTTGGGAGGGAGTATTACGGCGAATGGAGGTGGAAACCGGCAACAGCGTTGAAAGTATTGGATACAATGCTGGGGCCGATGGAATTGGATCGGGAGTTTGAATGCGCGGATCGCCAGATCGTGGTAAGGCCATGGAGGTACGCAGGAAAGCGTTATCTGGTGGTGACAAACCCGATCCGGAAAGAGATGGAACCAACCGGGGCGGCGGGTGGAGAATTTCCATTCAAAAATGTGGCGCAAGTAAGCGCGTTTAAGTTGAAGATAAAAGGGAACTGGAAAGTAAAAGATGTTGTCCTGGGCATGCAATTGCCGGTGAAAGCAGAAGGGGGATATACGCAAATGGATGGAATGATCGGAAACCCGGGCGGGTTGGTCTACGAGTTGCAGGAAGTGGTTGGAAGTATGGATAAAAGAGGGATTGAAGCGATAAAGGAATCAAAGACGGAGCAGGCGAATCCCGGGGATAAAGTGGAAGTAAAAAGTCCCGCCGGGGAGCAGAAGAAACAATATCCATTGCCGTTCAATGGGCAATTATTCGCGGAGGAAGGGCAGGTCAGGATTGGGGATTACCTGGTCCGGATGGACGTTGAGTCCGGCGGGAGGTGGGGCGGGGATTTGTATCTTCGGGTTGACAATGGGACGGAAAAAATACGGAAAGTTTGTAAAACCGGGGATACGGTGGTGTATCCTTTTATTGAAAAGACGGTGAAAGTGGTGTGTGATGATGTGTCGGAAGTAATGCCGATCGGGATACGGTGTCGGATAACGGAGGAACAACCCGTTGAGATCAATCCTGCGTGCGCCGTGCGGGAGGAAGCATTTGAAGGTCATAAGAGCGTGGTGCTGGAGAACGGGGTGATATGGGTCCGCCTGCTGCCGGGATTGGGCGGCCGGGTCATTGAGATGGGTTACCGGCGGGATGGCGTGAACCAGTTGTACTGTGATCGGAAACTGGTGCGCCAGGGAAAAGCTGGAAATGTGGGTGGCGGGTTTGTGAACTATGGCGGAATTGAGGAAAATTGCCATTCAATACCAGGTCCATTCTGGAACCAGGCGTTTGAGTATGAGGTGGAGACGAATACGACGGAGGTCGTCATCGTGAAAATCAAGAGAAGCAAGCCGTTGGCATGGGAGAATGGCTTGGTCTCCCTGGAAAAAAAGTACACTCTGCGGAAGGGTGAATCACAGGTGCATGTGAACGCGCGGGTCTATAACGAGAAGAACGCCAAGGACGTGATGCGATATCGGTTAAGGCCGTTGCTGGCGGTTGGCGGCGACGCAAACCCAGCGGATGTGCATGTGGTCCCGGTAAAGGATGGAGTGAAAGTAACGCCGTTTAATGTGCGCAACGTCGTGGTTAATACGAATGTGGGGACTTGGACGGCTTTTGTTGACCGGGAGAAGCGCAAAGCGTTTCTTGCGACCTTTAAGGCGCAGGACATGGAGGAAGTGTATGTCTATATGGGGGACATCAGTTATAACCTGGAGATTATGAGTGTTCCGAAAGAAGTGGAACCGGGCCAATGCATGGAGATTGAGTATGAATTGGGTTTGATGCAGGGGATTCGAGGCTTGGCGGGCGTTGGCGGTGAAGTTGGGGTGAACCTTAACCTTTCGGGAACCGGCCGGTATGGGCGGAATGAGAAGGTGCAAATTGAAGTTGAAGAGGCCGCGTTCAAGGAGAACGAAGCGCATGTGAAGGTGAGCGTAATGAAGGGCGAAACCCGGGTGGCGGAAATCGGGGAAGCGGGAATGAAGGTCAGCGCGGGAAGACCGATGGTGAAGAGCTGGGATTGGGCCACCGGGAGCATAGAAGACGGGGACTATCAAGTATTGGCAGAGGTGGCTGATCGAAATGGAAATGTGTTGGTCAAAGCGGGACGGCCGCTGGTCATTGCCGAGGCCCAGCGCGTTTCGATGGCGGGGCAGATTGAACAGATTCGGATACGGTTGGAGGCGATGCGCAAAGAGTATGCCGCAAGCAAGAACAAAGACTTGCGGGAAAGAATTGTCCGGGTCGCCCTGCTGTCGGACGACCTGGAGGCGGCGGCATCCAGAGGAGATTCGGAAAAAGCGGGTGAAATCAAAAAATCCATTGAGGCTCTTGTGCAATGACGATAGTAAATGTCGGTTGAATTTGATTGAAGCGAAGGAAGAAAGATGTTAGGAATTAACATCCTGATATCCAAGATGTAATTTGTTGGATCATCGCCTGATTTTGCGGGTTAAATTTATGCGGCGATTTATAATAATTATTGCTGGAATATTGATTGCAGCCAACTGCATGGCTGCCACGCATTACGTTGTAACGAACGGAACGCCTGGCCACTTGGGTCCCGCAGACCCATATACCAACTGGGCTACAGCCGGAACTAATATTATTGATGTGGTCAATGCCGCCATGACCAACGATGCGGCACGGCTGGTCTGGGTGTCAAACGGAATATACTATCTGACAAATCAGGCAAGCATTACCAATGCCCTGACGATTCGAAGCGTCAATGGCCGAGACGTGACTATTGTAGATGGTAATTATCCGGTTTGTACCAATAGATGTTTTTATCTTACAAACAACGCGATATTGGACGGATTCACAATCACCAACGGATATATGATCGGTAGTGGCGGAGGTGTTTACTGCTCTTCGGGTACTTATATTCAAAATTGCCGGATAACAGATTGTACCGCTACCAATACCACCACTTCTTATGGCGGAGGAGCGTATGTTGCGGGAGTGATGACAAACTGCGAAATTATCAGGAATAGAAATCTTTGTTCTGTCGGGGGGGGGATTTGTTTGGCGGGCGGATCGCTTGTAAAATGCATTGTCGCTGCAAATACGGTGGATAAAGGCGGAAGCGGAGGCACAACTTTTGGCGCTGGAATAGAGGCTGTTGGCGGCACGATAAGCAACTGCGTAATTTGCGGAAATTCCAACATGGTGGCTGGCGGATCTGGCGCTGGTGGTGGCATAAGAATGAGCACTGGCGCGGCGACGTATAATTCGCTTGTCTATAACAACTATACGGCAAGCACTTATGGCGGCGGAATTGCTCTCTATACTCGCGGAACCATTCTGAATTGTACAGTGGTAAGCAATCGCGCAGGGGCGCGCGCCGGAGGAATTTATGCCCTCGCAAGTACCCCGTACACTGATTATATTAAAAACGTCATCTGCTATTATAATACGGGAGCGTCTGGTTACAGTAACGTTTATTTTGATGGCGCTGGTTCTTATCATATAGTCAATAGTTGTGTTGCGCCCACGAACGCATTACCGACCAGCGGACTGGCAGGGTACTATTATACCAACAACATTGAATCCAATCCGCGGTTTATCGATAAGGATATAGGTAACTGGCGACTGAACGCAAATTCGCCATGTGTTAATACGGGCACGAACGATGAGTGGATGACAGGCACGGTTGACTTGGATGGAAGATATCGCATCCGTTACGGAACCGTGGACATGGGCGCTTATGAGACGATTTATGAGGGTACGATTTGCAGAATTGGTTTTTAAACTGACCGCTTTCCCGGCATCGTGGACATGGGGTGTTATGAATATCTTCCGCAGGGGACCATGTATTTCGTGCCGTAGCAATTTGGCTTAAATTCCCATTTTTCGAATTGACACGCGGCTCATTGTAATGCATTTTATTACATTAATTGAACTGCCCGACACGAAAGGTATTCGTTATGCGAAGCACAATCACCATCAGTCTGACGCCAAATGTGCGAAAAGAAATTGATCGCGTGTCAACCCGGGAAGGTTTGACGCGGAGCGAGATAGTGCGCGAATCCGTCCGCGACTATCTTTTTGTCCGCAATTTTCGGGCATTGCGCAGGAAAATGCTCATAAAAGCCGCCCGGCATGGAATTCACACGGATCAGGACGTGTTTGACAGGATTTCATGAAACTTGTTTTGGACACGAATGTTCTTGTTGCCGCCTTCATTACGCATGGCATGTGCAATGAATTGCTGGAACATTGCGCCCTCCATCACCAACTGATTCTATCGAGTCATATTTTGGACGAATTCAAGCGTGTTTTGAGGCAAAAATTCACTTTCAGTCAATATGAAGTTGATGAGGCAAGCCGGCTTTTAACGTCAAAAGCCGTTCTTGTGAGGTCTGAACGTTTAAAGAGCCCTGTCTCGCGTGATATAAACGATGACTTTGTCATTGCCGCCGCCGTTGCCGGGAAATGTTTTTGTATTGTTTCCGGTGATAAGGGCTTGACGGACATCGGCGAGTATCAGGGAATCAGGATTATCACGCCGGCTGAATTTTGGAGGTATGAAGAAACAGTCGGTTGACGGTCATCCCGCATCGACCGCTTTTCATGATTTTCTCCCTTGTTATGCCGATTGGTAAATACCATTTGGCATAATGTCACTAAAAAATGAACTGGCCTGGCGAATTTATCACTCTGGAATTCTTGCCGGTTTTGAAAGATTTTCCGGCGTCGCGGACATGGGGTGTTATGAGAGGTGATTTCAAAACTCGTTCTGAAGCCCACCCCGCCCGTTAGGCACCCCTCCCAAGGAGGGGATCTTAGGGATTGGTCAGCAACAGCTTATGATCCCCTCCACCGGAGGGGTGGCGCAAGCCGGGGTGGGTCTGAAGCGAGTTTTGAAACTGGAATGATGTCATTCCCATGCAAACGGGAATCCAGTCCCGCTTTTGCATGCATGACGGCGATTGCTGTTTTCCTTTGTGCGGTAAATTTTACCGCGCAACGTCGCGATTGAAATAGTTTACCACTTTTTCTGGAAGTTTCGGAATCTTAACCGGTTTGGCACCGTGGCGCAGTGAATTCGCGGCCGAACAACCCGCGGCCACGCTATAACGGGCCGCAACGGCCGAAGTCTTTATTTTCGTTTCGCCGCGCAAATATTTTACGAATTCCCGCACAATGCGCGGATCTGCGCCGCCATGTCCGCCCGTGTCGGCGCGGATAAAGTACTGTTCGTCGCCGTACGGCTGGTAATAGTTCCTTTTGTTCCAGAGCCGCACCACGCATTCACCCGGGGCGTCGCCGAAATTTTCCACCCTGCCTTCGGTGCCGATGATGGTGTAATTGCGCCAGCCGTCCGGCGTGTAATGGCATTGCTGATATGAGGCGAACACGCCGTTATCCAGTTGCATCAGCATCATGGAGAGGTCCTCCACGTCAATGACTGGATTCAATCCCTTTTGCGCGAGGGGCGGCCAGTTCTCCACGCTCCAGCTTGCGTCGCCGCGCTCGTTTTTGGGATGGCGGTCCTTGATTTGATCGTACACCGTCAGCCCGCCCATCCCTGACACCACGGAGCTGAATCCGCCGCAGAGCCAGTGCAGGATGTCAATGTCATGCGCGCCTTTCTGCAAAAGCAGGCTGGTGGCTTTTGCCTGTTCGGCATGCCAGTCCTTGAAATAGGCATCGCAGCCGTAGCAGACAAAATGGCGGCACCAGCCGGCCTTGACCTCGCCGATCGCGCCCTTGTCAATCAATTCCTTCATCTTGTTGGTGAAGGCCATGTGGCGCATGTTGTGGCCGACGTAGAGCTTGACCTTGTTTTTCATCGCCGTTTCCAGCATGCGGTCGCAGCCCTTGATCGTTATGGCCATGGGTTTTTCGACGTAGACCGATTTGCCTGCGTTCATGGCGGCGACGGCCTGTTCCTCGTGCAGGAAATCGGGAGAGGTTACGAACACGGCGTCAATATCGTCCCTTTCGATCAGTTTCCGATAGTCGTTGGTGAGGAAAACATCGGGACCGAATTTTTCCTTGAAATTTTGCAGGGCTTTCTCGGTGATGTCGCAGGCCGCCACCAGGCGCACTCCGTCTTCGGGCTTGTGAGCGTGATGCGAAAGATATCCCCGTCCGCCGGCGCCGATGACTCCAATTCTTAATTCCTTGTTTTTCATGTTTTTTCCTTCTTTATTTGATTGATCACACCATGCTGAAAAAAAAGTTGACCATATCATTGTGATAAGGCTACTATTTTGTCAAGTTGCTATTTGATATGATGAAAAGTAAGCTTCAACCGTGGTTTTTGGCAATATTTGTCGCGTTTCTGACGCGGGCCGCCGTTGCCGAACAGGCGACCTTTCTGCTGCATTGGAGTCATCAGTCCCAATTTGCCGGATATTACGTGGCAAAGGAAAAGGGATTTTATAGGAAGCGGGGTGTGGACGTGGTCATCAAGAGAGGCGGCTATGACGTGGACATGCGCGCGTGTCTGGCCGAATCTAGGCCTGTTTTTTGCACCACAATGTTGTTCACGGCCCTGGAAAAACGCAATGAGGGCGTGCCGCTGGTTCATCTGGCGCAGGTGGTCAACCGCGCCAACTTTACCCTGGTGGCATGGAGAAAGGAAGGCATCTTCAAGCCGGAGGACTTGCAGGGGCGGCGCGTCAGCCTCTGGCTCAAGGAATACGAAGCTCCATACGACGGTTTCTTCAAACGTTACAACCTCCAGCCCGTCAAGGAGCCTCAATTTTTCACGGTGAATTTGTTCCTGAGGCGCAGGATGGATATGCGGCACGGCGTGGATGCCTGTTCGGCCATGTATTACAACGAGTATCACACGATCCAGCAATGCGGCGTCGACCCGGAGGAATTGACGGTTTTTGAAATGTGGAAACACGGTTTCGATTTTCCAGAGGACGGAATTTATTGCATGGAACAGACCTTCGCGAATCAGCCCGGATTATGCCGCGATATCGCGGAAGCGTCGCTCGAAGGCTGGATTTATACCCGGGACCATCAGGAGGAGACGCTTGACATCGTCATGGACTATGTCCGGCGCAGTCACGTGCCGACCAACCGCGCGCACATGAAATGGATGCTGGAAAAAATACTCATTTCCATTTTCCCTGGTACCGGTGACAAATGGCAATTTGGGGCACTCGCGCCTGAGCGTTATGATAACGCAGTCAGGCTTCTGCATGATCAGGGGCTCATTCGCAATGCTCCTGCTTTTAATGAATTCCATCGCGTTGTTGTAACCGGTAAATTGCAAGATGATGGTGGCCCGGCCGCTCCGCGGGCGGGTGTTTCTGCCACAGGTAGTCTGCTCGGTCTCGGCCAGGGATCCGTCGCGGCGGAGCGCGACGGCCACCTCATAACTAACCAATTGCGTAAAGTTGAAAATAATGCTCATTAACCGCAGTATTGCGGCACGCATGGCTGTTTTTGTCCTGGTGGGCGCCGGGTGCATCCTGGGCGCGATCATCGGTTACAGTTACTTTGCCGTGCGCCGCATGCTCATGGACGAACTGAAATCCGAAGCTGAATACATGTCCAAGTCCGTGGTCAACCGAATCGAGACCGTCAGCCGGGCCGTGGAAAAAATAGTTCAGGGCATGGCGACAGACCTGGAAATGAATCCGCTTTCAACAAATGACATGTATCACCTCCTGGACCATACGCTGAGCAACAATTCCCAGATCATTTACGGCGCGGCCATTGCCATGGAACCGACGCGCATCGGGGTTACCAATGATTATTGTGCGCCGTATGTTTGTTTCGAAAACGGAAAGCAGGTCGCCAAGAACCTCGGCAGGGACAACTACCATTACGACATCTGGGACTGGTTCAACCTGCCGCAAAAGTTGCGCAAGCCCCTCTGGTGCGAGCCGTATTTCGACGAGGGCGGCGGCAATATCCTCATGGTGACTTACTGCTATCCGGTTTTTAAAAACGACGAATTTTACGCGGTTGTCACCAGCGACGTGTCGCTCGAATGGCTCTCCGGCGACCTGGAAAAAATTTCAAGGAAAATAGGCGATGCATGGCTGATCTCGGCCAACGGCACCTTTATCGCGCATTCCTCCACGAACCTGATCATGAATGAAACCATATTCAGCATGGCTGAGACTTATCCAGATCCGATTGTCCGGAAGGACGACCGCCGGATCGGCCGGAGAATGATCGGAAAGGAAACCGATTTCGTCAAGTTTACCAGTCCGATAACCGGACAGAAAGGATGGCTTTTCTTTGCTCCGGTGCCTTCAACCGACTGGTCTTTGGGAGTATTTTTTTCTCAGGACCGTCTCATGGAGTGCATCTTCGACCTGAACAAGGTTAATCTGTTGCTCGGATTGTCGGGGTTTGCCCTGCTCTTGCTGGTGGCGCTGGGTATTGCGCGTTCCATCACCGGTCCTTTGCGCCAGCTTGCCGGCGCCACGCGCATTCTTGCGCAGGGCGATCTGAACGGCGTTTTGCCTAAAGTCAGCGGAGAGGACGAGGTCGCGCAACTGGCCTTTTCGTTCGAACACATGCGCGACGATTTGAAAAAATACATTTCCGAACTGCAGGCCGCCACCGCCGCCAAGGAGCGCATAGAAAGCGAAATGCGCATAGCCAGGGGCATCCAGATGGATCTGGTGCCCAAAACGTTCCCCGGCAGGAGTGAATTCAAAATGGCCGGCATTCTGGATCCGGCCCGTGAAATCGGCGGCGATTTTTACGATTATTTCATGCCGGATGACCGGCGCATCTTTCTTTTTATCGGCGATGTTTCCGGCAAGGGGATGCCCGCCGCCCTGTTCATGGCCGTTACCCGGACGCTTTTGAAGGCGATTTGCCGCGTGGAAAACAATCCGGCAGTCATCCTGCGCCGCTTGAACGGCGGGCTCGTGGAAAGCAACGATTCCAACATGTTTGTAACGCTTTTCTGCATGCTGGTTGATTTGCAGACCGGGGAATGCAAATACAGCAACGGCGGGCACAACCCGCCGTTTGTCGTGCGTTCCGACGGCGCAGTGACGCCGCTGCCCTTGACCGGCGGTCCGCCCGTAGGCATAATGCCCGACATGCAATTCGGCGAGGGATCCCTTTCGCTGCAGCCGGGAGATACGCTTTTTCTCTATACCGACGGGGTCACCGAGGCCATGGATCCGGCCGGCGAACTGTTCGGCGAAAACCGCACGGTAAATGAGTTGCGTCGGATTCGCGGCGGCGCCGAGGAGCAAATGGTGAAATCAATGCGCGAAAAATTGCGCGAGTATGCCGCCGGCGCCGAGCAGTCCGACGACATCACCATGCTGGTCTTCAGGTTTTTCGGCAAATCATCGTAAAGTTTATCCTTCCCTTGGAAGACGGGTTAACTATATAGTGGGATTCACAAGTCATTTCTAATCCGTCATTCCCGGTTTGAGCAGGAATGACAATTCTGAACATGGAGGTACCATATATGCCAGGCATTCGATCTGAACTGGTCGGATTCGGAGTCAAAATCGCCCGGGCCGGGTTGGTGGCCGGCGCCGGCGGAAACATCAGTGCTCGCGACGGCAGAACAATCTGGATGAAGCCGAGCGGTTTTGCCATGGACGAGATGACGGCGGGTGATTTGTGCGGATTGGATCTGAAAACCGGGAGGCAGGTGAAAGGAAAACACAAGCCGACTTCCGAATTCAACATGCACTTGGCGATCTACAGGATCAGGCCGGAGGTAAACGCCGTTTTTCATACGCATTCGCCGTGGGCCTCCGGCGTGATCAGTTCCGGCGCCGAGCTCAAACCCATGTTCGCCGAGTTCATTTGCGACCTCGGACGGGTGACGACCATTCCCTACGTCACGCCCACAACCGTCGCGCTTGCCGAAACAATGGCCGAAGCCGCTGCCGGTCATGACACGATTTTCATGGAGAACCACGGCATCCTGGCCGTGGGCCGGGTCATGAAGCAGGCCTATTACCGGTGCATCGTGGTGGAACATGCGGCCATTTCGCTGGTGGCCGCGGCCGTAGCCGGAAAACCCAGATTTCTGAATGCCGGACAGCAGGCCGATCTCATGAAATTGGATTCGGCCAAACATCGCGTCCAAATGATGCAGGCTTGAACAAGGAAACCATGCGCATAATTTTCATGGGATCCGCGGAATTCGCCTGTCCTTCGCTCGAATCGCTCTGGAAGGCGGACTTCGTGGAACTGGTCGGGATCGTCTGCCAGCCGGAACGGCCCAGCGGCAGGCGTCTGGAAATATCGAAGTGCCCGGTCGATCGGTATGCTTCCGCGTGTAATCTGCCGGTGCTCAGGCCGGAAAAGGTCAATGCGCGTGAAAATATTGACGCGTTGCGGGCGTTAAAACCAGACCTCATTGTGGTTGTGGCCTACGGCCAGATATTGAGGCGGGAAATTCTGGCTCTCCCTCCGAAGGGCTGCGTTAATCTGCACGCCTCGCTGTTGCCGAAATATCGCGGGGCCGCGCCGATTCAATGGGCCATTGCCAACGGCGAAAAAGTCACCGGCGTGACCGCCATGTTCATGAACGAAAAAATGGATGCCGGCGATATTATTGCCCGGGAGGAGGAACAAATTGCTCCTGACGACACGGCAAAAACGCTCGGCCGCCGCCTTTGCGCCAGGGGGTCCGGATTGCTTTTGAAAACCATGGAAATGATTGCGCGGGATGGGGCGCCGCGTTTCAGGCAGGATGAGGCGCTCGTAACCTTCGCGCCCATGCTCAAAAAGCAAGACGGCCTGCTGGACTGGAACAAGCCGGCGCAGGAATTGGAGAACCGCATCAGGGCCTTTCAGTCGTGGCCGGTATGTTTTTTTATTTTAAACGGCAAGAAGGTAAATGTTTTGCGCGGCCGCGTGGAACCTGGCTGCGGGAAGGAAGCCGGCGCGCTCGTCGATGCGCGGGGCGAAGGTCCGTTGATTCAATGCGGCGAAAACGCCTTGCGCCTTCTTGAAGTGCAGCCCGAGGGCAAAAAACCCATGAGCGGTTCCGCCTTCCTGTGCGGCAATAAAATGGCCGTTGGCGAGAAATTGGCGTGATCGGGGGCAACGACGAAGATGTTTGCGCCGGCAAATGGTTGACAAAGGAGAGAAAGACGGATATGAAATAAATTTTACACGGAGCGTGTAAAATTTATGTTGCCTACTCCATATTATCTGATCGACGAAAAAAAGCTGCTGCGGAACCTGAAGATCATCAGACGGGTGCGCTTGCTTTCCGGAGCGAAGTCGTTGCTGGCATTGAAATGCTTTGCAACCTGGGGAGTGTTTCCGCTGATGCGCAAGCACATGGCCGGCACCACCAGCAGTTCCCTTTTCGAGGCCAGGCTGGGGTATGAAAAATTCGGCGGGGAAACGCACGCCTACAGCGTCGGCTATTCCAGGGAGGACGTCAAGGCCGTAAGCAAATTCGCCGACAAGGTGATTTTTAATTCTGTTTCCCAATTGGAAGCGCATTACGATCTTGTGAAGGGGCTCAAACTTGGGCTGCGCGTCAACCCCGGGTTCAGTTATTCGCATTATGACCTTGCCGATCCGGCAAGAAAGTATTCAAGACTCGGTGTTACGGATAAGCTGACGCTCATGCGGAGTGTGCCCCTTATCGGCGGCGTGATGTTCCATTTCAACTGCGAGAACGACGATTTTGCGAATTTTTCCAAAAATCTCGAACGGATCGGGCGGGAATATTTTTCCCTTCTCAAGAAGCTGGAATGGATCAGCCTGGGCGGCGGGCTCGCCTTCACCAAACAGGATTATCCCCTCAAAAAATTCTGCGTTTTGCTGAAGAATTTCAGCGAAAAATTCGGCGTGCAAATATATCTGGAGCCGGGAGAGGCGGCCATTACCGGCAGCGCCGAACTCGTGACCACGGTTTTGGACGTGGCGCATAACGGGGTTGATATCGCGATAACGGATGTTTCCATGGAGGCGCACACGCTGGACCATCTGATTTACCGCACCAGCCCGAAGATTTTGTCGCCGGGAAAAGGGAGATGCAAAATCATGATCGCGGGAAGGTCATGCCTTGCGGGAGATGTGTTCGGGGAATATTATCTGAACAAAAGATTGAAAACAGGCGATATTGTCCGCATCGCGGACACGGCCGGATACACCATGGTCAAAAAGAACTGGTTTAACGGCCTGCCCATGCCCGCGATCGTTGTAAAAAGACTGAATGGAACGCTTGAAAAAATAAAGAGTTTCGGATACAAGGATTATATAAAGAGCCTGTCGTAACGACAGCAAACTCGAAGCGCGAAAATCGGAATACTGCAAGGAGATTACATGAAGAGGAACTTACTCATAATCGGCGCCGGCGGCGTCGCTCACGTAACGGTACACAAGGCGGCCATGAACAACGACGTGCTGGGCGATATCTGCATCGCCTCGCGCACGCAGTCGAAATGCGACGAGATCATCGAAAGCGTCAGGCGCAAAAAGCACCTCAAGGATAAATCCAAAAAGCTTTATTCCCGGCAGTTGGATGCCCTCGATGTGCCGGCGACCATGAAATTGATAAAAAAAACCGGCTCGGAGATCGTCATCAACCTGGGTAACGCGTTCGTCAACATGTCCGTGCTGGAGGCCTGCCTGGGCACCGGCGCCGTGTACCTGGACACGGCCATTCACGAGGAGCCCGACAAGGTTTGCGAAAATCCGCCCTGGTATGCGAATTATGAATGGAAGCGCAAGGATCGTTGCAGGAAAAAAGGGTTGACCGCCATTCTTGGTGCCGGATTCGACCCCGGCGTGGTCAACGCCTACTGCGCTTTGGCGGTGAAACGCTATTTTGACAAGATAGACACCATTGATATCATGGACGTCAATGCCGGCAGGCACGGAAAGTATTTTGCCACGAATTTCGACCCAGAGATCAATTTTCGTGAATTCATCAAGGTGTGGACCTGGATTGACCGGAAGTGGAAGCAGTATCCCACGCACTCCGTCAAGCGTATCTATGATTTCCCGGTCGTCGGACCGCAGCCCATCTATCTGAACGGCCACGACGAACTGCATTCGCTTTCCAAAAACATTGACGCGAACAGCATCCGTTTCTGGATGGGTTTTGGCGACCATTACATAAACGTCTTCACCGTGTTGCGCACGCTCGGATTTCTCTCGCATCTGCCGGTCAGGCTGACGACCGGGCAGGACGTCGTGCCGCTGAAGGTCGTGAAGGCGCTTTTGCCGGATCCCAAGACTTTGGCCCCGGGCTACACCGGAAAAACCTGCATCGGTAATTTTGTGAAGGGCTGGAAGAACGGCAGGAAGAGGGAAGTATTGATTTACCAGGTTTCGGACCACAAAAAATGTTATGAAGAGGTCGAGTCGCAGGGCATCAGCTACACGGCCGGCGTGCCGCCGGTGGCTGCGGCCATGCTCGTGGCAAAGGGCGTTTGGGACCCGAAGACCATGGTCAACGTGGAGGAACTCGATCCGGAGCCGTTCATCGCCATCCTTGACAGGATCGGCCTGCCCACGGACGTCAAGGAAATCAAGCCCGGCGGCATTTTTTCCTTCAATGGCGCCGTCGGCGATCTGGAAAAAGAGCTGAAAAGATCAACCGCAACGGTCACCGTCTCAGCCGCCAATCCCATGATCGCCGTAGCCCCCGCAAAGCCGGCCAGGTCAGAAAAGAAAAAACAGAAAGGAGAGCAGTAATCATAGCGGATATACCGGATAATGTGGGAGCTTCCGCCTGCACTTTGGTGTCCAGCGCCAGCGGGACGGTGAGGGTAAAGACCGTTGTCCTGCTCACGCCCGAAGAGGTAGTCGAGTCAAAATGAACAAATTTTTCCTTTCGGCCTTTTCTGTCGTCTTGATGTCCGTATCAGTTCCGGTTTCTCGCGCGCAGAGCGGCCGGCTCCCTGAAATATTTCCCGATCATAACGTGGCGGTTTCGAATTCGGACGTCTGGCGGGCCGATAGCGATACAAAAGCAGCCAACACCAACAAGCCCTTGCCGGCCAGGGCCGATGATTCCGAGTTGCTGAGCGGAAAGCCGTTGCGGCTGGTTGAATTGATGACGTTGGCCCTGCGGCGCAATCCGGCCAACATGCAGGCCTGGCAACAGGCGCGCGCCAGCGCGGCGCAGCTCGGTCAGGCCAAAGCCCAGTATTATCCGACCGTCAATTTTCAGGCCCAGGTCGGCAAAAACAACAATGTCTATGACGATCCAAGCCAGTTCACTCCGACCACCCGCGCCGTCAACTACGGCCCGCAGTTGAATATCACCTATCTCCTGCTGGATTTCGGCAGTCGCGGGTTCGGACGCGAAGCCGCGCGCCAGACGCTCATCTCCTCGAATTTCCAGTATAACCGCGCGCTGCAGGACACCATGCTTGCGGTGGAAAAGGCCTACTTCAATCTGGACAGCGCCCGCATGCGGGAATCTGCCGCAGAAGACGCCTTGAAAGTAGCCAGGGCCACGCTGGAAACGGTGGAAATCCAAATGAAAAGCGGCCTGGCCACCATAACCCAGAAATTGCAGGCCCAGCAGTCCGTGGCCCAGGCGCTTTATGACCTTGAGAGCGCCAGGGCGGGTGTAAGTTCGGCGCAGGCCGATCTTGCCAAAAGCATCGGCCTGCCTGCCAATGCGGCCTTGAATGTGGAGCCTCCGTCCGGCGAGCCGCCGCTCAAGGAACTTGACGTGACGGTCAACGCCATGATCGAGGATGCGCTGGTGCGGCGTCCGGACTTGGCCGCCAAGTTTGCCGCGTTCCGGGCCAGGCTTGCGCAGCACAAGCAGGCGCAGCGAAATATTCTGCCCACGGTAACCGGCAATTTGAATCTGCAGCGCAATTATTATGATGAAACCGTCAATGCCGGCAGTTTGGGCAGTTCCGATCTCAACGGCTATTCCGACGGCTTTGCCGGTTCCTTTGTTTTGAGCGTGGATTTGTTCGACGGTTTTCTGAAATGGAACAAGGCGCGCGAAGCAAAAGCCCTGGCCGAGGCCGCCAAACAGGATCTGCTGGCCGCGGAAATTTCCGCCATTGCGGAAGTCTGGAACGATTATTACCAGTACAAGGCAGCTCAAAAACAACTCACGGCCGGCCGCGAACTGGTGGACGCGGCTGAAAAGGCCTTCAATGCCACATTCATCGGTTTTAAAACCGGATTGAACACCATTGTCGACCTCCTGACCAACCAGAACAATCTTTCCTCGGCCAAACTCACTTTCATTCAGGCGCGCACGTCGCTTTTTCTGGCCTCGGCGAACCTGGCGTATGCCACCGGCGAGCTGGCGCCGCCGTCGAAAAACGATTATGAACCGGTCGTGACCAATCTGAAAAAAATGGAATTGGAAGAAGAACAAGAGGGGGAGGGAAAATGAAATCGGAAAAATTGACGCAGAAGGATTTGGAAACATTGAACGTTCAATGGCCAACGTCCAACTTTGAACGATCGGAGTTGAAAGTTGAAGGTTCAACGTTGAGCGTTTTAACAATAAGGAAATTCAAAGTTCATGTAGGGCGCGAGCTTGCTCGCCGCCGTTTTGCATCGGATTCGGGACGGCCTTCGCAAGCGAAGGCCCTACATGGGACGTGGACAACGGTTGCGGCTTGGCGGCCTAATTCAATCTGTCCGTATTTTCTGCTCGCCGCCCTGTTCCTGTTTTGCACATCCTGCGCCAAGAAAAAGGAGTCCGCGCCGCTGGTCTATCCGGTGAGCGTCAGCAAAACATATGCCAAAACCGTCTCCCGCTACATCGATTCGATCGGCAGCTGCGTTTCGCCGGCGAAAATCCTGGTGATCCCGCAGGTGGGCGGCCAGATAATGAAAATTCATTTTGAACAGGGACAGGAGGTAAAGGCCGGAGATTTGCTTTACACCATTGATCCCAGGCCCTATCAGGCGGCCTTGAACAAGGCGCTGGCCACGCTGGCGACCGACGAAGCCCAGCTTGAGCTTAACCGGCTGTTGCTGGAGCGCAGCATTCCTCTGGCGCCGGGACAGTATGTTTCGCCGCAGGATCTGGATAAGTACAAGCTGCAGGTTGACATGCAGGAGGCCCTGGTCGAGGCCGACCAGGCCCAGGTGGATTCGGCTGAAATAAACCTGGACTATTGTTTCATAAAATCTCCGGTTGACGGCAAAACCGGCGTTTATATCGTCAATGAGGGCAACGTGGTCGCGGCCAACGATCCCAACGGCCTGGTGAGCATCCAGACCATTTCCCCTATTTATGCGGAATTCATCGTCACCGAGCGTGAAATGATGATGGTGCGCAAGCGGATGTCCGAAGCGAAAGTGCAGGCTGAAATCACATCGGTCGAAGACGCTTCCATCAGGGAATACGGCGATTTATTTTTTCTGGATAACGAGGTAAAGCCGAAGGCCGGGACGGTCACCTTGCGGGCGATTTGTCCGAACATGAAAAAAATTCTCTGGCCCGGTCAGTTCATCAATGCGCGCGTTTTGCTCGATGAGGTGAAGGACGCCGTTCTGGCTCCCTATGCCGCGGTTGAAATCAGCGAACAGGGGCCGTTCGTCTTTGTGCTGAAGCCGGATTCCACCGCCGACTTGCGTCCGGTCAGGTTGGGGCAGAGGTACGGTGACGACATTTTGATTGAAGAAGGCGTAAAGGCCGGAGAGGAACTGGTCACGGCCGGCCAGCTCATGCTCAGGCCCGGATCGCACGTGAAGGTTGAGCAGGCGGACTCCAAGTCCCAACCTTGAACTCCGAACCTATGAACATATCCTCAGTATTCATTCAGCGTCCGGTGGCGACCGTGCTGGTAATGTTCAGCCTGGCGCTTTTCGGCATTTTCGCCTTTTTCAAGATGCCGGTCAGCGACCTGCCGGCGGTTGATTATCCTGTCATTGAGATAATGGTATCATACCCGGGTGCGACTCCCGAGAACATGGCGGCCAACGTGGCCACTCCCCTTGAGCAGCAGTTCATGCAGATCCAGGGCATAGAGCTGATGACCTCCATGAACAGCCAGGGCAATACGCTCATCATCATCCAGTTCGACCTGAACAAGAACATTGACGCGGCCGCCAACGACGTACAGGCCGCCATTTCCCGCGCCATGGGAAATCTGCCCAAGGATTTGCCGTCGCCTCCCCAATACAAGAAGACCAATCCCAATGAAATGCCGATGATGTATTACGGACTCATCAGCGAAACGATGAGCACGGCCAAACTTTACGATTATGCCTACAGCGTGATCGGAAACCAGATCAACATCATTGACGGCGTTTCGCAGGTGCAGGTCTACGGTGTGCCATATGCCGTGCGCATCGAGGTTGATCCGAACGCCGCCTCGGCCCGCGGTCTTACCCTGGACGATATTTGCGATGCCGTGGGCCAGGGCACGGTCATGCTCGGTTCCGGCCAGTTCGACGGCAAGACCCAGACCCTCCTGCTGCAGCCGCAGGGTCAGCTTGAAAACGCGGCCCAGTATGACAATTTGATAATCGGTATGTACAACGGCAGCCCGGTCCATCTGCGCGACGTTGCCAAGTGCCGCGACAGCATCCAGGATACCCGCCTCTCGCTCCATTTCTGGTCGGAATCCATGAAAAAGATGGAGCACAAGCCGGTCGGCATGGTCGTGGCCGTGACCAAGGCTGCCGGCGCCAACGCCGTGGAAGTTTCCAAGCGCGTCAGGGATTTGGTGAAAAGCCTGGACGCGGTCATACCGGATTCCATCCAGGTCATGCTGATCCATGACCTTTCGCAGACGATCGTGGACTCCATAAACGACGTGCAGCAGACGCTTGTCATAGCGTTCTGCCTTGTCGTGGCGGTCATTTTCTTTTTTCTCGGCCGCGTCAGGGACACGATCATTCCCAGCCTGGCCCTCCCGCTCTCTTTGCTGATCACGTTTGTCGTAATGCTTGCCCTGGATTACAGTCTCGACAATCTGTCGCTCATGGGGTTGACGCTTTGCATAGGCTTCCTTGTGGATGACGCCATTGTTTTTCTCGAAAACAGCGTTCGCAGGATGGAACGCGGCGAGAACGCCTTTGACGCCTCCATGCGCGGGGCTGAAGAGATCGGCTTCACCATTCTGAGCATGACGCTTTCGCTGGGCGCGGTCTTCCTGCCGCTGGTGTTCATGAGCGGCCTGATCGGCAGGGTCTTCCGTGAATTTTCGATCGTGGTCGTGGTTGCCATCCTGGCTTCCGGATTCGTTTCCCTGACGCTCACGCCCATGATGTGCCGATTCATGCTGACCGGCCACAGTTCCGGGGTCAAGACCAGGATGGAAAAAATCGCCAACGACGTTGTCGCTTTCTGCCTGCGCTGGTACGGCGTTTCCCTGCACTGGTTTTTAAAGCGGCGGCTGATCAGTCTCGTTGCCTGGTTCGTGACGCTCGGCGCCACAGTCTGGCTTTTCATGCTTCTGCCGAAATCGTTTCTGCCGGTCGGCGACAGCGGCGTGATTCGCGGAATGTTCATGGCCAAAACCGGCACTTCCCCGCAAAAGATGGTCGAATATCAGGAAAAAATAGACAAGATTCTTCAGGAAGAACCGGCTGTCAAGGAGACGATCTCGGTCGCCAACCTGGCCGGCGCGAACATTCAGGCCAATCAGGCCCTGACCTTCATTTTCCTCAGGGACCGGGATAAGCGCAAGCCTATTCATGAGGTTACTCAGGAATTGATTTCCAAAGTCATGCGGATCCCCGGCATTTTTATCGCGTTGCGTCCCGATCCCACTTTGCGCATCAGCGCCGGAGCCACGAGCGAGACGCAGGGGCAGTATTCGTACGTTTTGACAGGACTGGACCAGAAGGAGCTTTACGAAAACGCCGCGAAAATGATCGGCGCCATCGGCAAAATACCCGGCGTGATCGGAGTTTCCTCCGACATGATGCTGGACATGCCGAACCTCACCATCAACATCCTGCGCGACAAGGCCTCCTATTACGGAGTCAGCGCCGAGGCCATCGAGATGGTGATCCGTAACGCCTATGCCCAGAATTACGTTTACCTGATCAAGTCAACCATAACCCAGTACCAGGTGATCGTGGAAGTCGAGGATGAAAAGAGGGCCAATGCCGAGGATCTGAATAATATCTACGTCATGTCGCGGACCCTCGGCAAATCAATTCCGTTGCGCGCCGTCTGTTCCTGGGAGAAAAAAATCGGGCCTTCGACCGTCAACCACCTGAAACAGTTCCCGGCGGTGACGATTTTCTTCAACCTGGCTCCGGACATGCCGATCGGCACGGCCCAGAATGCCATCGACAAGCTGGCCGCCTCCATGCTGCCGGCGAGCATATCGCGCGCGTTTTACGGCGAGGCCCAGCTTTTTGCGGAAACCGTGAAGAGCCTGACGCTGCTGTTGTTCGTGGCGGTTTTTGTCATGTACGTGATCATGGGCGTTTTGTATGAAAGTTATTTCCATCCCATCACCGTGCTTTCGGCCCTGCCGGTGGCCTGCGTGGGCGGTCTGTTGGGGCTGCTGATCTTCGGGCAGGAACTTTCCCTTTATGCGTTTATCGGTCTCTTCATGCTCATGGGCATTGTGAAAAAGAACGGCATTTTGATGGTGGACTTTGCCATTCATCTGCAAAAACACGGCAAGAACAGTTATGACGCCGTGCATGAAGCCTGCCTGGAAAGGTTCCGGCCGATCATCATGACCACCCTGGCGGCCCTTATGGGCGCCATGCCGATTGCAGTGGGCTATGGGGCGGATGGAGAGTCGCGCATGGGGCTTGGCATTACGGTCGTGGCCGGGCTCGTTTTTTCCCAGATCATCACGCTCTATATTACGCCAGTGATTTACCTATACCTCGAGGACGTCCAGGAATGGGTGTATGGGGAGAAGAGGGGGAAGGGGGAAGGAGGAAGGAGTCAGCATGACAAAAAGGTAGGGCGGGGCGTCCCGCCGAGCCGAACGAGATGGTCTATAGACAGTAAGGGAGTTACGAAGTAGCGGGATGTCGGGGGAGGAAAGGTTGAAACTTCTACATGGCAAACGTCGGAACGCTGGATAAGCGCCCTTGACAATTATTCTTGATAGCATAATATGTATGCATTGATTTAAACAATTATGCATATTGGAGAAGACCATGAGGACGACACTGGATTTGCCGGAGCCATTAATCGATGAAGCGTTAAAACTTTCTCATCAAAAGACAAAAACGGCGGTAATCATTGCTGCCTTGGAGGATTTTGTGCGGAAGAGCAAGCTCGAGGGACTGAAAATGTTCAAAGGCAAGGTGGCGCTTGATATTGATCTTTCCAGGCTGAGAAACAGAAAATGAGCGTTCTGGTTGATACCTCCGTGTGGATTGCCTACTTCCGTGGCACAAGCGATTTGCCGGAATTGGACTTCCTGATTGATGAAAATCTGGTCGTCACCAACGACTTGGTCCTGGCCGAACTAATTCCCTATCTTCACCTTCGCAAACAAAAGCGCTTGATTGATCTTATGTATGAGATAAGCCGTCTGCCTTTGACGATTGATTGGGCCGATATTATTCAAATGCAGACCGGTTTTTTGCGGCAGGGGATCAATGCGGTCGGCATTCCGGATTTGATCATGGCGCAACATGCCATTCAGAATCGTCTTCCTTTGTTTACTCTCGACAGGCATTTTGCCCTGATGAGCAAGCGCATGCCATTGTTGTTGTATGAAAAAGGATGAAAGAATCGCGCCACGCAGTGGCGCGCTACATTTAATGATAAGGGAATTCAAAGTTCATGTAGGGCCGCCGCTTGCGGCGCGCCGTCTTTTTTCACGTGGCGATCGGACGGCCTCTGCAAGCAGAGGCCCTACATTGGAAGCAGAAAAAATTGTCCCGATGCGCGAAGCGCGATCGGAACCCAACTTAATTAAATTGCTTTTCTATTTTGTACGTTGACTGTGTTTTTGCGAAGCAACACAAGGACTATTCTTGACAGCGGCGTTGCCGGGCGGGTGTATCTGCCGCAGACTTTGAAAGACTGCATGCAGGGGGCCGAGATTGATTTTGAATGCGGTGGGATGCAGTTTAGCCGGGTTCCGGCCATGGTCTGTTCCCTGGCAGCCCCCCTGATCTCGTTGGATCTGCTTGCGCTGAAAACGGGATGCAAGCGCGTTACAGTGGATTTTTTTCAACGCAGGATATTTCTGGAAAAACGTTGATTGTGAAAAACAAAAGGCATTTCAAACATTGACTATTGGTTCATTCTCGCCATAATAATCTTCGATGTTCTGATTACTGACTTTGATTAAGAGAGGTTTGCCATGGAAGCTATTAAACAACAATTGAATATACCGGCAAATCGCCGGGTGAAACTGGATATTAAATTGCCGGACGAAGTGCCGGTCGGCGCGGTAGAAATTATCATGATTGTTGCGCCACGCTCTGAAGCGCAAGCGGGTCGCAATATCATGGATTTGGCGGGGTCTTTGAGGCATTCCAAGTCGTTGCGGGGCGACCCCTTGTCTGTCCAGAAAGGTTGGCGTGATGAATGGTGAGCGATTGCTCTTGGATACGAATATTGTCATTGGTTTTTTGAAGGGCGAGAAAGATATTATTCGTTTTATAAGCAACCGATTGGATGAGGGCGCCGTCTTGTTTGTGAGTCAAATTACGCGAATGGAAATGATGAGTTATCATGGGTTGTCCAAAGAAGACGAAGTCCGGATTAAGGGATTTTTAGCGGGTGTCCAAGTTCTTATGCTTGATCCGCAGGTCGAATCCAAGGCTATTGCCATGCGCCGAGAACATCGTTTAAGGTTGCCTGACGCCGTCATTGTGGCCACGGCATTGGTGAATCATTGTGTCTTGATTACCTATGACCGGGATTTAAGATCAAAACGAATCGCAGGATGCCATCTTGAGATTCCAAAATGAAAAAGTTGCTCAAATCAAAAAATCTGAATCCGGCCGGGATGGTTGATTATGCCAGAAACTCGGTCGTCAGCAAGACGCTGGTTGACCGCAAGGCCGGCACGATCACGCTTTTTGCCTTTGACTGCGGACAGGGCTTGAGCGAGCACGTGGCGCCCTTTGATGCCGTGGTCCAAATCTTGGATGGTGAGGCGGTAATCACAATCGCCGGGAAAAAAGTTAAGGCAAAAACCGGGGAAATGGTCATCATGCCCGCCAACGTTCCGCATGCCCTCAAGGCGGAAAAGAAATTCAAGATGCTGCTCGTCATGATCCGGGGAAAATTTAAGGGTTCGAGTTCCTGACGCATTGATTGCAGCTACTGATTGATGTGGACGACTTTTGCGGGCGGGAAGCCGTTGAAGGGGGTGGATGAGGCCACGCTGTAGGCGCCGATATCCTTGGTGTAAAGCAAGTCGCCTAGTTCAAGCTCGGCGGGCAGTTCCTCGGCCAGCGAGACGGTGTCGAGCGCGTCGCAGGTGGGCCCAAACACGGTGCAAATCTGCGTTGCCCCTTTCTTAAAGGCCCTGGGATGATAGTGGCAATGGTCGAAGATTATTCCGGAAAAAGTGTGGTAAACGCCGTCATCAATGTAATAACAGAGCTTTCCGTCGCGCACGGCCTTGCCGATTATTTTTGAGACGGCGGTGGCCGCCGTGGCCACCATGAACCTGCCGGGCTCGGCCAGGATTTGAATGTCCTTTGGAAAAAGCCGGTCAAGCTCGGCATTGATCATTTTCGCCAGTTCCGGGAACGGTTTCACGGTGGAATCGTACGGCGCGGGGAACCCGCCGCCGATGTCCAGCAGGAACATCTTTGTGTAGCCGCGTTCTTTCGCCTCCTTGAAGACGCCGGCCGCGAGATTGATGGCCTGCACGTAGTTCTCGAAATTGGTGGTCTGGCTGCCCACGTGGAAACTCAGGCCCTCGACCACCAGGCCGGCCCGGTCGGCTTCGAGGATCAGGTCAACCGCTTCTCCCGAAGAGGCGCCGAACTTTGAGGAAAGTTCCACCATGGCGCCGGTGTTGGCGACTTTCAACCGCAGTACCAGCCCGGAATGCGGGGCATATTTCTTGATTTTCCTTATTTCCTCGGAATTATCGAAAGTAACCAGGGCCTTGTATTGGTCAAGCTCCCGCAAGGTATGATTGTCCTTGATGGGGTGGGCGTAGATGATCTTGTCCCAGATCCAGTCCTGACGCTCTTTGGCCGGCAAATCCTTGATGTATTCATGCACGATCATGAATTCCGGCATGGAGGCCACGTCAAAGCTCGCGCCGGCTTCGTAAAGCGTCTTCACGATGGCCGGGTCGGGATTGGCCTTGACCGCGTAATAGGCCTGGACGCGCGGCAGATGTTTTTTGAAAGCGGCGTAGTTTTTGCGTAATACCGCATGATCGAGCGCCACGATGGGGGTGCCGTGCTTTTTCGCCAGTTGCTGTAAAATTTTAGAGGCGGTCATGGTCCAGCCAACAGTTTTAGAAATTCCGGTTTTCCGGTATGGCGCCCCCTACGGGAGTCGAACCCATCTTTCCAGGATGAGAACCTGATGTCCTGTCCGATAGACGAAGGGGGCCTCCATTCGAGAGGACAATATCCATAATCGGGCGGCGCTTGTCCAGGTTTTTCTTGTAAAAGAGCAAGGACGAGGGTACGACGGTAGCGCAGTTCTTCCCGCCCGCAACGCCGTCGCGTAGCGAGTGCGGGCGGGAAGAACTGCGTCAGCATTGAACAATACCGGATTCTCGAGCCTGCTCCGCTAAAGTAAGCCTTCCGGCTGCGACCGTCCTGCGCCCGCCATAGCTGCTTCGCGCCGGTGGGAGGCTGGATCAAGCGGGGAATTACATCAGCCCGTGAAATGGCCGACAACGTGTGAAAAAATTGTGGTTCCTCTGCACAATTTGCGGGTCGTTATTTGTTGGACAATCCTAAACTTAGACAAATTTACCACAGAGGCACGGAGACACAGAGATAATACAAGCGGAGATTTTGTCAAATTTGAGATTAGTGT
>Ga0209749_1000503_pt1 | contig 51779 bp, 49 predicted proteins | sample EPASupsiteSAE347_FD_187267 | JGI IMG/M metagenome (GOLD analysis project Ga0209749, IMG submission 187267) | Bioremediated contaminated groundwater from EPA Superfund site, New Mexico - Sample SAE3-47 (SPAdes) (version 2) | ecosystem: Environmental > Aquatic > Deep subsurface > Groundwater >... | reverse complement strand
GCCCAAGAGAAAAAGCCTGACCTAGATAAACGATTACTTATGACAGCTGCTATTGACCTTGATGTATTGCTTAAAAACTACCTTGCTTTTGTGGATCAAGGGGGTAAGGATCTATTGACTAATCCCTTTTTTTTACTATTTTTATTTACTATTTTTTATGGACTAAAACTGCGCCATTAACATTTAAGCATCGGTAATTTAAAGCTTATCTAAAACCTTCAAGAATGCCTCGACTACCCTAGGATCAAATTGCGTGCCGCTGTTTTTCCTTATCTCCTCCACAGCCGCTTCTTTGGTCAACGGAACCTTTCTGTAAGAACGCGCCGATATCATTGCTTCGTAAGCATCGGCAAGATGAATTATACGCGCGCCCAAATGTATATCTTCTCCACGCCTTCCTTCTGGATAACCTGTGCCGTCAAAATGCTCATGATGCTGCCTGACTAAACCTATCACATCATTTAAGAAGGTTAATGGTTCCAAGATATGCGCGGCAATTGTTGGATGTTTACGAATCTGTTTCCATTCTTCTTCCGTTAGAGGCGTAACCTTGCCTAATATGCAATCCTCTACGCCTATTTTACCTAAATCGTGCAGTTCGCAAGCCTGACGGATAGTTTCGATTTCTCTGGCTGAAAGCCCCATTTCAGCGGCAATAACCGTAGCATACTTGGCAACGCTTTCGGAATGACTATGCGTATAATGATCCCGGGCGTCAATTGCCTGAGCCAAAACCTTGATTGTGCGCATATAAGTAGAACGCAAGTCTTCATAAAGCCGGGTAAGGTTCTTGGTAGAATCCTCTATCCGTTTGGCTAAAAGGGAATTTTGTTTTTCCAAAGCGGCATTACTTTCTTTCAGGCCTTGAGTAAGCATACGGTTATCCTGTATCAAGGTATGTATTTCGATGCCTTTTTTTACCAAAAAGAATAGTTTTTCAAGATTTATGGGCTTGGTAACAAAATCAAAGATGCCCAAACCGAATAAATATTCCAGCAGTTCTTGCTTATGCTCATCAAGAAGCGCGATTATAATGCAATCAGAGTCAATACGCTTAAGCCCCTTAATCAACTCCGCAGAGTTCAAATCAGGCATTTGCGGCTTAATAATAATCAAATCAAAATCATTTTCCCTAAAAGACTCCAGCCCTTGTTTCGCTGTCGGCTGGAACGAAACAAAATATCCACCCTCCACCATCAGTTGCTCTACCAAATGCCTCGACAGTTCATTATCATCGCAAATAAACAAGATTTTATTATTTTCCGGCATAAATTACTCCTCAGTTGTTATCCTTATCGCTTCATCAAGAGTAATCAACTCTTGCTTAACCTTTAAAAAAGCGTCGTCTCTCAAAGTTTTCACTCCTTTACCCCGCACATAATCCTTAATCTTATCTAAAGTTTCTTTACGGATAATCATCTCGCGCATATTATCATCGACCGCAACAGCTTCGAAAATAGCGGCTCTGCCGTAAAAACCGGTATTGTTACAATAGCTGCATCCCGATGCTGTGTAAAAAATGGCCTCTCCGGAAAAACCTATTTTCTTAAGAAAATCCCCGGAAACCTCTACAGGCCTACGGCATTTCATGCAGATTTTGCGCGCTAAACGCTGGGTGCAAAGCATAGTAACGCCAGAAGCCACCAAAAACGGTTCAACTCCCATATTAATTAAACGAACAATGCCGGATAAAGAATCGTTAGTATGCAATGTGGAAAAAACCAATTGCCCGCCAAGAGCGGCCTTAACCGCGATATCCGCGGTCTCGGAATCCCTGATTTCTCCGATCATCACGATATCCGGATTCTGTTTTAACAAAGAACGCGTTCCCGAAGCAAAATCGAGGCCGATTTCCGATCTTACCTGAATTTGGCTTATCCCTTCTATGGGATATTCGATTGGGTCCTCAATCGTAATAATGTTTTTCTCGGGGGCGTTCAACTGATTCAACACCGAATAAAGAGTAGTGGATTTACCCGAACCGGTTGGTCCGGTAAGCAAAATCAAGCCGAACGGCTTAACAAGTGCTTCTTTGAAAATACGCAAGGGCTCTTCGGAAAAACCAAGGCCGTCCAAACCAGCAGGTAAATTTTCTTTATCCAAGATGCGCAAAACAAACTTCTGGCCAAATGCCGTAGGAAGCACCGAAACACGAAAATCCACTTCTTTTCCTTCAAACTTGGCCTTAAAACGGCCGTCCTGTGGCACGCGGTTTTCGGCAACATCCAAACTGGATATAACTTTTACACGCGTCAGAATAGCATTCTGTCTTGTTTTTGGAAGCCTGAACGCGTCGCAGAGAGAACCGTCAATACGATAACGAACGCGTAAACAATCATATTCCGGTTCAATATGGATATCCGACACCCTATTCTTTAGCGCCCTGCTCAAGATAAGTTCAATCAGTTTAACAATAAGGGAATTTTCGCTCTCTTCAAGCATGCTGGATAACCCAACCTTGTCTTCTTTGGCCAATTCAATATCACTTTTACCAGAATTATTCTCCGGAAAGATTCCATTGAAAATATGCCGCATATCCTGAAAACCCGAACCATACTGAGCCTCTATCGCGCTAGCGATTTCTTCGGCAGTGCTTAAAACCGCATCGACATTATAACCGGCAAATGGGTGTAAATCATCAAGAACAAATATATTTAAAGGATCGGATACAGCAACAATAATAGTAGCGCCGAATCTAGAAATAGGAATTATCCCATAAAGCCTGGCTATCTGTTCAGGGACAAACCCGGCTACCAGATTATCAACTTTATATTTAGCCAAATGAATACTTGGCATATAGAGCTTTTCGGAAAGCAACGATAACAACGCTTCTTCCGAAATACTTCCCTGATCAACAAGAATCTTCCTTAATAAGCCCCCGTTTTCTTTCTGCAGTTTCAAAGCATTTTCGATCTGCTCGCCGCTCAGATGCCCATCGGCAACAAGTATCGCAATAATCCTGTCTCTTATTGTTTGCATATTAAGAAATCGTAATTCGAAACTGACAACTGATAATTAAAGGTTGCCGGATAACGATTATCCGGCCCTCGAGAAATTACCGCTTAATTACCTGACTCATTCATCAGGAACGGTTACCCGGAAAACTTCTTCCAGGCTAGTCAGGCCTTTTAACGCTTGAACAATACCATTCTCCCTTAATGTATGCATTCCCTCTTGACGCGCCTGTTCTTTTATAATGCGTTCAGGCGCATTTTCCAAAATCAACTTGCGTACCGTATCGCTTAATAAAATGACCTCGGCAATCCCGGTCTCCCCATTATAACCCGTATTAAAACAACGTGAACAACCTTTTGCTCTAAAGAACTTGGGATCTTTAATACCATCTAATTTGATTTTAAGAATCTTCAATAATTCTTTATTTATCGTATACTCTTCTTTACAATATGAACAGATTTTACGAACTAAACGCTGGGCCATTACGCAAACAAGAGAAGAATTGACAAGATAAGGCTCAACGCCCATGTTGACCAAATTGACAATGGCGCCAGCAGTTGTAAGAGCACGCATAGTCGATATAACTAAATGCCCGGTAAGCGCGGATTTAACCGCGATATCAACGGTTTCATAGTCGCGCACTTCACTTATCATTATTACGTTAGGATCCTGTTTTAATATCGAACGCAAAACAGAGGCAAAAGTCAGCCCTATGTCCGGACGGACAGTTACCTGATTTATCCCCTCCAGGCGGTATTCCACCAAGTCTTCTACCGTAACAATATTCTTGTCCGAAGCATCAATAAATTTCACCAGCGAATATAAAGTAGCGGTCTCTCCGCTGCCGGCCGGTCCGCAGATAAGAATCAATCCTTGCGGTAATTTAGCCGCTTTCTCAAGATCCGCAAGTATATATGGACTAAATCCGAGTTTTTCTATATTTAAGGCTACCTTGGTTTTGTCCAGAATGCATATAGCCACCTTCTCACCGAAAACACAAGGCAATATTGAAACGCGAAAATCCACTTCCCGAATTAAAAACTTTAGTTTGAAACGACCATTCTGAGGGAGCCTGTGTTCGGCAATATTTAAGTCCGACATCGCCTTAATACGCGAAACAATCGATGGATGGATGTTTTTAGGAAAAGTTTTCTCTTCGCGTAAAATCCTGTCGATACGAAAACGCACGCGTAAACAATTACTAAAAGGCTCAATAAGTATATCCGAGGCTTTTTTCCTTACCCCTTCCTCAATAATCATATTGGTGACTTGAATTGCCTGAGCCTGCTTGCTGATGAGATTTAGTTCCTGATCCGAAGGAGAAACTTCTTTTTCTTCTTTGACCAGTTCAAGAGGAGAAACGGACATAACCTTAAGCAGTTCATCAGCGCTATCGATAGAATCCGAAAAAAAGAAGTCTATTGTCCGCAGGATATCCTGGCCATCCGAGATAACCGGATTAATCTTATACCCGCCGAGTGAACTGACATGATCAACGGTAAAAATATTAAGGGGATCGGCCATTGCCAATGTGATCATATCGCCGGTCTTGGAAACAGGAACTATTTTGTAGCGCCGGGCAATATTAATGGGTATGATTTTAACGATATCCGGATCAATCCTAAAATGCTTGAGATCAATTAAAGGCAACCCTAAACTTCTACTCAGGACAAAATCAAGCTCTTCCTCTTTGATAAAATTAAGGCCGATAATTGCGTCCCTTAGGCAACCGCCATTTTCTTTTTGCGCCGAAAGCGCCTGGCTGAGCTGTTCCCAAGTGAGAAGTCTATTATTGATTAATATTTCGGTAAGATAGTCCTTGAGAGAGGCCATGTTTTTAGTAACCAATAACTCCTTTAACCAATGACTCAATGAAAAGCTTGGAAATTAAGAATCATTAATTACGGACTTACGGGTTAATAATTATATTTTATTAAAATATTTCCCAATAGCCCCATGTTAAACGGGGCTGAGGCAAATATTCCTGCGCTGCAGTCGAAAATTTAACTCACACTTTCAGTTGCCTCGACATTGAGAGAATTGAACATGGCCAAGTTAAGCTATTGCCGATTACCTTCATTAAAATTATACAGCTTATATTATTGTATGGCAATAGTTTTAAACAAAGACGCTAACGGACACAGGGGCAAATTATCAGCTCGCCATTATTTCGTTAAATTCTGCCTTCAGGACATCCTTATTAACCCCTGTAGCGATAAAATCCCAGGGTAAAATATTTTCGAGCTCTTTTTGCCCTAGATATTCTTCAGGATCTATGTTTAAATCCGCAAAGGCGTTCATCCACTTATCAAAATCAAAATAATTGCTCCAAGCGTCAAACTTAGCGCCTTTTTTGTATGCGGCCAGAATAACTTCGGATAACCTTCTGTCTCCGCGCGAAAATATTCCCTCTATAATACTCATCGAACGGTTATGAAAACTTAAAACGAGCCGCTTATGCTTCTTAGCTTTCATAATCAAATATTCTTGTTTGCTTTTTATGGACTCAAGATTCTCCATTCTTAACCATTGCAAGGCCGTATGCGGCTTAGGGATTAGAGTATTAATGCTTATATTGACTCCGGCCGGCCCCTTTCCTGTCTTTTTTTTCAATTCCGAGACGCGGACTGAAAAATCGATAATCGCGTCAAGGTCATCATCATCTTCCCGGGGAAGGCCAATCATAAAATAAAGCTTTACGTGTTGATATCCGGATTGATACGCTTGCTCCAGGGCTTTAAAGAAATCGTCGCTATTGAAATCCTTGCGTAAAATGTTGCGTAACTTTTCCGAGCCGGCTTCCGGAGCAAAAGTGAGACCGGTTTTTTTAACCTTAGCGATCAGAGAAGACGCATCTCCGATAAGCGATTTTGCCTTTAGAGACGGTAAAGATAAACTTACTGTCTTGGGAGAAAATAAGCACGTTAACTCTTTAATAATATTCCCTATTCCGGGATGGTCGCTTACCGACAATCCCGCAAGAGAAATTTCTTCATACCCAGTATGCTTATACAGTCCTATGGCCAAATCCAGCAAGCGCCCCGTGTCTTTGACTCTTAGAGGGAAATACTGCGACCGCGCCTGGCAAAAAAGGCAACGGTTGGGGCATCCCCGCATAATCTCCAAGATTATCCGATCATGGATTATCTGCGTATATGGCACGACCCAATCCAAGGGATAATAAACTGAATTAATATCCTTAACAAAACGTTTCTTTATTTTTGCGGGGACTGATTCCGCCTTAGGTTTAAATCCCGTTATTCTTCCGCGTTTGCCATAGGATACTTCATAAAAAGACGGCACATATACACCTTCAATTTGTGAAATTTTAAACAGCAGCTCCTGCTTATTGAACCTGCCGGATTTGTATTCATTTTTATGCCTCCGGTAAATGTCGATTATCTCAAACAGGATATCTTCGGCTTCGCCTACAACGAAGAAATCGAAAAAAGCATGCATAGGCTCAGGGTTAAGCGTGCACGGCCCGCCTCCAACTATCAAAGGATGCTCATTACCGCGTAAACTGGCCTTAAGCGGGACATCTCCCAGATCAAGAATATTCAACACATTCGTATAATCAAGTTCCGAACCTAAAGAAAACCCGACGAAATCGAATTCATTCATTTCCCTGCGCGAATCCAAAGATAAAATCTGCCGGTTATTTTGACGTAAAAGCTCCTCCATATCTTTATTGGGAGAAAAAAATCTATCGCAAATAACATCGGATACACTATTCAAAAGACTGTAAATGATCTTCAGGCCCAAATTGCTCATCCCCACCTCATAAAGGTCAGGAAAAGAAATCGCGAATTTGACATCAGCTTTGGTAAAATCTTTCTTCGCGCAATTTATCTCTTTACCCATATACTGCGCAGGCTTGTTAACTTTTAATAATAGGTCATCATACATGGCTTAATAAATTCCTTAATTTCAAATGCCAAAACCCAAAACTCAAAATAAATCTAAATGACAAATACCCAATGACAAAACCTTTGTTTTGACATTTGAGTTTCGGTTATATTTTGGATTTTGAATTTTGTCATTTGTCATTCATCTAAAACACTGCCCTTGTCTTATCAATATTGACCAAAATCCCCAATGCTGCAAAGGTAACTAAAATTGACGAACCGCCGTAACTCATTAACGGCAAAGGCACTCCCACAACAGGAGCCAGGCCCAAATTCATAGCTATATTCACCGTAATCTGTATGGCAAGCACCAAAGTAACCCCATAAGCCAAAAGCTGGCCAAAAGAATCCTGCGTCCTTTGAGCAATGAGGAATCCCTGCCTTATTAAAATATAATACAAAGATAATAACGCAAAACTACCCAGAAAACCCCACTCTTCCGAAAAAGTAGCGAAAATAAAATCCGTATGCGATTCAGGCAAGAAATGTAACTGGCTCTGGGTTCCGGAAAGCCAACCTTTACCAAAAAGCCAACCCGAACCTATTGCTATCTTTGATTGCACTATCGTATACCCCGCGCCAAGCGGGTCAATATTGGGGTTCAAAAAAACCAGCAGCCTGTCTTTTTGGTAATCACGCAAAAAATGCCACATAAAAGGCAAAAGCAGGCTGACAGCCGATACTAAAAGAATAATATATCTCAACCGGACACGGGTCAGATAAAGCATAGCGACAAACAAAATAAAAACAATCATTCCGCTGCCTAAATCCGGCTGTTCGACAATTAAAGCGACCGGGAGCGCGGTAAAAAAAGAAGGCAGGATAAGCCCGCGGAATATGCCGAATTTACCGGAAGATAAATGAATACTATCGGTTGACTTGCGGCTGAAATAACGGGCAAGAAATATAACCATGATAATCTTGGCCAATTCCGAAGGCTGGAAATTAAACCAACCTATTCTTAACCAACGCTGGGCACCTAAACGTATAGCCCCTAATATAAAAACCAAAAACAGAAAAAATAAATTAAAGATATACAAGAAATAGGTCCAATCCCACAACCTGCGGTAACTTATACTGGAAACAATGAGAAAAAGTGTTAAACCCAGGATAATCCAGAGAACCTGCCGCTCAAAAATAGTCTGCCAAAGCTTGCCTTCTTTCTGATAAGTGCTGCTGTATATTGATAATACGCCGAGCGAACATATCAAAAGCGCCGTAACCAATATTATCAAGAATGAGTTTCTCAAGTTAAAACTCCTTATTTTTAATTAAAATATAGGTTCCAACCACCAAATCCCAATGTCGAATGAAATCCCAATTACTCAATGCCCCAATTGTAACTTGGAATTTGGTTAATTCATTCGTCATTGGAGCTTGGGATTTCGGACATTTTCAATTAAATTAACCCCTGATTAACCATTTCCTGAATTATCTGTTTAGTCACTAAACATGCTACATAACCGGGTCCGCCATGTTCTAATAGAACACAAATTACGAATCTCGGATTCTTGTATGGGAAAAATCCGGCAAACCATGCGTGGGGCTGCCCGGGAGGAGCTTGAGCAGTGCTGGTTTTACCTGCTACGCTAACAGGTAAATCGGATAAAACGCTCCCTGTACCCTTAGAATCGCTCACGACTCTGCGCAACCCCTCCCTAATATAATTAACAGTCTCTCTGTTTATAACCAATTTTTCGCTTTTTTCCTGATAAAGCGATACATCCTTTCCATCTATAGCCTTAACTACATAAGGACTGACTAGATAACCCCCATTAGCAAAAACTGCCATCATCCGGGTAATCTGAAGCGGAGTAACCAAAACATCTCCCTGGCCGATACTTAAATTAGCCGTATCGCCGTCAAACCAGTTCCTGAATTTGTTAATCTTCCTCCAGAGCGGCGAAGGGATAAAACCTGATTCTTCATAAGGAAGTTCAAAGGAAGTTGTTTTGGATAAACCAAATTTAAGAGCATAATCATGTATGCTTTGAGCTCCAATGAGTAAACCAGTCCTATAAAAGAAAACGTCGCAAGAATAAGCGAGCGCGCCTGCTAAATTTTGTATTCCATGCGTACTCCAGCATTTGAATTCCCGATTCCCGATTCGCGTGCTCCCTTGACAATTAAACGAGGTGTTCTGGTTTATTCTTTTACTCTCTAGTGCCGCACTTCCTACAATAACTTTAAAAACTGAACCGGCAGGATAACTGGAGCTTATCGCGCGATTAACCAATAAAGAGCGAGAATCGCTAAAGATTCTGGTAATTTCATTGTTGCTTTTCTCCGCGAATACCGCGGGATTAAATCCGGGAGAACTGGCCATTGCGAAAATCTCCCCCGTATAAGGATCCATAATCACAACGGCGCCGGGTTTATCTGAAAGCGAATCTTCAACTATCTTCTGAATCTTAATATTCAGACTTAACCGGATATCCTTGCCGTTAAACGGAGGCTTAAACCCCAGAGTGCGTATGAATTTTCCCTGGTGGTTAACTTCAAACGAAACACCTCCTTCTTCCTGCCGTAAATAATAGTCATATTTTTCTTCGACTCCCCCAAAACCGACGATATCTTTGGTTTTATAACCGTAATCTTCCAGTTTAGTCAGCCGCCAGCGGTCAATTTCGCTGACATAGCCTAAAACATGGGAGGCCAGCTTGCCATTCGGATAATGCCTTAAGGGATTGGGCTGAACTATTATTGCCGGTAAATCAACTCTGAGTTCCGCCAGAGAGATAGCATCTTTGATACTTATGTTCCTGGCTAATGTAACAGGAATCGACGAAGAGATAAAATTAATCGTATAGGCATTTTTTAAATCTTTAACGCTCTTCCCCAGGATTTTCGAAGCATTTAAAATAATTTTCTCCCGCTGCGAAGCATCCTGCGAAAGAATCATCAAGTCATAAGAAAGTTTATTGCCGGCTATTATGTTATCCTCGCGGTCAAGAATCACTCCCCGGCTGCCGTTTTGCGCAACCAGCCTTACACAATTCCTATTCCCCAAATCTTTATACATCCTGCCGTGAATTACTTCCAGGTTAAGCAACCCGAGGACAAGAAAGATGAATACAGAAGTTACAGCCCAAATGACTATCCGAATCCTAATCATATTCTAACCTTAATAACTTTAAGAATAAAAGGCAGGGTGAGAGCTGTATAAAACGAGCCCAGAATAACAATGCGTAAAAATATCCCCAAAGGAACGCTTACGCCGGAATAAAAAATAAATAAGCCGCTGATAATGTTTTGCAATAACGCTATCAAGAAAACCAGAAAAGCCGCAATGATGTTATCCTCTATGGAAACCTTGCGGGAAATCTTAACCACCAGAAAACCCCAGCAGCTAAACAACAATATATTTAATCCAAAACTGTTCAAGCTAAATATATCCTTAAGCATGCCTACCGAGGCCCCAAAGATAACGGCCCACCGCATCTTTAAAAAAAGACCGGCAATAACGACAACAACCAAAAGGAGATCCGGGCTGGCCCCAAAAATTGTTAAATGCCGCAAGAATACCAGCTGAAATAACCCTAAGATTAAAGTAACGAACAAAAGTTTGGGGATTTTCATGAAGCGACAATTAGAATTTCTTCAATGCTGGAAAAGTTTATTGCCGGTTTAATTACAGCGAAACGGCTAAGGCCTGAAAATTCTTTACCGATATCAATCACTGTCCCGATAAGCAGCCCTTTGGGATAGGTATCATTTAATCCCGAAGTAACTATTGTATCTTTTAATTTTATGTCCGCATCCTCAGGAAGATATTTCATAAGTAGATTTGAACCCAATGTCCCACAAACCAAACCTTCCTGGCGGGAACGCTGGACTAAACTGGAAACCCCTATGTTAGGATCGTTAAGCAGCATTATTTTACTGGTTGAGTCCGCTGCCTCAACCACCCTTCCGGCTAGCCCCAAATAAGTCACTACAGCCATTCCTTTACGGACGCCGTTAACCGCGCCTTTGTCAATAATCAAACCTGTTGACCAATTATCCGCAGGCCGGGCGATTACCCTTGCCGGGATAAATTTAAGCCCTGATTTTTGCTTGAGAGAAAGCAGGTTATTTAAACGGCGATTCTCCAGATATATTTCGTTTAAGCCATTAAGTTTATGCTTTAGGAAGTCATTTTTTTTCTTGAGAATTTCATTATCCTGAAGATTATGATGATAAAAAATTAGCCCGCCGATCTCCCGTTGGAGCGCAGAAACAAAGCTAAGCGGCAATTTCGAAATATTTAAACCAGGGGTTCTAAAGATTGATATGGAAGCGGATAAAAAAAAGAGAAGAAAAATTACTGCTAAGAGAGGGATTAAATTCTTTTTATTAAGGTTAAACACATTTTATATTTCTTGAAAAATCTATAAGGTGCTCATTTCGGGTTTTACCGAAACAGTGACTTTCCTAAGATATTTGATCTCGTTAAGGACTTTGCCTGTGCCGTTGGCTACCGCAGTAACCGGATCATCCGCGACATGAACAGGTAAACCTGTCTCTTCTGAAATTAATTTGTCCAGCCCCTTAAGAAGCGAACCACCCCCGGCCATAACAATACCGTGCTCGATTAAATCCGAGGCTAACTCCGGAGGAGTGCGTTCAAGAGAAATCTTGGTTACTTCCAGAATAGCCCTTAACGGTTCCTGCAGGGATTCTCTGATTTCTTCCGACGTAATGGTTACTGCCTTAGGAAGGCCGGCTATCAAATCCCTTCCCTTTACCTCCAGAGTCATTTCTTCTTCCAAAGGATAGGCCGAACCAATCTTTATCTTGATATCTTCGGCAGTGCGTTCTCCCACCATCAAATTATAAGTTTTCTTAAGATATTCTATAATGGCTTCATTCATTTCGTCTCCGCCAATCCGGATAGATTTAGAGAAAACGATTCCCGCCAATGATATCACCGCGATTTCAGTTGTGCCGCCGCCAATATCTATAATCATATTACCCACTGGCTCCTGTATGGGCAAACCTACTCCGATAGCTGCCGCAACCGGCTCTTCAATCAAGAATACCTCTCTGGCGCCCGCACGCTCCGCTGACTCCTTAACTGCCCGGCGTTCGACTTCAGTAATCCCTGAAGGTATGGCAATAACAATCCTCGGCCTGATCTGAAAACGGCGGTGCTTGACCTTCCTGATGAAATGCCTAAGCATTGCCTCGGTAACTTCAAAGTTCGTAATGACGCCGTCGCGCATAGGCCTTATAGCAACTATATTGCCGGGTGTGCGGCCAAGCATACGCTTGGCTTCTTCGCCAACTGCCAAAACATGGCTTGTCCCGCGCTCAACGGCAACCACCGAAGGCTCGCACAACACAATCCCCTCTCCCTTTACGTATACAAGTGTCGTGGCTGTGCCTAAATCTATACCTATATCGTTAGAGAATAAATCCAGAAGATAATCAAAGCCTTGTTTGAATAATTGCTTAATTTTGCCCATTTTTCTCCTAGGAAAATTGCGGTAAACAGACTTTCGGTTAATTATAGGAATTCTAGCAGAGATTGAACCCTCTGTCAAACAAAAAGTTAAGTAAAACGAGATGAAAGGCTTATGCTTAAATTAGGCTATTTAAAGTTTTGAGAAAATCTGGAAAGGATTTATTAATACAGGAAACATCGTCTATGGTGGTTGAGCCGCTTGCCGCAAGCCCTGCGATAGCCATACTCATTGCCGTGCGATGGTCGCCAAAGCTTTTTACCTTTGCGCCATAAAGCCTGTTTACGCCTTTAATTATTATATTTTCCCGGACTCCGGGCTTAACTACTTTTATATCAGCGCCCATTTTAGCTAAATTCGTAACCATCGATTTAACCCGATCGGTTTCTTTAACCCGCAATTCTCCTACACTCTCGAATACGGATACGCCCTTAGCAAGGCTTGCAGCAACCATAAGAATGGGAAGCTCGTCAATCAAAGAAGGAACCTCATTCTTTCTGATTCTTATCCCGCCTAATGCGCTGCTTTTAACCCGAATATCTCCCATAGGTTCATTGCCCGGATAATTGGATTTTTGAACCACAATCTTAGCCCCCATCTTTTTTAAGGCCTTAATCACCCCCCGCCTCCCGGGATTAAGGCTTACATTTTTAATGCGGATTTCCGAATCAGGAATGATGCTTGCCGCAACCATAAAGAATGCTGCCGAAGATATATCAGAGGGTATATACAAAACTCCCGGGGAAACCAAATCCTGGCCGCCTTTTATTATTATGGCGCTGCCTTTAATCTTTACGTTTGCTCTGAACAATTTGAGCATCCGTTCGGTATGATCCCTCGTTTTAACCGGTTCAATAACTTTAGTTGACCCGCTGGCAAATAAACCGGCTAAGAGTATGGCACCTTTAACCTGAGCAGAGGCAACCGGAACTTTATAGGTTATTCCTTTTAAACTGCCCCCCGTAATCGTGATAGGCGGATATTCCTGGATTCTTGCGTTGATTTGCGCGCCCATTAATCTTAGCGGCTTGATTACCCTAAGCATTGGCCTACGGGATAGGGCTGGCCCGGCGTTAAGTTTTGCTTTAAATGATTGTCCCGCCAATACACCAAGCAGCAACCTGAATGTCGTCCCTGATTCTTTAATATAGAAAGCGGAACCCGGCCTTCTTAAACCAAAAAGCTTCTTACCACAGACAACAGCCTGGCAAGAAGCTTTATTTAATGTTATTTTTATTCCCAGTTTTCTAAACGCGCCGATAGTCGCTAAACAGTCCGCGTTCAGAGGAAAATTCTTAAGGCTGGTTTTCCTCTGCGTCAAGGAACTCAAAATTATAGCGCGGTGGGCGATAGATTTATCGCCGGGCAGGATTACTTCTCCCCTCATTTATTTTTTCTGACTACTCTATCGCCTTCCTTGACAATATTCTTGAGCTTATCCGCGGTAAAACCTGCCGCTGACATTGTCTCTTGAACTTTTTCTATTTTTATATCGCCCACAATCTTATTCCCTTGATAAACCGAAAATACATCATTAACAACCACGCCGTTTTTACTCCCGACATCTATTACCACAAAGTTATATTCTTTATTCAGGACCAAAACTTTACCCTCCAAGTTCTTTGTTGCTAGAACCTGGGTGTTAACAACCGGGGCGGCGGCCGACGAATCAACCGAAGAAGCTTCGGGATTAACTACAATTTTTCCCAACTCCACATTGGATTTCGACTCAAAAACTTTGATCTTTGCTTCTAATGTTTCCTTTTCAGCCTCCATCTTGCTAAGCTTGCCCTGCGCAGCTCTTAAATCATCCTGGACCTTGCTTAATTTGTTCTCCAAATCAGACCTTGATTCTTTCTGCCGGTCCAAATCTGCCCTTATTTGCTCTATTCTGGAAAGAGCCTCTTCTTTGGATATCTTTTCCTGCTGCAGCTGGTTAGTCAAAGTGTCGATTTGACTGGCAGCATCTTTAAGCTTTACTTCTATAATGGAAAGCGATTTTTGCGCTTCCAGCAATTTCGCCTGGGTTAACTTTTGTTTAATAGTCAAATCATCAAGACTGGCCTGAAGATTGATGTTACGAGCATGTTCCTGCTGGTAAAGATAGAATCCGCCTCCGGCAATAGCTAAAGAAATCACTATTAAGATAATCAAAACTATAGCCTTGACTTTAGAACCCATCTTTCTCCTCCTTGACTGCCCAGAGCAGTCTTACTGTTTATTCAAACAGGCATTTAAAACAAATTGACCCTTACTTGGTTTAAATATAGCAATAAGTCTGATAAAAATCAAGTTTTATTTACCGGCGCCTTGATAGTCGTAACATCTAGGAATTCCTGCGGTAAGGAAGAATGAAATTCTACGAATTTACCTGTAGTTGGATGGATAAAACCCAGAGATTGCGCGTGTAAAGCCAAACGGCTGAATTCATCATTCCTGCCGTATTTTTTGTCGCCAAGTATCGGATGGCCTATGAAAGCCAAATGCACTCTTAATTGATGGGTCCTGCCGGTAAAAGGCTCCAGGCTTAATAAACTATAATCGCTAAACCTCTTTAAAGTCCGATAATAAGTTTTGGCGTAACGGGATTTATTCGAAAAATCTACAGCCATGCTTTCTCTTTTGGTTGAATGCCGGCCAATAGGAGCTTCAATCAGGTTTTCGTCGAATTCCATCCTCCCCTTGACTATGGCAACGTACTTACGCTTAATGGAGTGGTCAGCAAACTGCTCGGCAAGCTTTAAATGGGCATGATTATTCTTGGCGATAACCAATATCCCTGAAGTATCTTTATCCAAACGGTGGACTATACCCGGCCTCTGAAGATTAATGTCGGATAATTCTTTAAAATGGGAAAGAAGCGCGTTTACCAGCGTATGTTCCCGGTTACCCGGAGCAGGATGAACGACCAAACCGACTGGTTTATCGATAATTGCCAAATCCTTGTCTTCATAAACAATATCCAGCGGGATATCTTCGGGCTTAATGCCGGTTTTGACCTTATCTTCCGGTTTGACCTTAACCTCATCCGTATTCCTGACTTTGTAATGCGGCTTTATCCCGGAAGAACCATTAACGGTAATTCTGCCTTTTGAAATCAATTCTTGTATGCAAGTGCGGGAAAGCCCTAAATTATGCTCTTTAGAAAAAGCGCTAATCAATAAATCCAAACGCGTTCCCTTCGTCTCATCGGAAACCTTAATCAAATATTCCCGCATAATTTATTTTTTGGTTTTGATAAAAAACAGGCTTGAGCCTGCGATTAGAAAGATGGTTATGCTGATAAACTGGAATAGGGTTAAACCGAAAGCTAACGCAGGACTATCGCCACGCCAGAATTCGATGAAAAACCTTTTTGAAGAATATAATAACAGATAGGTAAAGAATATTGTCCCGGTTTTATGCGGCCGGGTTTGCAAGAATCTTAAGAATATAAAAATAAAAACCAATAACAACGAAGAATATAGCTGCGTGGGAATCAATACCGCATCAAACGCCGGAGAATAAATCCCGAATGCCGATTCCTTGCCATAACAACATCCGTTTAAGAAACAACCAATCCTGCCTATGCTTTGCGCCAAAGCTACAAACGGAACAAGTAAATCCGCGATTCTGTAAACAGAAAGTTTTTTAAGCCTTAGGTAAAAAATTCCGGAGAAGGTTCCTAAGATCAATCCGCCAAACCAGGCTAACCCTCCTTTTTGCAGCATGATTATCTCAAGCGGATTATGCAGGTAATAATCAAAATTCGAGAATACATAAAAGATGCGCGCGCCGATAATCCCAAAGATAAAAACGGTAAAACATAGGTTAAAAATTACATCCGGGTCGATCCCCTCCCTCTTGGCTTGGGCGCTTGCCAATAGCGTTGAAACAATGAAACCTATAACAAGCGCGAGACCATAGGAATAAACCGTTAAAGGCCCAATCTTGCAAATTTCAGGATGCATATTCTAAGCTCCTAATATCAAAACCTTGGTTTTGATATTTGACATTTGGATTTTGAATTTATTTTGGGCTTTGAATTTTGTCATTTGTCATTACACTTTTTACTTTTGCCTTAATATGGCCCAACCCAACAATACCGCCCCGACAGTTATAGCGCTATCGGCAACGTTAAAAACCGGCCAGATATAAAAATTCAGAAAATCAATGACGAAACCGAAACGAATTCGATCGATAAGATTTCCCAATGCTCCGGCCAGTATAAGGCTTAACGAAACAACGTAACGCTTATTGTTCCGGTTATCTTTGAGCACAAAATAAATCAACACTATTGCAACAATCGAAGTGATTATAAAAAGGTAAAGCTGGTTCTTGAATATGCCAAAAGCCGCCCCCCGGTTATGCACAAGGGATAACCCGAATATGCCCTTAACTATAGGCAAAGTAGAATTAAGCTCAATTTTAGCGGATATAAGGTATTTACTTATCTGGTCGAAGGCGAGGGTTACGAATACGACAATAAAGGAAAGCATAAAACGGGAACTGTTACCTCTTCTCCCTTTTCTCCTGGCATTTAACACACAGACGGGCATGCGGCAAAGCCTTAAGCCTTGCCTTGGTGATAAGGTGTTTGCACTCTTCGCATATCCCGAATGTCCCCTCTTCGACTTTTTTCAAGGCGTCATTCAATTCATACAGGGATTTTCTGTCATTCGAAGCAAGCCCCAAAGAAAATTCACGATCATAATTATCCGTGGCGACATCTGCCATATGATAGGTATACCCCGAAATATCCCCTGAAGCGTCTTTTTGGGATTTCTTAAGAGTATCGTCGGAAATATGTTTTATCTCGTCGTTGACCTCTTCTTTTCTCTTTAAGATTATCTGCTTAAACGCGGATAATTCTTTTTTGGTGAATTTATTTTTCAATTTGCTTTCTCCTCTTCTATGGCAGCCTCGCACCTATCGCAAATTAGAGGATGCTTCACAGATTTTCCTATTGCCAAACTATAGTTCCAACAACGAGGGCATTTCTCGCCTTCTGCCCTACAGACCTCGATTGCTATATCAGGGCAAACCGCGCTCTTATTCGCAAGAGATTCAAAGTTTTCCCTTTCCTCAATAATCCGCGCTTGAGAAACCTTAAAAACCTCAGGCAATTCAACCACTAAACTTGCTAAGAATTTATACCGTTTGGGATTGTTTGTCAATAGTTTTATTTGCGCATCAAATGAACTTCCGATTAACCCGTTTACTCTCTTATCTTCAAGCAGTTTGGTTATCTCCGGCAGAATACTCATTACCGTATCGATATTCGCTATGGCTTCATTATTCAAAACGCTCTTATCAACCGGGCCTGGCCAATTCGCAAGATGGATACTTGCAAAATTATTCCCCTTTGATTTAGGCAAATATTTCCAGATATCCTCGGCAGTAAATGCCAGAATCGGGCTCATAATCCGGGTTAAAACGCTTAATACCTCATATATCGCTGTCTGGGCGGAGCGCCTTTCGATAGAATTCTTTCCGGCAGTATAAAGCCTGCCCTTGACCATATCCAGATATAACATCGAAAGCTCCTCGTTGCAAAAATCATAGACTCCTTTATAAGCCTTATGGAAGGCAAAAGAATCGTAAGCCAAAGTTACCTGCTCCTTTAAATCCTCGAGTTTCAGAAGAATCCACTTATCAATACTTTTCAATCCATCTAACTCCAGCCTGTCTTTATCCGGATTAAAATCATATAAATTACTTAAAATGAATTTGGCTGTATTGCGGATTTTGCGATATGCTTCGGAAAGGCGCGCGAGCATTTCTTTCGAAATACGGATATCCTCGTTATAATCGCTGGAACTAACCCAAAGCCGGATTATGTCCGCCCCGGAATCTTTTATGATATCCTGGGGAGGAATCACATTGCCCATAGACTTGGACATCTTTCTCCCCTGGCCGTCTACAACATGGCCGTGGGTCAAAACACTTTTATAAGGCGGCTTTCCGTCGATGCACATGGACGGAATCAAAGATGACTGAAACCAACCCCGATGCTGGTCAGAACCTTCTAAATAGAGTTCGCAAGGAACTCCTCCCAGCTCTTTACGTTTTTTAAGCACGGCTTGAGCGCTTACTCCGGAATCAAACCAGACATCCAATATGTCCACTCCTTTTATGAATTCGCCGGCTCCGCAGGCGCATTTTAATCCCGGCGGGAGAAAATCCCGAACATCCCGGATGAACCAACAGTCTGTTCCTTCGCTTACGGTAAACTCGCGGTATTTTTCGATTACTCCGGTATCTAAGAATTCATTGTTGCATTTTTTGCAAATCAAGGAAGGTATCGGAACGCCCCAATACCTCTGGCGGGACAAACACCAATCCGGCCGCAAGCTCACCATACTGGATATTCTTTCTCTGCCGGCCTCAGGAATAAAATTAATATTGTCCCTAATCTCCTTAAGGAGTTTTTGGCGTAAACCATCATGGTCAATTCCCAAGAACCACTGGTTAGTTGCCCGGAATATAATCGGGTTCTTGCATCTCCAGCAATGCGGATAGGAATGGCTTATCTTGTCGGCTAATAAAAGCAATCCGAGAGATTGTAACTTATCAAGAATTACCTTATTGGAATCAAAAACATTCATTCCTTTAAATTCCAGAGCGCTTGTATCAAAATTTCCTTTGGAATCAACCGGCATAATGATTTCTAACTTATATTTTAAACCCGTCAAATAATCATCGGCTCCGTGGCCCGGCGCAGTATGGACAAGCCCGCTTCCGTCTTCAGCCGAAACATAATTTGCCAGGACAACTTTTCCTTTACGCAGGCCAAATGGATGCTCATAGCCCAAACCTTCCAACTCTTTGCCTTTAAATTCTCTGATTATTTCATACTTATCAATCCCTAAAGAAGGTAAAACCTGCATCCTGACATTGGCAACTATTAAATTACCTTTATCGGTCTTTAAATATGAATAAACGAAATCCGGATGAACCGCGACTGCGACATTTGCGATTAGCGTCCAAGGAGTAGTTGTCCAAATGACCAAGCAGCTATCTTTTGAAAAATCTCCTGTAGCGTCGAGTTTAAATTTAACAAAGGCCGAGGGAGAAACATGCTCCTCATATTCGACTTCTGCCTCGGCAAGCGCTGTTTCGCACCTGAAACACCAGTTAACCGGTTTTAATCCCCGGTAAATGTAACCTTTGCGCACCAACTCCGAAAGCGATTTGACAATCCCTTCTTCATATTCATGGCTTAAAGTTAAATATGGATTATCCCAATCCCCCAAAACCCCCAGGCGTTTAAACTCCTCTTTTTGGATATTCACATATTTCATGGCGTAATCATGGGCTTTTTTGCGGAACGCAACCTGATCAATCTGATATTTGTTCATTTTAAGTTCTTTAAAAAGCGCGTGTTCCACCGGCAACCCGTGGCAATCCCATCCCGGCACATAGGGAGCGTTAAAGCCCTGCATGGTTTTATATTTTATGATTATGTCTTTAAGGGTTTTATTCAGGGCATGTCCGATATGAATATTGCCGTTGGCATAAGGAGGCCCGTCATGAAGGACATATTTAGGCTTACCGCTGGAGTTCTTGCGGATAAGGCCATAAAGATCCTTCTCCTCCCAATCTTTCAAAAGGAGCGGCTCCCTTTTAGGCAAATCAGCCTTCATAGGAAAATCGGTCTTGGGTAAATTTAATGTAGATTTGTAGTCCATAGTTTTAATTACAAATGACAAAATCCAAATTTCAAATGAAATCCAAAATTCCAATACCAAATGACAAAACCTCGGTTTTAATATTTGGCATTTGTTCTTTAAATTTATTTTGAATTTTGAGCTTTGATATTTGACATTATTTAATATATTTTCCTATAATTATATCCAAATCTTTTTTTACTTTAGCCGGGATTAGCTTCCTATCCGTCATAATCGCGTATTTAAGCGATTCTTTGCAACCGCAGGCGCAGGTGCCAGAAATATTTTTGATTACTGATTTCAAAATCTTCTTGGAGTTTTCGATATTCTTATTTAAATTAGCAATAATCATCTCTATGGTAACGGATTCATGCTGAGAATGCCAGCAATCATAATCCGTAATCGCAGCCAACACCGCATAACAAATTCCTGCCTCCCGGGCGAGTCTTGCCTCCGCGAAATTAGTCATACCGATAATATCCATTCCCCAGCTGCGGTATAATCTTGACTCAGCCAATGTCGAAAATGCCGGGCCTTCCATATTTAAATAGGTTCCTTTGGAATGAATGCTCATAGCCAGCGATTTTCCGGTATCATAAATAAGCCGGCTTAAACAGGAGCAAACCGGATGAGAAAATTCGATGTGCGCCACTATCCCTTCAGTAAAAAAAGACATTTCCCTGGCATAGTTGGTCCTGTCTACGAACTGATCAACTACCACAAAATCCAACGGCTTAAGCTCTTCCTTAAGGCTTCCGCAGGCGCTAACCGAAATAATTTTATCCACGCCCAATTTCTTCATTCCGAAGATATTAGCGCGGTAATTTATGCGGCTGGGTGAAATATGGTGCCCGGTTCCATGTCGCGGCAAGAATACTACCTCTTTACCTTCCAGCTCGCCGAGGATAAATTTAGCAGAAGGCTTGCCAAAAGGCGTGCTAACCAAAACTTCTTTTACATTCTTAATCCCTTCGATTTTATATAATCCGCTTCCGCCGATAATCCCTATCTTAGGCATACCCGTTTATCCTTTAGCTAACTTCTCAGCTCTTTTTAACGCAACCACTGCCGCGTCTGTCCAAGTGCCGCCTTTAACCAAAATCTCCAAAGCCGCTTCGGTAGTCCCGCCTTTAGAAGTAACTTGTTTTCTTAATTCAGGCGCCGGTAGTTTTGTTTTATGCAATAGATTTATGGACGCGCTCACCGTATTAGCCGCTAAGAACGCCGCGTCTTCGGTAGAAAAACCCAATTCTTCGGCTGCTTTCTCAAGCCTGCGCATCATATCGTGCCGGGCATGCTCCGGGATATTTTCAGGATCAAGCGAATTGTTTTCCGCAAAATAAAACACATAGGCCGGACCGCTTCCGGAGATTGCGGTAGCCGCATTCATCATGCTTTCATCAATTATCCTGGTCGAACCGAGACAATTAAATAATTCCTGGGTTAATTCCAGGTCTTCGTCTGTCGCAAACGCCCCTTTACATAAACAAGATACGGATTCTCCGATTTTGGCTCCTATATTCGGCATAACCCGGATCACCCGGACCGCGCCAAGAAGCTTTTCGATGTGCTTCGTGCTGATTCCGGCGGCAATGGAAATAATCAATTTATTGCCGGCACGGCCTTTTATTTCTTTTAGAACACGATCGAAATCCTGCGGTTTGACCGCCAGAATCACCGTATCGGTCTTCTCGACTAGATCCTTTATGCCCTTGGCAACGTTTATATCCGAAGGTACATCCAGTTTATTCTTATCTTTATCGAAAACATAGATATTGAATTCTCCCTCCTGCAGAACCAGACTTTGGCCAATTACCTGCCCCATGGTCCCATAACCTGCGACGCCGATATTCTTGCGCGTGTCTATCATAATCCTCCTTCAAAAATAGCCCTGCCCACCCTGACCATCCCCGAGCCTTCTTCAATTGCTATTTCAAAATCATCGGTCATACCCATGGACAAAACGGATAATGGCTGTTTGATAACCGGCAAACGGTTAATTTCGTTTCTAAGTTCATTTAGACTTCTGAAATAAGGACGGGCTTTCTCCGGATTATCCACAAGCGGCGCAACAGTCATTAAGCCTTGAGCATTTATATTTTTAAAATTGGCTATCTCTTTTATGACTCCGGCTGCCTGCTTAAATTCTAAGCCAAATTTGGTCGCTTCAGGAGAAGTTTTTATTTCGATTAGAATATCCTGAATTTTGTTTATTTTAGCGGCTCGTTTATCTATTTCTTCGGCAAGACGCAAACTATCCACTGAATGAATAACATCAAATATCCTTACCGCTTCTCTTGCCTTGTTTGTCTGTAAATGGCCAATCATATGCCACCGTATAGACAGCTTTGCCTTATATTTAGAAAGAGCTTCCTGAACTCGATTTTCGCCGAAATCAGTTATCCCGGCTAAGCTGGCTTCTTCTATCTCTTCGATACTTCGATTCTTGCTGACAGCAATCAGCTTTACGCCAGATGGCTGGCGCTTCACCCTAAGACAAGCGGCTTCAATACGTCTCTTAACTTCTAAGATATTATCCCTAATCATTCAAATGAGTTATTATACCTCATAAAACTCCCAGGTCAATCAAAAGTAGAAAAACGCCTAGAAATACTCCTGGTATACTTCCTTGACTCGATTGACAGCTTTGAAGAAAAGATTTTTGGCGGGTTGATGCAAAGGCAGAATTCCGAGGGGCTTGGCTTCCAAAGCTTCGCAAAGCATTCCAATACAGGTCAGATAAGTCAAATATTTCTGCCCGGATAATTCGTCGTTCTCCTTGATTATTGAAATTATTTCCAGGCTGGTAATACGTCCAAGCTTAACCGGTATTGCCAGAGTATTTTCCAAGGTCTCGATAAAACCTTCTATGAGAACCGTCCTGCCGGTAACTACAAAATTGTTGATATCGTAAAGCGAAATCTTGTTTTCAACGGCTTCTTTAATCTTGGCGCAAATTCTCTTGGCTGAAGAAGTAACTATCTCGGCTACCAGTCTTTGTTTTATGGGTTTGTAGAATTCGCTTCTTTTAACCAAAATTTCCCTGTCTTCTCCTATCTGGTCCACTCCTCCAATAATACCGGAGGATCTTTTAATATCCTCGGCCAAATCAAAATTAATCTTCAAAACGTCGGATAGTTCGTTGGTTAAATCATCCCCGCCAAAAGCAAGGACCTGTATATCTTTAAGCAGGCCGTCTTGAAAAATAAGGATCTCGGTGGTATCGCTTCCGATATCGCAAAGTAAGTTAAGCCCTTCCCTGGCCTTCTGGTTAAAAACTGCCTTGCTTGTGGCTAAGCCTGAGAAATAAAGATCCTTTATTTCGTATCCCGCATGATTAATCACGCGGGCAAGGCTCTGCACCGAAGATAACTTTCCGCAAACCAAATACAATTCTACCTCAAGCCTGTGGCTATAAAGCCCGAGCGGATTATTGATATTGCCTTTCGAATCTATCGTGTAACTGGAGGGAATCATATGGATTATTTCTTCTTCGAGACTGGAACCTAAAACACGAGCCTGCTCGTTAGCCTTCTGCATATCCGAAACGGTAATCACCTTGTTCCCTCTTTCAGCAAGGGGTATAATTGCGCGGGAACGCTTAGTGCTTATATCCTGCCCCGATATATTTACGGAAACGAACTTAATATTTACCCCTGATTTGGCCTTGAGATTCTTAAGCACCTTGCCAATCGAACCAATAAGGCCTATTGAATCAACGACCGTCCCTTCCCGCATACCCTTAACAGGCAGGGTCTCAAAATGAATACTGCTCAGGCGTTTCTTCTTGAAAAGCGCCACGCAAGCAGAAATCTTGCTTGAACCGATATCTAATGTACTGATATAATTATTCATCGTATTGGTTTAATATCAAAAGCCAAAACTCAAAATTCAAAATAAATTAAAATGACAAATACCAAATGATAAAACCTTGGTTTTGACATTTGTAATTTTGATTTTGAATTTATTTTGGGCTTTGAATTTTGTCATTTGTCATTAAAGTTCTTAGTTTTGGGCCTTGTCTTCGCGGAACTTAATCACCGGCTCGTTAAACCTGAGGTCTATATATTTTATATTTCCAAGGTTTCGTTTTTCCTGATTTACAAGGCCGATCATAATCGCTACTTTATCCCGGATATTGCCCTGTCCGATTTTAACCTCCAGAAATTCTGTCTTTTTCGGGGCTTTCCAGGCCAGGTAAGTATTTTGAACCTGAGAAATCGGTATTTGAACTGTAATGTCATTTATTCCCGCTATATCTATTTTCCGAATCCTATAATCCTTAAACAAAGGGGATCGCCGCGCTTCCTTGAGAACCAACAAAGCAACGGATAGCTCTTTACTTTCATACTTGCTTCCGGGTTTGGGTCCGAAAATCCGGGACTCCAAACCGGTGATTATCGGTAAACCTGCCTCATCCCCGGAAAAACTCGGGTCATCCGGATGAACTGAGCTAGAAAATATGTAGCCGTCTTCGTCAACTGCAAAATAACGGTATAGCTTTATGAAAGCGATCGGCTTGCGCCTGATAAGTTCGACATAAATACGATTTGGAATGACCCGGGCAAGCCTAACCCCTAAAGAATCAGGACAACTTCCAGAGATAACCGCGGCCTCTTTCGATAAATCAAAGGTGAATATATTCTTACCTTTTAAATAAGAAGGATCAAAGCTCAAAGCCTCTTTGGTTATTATATGTTCGACCTGGAAATATTCTGAAGTTGTAAGGATTCTCCAAATATAGCCCAGAATAAAGCACAAGGCAAGTAGAATTATCAAAAAAAACACCAAAGGTCTTACCGGAAAATTACTTTTTCGTTTTTTCATGGGCTAGACTAATTAATTTAACGCACAAAGACGTAAAATCGATGCCTATTTCCCCAGCCGCCTTGGGAAGGAGGCTTGTTTCAGTAAGGCCGGGAATAGTATTCACTTCTAAGACGAACGGTTCATCCTTATGATTCAGAATAATATCGACTCTCGAACAGCCAAAACAACCCAATAGTTTATGCGCAGACAATGCCGCTTTTTTAACACGCGAGGAAACCGCCGGGGTTAATTTAGCCGGAACCATATAATCCGTCAAACCCTTTTTATATTTAGCCTGGTAATCAAAAAAATTGTGCTTCGGGATAATCTCAATTACCGGCATAGCTTCCTCTTCCAGAATCCCAACAGTCAACTCCCTTCCCTTTATATATTCTTCAATAAGTATTCTTTCGTCAAACCTAAAGGCCAAATTTATCGCTTTAGGGATATCGTTTGCCCGGTCAACAACAGAAAGCCCTATGCTTGAACCATGGGTAGCCGGCTTAACCACTAACGGTAAGCCTAAATTGCTTAAATTTTTCGCATTATAAAAATCTTTTTTTAGCACTGCGAAACGCGGCACATTTAACCCGTATCGCTGGAATATCTTGCGTGAAGCGATTTTATCCATAGCCAGACGGCTTGCCTTGACTCCCGACCCGGTATAAGGGATTTTAAGCATCCTTAAGATTCTCTGGATTCCGCCGTCTTCTCCAAACCTGCCGTGAAGCGCTATAAAAGCGCAATCTATCTTCTTACGTTTTAACAAACGGACATTCTCCCCTAAATCTTCGGTTTTGATAATTACCGGCACGATTTCAAACCCTTTTGTTTTTAGCGCCTCGCAAACCGCGTGCCCCGATTTAAGAGAAACCTTCTTTTCGGTGGACGAACCGGCCATTAAAACGCCTATCCTGCCGAATTGACTTTTAGCTTTTGACTTTTGGTTTTTGGTTTTCATTTCCATATTTTGATCTCTGGTTGTAGATTAAGCTTGAATTTGCTCTTAACCCGTTTTTTTATCAACTGCATAAGTTTTAATACGTCTTTGCTAGAAGCCCTGCCTTTATTAAGTATGAAATTAGCGTGTTTTTGCGAAACAAAGGCATCGCCTGTATTTCTGCCTTTAAAGCCGCACAGCTCTATCAACTTACCCGCGGGGACATCCGGATTCCTGAAAATGCACCCGGCATTAGGATAAGCCAAATCTTGAGTCTGACGCCTGAAAGCCATAAATCCGGCGGTATTTTTTTCTATCCCGGCGCGTTCTCCTTTTTTAAGTTTTAACAAACAACTTAAAATGATATACTTTGTCAAGCTTGACTTTCGATAGCCGAAATCAATCTGGCTTCTTTTCAAACATTTTATCTTACCATTTTGATCCATAATTTCCACTTCTTTTACGAAATCACCAAAACTTTTTCCCCAACATCCGGCATTCATAGCTAAAGCCCCGCCTACTGTCCCGGGAATTCCAACTAAAAACTCCAAACCGCATAAGGATCGCTCTTTGGCAGACTTGGTAAGTCCGGCTAGCGTTACGGCGCTCCCGACCCTGACAAATTCATCTTCAATCGTTATCTTTTTAAAACAAGCGGAGGAAAGCTTTATAACCAATCCCTTAACCCCTTTATCGCTGACCAGAAGATTGCTTCCTGCGCCTAAAACGAACAGCGGGAATTTTCCGCCTTTAGCTGCTTTAACCAAAAGATTCAATTCCCTGCGATCCCCGGGCTCACAAAAAAACTGCGCTCTCCCTCCAATCTTAAAAGTTGTCTTATCTTTAAGAGGATAGCCAGGTTTTATTTTTAATTCTCTCGGCCAATTCATCGCTTACCTTTACTATGTCTCCTGCGCCCAAAGTAATTACCAGATCTCCGGGCCTGATTATTTCCTGAATATACTCTATAACATTATCTTTCGGCAAATAAATTACGGTTTTAACATCGCCCTGATCTTTAATCTTATCAACCAACAGATTAGCGCTCACTCCCTCAATAGGTTTTTCACTTGCCGCATATACCTCGGTAACCACAAGACAATCTGCATCTTTGAAACTTTTGGCAAAATCGTCTAAAAGCAATTGTGTACGGGTATAACGATGGGGTTGAAATATGGCAATCAGGCGGTCGTGTTCCAATTTTTTGGCCGCTTTAAGCGTAGCCCGGATTTCCGTCGGGTGATGCGCATAATCATCGATGACTTTAAAACTTTGGCTTGCGTATTTTACCTCAAGGCGTCTTCCCGCCCCCTTATATCCAGATAGGGCTTTCCTGATAAAACCCAAATCTATCCCCAATTCCATCCCCAAAGCTATTACACTAAGAGCATTGGAAATATTATGTTCGCCTCCCAAAGCCAAACGAAAATCCCCCAAAGAATTGTTCTTGTATATGCATTCAAACTCGCTCGACAAACCTGCAAATTTAATATTCCTAGGGTAGATATGCGCGTTTGGATTCAATCCGAATAAAACATATTTCTTGCGGCTCTCCTTAAGAATATTAACCAAATTAGAATCATCCGCTGAACAAAAAACGCAGCCTTTGTCGCCGGTTCTGTTGATAAAATCCCTGAAGGCGTCTATCTCCTTCTGGAAAGTTTTATAATAATCCAAATGCTCTTGATCGATATTAGTAACTATAGAATAATCCGGTTTATAATATAAGAATGATCCATCGGATTCATCTGCTTCGGCGACAAAAAACTTCCCATTGCCTAAACAGGCATTTGTATCTATATTCTTAAGAATCCCCCCGATGGCTACTGTCGGAAAAAGCCCGGCTTCGAGCAATAAGCAGGAAACCAACGATGTGGTTGTAGTTTTTCCGTGGCTGCCGGCGACCGCGATAACTGTCTTATCCTGCATAAGATAGGCCAAAGCCTCGGCGCGCATGATTACGGATAAGCCTAAACTTTTAGCCTTAATAACCTCCGGATTATCTTCTTTTATCGCCGAAGAATACACTGCCACATCCGCTCCCTCTACATTTTTGGCATTGTGGCCGATAAAAATCTGCGCGCCCTTTACCCTAAGCTCCTGCGTAATCCGATTATCTTTTAAATCCGAACCGCTTACTCTATACCCGCAAGCCAAAAGCAACTGGGCTATCCCGCTCATTCCTATTCCGCCTATACCAATCAAATGATAATGTTTTTTCATTTATCTAAAGAAAACGCGGCGTCTGCCAGTAATTCCGAAGCGCAAGGCCCGGATAAACCGCGAAATGCCAAACGCATATTTTCTAGTTTTATACGATCGCTTACAAGCTCATCCAAGCTGACTCTTAACACATCACTATCCAGCTCATTATCCTTAATCATAATCGCGCATCCTTTATCCCCGAGGATTTTGGCATTTTCGGACTGATGCGCATAGGCAAAAGGATAAGGAGAAATAATGGCCGGGAGTTCAAAAAATATTAACTCGGATATAGTGGCGGCTCCGGCCCGGGATATGACTAGGTCGCTAGCGCTGTAAGCCTGTTCAATATTGTTCAAAAAATCAAAAACCTTGGCGCTAAGATTTATTTTTTTGTAACCGTCTTGAATACTCTCCAGGCCGCCTGAACCAACCAGATGTATAACTTGTATCAACGAAGGATTGTTTAATTTCGATACGGCGTTAAGAAACGCGGTATTGATATGCCGGCTCCCTTGGCTGCCCCCCATGACCAATATCGTAAACTTGCCTTTGGTTAAACCAAAAAAATCCAAAGCCTTATTCCTATCGATTTTCTTTATCTGTTGACGCAAAGGATTTCCGGTGAGCGCAAACTTCTGCCGGCTTATACCGAAATAATCTTGGGATTTGGCAAAAGAAACGGCAACTCGGTCAACAAAACGCGCCAGTAACCTGTTAGCCTTGCCGGGTAAGACATTTTGCTCGTGAATCATTGTTTTGATCCGAAAAAACCAGGCAATGAATACACAAGGAATAGAATCAAGGCTTCCAAAACCAACTACCAAATCCGGTTTAAATTTAAGAATTATACGCAAACTCTCCCAAGTGCCCTTAAGAAAGCTGAATATGGCTAAAAGATTCGCAGTAGTAATATTTGCGTTAATAGCCAAAGTGGAGATATAATTTATCTTACAATCCGCTGGCAAGATTCCCGGCTTAAGGCCTCTTTTGGGAAGGACTAAAAGTGTGTCTATTCCGCTATGCTTTTCTTTCAGAGTTTGGATAAAACTAACCGCGGGGAAAATATGCCCGCCGCTTGGGCCTGTAGCTACCAATACTTTCACGAATTACCTCACCATAATGCAGCAGTCGATAATATATTGAAAGGTCAAAGTGTAAAAAACCGCAAATCAAAAGGAAAAACTATTAATGTCAAAGGTCAAAACTCAAAATAAATTTAAATGACAAATACTCAATGAAAAAACCTTGGTTTTGACATTTGTAATTTTGATTTTGAATTTATTTTGTGTTTTGGATTTTGTCATTTGTCATTAAGCTTTTTGCTTATTAATTTTATGGATACTCTCCGGTGCGCGCAATATTTACCAGTATCCCAACGCTAATCATATCAAAAATAAATGATGATCCTCCATAGCTGATAAACGGCAGCGGCAGCCCCTTAGTGGGAAACACCCCGCAAGATACGCCTATGTTCACTATGGCTCTGAATGCAATCATCGTAACAAGTCCCAAGGCAAGGAAGTAGCCGAATTTATCCGGGGTATTCTTGATTATTTTAATACCTTGCTGGATAAAAATAATAAACAATACAATCACTCCGATAGTACCCAAGAGCCCAAGTTCTTCTCCAATTATCGAAAAAATAAAATCCGTGTGCGCTGCCGGCAGATAAAATAATTTCTGCTTGGAGTGGCCAAGCCCAACTCCGAATAGGCCGCCGGAACCCAAAGCCAGCTGCGACTGAATTATCTGGAATCCGCTTCCCTTAGGATCAACCCAAGGGTTCAAAAAAGCTAGAATACGCGCCCGGCGATAAGCTACATGAAAAATCAAAATATACAAAGCAGGCAAACTGCTTAAAATCAATGACACTATATAAACCGGCCGAACCCCGGCCACAAAAAGCATAGCTAAAACCACGACTCCTAAAGCTAAGGTGGTCCCTAAATCCGGCTGAATAACGATCAATCCGGCGCAAAGGCCTAAAACGCACATTGGAGGCGCAAATCCTCTGAAAAAAGTTTTAATTAAATTTCCTTTACGGGAGATAAAGTCCGCTACGTAAATAATAACGGCTAAACTCGCCAATTCTGAAGGCTGAAAACTCAAGAATTTAAATCTAAACCATCTACGCGCCCCGCTTACCTCCCTGCCTAAACCGGGAATTAAGACAAAAATCAACAAGATTATGGAGATGATTAAAAGCGGACGGGATATATATTTAAGCTTGTGGTAATCAATACTCATGAAGAAAAACGTAAGGACTGCTCCGATGAGCATAAAAATGAGATGTCTCTTCAAAAAGAAAAAACCGTCCTTATATCTCTCCCAGGCGTAAATACTAGAAGAACTATAGATCATTACAACCCCTATGCACATGAGAATTACGGCGACGGTAAATAAACTGATTCTTATATTACGGACCATGTTTGTTCCTTGGCTAGTTTTTCGACAAGCCCTTTGAAAATCCTGCCTCTTTCTTCGTAATTAGAAAACATGTCAAAACTCTTGCACATCGGAGAAAACAAAACACAGTCGCCTTGGCGCGCCAAACCAAGGGACTTCTTTACCGCTTCTTCCAAAGTTACCGCTTCTTCCACTTTAATTGCAGAGCTAAATGCCTTTTTAATTTTCTCTCTGGCTTCTCCAATCACAACCGCGGCTTTAACCTTTTTGCGCGCCAACTCCAAAACCGCTCCGTAGTCATTGCCTTTTTCTCTGCCTCCGGCAATTAAAACTACGGATTCGGTCAAATTATTCAAAGCCCAGACAGTTGCCTCGGTAGTCGTGGATTTAGAGTCATTGATAAACCTTACTCCATTAATCTTAAAAGCTTCTTCCATACGATGTTCAACGCCCTTAAAACCCCTAAAGGCTTGCGCAACAATATCTTTACTTATGCCCAATATAGAAGCTACTGCCAATACCGCGGATTGATTAGGATTTAAATCTTGCTCCTTACGGAAATAAACTACCTTGGCTTTTGTTTCATTCGCTAGAGGACGTACATCCGGATCGTCATAATTTAAAACGAGATAATCCGCAGAATCCTGGTTTTTAAAGATGCGTTTTTTAGCCGCTAGATACTCCCGCATATCCCGATAACGGTCAAGATGGTTCCGGCTCAAATTAAGTATAACTGAAATCCTGGGTTTAAAAGTATCTATGTATTCGAGCTGAAAAGAACTTACTTCCAGCGACACAAAATCACCTTTTTTAATTTTATCGACTTCCGCAGAAAACGGTCTGCCGATATTTCCACAGACCAAAGCCCTCTTTCCCGCCGCCTCAAGCACCTTGCCGATTAAAGTTGTAACTGTGGTCTTACCGTTGGTTCCGGTTATGGCGATAACTTCGGCTGGAGAAAGAACCCAAGCCAACTCAATCTCGCTGATTATCGGAATTCCTTCTGCCTTAGCCCAAACAACAGACAAGGCTTCATTAGAAACTCCGGGGGAAATAACCACAATATCCTTATCCTTGACAAAATCTCGCGAATGAACGCCCAATTCGACTTTGATTTCTTTTGATTTTAACCTGCCAAGGTTCAAACGGATAGATTCGTTGTCCTGATTATCAGTTATCCAGACCCGGCTGCCCAAATCATGCAAGATATTAGCTGAAGCTAATCCGCTGCGGGCAAAACCAACTATGAGAACATTTTTATTCTTAAAATAATCTTTATGCATAATTATAAATCTATAAAAGAAGTGGTAGTTAATAGACAATAGTCAGGCCTTCCCTAAATACTATCTGCTACCTACTATCCACTCTCTACAACGTAGGCTGCTAACGGATCTTTAAAGTCACCAATGTCAGGAGCGCTAATAACCCCGCGATAATCCAAAACCTGACAATAACTTTATTTTCCGGCCAATTAAGAAATTGAAAATGGTGGTGAAGCGGCGCAATCTTAAAGATTCTTTTTTTGGTTAAACGAAATGAGCCTACCTGCAAGATTACGGATAAAGCTTCGATTACGAATATACCGCCTACAATAACCAAAAGTAACTCCTTGCGGATTAATAACGCAACTGTCCCTAAAGCCCCGCCCAAAGCCAAAGACCCCACATCTCCCATAAAAATGGATGCCGGATAACAATTAAACCATAGAAACCCCAGCCCCGCGCCTAAAATACTCGCGCAAAAAACCGTCAGCTCCCCGCTGCCTTTAATATAAGGCACCAGCAAATATTCGCTTAACTTTATATTTCCGGAAACATAGCATAAAATACTAAAAGTAAGGGCCACCATAACTACGATACCGATGGCTAAACCATCCAGACCATCGGTAAGGTTTACGGCATTGGATGTTCCGGCTACAACCAAAATGACAAAGACTACGTAAAGACCGTCCAAATCTACGGCGAAGTTTTTTACAAAAGGAATATCCAGTTTGAGGCTGTTCTGAAAACTGATTAAGAAAATCACCCCGAGTAACAAGCCCAGCACAATCTGGCTGGCTAGCTTTGCTTTGGCGCTTAACCCCTTGGATTGCTTCTTTATCTGTTTTAAATAATCGTCGGCAAAACCGGTAATCCCAAGCCAAATCGTGCTAAAAAGCACAACCCATATGTATTTGTTCGATACATCGGCCCATAAAAGAGTAGAGCAGATTACTGCGGCTAAAATCATTAATCCGCCCATAGTCGGAGTATCGCTCTTAGAACGGTGTAAATCATCCAGCTTAAGGCTGTCGCCCTTATTTATTTTTTCTCCGACCTTTAATGCCCTCAGCTTACGGATAACAATCGGGCCAAGCATTAAACTAATGATAAAACTGGTAAGAACTGCCATAGCCGCCCGGAAAGTAAGGTAACGAAAAATATTGAAAGCGGAAAATGTATCGTGAAGCGGATAAAGTAGATTATAGAGCATCTATATTTTGAAAACCTCTTCCATCTTCATCCGGCGGGAACCTTTGACTAAAACAATATCCCCGGGCTTTACGCCTATTCTTTCAAACAAAACTTTTCTGGCTTCGGATGAAGCTTGACAGGTAAATATTTTATTATTTTTAGCGCCTATTATTTTTAAAGAATCTCTTGTAAAATCCCCAACGGTAATTATCACATCGACAAACTTAAGCGCTTGTTTTATGGCCTCGGCGTGCAAGGCCACGCTTTGCTCCCCTAATTCCAGCATATCGCCCATAACCAGAATCTTCCGGCCGGAATTTTTATAATTGCCCAAAACGCCTAAGGCCTGTTGCATGGAAAGAGGATTGGAATTATAAGTATCATCGATAAATCCTACCCCTTTGATTTCCGCAAAATTTAGCCTGCCTTTTGGGAGCCTGAAACCGGATAAACGCATAGCTATGTCCCGGTATCCTAAACCAAGGATTCTCCCTACGGCTATTGCCAAAAGACTGTTGTGAATATTATAATACCCCAAGGCACTTAATGCAAATTCAAATCTTTTGTTTAACGTAAATCTTGTTAGAGGCGGATTGCCGCAAACAGCCCCCGGGCGCCCCCGATGTTTTGCCTTTAGCGGGACAAGACTTGTATTTACGCCGCTTGGCCTAATTTCCGAAGCGCAAAAATCACATTTACTCTTTATCCCTGCTCCTACAACAAAAGGCGACTTCCTCTTTTTGTATACTTCTCTCCGTAGAAATGCATCGTCCGTATTCAAAACAGCGATAGCCGGATGATTAAGGTTCTTAATCAACTCGAATTTTTCCTTAAATACCCCTCCTAGATTCTTGAAGTATTCCAAATGCGACTTGCCGATATTAGTAATAACTCCTATATTCGGCCGGGCTATTGAAGTAAGATATTCAACCTCTCCGAAGTGATTCGTCCCCACCTCTAGAACCGCTATGTCATAAGAACGCTTGAGTTGAAGCAAGGTTAGAGGAAGCCCGATGTGGTTATTTTTCGTGCCTTCATTCTTAAGAACATTAAACTTCCCGGCGAGAACCCAAGCTATCATATCCTTAGTTGTGGTCTTGCCGTTTGAACCGGTTACCGCAATAACCGGAATATCCTTAAACTTTTTGCGGTGGGCTCTTGCGATATCCCCTAAAGCCTTAACCGTGTTTTTAACCCTGATGATAGTAACACCTTCTTTTCTTGCCTCGTTCTGAACTATAATGCAATTAACGCCTTTTTTGATTACTTCGCCGATAAAATCATGGCCGTCGAAATTACCTCCTTTTATAGCGATAAAGGCTTCGCCTTTTTTAACGGTGCGCGAATCAATAGAGATTCCTCTGGTATTCAAAGCAATATTGCCCGAAATAAGCTGTCCCCGGGTAACCTTTAATAATTCAGCGACCTTAAACATGCCTTAACTTCCTCGCGATCATTAAAATGAATGGTTTTGTCTTTTAACACTTGATAATCTTCATGCCCCTTACCTGCCAATAGAATGATATCCCCTGCTCCTGCCAGCGATAAAGATTTCCGGATTGCCTTTTTCCTGTCTAAAACAACGCAATAATTATTGCCCGCCATACCCTTACGTATATCTCTGACTATAGCCTCAGGGGCCTCTGAACGGGGATTATCGTTAGTAACAATTGCAAAATCCGATAACCTGCTTACAACCCTGCCCATTTTCGGGCGCTTAAGCTTATCGCGCTCGCCGCCGCAACCGAAAACAGTGATAATCCTTTTGGGAGACAGCTGCCTTAAAGCACAAAGCACGTTTTTTAACGCATCGTCCGTATGAGCATAATCGATGAATGCGCTGAATCCTTTTTTAGAATCCACCCGCTCAAGCCTGCCGGGCACAGAAGTAAACCTTTCGAAAGCAGATTTAATGGTTCTCAAACTCAAGCCCTCCGCTATCCCCCAACCGGATGCAGCCAACACATTATACACGTTATGCTTTCCGATCAATTTTATTCTGAATTTTGTCTGCTTGCCGCGAAAACAGAAATTAAACTCCGTAAATCCGGCATTAAACCTGATATTCTTAGCTGTGATATCGGAATTCTTGTTTATTCCATATGTAATTATTTTGGCAGGCGTAATTTTCTTCAGTCTAACGCTATATTTGTCGTCGTTATTAATCACGACGAACGATTTAGGACTAACACCCTTAAATAGTTTCGCCTTAGCCCGAAAATAATTATCCGGCGTCTTATGATAATCTAAGTGATCCTGAGTAAGATTAGTAAATATTGCCGAATGAAAATCTATACCCGCGGCCCTGCCCTGATCCAAGGCATGCGAAGAAACCTCCATAGCCACATAATCGACGCCTTTATTAACCATATCCGCAAGCATCGACTGAAGCTCCAAAGCTCCGGGAGTAGTATTCTTTGCCGGTATGACTTTATTCTTGAATCGATAGTTGACCGTGCCGATTACCCCCGGGTTGAACCCGGCTTCTTTTAACAATGCTTCCAGCAGATAAGTAACCGTGGTTTTGCCATTGGTTCCGGTGATCCCAATAACTTTTATTCTTGAAGAAGGATCCCTGTAGAAAGATACGGCAAGCTTAGCCAGCGCTAAACGCGTATCTTTTACTTTTATTAATACCGCCAACGGGCCATAATGAGCCGCCTTAACCCTGGAATCGCAAACTACGAATCTAGCACCCCGGGATAAAGCCTCGTCGATAAACTTGCTTCCGTCTTCTTTGGCGCCTTTAACTGCCACAAAAATAAAACCCTTTCCGGTCAACCTGGAATTTGAACTTATTCCGCTAATCTTATTTTTTTTGATTAATTCAATTATCTCTTCTATTCGCATTTGGGTACAAATCCGCAGTCAGCGCCTGTTTAGTCTTTAGATACCTTAACACGTCTTCGGCGACATTCTTAAATACAGGAGCAGCAACCACGCCTCCATAATAAGATGGGTGCGGCTCGTCCAAAGAAACAACAATAGTAATCAAAGGATCTTCCGATGGCGCGAAGCCGACAAAAGAACCTACAAATTTATTATGGGAATAGGCGCCGTTAGGTTCCAGCTTTTGGGCTGTTCCGGTTTTACCGGCAGAAGTAAAACCCGGAATCTGCGCCATTTTTCCGGTTCCTTCCTCCACTACTCCGGTAAGCATTTTGGTCATCCGCAAAGATGTATCCAAAGACAAGACCCTGCGAATCAATTTAGGTTGGGCTTTCATAATCACTCCTCCCTTTTTGTCGCGAATCTCATCTATGACATAAGGCTTCATAAGCTGGCCGCCATTGGCAATCACGGACATTGCCCCGGCTAATTGCAAAGCGGTGACGCCTACTTCTTGTCCTATCGGAATCGCTCCTATGGAAGTCTTAGACCAAGCCCGCGGCTCCTTGATCATTCCGGATATCTCTCCAGGCAAATCTATTCCCAGTTTCGCACCAAAACCGAATAACTTTACGTATTTGTATACTGTATTCGGTCCTAACTGCTGGGCTATCTTTACCGTTCCGATATTGCTTGACTCCTCAATAACTTCCCTAAAAGTAAGCCAACCGTGCGCGGTATGGTCGTGTAAAACGTGATTGGCAACCAGATAAGAACCATTTTCGCAAAAATATTTATCTTCTTCGCTTACCTTTTTTTCCTCCAATGCTGCCGAGGCAGTAACGATCTTAAAAACCGAACCCGGCTCGAATAAATCACAGATGACCCGGTTACGTTTAGCATCCTTGTTTACATTACCATGCTCATTCAAATCATAAGTAGGCCGGCTAGCCATAGCCAAAATTCTTCCGGTATGAGGATCCATAACAACAATACTCGCTCCTTTGGCGTGGAATTTTTTGAAGGCCTTATCGAGTTCCCGCTCGGCTATATACTGAACTACCTGATCTATGGTCAAAACTATATCATAGCCGTCTTTGGGCAAAACCACTTCTCCCCAAATATCCAGTTTCTTCTGCCGCGCGTCCCTTAAAAACACAGCCCATCCCTGCTCGCCCTTCAAATATCTGTCCAAATAAAGCTCAATACCTTCTAACCCCGTATTATCAATACCTGCGAATCCGATTATCTGGCTGGCTAAGTATGAATTCGGATAGCTGCGCTTGCTTTCTCTTAAGAAGCCCAGGCCTTTGATGTTTAGCTTCTTAATTGCAGATGATTGTTCAGGAGTTATTTTGCGCGCCAACCATACGAAAGATTTTTTACGATTCAACCTATCCCTCAAATATTCCTGGCTTACGTCTAATATACTGGAGAGCCGCCGGATAATAAACTCTTTGTCGTTATCTTTAATGCTGGCCGGCGAAGCATAAAGAGAATCGACGGGCAAATTCAGGGTTTGCGGCTTCAGATCGCTATCATAGATAACTCCCCGTAAAGGTTCCAATTCTACAAAGAAATTATGCTGTCTTTTGGCGATATCCGCAAGATAACTGGAATTGAAGAATTGTATATAGAGGAGCCGTCCGATACAGAGAACCAAGAAGGAAAGAAAAAATATGAATACCGCCTCGGCCTTGCGGCGATAGTTGCTTATATACACTTTAACTCTTGATTAGGAAATTTATGGGTTAATCGTCCGGGCCTCAGCTTGTTTTTTTATGCCGAAGACGCGCGACAACAGAGTTTCTCTATTCACTGCTCCTTGAGCTAAGGTTACGCCATCCTTAGAAGGAACCAATCTTACCAATTGATACCTATCGGGCATTTGAAAATCCGAATGGTTCGCAACACTTCCCCCGATATTTACCAGAGAACAATTTTTCTCGATATTATACCTCAAGATGCTATTCTTATCCAACAATTCCTGAAAAACAACATGCTGCTTTTGCTCGGCGTACGCATACCTCAAAATCTCGGTTTGCTGATAAACATAAAGCAAAGAGAAAAGCGTCATGCTTATAGCCATGGATAAAAATTTGTTCAGTCTCATAGCCTTAAACTCTTTCTGCCACCCTCAGCTTGGATGAGCGGCTAGCTGGATTTGCCTCTACCTCTGCGGCAGAAGACGTTAAAGGTTTAGGTGTTATTATATTAATCAATCCTTGCTCTTGCGCCTTACGGAACGCGAATTTGATTACGCGATCCTCCAGAGAGTGAAAAGAGATAAAACATATTCTAGCTTTTTTCTCCAGAATTACAATGGCTTTATTAACCGCGGTTTCCAAAATCTCCAGCTCTCTGTTTACGGCGATACGCACTGCCTGGAACGTGCGGGTCGCCGGATGTATTCTATAATGCCTGTGGCGGTATCTTGAAGGTATAGACCTTGTTACGATATCAGCCAATTGCAGTGTGGTAGTAATGGGTTCCTTCTCCCTTTCTTGCACAATCAAACGGGCAATGCGATTATGCCATCTCTCTTCGCCGAAATTCCAGAGTAAAGTCGAGAGTTCCTCTTCGTTAAGATTGTTGACAAGGTCATACGCCGATATGTAACTATCTTTATCCATCCGCATATCCAAGGGACCATCGCCCTGGAAACTGAACCCGCGCGAAGCATCAAACAATTGAAAAGAAGAGATGCCCAAATCAAAAAGAATTCCATCGACCGACTTAACTCCCAAATTTCCCAAGAGCATATCTATATCCACGAAATTTCCGTGGATTAATTTACAGGCGGATTCAAATACACCCAAGCGCTCCCGCGCAACCGCCAAAGACGCTCCGTCGCGGTCAATACCTATAAGGCCTCCTCCAGGGAGAATCCTCTCCAAGATTGCCAAAGAATGCCCGGCAGTGCCTAAGGTCGCATCGACTATTGTGTCGCCGGGCTTTAAATTTAAGTTATCCAAAACCTCCCGCAGCATAACGGGAGTGTGAATTTTAATATCAGACATCCATCAACTTCTCGGCAATTTCTTCGAACGACTGCCGGGAATTTCCATAAAACTCTAACCACTTATCTTTAGCCCAAATTTCGATACGGTTAGAAACACCGACGACAACTACATCTTTTTTGATTTGGGCGTAATCTTTTAAGTATTGCGGCAAGAGAATCCTTCCCTGTGTATCAAAAGTTATTTCGACTGCGCCGGAAAAATAGATACGGTTAAATTTACGCGACTCAAGCTTGGTAAAAGGCATAGCCTTAAATTTAGACTCTTGAGAACGCCACTCTTCTTCGGAAAACATAAAAAGACAATTATCTAATCCGCGGGTAATAAAGAATTTTTCGACGAAATGGGTTTTGGCCGTTTCGCGAAATTTAGCAGGTAAAATCAGGCGGCCCTTACGGTCTATAGAATGCGAAAATTCCCCGTAAAACATAATCCGACTCCTCGCCTGTCAAATAAACAGGCTTCCACTTTACTCCACTTCAATCCACTTAATAGAGAAAGTATAGATAAAATACTCCCTTTTGTCAAGAAGAATAATTACCTAACTGATTATAAATCAACAAGTAGTGGCTATTTAGAATCAAAACGACTATATATTGTGGAATTCTTGAGGATTAAGAGAGGATTTCTTTCGCACAAATCACGTCTTTTTGGATTTGTTTTGCTAAAATAGCCAAAGAGGCAAATTTTTTATCCGGCCTGATTTTTTTGACAAACTTTATTTCGAGGTATTTCCCGTAAATGTTTTTATGGAAGTTGAAAATATGGACTTCGACATTCACCCGCCTATGTGAACCTTTAGCCTTGAGCTTATCGGGCACGGTTGGCCTGGTTCCAATATAACAGGCGCCCTTGAACTCTTTCTTGCCAAAAATTACCCTCACGGCATAAATCCCTTCTGATGGAATTACTTCATGATGAGGATTAATATTTGCCGTCGAGAAGCCCAGAAGCCTGCCGATTTTCGTCCCCCGGATAACCGTTCCCAAGATACTCACCGGCCGATCCAGCAGTTTCTGCGCCCCCTTAATATCCCCATTTCTTATGAGCTTGCGGATTAATGTGCTGCTTATTGGAATACCACGGACTTTTATGATGCTAAAACCCCTTACTTTAAAATTGCAAACCTTTCCCATTTTTTTTAGAAAATCCAGATTTCCTTTTGATTTATATCCAAACCGAAAATCCTTACCTACATAGACAAAGGCTGCTCCGATTTTATCCACCAAAACATCCTCAACGAAATCTTTGGCTTCAATCCTGGAGAAATGACTGCTAAAATGCACGACAATACAGACATCTAAGCCTAATTCGGCGATAAGCTGCAGCCTGTGCTCCAGCGAATACAGACTCTCTTCTTTTTGCGGATGAGGATAGAATGTTAGGGCAACGCTTTCGCCTCCGATCTTCTTAGCCTTAGCGTTTGCGGCCTTAAGTATCCGGCGGTGCCCGCGATGCAAGCCATCAAAAACACCCATAGCTATCACCGGGTTTCTTATTTTTTTGATATTGTTTATGCCGTAGATAATCCGCATCGGAGAAATTATTTAGTTATGTTATTTTTAGATTTCGGCGGATGCTGGAGATGACTTTTGCGCGCACATCCGAAAGTTTACCGCGGATAGTGCATCCGGAAGCGGTCCTATGGCCACCCCCGCCAAAACCTTGTGCTACTTTATTCACATCAGCCAGCCCAGTAGACCTTAAGTTAACCCGAATCTCGTTTCTCACTCCCAGATTCTCTTTAAAAAGCGCCGCAACCTCAACTCCTCTTATCGCCCGCACAAAGCTTAAAAGATGGTCGGTCAAATCGAAAGACAGCTTCTTGTGCCTCAATAATTTTGCCGGGACTTCCACCCAAGCTATTTTTCCCGCATTCACCGTATGTATACAGGACAACACCTTGATTAATATCTGCATATCGCTAAAAGGTATGTTCTCATAAATATTCTTATATACCTGATTGACATCGATGCTAAAACCCAATAGCTCCGCAACGGCTTTATGGGTAAAACCGGAGGCATTCGAATAACGGAATGACCCGGTATCCGTAAGCATGCCGGCATATAAAAACAAGGCTGAATTTCCGTCGAAGGGAACGCGCATTTCTTTATAAAGCCTGAAAACCATCTCCGAAGCCGAAGACGCCTCAGGTTCAACCCAATTGACTAAACCGAATTCCTTATTGCTTATATGATGGTCTATATTGATAATGGGTTTATTCTCCTTATTTAACTCCCGGACCAAACCGATCCGGCTTAAGTCCGTGCAATCAAGAATAAGCATACAGTCAAAATCAATATTCCTCAAATCAGGTTTATAAAGATTTACGCTTTCCTTGCCGGGCAAGAAATTATACTCCGGCGGAAGCGGGTCCTCATTAACGATAAACGCCTCCTTACCCAGTTTTTTCAACAAACAATGGACAGCCATCTCTGAACCTAAAGCATCTCCTTCCGGGCTGGTATGACTGCTAATCAGGAAACGTTTATACTTTTTTATTGACGCGACGGCCTTTTTTAGGCTTATTCTGTTCATCAAGCTCCTTTATTTCATTTAGAACTTCTTCTATGCGCACGCTATACTCCGTCGACCTGTCTTCATAAAAAGCGACTTCGGGAGCGAATCTCAAATTAAGCCTCCCGGCAACTAATTTACGCACAAAACCCAAAGCCGAATCCAAAGCCTCTTTTGTCTTACCGTAAGATTCTTCATTTCCCAAAACACTGAAAAAAATCTTGGCATATCTTAAATCCGGAGTGACCTCAACCCTGGTGATAGTTACAAAGCCTAATCTCGGGTCTTTCAATTTATCATGAATTATAAGACTGGCTTCCTGCCTTATCGCCTCAGCTACTCTATCTTGCCTTGATGACATTTGCTCAACTCCTCTTTTTTAGCAACTGCTTGATAAGAATTAATTCTTCTTCCCTGGTCTTAACCCGGCCGTTAAGCTTGGCATCAAGAACCTGCGCGAATATTTTCTGATATCTTGGCCCGGGCAAAACGCCCAGGCGACGCAAGTCTTGTCCGCCGACAAAAATACGCATTCCGTTATAGACTTCCAGGAAATCCGCCACATTGCGCCGGAATACCGGATTTCTGTATCTAGCCCTCAGGGCGATTATTGTCTCATAACTTAACGGTTCCAGCAACGCGTAAATCCTCGCCGGGTTGATTCCGGCCTTGCTTAATTCTCTGATACCCTGGGATTGAAACCGCTTGTAAGTCAAAAGCCTCTTCTCTTCCCCTTTGCGGAAACCGAATTTAGCGCATATGTTTTTAATCGCCCCGATTCCTAAAACATCCAATAAACCGATGAGATAAATCAACCAGCTATCCAACGGCCTGCGCCGGAGATAGGTTTTATTAAACCAGCTGATTTCCTTATCAATAGCTTTAAGAAACAAATAAGAACCTGCAGGCATAGCTGCCTTCGCTAAGATAAAATTTAATCCCGTTAATCTATCCAGCCGCCTTATCTGTTTATTAGGATTATCTTCCTTCAAGGCCAGCATCAATTCATCACGCATCCTGTGTGGATGGACCTTTTCCAATAAACCGTTTTCCACCGTTTCCCTCAATAAACTCAGAGTCTTAGGCTCTATTTTAAAACCATACCTCTGCTCAAAACGGACCGCCCGTAAGATGCGCGTTGGGTCGTCTATAAAGCTTACATCGTGCAAAATACGGATAACTTTGTGTTTCAGGTCGGTTTGCCCTTCAAAATAATCGACAAGTTTTTCATCAGCTAAATTGATAGCCATGGCGTTAATTGTAAAGTCCCTGCGGAATAAATCTTCCCTTAACGAGCCCGGGCTGACTACAGGCAAATGCGCCGAACCGGGGTAATATTCTTTTCTGGCGCTGGAGAAATCGATTTTTAGATTAGGTTTTATAAAAACCGAGGCCGTCCCGAATTGCCCGTGGGCCGTGATTTTTGCTCCCAGCGATTTTGCGGCAATACCGGCGAATTTTATTCCATCGCCCTCGATGACGATATCCAAATCCAGATTTTTCACCCCCAGGATCAAATCACGGACAAATCCGCCGACTAGATACGCCTTCAGATTTTCTTTGGCGGAAATATAACGCACTTTTTCTATTAAGTTTTTCAGCTCTTCCGGTATATTTTGCAGATATTTTCTCATCTTCTCTTTACATATCGCTATCGGCTGAACGCTGCTTTACGGCCGAGGATGAAACTGCCTGTGTATATTTTTTAACCTATCCTTATTTATATGGGTATAAATCTGGGTAGTAGAAATATCGGAGTGCCCCAGCATCTCCTGCACCGAACGCAAATCCGCTCCATGTTCAAGTAAATGCGTGGCAAACGAATGCCTTAAGATATGCGGCTTAATCGGTTTCTTGATACGCGCGGATTTAGCGTATTTCTTGACAATCTTCCAAAACGACTGCCGGGATATTTTTTTGCCAAAACGGCTGACAAACAGGAATTCCGATTCTTTATTGTTCAGCAGCTTTGGCCGGGAGCCTTCCAGATACTTATTTATACTGACTATGGCTTTCTTCCCTAATGGAATAACTCTTTCTTTGTTCCCTTTTCCGATACAGCGTAAAAATCCTATATCTAAATTTACATTGTCTTTCTTCAGGTTTACCGCCTCGGATACACGCATACCGGTAGCATAAAGCGTTTCCAGTATTGCTCTATCCCGCAAGCCTTGAACGCTTCGGGCATCCGGCTGCATAATCAAAGCCTCCACCTCATTGAGGGTAAGCGTCTCGGGAATCTTCTTCCAAAGTTTCGGGGAATCGATTAAAGTGCTGGGATCATCCTTCAATATCCTTTCGCGCGTAAGGAAACGGTGAAACATCCTTATTGCGGCAAGCCTGCGGGCAATGGAATTAACCGATATCCCCTTCTCCTTTTGGCAAAACATAAAACTGGTAATATTGTTTTTGGATATTTTGGACAACGTATTGATATTGCTTTTCTCAATAAAATCCAGGTAAGCATTTAAATCCTCGCGGTAAGAGATAATCGTATTGTTCGACAGGCCGCGCTCGACCGCAAGATAATTAAGAAACGTATCAATGAGTTCTTTCATAACAAGCCGCTTCGCTTCTCTTCTCCTACCGTAGAAGGCCTGCCGTGCCCGGGATAAATCCTGGTATCATCGGCTAAAGTGAATAATTTCTCCTTTATAGACTTGACCAGCAAATCCTGGCTGCCTCCGGCTAAATCCGACCTTCCTATTCCGCCGCAGAATAACGTATCTCCGGTAAAAGCTATTTTATCCACCGGCTTCTGAAGCAGTAAGGTGATTCCCCCTTCTGTGTGCCCGGGCGTATGCAAAACCTTTAACCGTATTCCATCCAAATCGATAATCTGGTTATCTTCCAATGATTTGATTTCGGACTCAACCATAACAGGAGAAGAAAATAAACCTGATAAATTCAGCAGGGCATCCTTGAGCAAAGGAATATCGGATGTATGCGCGTAGACCGGGATGCCAAAATCATTATCCGCTCCAATATGGTCAAAATGCCCATGGGTATTAATGATAAAGGCGGGCTTAAGCCCATATTTATCCAAAACATTTCTGATTTTAAAGGCCTGATCCCCCGGATCGATAATTATGGCTCTGGAACCTTTAGCCTCAGCCAATATGTAACAATTAACGCCCATCGAACCCACAGAAACCGCCTCTAGTATCATAGCAAATCGTTTTTTATATCGCTGTAAGAAAATCTTTGCAGGATATTCATCCTTACCCTCTCCGCGCCCTGACGGTTAGAATCCCTCGAATAGCCGTATATGTCAGACGCAATCACACCCTTAAGCTCAATAAGCTGCCTTATGTAAACATCCAGCTGCTTTTTTCCGCTCTCATTAAGCAGAGAACGCATACCCGCCAGGTTCTTGACCGCTTGATCAGCGCAATCAAGCCTTTTTTTCCGGGAGGCTTTCGCTGACAAAGCGTTGATAAGCTCATCCTGCCAGGATTGCCAAAAAATAAAATACTGCCGGTATTTTTCTTCTTTGGTCATTTGCGGGCCTTTCCATTCTTCAGGAGCCAAAACCATCTCTTCGGGCTGGTTTTTTTTGGATTTACGCGTGAACTTGCGCACAAATGCCTCGCAGCCGCATAAGTTAAAAAACAAAAAGTAAAAAGCAAAAAGTAAAAACAACGACCTAAAAGTCAAAGCTTTTGATTTTTTACTTGTAGTTTTGACTTTTGAATTATTATTTTTGACTTTCATTTAATCATCTCCTTGAACTTCTTTTCGTTAATAATCCTTACTCCCAATTTTAACGCCTTAGCGTATTTCGAACCGGGGTTTTTCCCGACTAGGACAAAATCCGTATTTTTGCTTACCGAAGAGGTCGGATTTGCGCCCAGACTGCGCGCCAATTCTTCCGCCCTTTGGCGGCTGAATTCTTTTAACTCGCCGGTAAAAACTATATTTTTCCCATCAAAAAGAACAGATTTATTCTGACTGGATTCTTCTTTAAAGTTTAATCCGGCCTTTTCCAATCTTTCAATCAGCCTGCGGGTTGAACTTTGGCTGAAATAATCGACGATTGAATCCGCCATAACCGAGCCTATTTCATAAATGCTATCCAATTCTTCTTTTTTGGCAGAGGATAATTTATCCAGAGCCTTAAATTCCCTGGCCAGCACAAACGCGGCCTTTTCTCCGACATGACGGATCCCTAACGCAAAAATCAACCGGGAGAGCGAACGGCGCTTGCTCTTTTGAATACCAAAAAGCAAATTTGCGATTTTCTTTTCTTTGAACAATTCTAATTTCTTCAGATCCTGCGGCTCCAATTCATAAATGTCCGCAAAATCCTTAACTAATCTTAACCGCACCAGTTGAGCAATAACCACTTCCCCCATGCCTTCAATATCCATCGCTCCACGCGAAGCAAAATGGAATAAAGCCCTTTCAAGTTGCGCAGGGCAAGATGGGTTTATGCAACGATAGGCGACATCTTCTTCCTTTTCTTTAACCACTTTTCCCAAACAAACCGGACAGGCCGTTGGAACCCTAAACGGCTCTTTCCCTCTGGAATCGACAACCTTAACCACTTTCGGGATCACTTCTCCGGCCCGCTCAATCAAAACACGGTCGCCAACCTTGATGTTCAAACGTTTAATCTCATCAAAATTATGTAGCGTGGCATTACGTATGATTACGCCGGCGCATTTCACCGGCTTTAACTCGACGGTAGGAGTAATTACTCCTGTCCTGCCGACATTGACATTGATCCCAAGCACATCCGTAGTAGCCTGATGCGCCGGGAATTTATAGGCCACTGCCCAACGCGGGCTCTTTGACGTAAAACCCAACTCCTTTTGTTGAGCAATATCGTTAACCTTAATCACTATCCCGTCAATATCATATGTCAAATTACCCCTTTTCTTTTCCCATTCATTGCAATACTCAATAGCTTCGCCTAAATTTCCGCAAAGTTTAGAATGCGTATCCACACGCACGCCCCATTCTCTTAGTTGAGCCAAGAACTCCCAATGGGTTTTCACCCTAAGCCCTGACGATTCCCCCAAAGAATGGGCGAAAAAATTCAGGCGCCTGCGGGACATAAGCCCGGTGTCCAAAAGTTTCAAAGATCCGCTCGCGGCATTTCTGGGATTGGCGAATAAAACTTCTTGCGCGTCTTCCCTGTCTTTATTCAATCTATTGAATTCAACCCTATCCATATAAATCTCACCGCGTATCTCTACGAACTCAGGGATATTCCCGCCTAACAGGACCAAAGGGATTGCCCGGATAGTCTTGATATTCTGCGTAACATCTTCTCCCTCTTCTCCGTCACCCCGGGTTGCTCCAACCGCCAACCTGCCTTTTATATAAGCAAGATTTACGCTTACTCCGTCAATTTTGAGCTCGGCAACAAACTCTTTTTCTCCGTTCTTTTTCAAACCCTTAGAAACCCGGGCCTCCCAATCTTTGAGTTCATCAAAATCATACGTATTATCCAGAGAAAACATCTTTTGGGCGTGTTTAACCGCCTTAAAACCTTCCAGAACCCCTCCGCTGACACGCGCCGTAGGAGAATCACTCGATTTGAATTGAGGATACTCATCCTCCAGACTTTTAAGTTTACGCATTAAATCGTCGTATTCTTTATCGGAAATTTTCGGCTGGCTTAAAACGTAATAAAGACAATCGTGATGCTGAATCTGTTCTCTTAGCGACTGAATAGTTTTATGCGGGTCGGACATTTAAAATCTTACTCCGAAATCCTTAAATTCACCTGTTGCGGGTTCCCAACTCACATCAATATTCTGAATATAGCGGCTGAAAATATTGCTGATTTGCGAAAGAAAATCTTGCAGAGCGCCTTCGTTGGCTTCGGCAACTAACTCTACCCTTGCGTCTCCAAGGTTATTCACCCATCCTGCAACATCCAATTTTTCAGCAAGACGAATAACGGTAAAACGAAAACCTATCCCCTGGACATTGCCGGAATAATAAATATGCGCCCGCTTTTTCATAAATAATCATCTTCGACTACGCCGAGAATGACCATTCTAAAGCTATTGAAGAATAGTCGGGGCGAGTGGACTTGAACCACCGACCTCAGCGTCCCGAACGCTGCGCTCTAGCCAAACTGAGCCACGCCCCGTCAAAAAATTATTTTCAGATTAGTATAACAGAATTTATCCGGATTGGCAATAACTACAAAACCTGAGTTAAAGTATACTTTTAGCTTTCTTCTCAAAAATAACGAAAGAAAGGAATGCGCCCACAAATACCGTAATCTTTACTTCGCATATCGCTTCTTATGCGGACGATTTAACGTTAATTTGATCGGCTTTCAAAGAAGTAAAGGACATCGGGTAATCTTGATACCGCACCACAACTTCATCACCTTCTTTAAGCTCCGAGATGGAAAGGAGCAGTTCGCCTTTGTTTATCTTTGTATGCGGCGTAACGGAAAATGCAATTTCATCGCTATTTCCGTTTTCCTGAATAAACTTCATGATTATGGCTGATCTGACAAAATCCACACGGGTAATCCTTCCCTTTATGTATTGGACTTCTTCTGCTTGAACCTGTTGATAACCAAAACAGGTGGATGAATAAATGCTCAAAAACAGGAAAGCAAAAGACACCAGGAATACCGTTAACGGACTTCTCATTTCTCCTCCTCTCTCTACTATTTACGGGATTATAAAAACAGGTTACTGGCGCTTTTGAGTCAATTATACCATGCCTATTTAAAAATAAAACAAAAACTCCTTGGAGCATTTTGCTGCGGGAGAATTTTATTTTAATTTTTCAGAAATCTCATAAAGAACTCCGCCTGCTATTTCTGGCTTGGGAAACAAGTATTTTCTTGCGGAAATAACAATTTGGGTCTTGCTTTTTGACTTTTTTTCAATCTTTACGGTTACTTGAGCGGAATTTATAGTTGCGTTAAGAATACCCCGCAGCTTATCTTCTCCGGTAAGCTTACCCTTGCGGCTTAAAACCTCCAAACTTTCTTCATATGCTTTGTCAAAAGTGGAAATAAACTCTTGCTGAACACTATCTCTTCCTATAAGCGTTACGGCTACAGCAACCGGTAAAACCGCTACGCCAGTCAACATAGTAACCCCATAGATCGCCGCTCCCTGTATCCCGGCCGCCTTCATAGGCTCTGCTAATATAAGCGCCGCTAACTGTTGAACGCTAGTTATATTTTTGTAACTCTTGCGCATATTTATATCGTATACCTTAACGCTAGACTCTCCCCCTGCGCTATAATCTTTCAAAACAATCCTTCCTATGCTAAGCGTAAGCGTATCAAGCTGTATAGGCATTTGTCCGGAAGGCTTATTTTCTTGCTTATCTCCTGTCCTTGCCACCCTCAACTCATCAACATTCAATTTACCTTCCTTATTTTTCTCAAGGCCAATTTCCTTTATTTCAATCTCCGCGCTCACCAGATGCAATTTCTTCTTGAGTAAAGCGCCCAAGTCATACCTAACATTTATCTTCGGCAAATCCACAAGAATAGCCCTAGAAAATCCTTTAGGATTATACATCTTAAACCCGGATATCCGCACGGATTGGTTAAAAACGCCTAAAGAAAACCCGTCAATATGCACCGGCGTTCCGGTGACCTGCGTAGCCACAACTGTTATCGCGGACTTAATTATCTGGTCTTTAATAATAGCTCCGGAAAAAATAGCGATTAAGAGTATAACCAATACAGTTATAGTTTTTTTCATAGCTATTCTCCTTATCTTATCGCCTTTTAATTTTATAGCAATAAACTACGCTTAGCTCTTTTTATCAGTTAAAACCAGCCACAAAGCATACAATATCCCGGGAAGATAAAAGAAAACACAGAGTGCTATATTAATCCAGAAATGAGTGGTAAGACCTACTTGTATAAATGCGGCTACTGGAGGAAGCAGAATAGCCAGGACGATCTTTACTATTTTCATATATCCTTTATACTGCTAATGAAAAGATAGCCCGGAAATAACCAAAATCCATCCTGGAATAATAGTAATGAATTTTTTGTTATTTTATCACAAATTCCGGAATTATAAGTAATTTATTTAGCAAATAAAAGGGCTGAACAGTTAAGTCCAGCCCTTAAAGAATAAACTACTCCTATTTAATTCCGAGTTAGAATGACCAGTTGGCGATAGGCAAGAATTCAAAAGGCTGCTTATTGCCATTATAGTTACCCAAGCCTATCTGCAGGCCGTTAAGTTTCTTGGTAACGTTAACAAGTCCCAGCTGGAACCCATTCATCTGGTTGGCATAATTAAATATACCCCCCTGGAAACCCTTGTATGCGCCTTCGGTGTAATTTGCCGCGCCCAGCTGTGCCCCCGAGAAATCACCATTGGTGACATTCACCAAGCCGCTCTGTAAACCCACGAAACGGCCTCTGGTAAAATTCACCCATCCGCTCTGCCAACCGTGCATAAACCCCTCGTTCCAATTCACCATGCCATCTTGCAGGCCGGTAAAATCGCCTTCAGTCACACTGACCAAACCGCTTTGAAAACCTACAAAGCGGGTAGCGGTGCGGTTAACAATGCCCAGCTGAACGCCATGAAAAAGACCCCCGACCCAGTTGACCAAAGATAACTCCAGGCCTCTAGCATCCCCGGTTGTCCTGTCTAAACCCAAAGTTAAACTAAAACCTGTAACATCCTTGTTGAGAGTATAGAATAACCCGAAACGAGCGCCTGTAACTGACTGGTCTGCAGGGACAGTCTGGATAGTATCAATAAGCGAAAATTGCAAATGATTCTTTCCTTCCTCTGCCCACGCAGCTGCGACGATACCCAACACAAACAACACACTGAAAATCAACCCCTTTTTCATGCCCTCCTCCTTTCCAGCTATGTTTAAAGTATCCGATTTCTGCCAGCTTATTCTATCAACGATTATTTTATAGCTATTTAAAGATTAAGCAACTACTTTATTCTCTTTTTTCTGACTTTTCCTACTACCGACTTCGAGAAAATAATCTATTGGTAGAAAAATTATGCCATAAACAATTTAAAAGCCACGCTACCTAAATAGCCTGGCTTTTAAAAATTGGCTCCCCGTGTTGGTGTAACTAATAACTATACCTCTGATATTATGTCTTTACCTAAATATATCAAAATTAGCTATACACATCTTTTCTATTACTAATACGTAAAACAGTAATCAAGATCTCGCGTTCCGATATTTTATAAATAACGCGATAATCTCCCCATCGATATCGCCAATAACCTTGGAACTCACCCTTTAAAGACTTACCCAGCTCCTTAGGGTCGCAAGCAAGATAAGTCTCAATACGATTAAGGATTTTCCTAGCTATAGCTTTATCGAGCTTCTTTAAATCTTGTCCGACTGAATCAAGATAGACAACCTTATACGCCAATCTGCTTCCTCAATTCTGAACCAGTTATAATCTTAGACTTAGGATCATTAAAACGGTCTTTGGCAATTTGCGCATCAGCATAATCTTCCAAATAATGAACCAAGGCATCAGTAACATAAAAAGTCTCACTACGACGCGTGGCTTTTGCCAATGAACTCAACCTATTAACTAATCCTGAAGGTAAACGAAATGCTTTTAATAATGTCATTTTTATCTCCTTTCTCAATAAAAGTATAACATTGTTATACGTAGATAGCAAGTAAAACTTTTACTTTCTCAACATAAAAATAGCCCCGAATGCTTGATACATTCAGGGCTATCAATATCTCTAATTATGGATTTTGAGAGATTTAATTGGCTCCCGTTCGTAGACAACTTGCGCAACTGGCTGCGTTCAGAAGAAGCAGAAAATTTACACGAAGAATTAACTACGATCGGTTGAATTATCGTTTTTTTAACCTGGCATCTGCTTTGTATTTATATAATTACTTTAAGGCATGTTTAGCTGAATCGCCAGGCATCAGGTTCTCATTAATGCACCTGCTGTCAAATAATTGCCCATTTTTATTGTAACGCAGCTGAATGACCCAGCAAAAAACATCCGCCGGCCATTTTCCCTGCGGGAGAAGCTGATTAGGATCAACGCCAAGCGCGCTTAGAAGCGAGGGGATCCTTCCGTGGTGCCAGCAGATTAAAATATGTTTACCGTGCGACCGCGATTGGATTTCTTGAGCTAACTCCGAAAATTCCTTATTTTTGAAACGGGTATCGATTCTGATGCCGAGCACTTTGCTAAGCGGCTCAATGGTAAGGCGTGGACGATGGCTTTTCTTGGAATCAGCCGAGGAAAATAAATAATCTATATGCAGAAGCTTTGAATCAATCGTGTAGTTCTGAAAATACTTTACATAAGCCTGGGCTCGCTCCTGACCTTGCGGCGACAGGACATATCCGCTCTCCGGTTTTTCCGCGTGCCGGATAATAAGAATGACCGCATTTTTGAGCGCAGGCGAATTATCCGCGCGGGATTTTTTCCCTTGCGATTCGGCAAAAACCGCCGTAGCCGCTAATGCTACCGATAATACAACAATTGCTGATAAAATCCTGACTTTTTGCATTATAGTATTAAAAAATTAAACTCCTCACTTGAAAGATCAACGAACCATTGCTTTAATCTTACCAAATACAATTCACGGTTGCAAGAAGAAAGACTTATAGCCCCGCGCCTTGGGGCGCTCCCGTATCTTGTCATTCATCAGTCGGCCTTGCTGGGGCAAGGCCTC
>Ga0209749_1000501_pt1 | contig 52192 bp, 49 predicted proteins | sample EPASupsiteSAE347_FD_187267 | JGI IMG/M metagenome (GOLD analysis project Ga0209749, IMG submission 187267) | Bioremediated contaminated groundwater from EPA Superfund site, New Mexico - Sample SAE3-47 (SPAdes) (version 2) | ecosystem: Environmental > Aquatic > Deep subsurface > Groundwater >... | reverse complement strand
AATTTTGCAAGGGTGGTCGTTTTACCAACGCCCGTTGGGCCGATAAATGCCTTGATCCTTCTTGTTTTAGATCTTCCGTCATTATTTGAAAGAGACGAGGCAATGGTTTTTTCGGCTAATTTAAGGCAAGAATCATAGTCCTTTTCCCTTTCCGATAGATGACCATTTCTCATTTTATCAATAATGTGACACGTTTTAGCTTTAGATATGCCGTTGACCGTCAAAATCTGGTATATTTTTGCCAAATGCTCGCTTTCCTGTCTGAATCTTGCCAAACCAATTACATCAACAAGTAATTCTACATTATTTTTTAGGCTTTTCAATTCCTCACGAATATCACTGACCGGTCCCATTTTCTCAAGGAGGCGTTGAAGCTCGGCGTACTGATGGGCGAAATCACCCTCGGACAATCCAAGGGATCCACCTCCCCTTCCCTCATCCGGAGCTATGCCGCATGGGCGGCCCGGAACCTGATCGCTTAATTCCGAGATATCGATGGCGGCAATGACCTCAATTCTCTGGGGAACCGAATTCTTGACCGTCTTCGTCGATAAAATAATCGCCTCCGGTCCGAGATCGTTCTTGATTTGCTGCATGGCATCCTGAATTTTCGACACTTCGTATCTTTTTATCTGCATCTTATATCTCCACCATTCCAAAAGAGGTGATATTTGCGTCCCTTGTTAATTCGTTATGGGCTATTACAGACACATTCGGGAAAAACTTTTCTACAATCTTTCTGAAATGCGTTCTGATGTTCGGAGAACAGAGCAGTACCGGTTGGTACCCTTTAGAGGTAAAGTCTGCCACATAATTCTGGATGTTTGTCATAACACGCTTAATTGTATTGGGGTCAGGGGTTATGAATGATTCATGTTCACCGTGCTGAATGGAGCGCTGGATGAGTTCTTCTACATCCGGAGAAAGCATAATGACATTGACGTTTCCATTCTGGTCCTGATATTGTTTCGTAATGGCTCTCGCAAGGGACTGCCTGACATAACCGAGGAGGATGTCGATGTTCTTGGTCATCGGCGCATAATCCGACAGGGTTTCGATAATGGTGAGGAGGTCGCGGATTGAAATTCTTTCCCGGAGGAGCCGCTGCAAAATCTTCTGAAGGATGGCAATGGAAACCACCTTCGGTACGAGATCCTCGACGACCTTGGCATGAGTCTTGGACAAGTTATCGAGGAGGGATTGTACTTCCTGCCTGCCGATCAGATCTTCAACGTTGGCACGAATGATCTCTGTCAGGTGAGTTGTAATTACTGTGGACGGATCAACGACAACAACCCCCTTTGCCTGTACCGCATCTTTCTCTTTATCCGGAATCCAGACTGCCGGAAGTCCAAATGCCGGCTCTTTCGTTTCGATGCCTCTAATCTTATGTCCGGGCTCATCAGGAGTTATTGCCAACTGGTACCCCGGCATCAGTTCACCTCTGGCCATTTCAATTCCCTTGATCAAGAAAATGTATTCATTGGGCTTGATCTGAAGATTGTCCCGGATATGAATGGAGGGGACGACGAATCCGATTTCAAGGGCCAGTTGCTTTCGCAGCGCCTTTATGCGGCCAAGCAACTCTCCTCCCTGTGCCGAATCCACAAGGGGGATCAGGCCATAACCAACCTCAAGACCGAGAGGATCAAGGGGCGTCAGGATATCTATTACCTCAGTGGCAGGGGCGGCTACAGCCGGCTGGATCGTTTCCATTTCTTTGACATCTTCTTGCGGCCTTTGAATAAGCTTGTATGCCAAAGCGGCAAACATGAAAGCGACAACCAAAAAAGATACTTTCGGCATTCCGGGAACAAGGGCGATAATAAAGACAACGAACGCGGTAAGTGTTATGACTTTGGGGTTATTGAACAACTGACCGGTCAGTTCTTGTCCCAAGTCTGAGGAAGCAGCGGTGCGTGTTACGAGAATTCCGGCCGCCGTCGACACGATAAGGGCGGGAATCTGGGTTACAAGGCCGTCGCCTATGGTCAGAAGTGAATATGTACGAGCAGCGTCAGCAACATTCATGTCGTTCTGCAGGACACCGATTATCAAGCCGCCGAGGAGATTGACCATAACGATGATTATTCCCGCAATGGCATCACCCCTGACAAACTTGCTCGCCCCATCCATGGCACCATAGAAACTTGATTCATCTTCAATCTCTTTGCGCCTTTTCCTAGCCACCGCATCCGTAATCAACCCGGCATTGAGATCGGCGTCGATACTCATCTGCTTTCCCGGCATGGAATCCAGTGTAAATCTTGCCGCCACTTCGGCAATTCTGGTCGCGCCTTTTGTTATAACAATAAAATTGATGAGTACCAGGACGGAAAAAACGATAAAACCGATGACATAGTTGCCGCCGACAACAAAAGATCCGAAGGCCTTGATAACCTGACCTGCGGCATCCGTGCCTTTGTTGCCGTGAAGGAGAATCAGCCTTGTTGAGGCTACGTTCAGAGAAAGCCGCAGCAGGGTAACGATCAGCAGGACGGAGGGGAAAACGGAAAAATCCAAAGGCTTGAGCACATACAAGGACATGAGGAGAATCACGATGCTGATGGCGATGCTGATGGAGAGCAGGATATCGAGGACAATGGTGGGGAGAGGAACCATCATGACCGTCAAAATACCTACAACTCCCAGCGCCAGCATGGCGCCGCTGCTCCTTATGAGATCGTAAAAAAATTGATTTCTCAGTGCGTATGATTCAGCCATTGATTTTCTTCAACCACCTGTTTCTTTTTCATTCCATAAACATAAGCAAGAATTTCCGCTACTGCCCGGTAAAGATTTTCCGGGATCACATCATCTATGTCCACTAGCTTATACAATACTTGTGCCACCAATTTATTTTCAACCACGGGTACGCCATGGGCCCTCGCAACTTCCTTAATTTTTTCCGCAATGAACCCCGTTCCTTTCGCCAAAACGACGGGCGCCGCCATCTTATCCGGATCATATCTTATGGCGATGGCAATATGGGTCGGATTCGTAATGACCACATCGGCCTTGGGTACACTCGCCATCATTCTCTTTCTTGCGGCGTCTCTTTGCAGCCGTCTGATGCGTCCCTTGACGAGTGGATCTCCTTCCGATTGTTTGTTTTCTTCTTTCACCTCCTGTTTTGACATTTTGATACTTTTTTCATGTTCCCACTTTTGATAGGCGAAATCGAGAACAGCGACAATTACTAACAATAAACATACATTGGCGATGATAATGTAGGAATTGCGTCCGATAAAGGTAAATATTTGCCAAAGGTCCTGGTTCATGAGCGGAACAACCTGATGGAGGTTCGACTTTACGGAAAGGTAGGCAACCAGGGAAACGATCGTTACTTTTAAGATATTCTTGATAAATTCCACGATGGATCTTGTCCCTAACAAATTCTTCATCCCTTTTATCGGATCGAGCTTCGAGAGTTTCGGAGCAATGGCTTCCGCTGAAAAGATGAATCCCGTCTGGAGTATATTCGAAAATAATGAGGCAATGACAACCGTCAGCATCAACGGATAGAGAATATAAAAGAATTGCAGCGTCAATTCCGCGCCAAGGGCCGTTATCTCGTTCGGAGAGAGGCTCGTTGAAGACGCCCGATGAAGATTTTTTGACAGCATCGTCATAATCTTCTTCAGCATGTCGGAAGCGTTGAAATAAAAATAGATGAGAGCGGCGCCAAGAATGGCAACGGAGGATAGATCCCTGCTTTTTGCGACCTGCCCTTTATCTTTAGACTCGGATCGTCGTTTTGGTGTTGCTTCTTCAGTACGTTCTTGATTTTCTTCCGCCATAACAGCGAGCCCTCGTATTGATCATGGAAAGGAAAGTCCCTTTACCGACAAGATCCCTCAGCAAAGAGATTTTTTACATCAAGAGCATCATTTGTCGAATCTCCGCCGGCAGTTCCTGAAAAACGGTACTTAACCAGTTGACGAGCAGAGGGATAGAAAACCCGAGAAATAGAAAACCCACCGCAATCTGCAGGGGGAAACCGACAATAAAGACGTTAATCTGGGGAACTGTCCGGGCGATAACGCCGAGACCGACATTGACGAAAATCATCACGGCCATGATGGGAGCGCTGATTTTTACGGCAATGACAAATACATCTCGTGTATAAGTATAAAGCATCTCCATAAGAGAACCGGAAAATGAGAAGCCAAGGGGCGGAATGCTTCTATAGCTCTCGACAATAGCGTTTAAAAAGATATGATGGCCATCCACAAACAAGAAAATAACCATCGCAATTAGGTATTGAAATTCAGATAATGCCGATATTTGTACATTAGAAAGGGGGTCAAGAACGCTCGCCATGGAAAAACCCATTTGAAAGCCGATCAGTTCACCGGCGGACTGGACGCCCGCAAAGATGCACCTCGCGGCAAAACCGATAATGATTCCTATGAAAACTTCCCCCATCATGCCAATGATCATGGAAATGTAATTTGAAGAAAAAGGAGGCAAAGTTTCCATTTTTAAGAAAGGATAGATAATTACTGCCAAGATTAGACCCAAGCCGGCCTTGACCCTTGCGGGAACGGTACGGTCGCCGAATACGGGAATCATGACAATCAAGGCAGTTATGCGAAGAAATACGAGCGTGAATGAACTAACTTGCTGGAAATTGAGAACGGGAAACTGCACAATTCATTGCTCCTAACAATTACCTCACATAATTGGGGATGTTATTAAATATGTTGATCGTAAAGCTCATCAGCATATTCATCATCCATGGAAGGGCGGCCACCAGGGCAATTAAACAAGCCACTATCTTCGGGACAAAGACCAGCGTAATTTCCTGTACCTGGGTAACCGCCTGGATTAAGCTGACAAAAACACCCACCGCGAGGCCAACGATCAAGACAGGCGCCGATATCAACAGGGTAATTCTAATGGTCTCCGCCATGACGCCCGTAACAAAATCTATAGTCATATAAACTCCCCTTAATACCTAATGGAAACTCTGCACCAGGGAACCGACAATAAGATGCCAACCATCAACCATGACGAACAAAAGAATTTTAAAGGGCAAACTCATCATGACCGGGGGAAGCATCATCATCCCCATCGACAAGAGCACGCTGGAAACCACCATATCAATGATGAAAAATGGCAAAAAGACCATGAATCCGATTTGAAAAGCAGTTTTTAGTTCGCTGATTATGAAAGCCGGAATCAATGTAGTCAGGGAAACGTCTTCAGGTTTGGCAGGTCTTTTTTCCTTGGCTATCTTCACAAAAAGTGCCAGATCTTTTTCTCGCGTCTGTTTCATCATAAAGCTTTTTATCGGCGCGGACGCCTTTTCCAGTGCCTCGTCGCCTGATATTTGCTCCTCATAATAAGGTTTCAAGGCTTGCTGATTCACCTGTTGCCAGACCGGAGCCATGATAAAAAAAGTGAGAAACATAGCCAAACCAATAATAATCTGGTTGGGAGGGACTTGCTGTGTTCCGAGGGCGTGTCTCAACAACGACAGAACCACGACGATACGTGTAAAAGAGGTAAGCATTAAAAATATGGCCGGAGCAAGTGAGAGTACGGTAAGGATGAAAACCAGTTGGATAACCGTTGCCGCCTTGGCCGGCTGGTCAACCGAGCCGCCTATATTCAGGCTCACATTGGGTATGGGCAGCGGTTCCGCAGCGCTCACCGTTCCCGAGAGCACAAAGAAAGAACAGACAACTAAAAGTGAAATTATAAGGTATTCTGTAAGCGAGTCTTTTGACATCATCTGCCCCATCTGTTTCGCGCTTTTTCAATCCAGTTTCTGACGCGCAGGGGATATTCCTGCATGGTCTGGGCAGAAGGCATGCCAAGGGATTGCGTTTTTTGTATAGTATGCATCCTCTCAATAAGGACGGGATCGGTGATCTGTGTAAGCAAAGTCATCTGACCGCTCGAGACGCCGACCACAAGCATCTGACCGAGGACCTCGATCATCATGATACTTTGCTTGGGACCAAGATAGCGAGTCATGAGGATATTGATCGCGTTGCCGTTATCTACCCCTGCGGGGGTGTGGCTGATAATTCTCTTCAATAGATATGCAGACACGATCATCAGGCCAAGAACAACGGCCAATGCAAATATCATTTTTATAAAGGATACAATCAGTGAATAATCCAAACCGTCACCTCACTTCAATTTATTGACCCGTTCCGTCGGAGAAACAATATCCGTCAGGCGTACCCCGAATTTATCATTGACGACGACAACTTCTCCCCTCGCAATAAGACGGTTATTTACATACACATCCATCGGTTCCCCCGCCAGTTTTGATAGTTCGACTACAGACCCCTGTCCGAGTTGAAGAAGCTCGTTGATGAGCATATGGCATCTACCCAATTCGACATTTAAGGTCAGAGGAATATCCAGGATAAATTCCAGATCGAGGTTGCCCTTTGGCGTCTCAACTTTTTTAACTTCTTGAAAATTAACACTGGATACCTCGGTTTTCTTTGCAGAAGCTCCCCGTGTCTGTTCCAATTCCTCCTGAACATCGTCCCAGGATAAATCATCATCACTCTTTGTTTTTTCGCTTTCCGGTTCGACACTGGTGTCGATATCCTTCAAAAGGGCGTCAATCTCATTTTGTTCCATATTTCAGTCCTCTTTTCCTGAAAATATCTCCGATATTTGAACGGCTTGATTTCCCCGGTAAATGGCCGGATGTCCCGTAAATTTCTTTATTCCTTCCACCATGATCGATAGGGGCGAAGAAACCGAATCATCCAGTTGAATGACATCTCCCCGCTGCAAATGTACGACTTCCCGGGTGCTGATCTGGGTGCTCCCAAGTTCAACGACGATTTCTACATTGGATCGAAGAATATTTTTCTTGAACCTTTCCACAAGGGATTGATCCGCTTCCATTTGCTCACTCTGGAAACCTGCCTGCAGCTTGTCCCTGATGGGTTCCAGGGCTGCATAAGGCAGGCAAAGTGTCATCATTCCGGCGGATGATTCGACTTCTATCTCGAAGTTGACGACAATGACAACGTCCGTAGGTGAGGCGATGTACACGAACTGCGGGTTCATTTCCGACCGCTGATAGGTCATCTTAATGTCTATCAAGGATTTCCATGCCTTTTCCATATCTGACAGAACGTTAATGACCACCCTTCTGATAACATTACTCTCAATCGCCGTAAATTCTCTTCCTTCAACCTTGAACGTATCTTTTCCTGTCCCTCCAAAGAGGATATCAACGAGCATAAAGATTATTTTCGCTTCAAAAACAATCAATCCACTCCCCCGCAAAGGGTCAAGGCGAAACAGATGCAGACTGGTCGGTACGGGCAGAGTTTTCAGGAATTCACCAAATTTGATCATATCCACTGAAATCGCGCTGACGCTTGTCACCTTGCGAAGCAGGGACGACAATGTCGTCCTGAAGGCGCGGGAAAATTTTTCATTCGTCATGTCGAGGGTCGGCATCCGTCCCCGGATGATCCTGTCCTGGCTGGTCAGATCATAGGGCATGATATCCGCAGGATCGCGAATATCAACGGTCTCCGTCTCCGTATCGATTTCTCCGCCCGATATTCCTCTCAGGAGGGCGTCAACTTCTTCTTGCGATAGTATTCGCGACATGCCTAAGTCCTATATAGATATTTTCTTGACGCTCATTGGACGACAAACTCGGTGAAGTATATTTTGGTTATTTTTGAAGTCGTGACAATACTGTTGAGGCGCATAATAATCTCCTCACGCAATCGCTGCTTGCCGCCGACGTCCATCAGTTCCTTATATGTTTTGGCAGACAGCAGGTCGAGGATGTTATCCCTCATTTTCGGCTTCAAAAGATCCAACTCTTTGACGCCCAGGGGATCGCTGATCTCCAATTGCATGATCAGTTTCAAGTACCTCTCTCCTTGATTGTCCTGGAGATTGATAATGAAAGGCTCCATGGGATAGACAGTGCCGATTACAGGTTGAACTTGGGCAACTGCTTTCTTCGCAGGGGCCTTCATCAAGAAATAATAACCGGCGCCGGCACCGCCAATAACCAGCAGGAGAACAACTGAAATGATGATGATCCATTTCAGCAGGGGGGCCTTTTTCTTTGTCTCCGGCTGTGGATCAAGCTGTTCCGCACCGTCAAGATCGTCATTTTTCCCTTTTGCCACCTTTTTATTCCTCCTTTATCTTATGTTCTGAATATAATTTTAATATCGTCTCTATCAGGCATTTGAAAAAAGCGACCTCCTCTGCCTGGGCGCCGCAAAAGCTTGCAGCTTTTGTTCGATCATACGGGGATTTTCTCCCCCTTGGATAGCAAGTACGCCCCTGATGATTACTTCCTTGACCAATAATTCCTCTGCGCTTTTCGTTCTCATCTTTCCGGCGATGGGATGAAAAATCAGCTTTGAGAGGATAACCCCATAAATGGTTGCAATGAGTGCGATCGCCAAGGAGGGGCCAATTGTGCGGGGTTCATTCATTTTCATCAACATTTGAACCAGACCGATCAGTGTCCCCAGTATGCCCATGACCGGTGCAAAGCTCCCCATGCCGGCAAAAATGTCTGTCCCCAGACGATACCGTTCACTAACGACACTCAACTCCATCTCCAGAATATCCGATATATCCTGAGGCTCGATACCCTCAACCATCATATTGACGGCTTTGCCAAAGAAAGGGTCTTTGATCTGTTTTGTCATATCCTTCAGGGCAAGAATACCTTCTCTCCGCGCCAGTATTGACATGCCAACCATGATCTTGATCATTTCATCGACCTTGAATTCTTTACGGAAAAATGTATTTTTCGCCACCTTGACGACACTGAATATATCGCTGAGACGATAATTGATCAATATCGCCCCCGCTGTTCCCCCAAGAACGATCATAAGCGACCGTCCATCGATGAACCATGCGAGACTTCCTCCCGAAATCACGGCAATGACGACCAGGCTGAATCCGCCGATGATACCGATGATCGTTGCTATATCCAATTTTTATCCGCCATCCTTGGAATATCCTTCCCAAGCTCACGCTGATCTTCACTTCTTTTATTATTTTTCTTATTCTTCATCGATATGCTGAGCAATTTGCGTACCAAATCAAACAATATTGATAACCATATGATTACATCGAAGAATATTATTTTGAAAAGTAGCAGGTATGGGGAAAAAGGGCTGAGCGCTATCGTCATTTTATTGACGACATGATGAAGCGCGATAATTATTCAGTGTGGGCTTTAAGCCCAGATATCGATCACAGTGCCCTTTTCTTTGCGATTGGGTGATGACGAATACATAACGGCGGAAGGTTCGCGAAGAGAGGGTGATTTTTTTTGGTAGGTAAGATTTATGTGGATAATATCGTCTGGTGCGATGTCGACAATGTCTTCGATATCCTTATTTTGCAGGATAACTTCTTGTGCTTCATTCCCGACTTCGAAATCCGCATATTTTCCGCGCCCTTTTTTCGCTAAAACAGCCGGAGATTTTTCCGGAGCGGCAATGGGATATGCAGGCTTGATTTCCATAATCGTTCAGCAACTAACTTGACTTCATATGATACAAATCAACATATTACCAATTTTTCCGTTGTTTTTATGTCCCAAAACGGAATGCTTGTCAACGGCAAAAGAGGCGACAAAATGATCAGGATCATTTTGTCGCCTCCCCATACCTATTTTGTTCCTGTTATCGCTTGATCTGCATCAGTTCCTGGAGCATCTGATCGGTCGTGGTAATGATTTTCGCACTCGACTGATAGGCGCGTTGAGCGGCGATCATCTTGATGAACTCCTTGGCCACATCGGTATTGGAAATTTCCAGAGAATGGGACTGGCACTTGCCGAGGCCGCCCTCGCCGGGATTTCCGATGCTCGGCGTTCCCGAATCATTGGTTTCCGTGAAATAGCTTCCCACCTTGCTGAGACCGTCGTTGCTGCTGAAGCTTGCCGTCCGTACCCTGGCCAGATTCTGCTGCTGGCCGTTCGTAAAGAATCCCGTGATGATCCCATCCCCGCCCACATCGAGGGAATTCAGCAGTCCCGCGGGATAACCGTCGTTACTCATCATATTGACCCGTGAATCCATGGCATAAGAAGTGACTTCCGGGGCGTCGGCGTTGGAGATATCCCAGGTGATTTGTCCGCCATCCCCCCAGGAACTGTTCTGGGCGGAAAAATCAAAGATAATGTTCTGGGCCACAGCCCTTCCCTCCTGGCCAAAGGGATTGGAAGCAGCCATGGTTCCGAAAGCGGTCACAGCACCGGAAGTTCCCCCTGTGATATTCAGCGACATAGTGCTTTCCCCGGTCGTTTTATCGATAAGGACCAGGCGTCCTTCAATAAAGGTTGCATGAACCTTTTTGCCAACCGGGGCATTCGTCTCGACGGCCGTTAAAAAATCTTGCAAACTGTCCACACCCGTAGCGGTACTGATTGTATATGTAGGAGCGGCCGTACCATTGATCGTATAAACTATGGTTTCACCGTCACTAAAGCTATATGTCGCCCCTGATGTATTTTCAAATACGCCCCATTTTGTTTCTGCCGCTAAGACGGCATCGGAGGAATCCAACAGTGCTTGACCGGCGGTAATTACTTCTCTGGTTTCAGAGAGCTTTAATTTCCCGGCATCGTCAAATTCCAGCCAGGGACGGTCGGGAATAACGGCAGTCCCGTCATCGATATCAGACTTTATATACCAGAAACTGCGATTGCCCTCGACTGCGGCTACATCCACGGAGCGATAGATTTTGGAAGCTAGGGCATGCTTCGAACCCTGGGAATCATAGATCGTTTGACTGGTCGTATAGTAATTGGGAGAGTCCGTAGTTGCCAATTCCGAATCAAGGTTTACTCCGAGTTCGAAGATCGTCGTTTCGTTCGGCGTTGATTTTCGACCCGTGAGGTTGATCGAAGTCAGTGATGTCGATTCCACCCCGGCGTCATCGAACATCCTTCCCTGGACCTTATAGCCGCTGGAATCAACCATATCACCGGCTTCATTAAGGAAAAAACTCCCGGCCCGGGTGTAATAGGTAAGATCGTCTTTAGGATTCTTGACAATAAAGAAACCCGTTCCGTCAATGGCAAGGTCCGTAGCGCTTCCCGTTGTTTCGTAAGAGCCCTGGGCAAAGGAAGTGGATACGGCCGCGACCCCGACCCCCTGGCCTACCTGCTGGTTACCGCTCCCGCCGGATAGACTCTGGCTGAGCATGCTCGAAAAAGATACATTTCCGCATTTGTAACCTATCGTATTGGAGTTTGCCAGGTTGTTGCCAATAACGTCCATCTCCTTAGTGCTCGCCGATAATCCTGTTGTCCCGATCCAAAGTGCGCTCGACATGTCTATTTCCTCCTTATTACTTATATACTCGTTTTTATTTGTTTATTATTATCCCGCTACTTCCCTGACTTCACTGAAGGGTAATTCCTGACCTTCAACATTTACATAGATGGATTTGTCCTTGAAACTGACGGCAGTCACCTTACCGGATACAAGGGTATCTACAGGAAGGGTTGCCCCGGTGGTATCGAAGGCGAATACCTTGAAGGTAAAATTCCCCGATCTTTCCTGATCATTATTCCAAGTCAAATTATTGACTCCCTCTGCCTGATCATAAGCGCTGACGGTGTCGGCCAGCACACCCTCTTCATCATAGATATTGACTTGAATTTCTTTGGCGTCTGCCGATAAATCATAATAAAGATTGACGGAAGAACCGGCGGCAACAAAGCCGTTCCCCTTACCTGCCGTCACTTCTTTACCGATCAGGTTGACGGCCTGCAAGTTGGCTTGACTGCTTTGATAGAGTCCCAGATTCGTTATCCCCTGATTCAGATTCGTGAGCTGTTCGAGGCTTGAAAATTGCGCCAACTGGGTGGCGAAATCCGTCCCGCTCATGGGATTTAAAGGGTCCTGGTTTTTGAGCTGGGCAACAAGCATTTTCAGGAAATCCTCTTTCCCCATCGACTGGGCCTTGCTTGTCTTTGTGGCGTTGCTGCTGCTATACTGCTCAATAATGTTATCGATGCCGTTTACTGTCGTTGAATCGCTCATGATGCGCTCCTTGTCCGCCTCTATCAGGCAAAAATGCTGACCCCTTCCGTAATGCTTTGCTTCTGGATAATCTCCTGGCCGTTTATGGGATAATGGTCATCCCCAAAAGATAGCTTCTGGTTCGACATTCTCTCCTGGTGGCTATTCTGACCGGGATTATTGAACTGTGATTTCGCCTGATCCTGGTAAAAGGCTCGTTCCTGATCGGGCTGATATTGCAGCGTAACTTCAATTTTATCGATCTTCAGACCCTGATTCTGCAGCGCCGATTTAAGATCGTCGATATGGGCGTTCATCGCCTGGTGAACTTTTTCATTCTCTACGGTCATCATAATCTGGACAGTTTCGTTACGGACGGCGATCTGCATATCCAGATGGCCCATGATCTCCGGCTTTAGGGTCAATCTTACCTGCCCGCTTTCCTTATTATGAGCAAGGGCGAAACCGTCCTGGATCTGATCGACGACGGTTTGATATATGGATTTCGAGGTATCCACAGTTGCTTTTTCAATATGAAAATCCGGTCCTTTTGCAGCAACACTCATAATATCCGCAGGCAGAGGCGACTCTTCCCGGCCGGCATTAAGGGTGATGTCTTCATGGCTCGTATGATTCGTCTTTGCATGTACATCTCCGGCCATCTTGATCCATTTCCCCTGATCATCCTTATCTGTTGCCGTAATGACCTTCCCGGTGGTTTTGGGATCGATCTCTTTATCGTTAAGGATTGTCTTTTTATTCTCCGTTTCCCTTATCGCACCCGAGAAGACATTCTTCTTTTCCGACCGCCCGGTGTTTTCAGGTTTTCCGACGAGCTCTTTTTGATAGCCATCTTTTTGAGTTTGCTTTTCAAGGGGATTTATTATGATCCGGGCTTCAACGCTTTTCTGTGTGAAATCCTCCAAAGACGCTTCTTTTTGATATATATCGGTGTGAATGTTTTTCCCGCCGACAGTGGCTTCTTTTATAAATTCTTTATGATACAAAGACTGCTGAATAAATGCCGGCTGATCTGAACGGTGCCCTGTGTCCGGTTTCGCTCCGACGACCGTCGTTTCATCGACTACATTCATGATGCCTTTGATCTCCTCAGGGGAGAATCCCTTTTTCTCAAGGATCGCGACGGCGGCTTGCTTGAATGACGTCGATGTCACGTCAACCTGGGATGAAGACTTCCCCGTCGGGTATTGCTTTACCTCAGGGGTCTTGGCAGCGATTGCCTGATCAGACAATTCATCGACTGCTTTCAGAATGCCTTCGATGGCATCCGCCGTAATTTCTTTTCCCTCCGGCGCCTTGACGACCAATTGTTTTTTCATTTCCGGTTCATTTATCGTCCCCAGCGACCGGTCTGCAGGCCTGGATTTTACCGCCCCTTCTTCGACAACCTTCAGGATATTTTCAATCTCCTCAGGGGCAATTCCCTTGTCTTCCAGGGCTTTGACCAACTGATTTTTCATTTCCGGAATTGTATTCGCATTTGCTTCCGTCAGGGAAGGATTTTTCTTTATCAATGAGGACTGATTGTCTTTATTGTGTTTCCCGACTTTATCAGCGTTCCCATTAATGAGAAGGCCATTCGGACGAACAAGCTCTCTTTTCCCTTCTTCTTGAAGGGCAAGAAGGGACTCCGCACCCTTTTCATTCACTCCTGCCGCCGCCAACTTGCTAACTAATTTTTCCATGTTAATGGCCGCGATAAATATCTGCGGTCCAATTGTCTCTTTCTGTTCGGTGCCATTTTCATCAGCGGGCTTTGATTTCGTATCGCCGGCGGTAACATCGCCCGCTGCCTCTTTTGATTTCCCATTGCCCTGGGCAGGGTGTTGCTTCTTGTTTAGAATGATTTTTTCTTTCCCGTTCCCGTCAGAGCCGGCTACAATACTTTCATCAATATGATTTCGATTCGGTTCTTGATTAGAATTCGTTTTCTGATGTTGTTTTGATTCCTGATTCGAATTCGTTTTTTGATTCTCCTTCGAATTCTGATATTCAGCCATGGTCATCTGCATCATCCCGAGAAAATCATTAGCAGAACCGCTCTTTGAGGAACTTGTGGACATTTTTCCGAAGAGGACCGCATTTGTCCCTGCCGTTTTTTGATCCGCCACCACATTTATAATTTCTATTGCCGGCATATCCTCTCCGTCACATTTTTTTACTTTATCTTAGCAAAGGATATGCCACTACTTATTTTCCTATATTTACAATATCTTAACCATTTTCCAAAATTATTTTTTTAGAGGAAAGGGAAAATATTTCCTACTGCTGTATTCCCCCGGTCCGGCACTCAATGCATATATAAGAATGCCGAAAGTTGTCTTAATTTTTAACGAAAATCCCCCTATCCCTTCTTCGTCAAATGGGGATGGGGGGATTTTTATACTTCGTAATAGCTGCCTTCGAGAATGGATGTTAGTTACTGATCAACTTGAGATGAGAACAATAAACCGGGAAGAAAGTACTCATCATGGTTTGGCTTCCTGGGTCACTTTGGTCAGTTGAGTTATTTCTTTTGTGATATCTACTGCTTTCTGTAACGTCATGTTTGATAAAACCGCCCCGGCTCGATCTTTCTTCATGCTCATGGTGATACCGGCGGCTGTCTTTATGTCCAGTTTTTCCATCATGGCCCCAGCTTTAGCAGGGGCGGCGGATTCATATATTTTTGCCAAATCCTTGTATTTCTTGATATCTACGGTATTCTGGGTTTCGACTTTGCCGTCAAGTTGTTTTTCCAAAAGCTTCAGGGCATCTATTTTATCGGTAATTTCTTTCTTTAAAACCTGAAGGTTCTGCGCTTCGGTCTTCACGGCATTTTCCCGGGTATCGAGTTCCGCTTTTCTCTTTTCCAGCGCAGCATATAGATCCCTCTCTCTCTGGAGCTTATCATCGAAGATATTCTTCAACTTTTCCGGTGAGTTGCCTGAAGTAGTCAATTGAGCCATCGCTTGTCCGACAAAAGACATGTCCTTTTTGTAGGCATCCTTGTCAAAGAAATGCTGTCCCGCCGCCAGGAGTTTAACGACAACCATTCCTATTATCAATATTTGCACCACGATAAGAACTTTTTTCATCCCTCTGTCCTCCTGAATCGTAAGATGGCAGTTTCATCCGTCGTTATTCTTTCCTGCATTACCTCTGAAGACTTATGTTCTTCCATATCCCTGTTTTTTAGGTTTTCCAGCACTTTTCTTTCCTTCATCGCTTCCAGCAGGGCGATCCTTTTTCCCTCAACTTCATTTGTCAGGTCCGCTATCACTTTCTTCTGCCTTTTTTCCTTTTCCGTACAAACATCAATATAGGTAATCTGCAATTCAATGTCCCGTAAATGACGAATGAGACGCTGGGAATCTCTCAGTTGATCTACAAGCAAAATCCGCTCCTGTTGAATGTCATTCAAAACTTTTTGCTCTTCATTTAACTGATTTTTTTTCGCGGAAAACTCTGTGAGTTTTTGTTCCTCGATGATTTTTTTCGTATCCAGAACTGCCTGTAGTTTGAAGACAAACATCTATGAATCAATTATGAGTCACTAAAAAGGCTTAATAATTGTTTCTTCGTATTCAGAAAATCCACCTGCTCATTTATCCCCTGTTGGAGGAAGGCATTAACCCTCGCAATCATCGCGATTGCATAATCAATGTCAGGATTGCTTCCCTGAACGTAGGCCCCGATATTGATCAGATCCTCCGCCTTTTTATATGTGGCAAGGATATTCTGAACCTCATTGGCTTTTTTCTTCTGTTCCTCATCGACGACGTCAATCATGACCCTGCTGATACTCTGGAGGATATCAATAGCCGGATAATGATTCTTGTTTGCCAATTCTCTCGTAAGGGAAATGTGTCCATCCAAAATAGACCTCGCTGAATCCGCTATGGGCTCATTGAAGTCGTCCCCTTCCACCAGAATCGTGTAAAGCCCCGTGATACTTCCTTTTCCGGCGTCCAGCCCCGATCTCTCCAAAAGCTTAGGCAGGAGACTGAAAACCGAAGGCGTATAGCCTTTTGTGGTAGGGGGCTCGCCAATAGAGAGTCCTATTTCGCGCTGGGCCATGGCAAATCTTGTCAGGGAATCTATCATGAGGAGCACATCCTTTCCCTGATCACGGAAATATTCGGAAATCGTCGTTGCCACATAAGCCGCCCTCATTCTGATCAGGGGATGGCGATCGGATGCCGCCACCACCACCACTGATCTTTTCAATCCTTCAAGACCCAGGTTTTTTTCGAGAAATTCCCTCACTTCTCTCCCCCGCTCCCCGATCAGACCAATGACGTTTATATCTGCCTTCGTGTTCCTGGCGATCATCCCCATGAGAACGCTTTTCCCTACCCCGGACCCGGAAAAAATCCCCATTCTCTGGCCCTTGCCGCATGTCAGCACTCCATTGATGGCTTTTATCCCCAAATCCATAGGCGTCTCGATGCGACCACGTTTCAAAGGATTTATCGGATCTGCGTAAATGGGATAGGAATCATCGTAATCAATAGCCCCCTTATCATCTATAGGCTGGCCTAAACCATCGATCACTCGTCCCAAAAAGCCAAGTCCCACCCCGACACTTGCCTGTTTTCCAAGAGAGATGATTTTGCAGCCCGGACCAAGACCTTGCAGCGTATCCAAAGGCATCAACAAAACCTTGCCCTTTTTAAACCCCACCACCTCGGCAGTTACCGGCCGTCCGTCTCCTGCCGGATAGATGGCGCAAAGTTCGCCCAATGACGCCACCGGACCATGTCCCTCCACTACGAGACCAATGATTTCACTTACCTTTCCGTGAACTCTGATGGGATTGACTCTATCCAAGAGGCGATGATATTTGGAAAGATCAACATTCATAGGCAGGATGGATTGTCATTTTGATCAGTTTGTTGACGACATGAGCAGGTTCTTGACCTCTGCGAACTGGCGATCGATCCTCGCATCTACTTCGCCGAACTGTGTTTCAATGACGGCCCCCCCTTTGATAATGCTGCCGTCTTCTTCAAATACGATATTTTTAATCCCATCAAAACCTTGAAGAAAGTCTTCCTTCTTTTCCATCATATACAGGAAATCTTGGGGATTAAGACGAACTTTGATGTTGTCCCGGTCAAGAATATTTTTCATGGCGGCCTTAAGGATATTTTGAACCGTATCCGGATTTGATCTTACCTCTTGTTGAAGGATCTTTTCCGCAATCGAGATAGATAACGTCAGAATTTCCTTTTCCGCTTTTTCTAAGATACTTTTTCTTAATGAGGCGACTTCCTTGAGCTGATTTTGTAGCGCTTCGATGCTCTTTATGGATTCCTTCCGCACATGGTCCTCTCCGGTCCTGATCCCCTCGCTGATTCCCCGGGCAAAGAAATCTTTTTCCGCATTTTGGACACGCTTTTCATATTCGCTTTTCAGAAGCTCTATTTCTGATTTTCTTTTTGTCGGGGGTGGATGGGAAGAACTTTTGGCTGTCCCGGCAACTTTCTTATCAGACATTTCAAGCTCGTCATCATCGGCAACGACGAGTTTCACCTGAACAGCCTTAATTACTCTTGAATTATATGTACTCATCGCCTTGGGTACCCCTCAGGGCGGTTATTCTCCCCTCTCCTTCCAATCTTTTTGCCATATCGACAATGGTGCGTTGCGTTGTTTCTACCTCAGACAGCCTGATCGGCGGCATCATTTCGATATCTTCCTTCAGCATTTCCGCGCCGCGTCTCGACATGTTCTTATAGAATTTCTGTCGCTGCCCTTCGTCAACCGCCTTGAGGGCTTTGGATAGATCTTCGGACGACACTTCTTTCAGCAATTCCTGCAGACTCCGATCATCAAGCTTCAAGACATCTTCGAAGGTGAACATCAGGGCTCTAATTTGACTGGCAACATCGGGGTCTTTTTCTTCCAGAGAGGCCATGATTTCACCTTCATTAGCCCTGTTCATCATGTTTAGCAGTTCCGATACGACTTGTACGCCCCCAACTTGATGTTCACTGGTAGCGCCAACGACAATCTCTTTTTCCAGCGTCTTGGCTATTTCTTCAATGAATTCACGGGGGACGGTTTTCAGTGTCGCCATGCGTCTGATAATTTCACCTTGCATTTCGATGGAAAAGCTTTCTATAAGCTCCGCCGCCTGCGCCGGTTGCAAGTGAACAAGGATCAAGGCAATCGTCTGCGGATGTTCCGCTTTTGTGAATTCGAGCAATACCCGCGGATCGACATCCCTGAGCCTCGCCACAATCGGGTTTTCTCCCGATTCAGCCGCTTCGGCATCGGACATGATAACACTTGCTTCTTTTTCTCCGATTGCCTTCCTAACGATATTTTTGGCAACCCCTTCTCCGCGACGGCAATAGTCCCTCCCTTCTTTGACCAGAGAAATGAACTCTTTGGCAACCGTCTTCAACGTATCAGATGGTATTGTACTTATTTTATTCATATATTTGCCGATGCGACGAATTTCCGCGGGACGGAGATTTTTCATGACGAGGTCTGCCTGTGCCTCGTCCAATGATAACAGCATAATGGCTGCCTTTTCTTCGTTAGTCATTGGTAAACGATCCCCTTTATTTAACCCAATTCCTCAGTATTTCGGCAAATTTCTTAGCATCCGCGCTGGCGAGCTGTTTCACCATTTCCGTTTCCGTCAAGGCGCCCCCTTCTCCCTGTCCGCCCAGAAACGCCAGTGATTCGCCTCCCCCGGTCATCTGCCTTGGGGTCGACAATCGAACGGTGTCCCGTGGCTCCTGCCGTGAAATATTAGCCAAAAGCCCACTCATCAGCGGCCGGATGACGAAAAAGAACAGGAGTCCCATCGCCGCGAGGAGGGCAAGGTATTTTGCCACCGGCACAAAGGGCGTAAGTCTTTCATGCCACGGAATGTTCGAGAGGGCCGCGTCAAGATCCTGCTTCGTGAGAGACATGCTTGTCAAGATAACCTGATCGCCCCTGGCGGCATTGAAACCTGCCGATTTCCTTACCAGATCGTCTAATGAATCGATTTCTTTTTTAGATCTTTCCTGATAGACTTCCTGCCCCTTGTCGTTCTTCGTGTAGATGCCATCCACAACCACGGCGATGGAGAGCTTCTTGATTTCCCCCACGGGCATTACGGTCTTATTGACCACTTTGTTGATTTCATAGTTGGTCACTTCATCGAGCTTGTCTTTTTCCTGGCCCGGGCCGCTGCCCGTGGTCCCCACTTTTGCCGCGCCTGAAGAGGACACGGTTTTATCACTCTGTTTCTGCGTACTTCTCACCACCGGGGATTCGGGATCGTAGGTTTCCTCCGTTTTTTCGGTGATGCGAAAATCGAGGTCCGCCGTTACCCTGACAACAGCCTTCCCCTTGCCGACAACATTCTCCAGCATGGTCTGAATCTGGTTGGTAAGATTCCGCTCAACATTTCGTTGATATTCCATTTGCGAATTGGAGAGATGGGATAACTTGTTTTCATCATGCCCCCGGGAAAGGATATTTCCTTTACTGTCTACAACCATGACGTCTTCAAACCTCAGCCCCTCAACAGAGCTGGCGATAAGATGACCGATGCCGTCAATTTGATTCTGTCGCAGGGCCTTGCCTGTCTTTAGTTTTACCGTCACCGAGGCCGTAGCTTTTTGTTGTTGATCTATAAATAATGTATCCTTCGGAAAGGCAATGTGAACCCGACTTTGCTGGATTTCTTCGAGACTGTTGATTGTCCTCGCAAGTTCTCCCTGAATGGCACGGCGATAATTGAGCTTTTGTTCAAATTCCGTAGCCCCGATAGATTTCTGATCGAATATTTCAAAGCCTATATTGCCTCCTCTCGGCAAACCGGAGGCAGCCAGTTCCATCCTTAATTCCGGAACTTTATCGGATGCGACCGTTATGGCGTCGCCGGACGGACTGATTTTGTAAGGTATTTTTTTCTCCTGCAGTTTTCCGACGATGGTGGCGGCGTCTTCGCTGGACAAGTTTGAATAAAGGGTCTGATAGTCCATTTGGCCGGAAAAATGGACCATAGCCGCAATTGCGGCGAGACTGATCAGAGCGGAAGCAACAACCGTCATCTTTCTGACAGGCGTAAGCATACTGAAATTCTGCCACAATCTCGATAATATTTGAGCCGGGTTCATATTTTGTATTCCGATGATTAACTATTTCGTTTTTGTGGACTTCAAATTACACACTCATCCGCATGATTTCCTGATATGCCTCTAAGGCCTTGTTTCTGACTTGCAACATGGTTCGGAAGGAAATATCCGCCTTTTCAAGGGCAATCATGACTTCATGGAGGCTCCCTGATTCCTGAACCTGCATCTTGGCAATGGACTGATCCGCCTGGACCTGCATCTTGTTGACATCATTTACGGCATCTTTCAGAACATTCCCGAAGCTGTTCCCGCCCTTTTCCTGCCGTAGCGGCTGTTTAATCTTTTGCAGTTGTCCTGCCGGGTCGGTTATCCCCCCCTGTAAGAATATATCTTTCATCTTTCCTACCTTTCAGCGCTTCCCTTATTTCCCGAGATCGAGGGTCTTCAACGCCATGTTTTTTGTTGCATCGTAAGCCGTAGCGCACGCTTCGAAGGATCTGGCGGCGGTGATCATATCCGCCATTTCCGTCACCAGATTGACATTAGGCAAATTTACCATCCCCTTCTCGTCGGCATCCGGATGGCCTGGATTGTAGATAGTTTTGAACCCAGTGCTGTCTTCGGCAATTTTATCCACCTTGACGGTTCTTAACGCATCTTTTAAAGCCCCACCGAAGCCTTCCTGAGGCGTTTCGGCGGATAAAACGACCGATTTCCGCTTGTACGGCCCCCCCTCCGGTGTCCTTGTTGTTTCCGCATTTGCGAGATTGCTTGCCACAACATCCATTTTCGCTCTTGAGGCAGCCATACCGGCGCCACAGATTTTAAAAGAAAGTGAATAATCCATTTTACCTTGTCTCCTTCAATGCCGTTTGCAGAGTCCGAAATTTTCTCGCCAACATTTCCACCGTCGTATTGTACATTAGGTTATTTTCCGACAGATTTACCATTTCCGAATCGAGCGTGACCGCTTGCTCAGTTTCACGGACCTCGTAATTTCCGGGATCATTATCTTTTTTTTCCGGCGCTATATGTCGATCTTGAGTCTTGATCATCTGGACATTGTTCTTATTCACCATGGCCTCCCGCAGATCCTTGCGAAAGTCCAAATCCGCCGCTTTGTAGCCGGGGGTATCGATATTCGTGACATTGGACAGGATGACCTGGTGCCTTTTTGAGCGGTAGGTCAACATATTTGAGAGGACATCAAAGGTTTTATTAAATAATTGCGGCATCCTTTTTTCTCTCTTGGTTTACATTGAAAAATTATTTTATCGAACAATTACTTTTATTGAAGAACCATGCAAAGCATATACCATTACGGTTCTTCATCGTCCTCGCCGAATCCCTCGCCTTCGAGCTGATACTCATGAAGCTTGTTTCTCATCGTCCGCACACTGATTCCCAAAAGTCGCGAAGCCTTGCTTTTATTACCGTTTACCTTGGTGAGGGTTTCATAAATGAGCGCCTTTTCGACGTCTTTCAATGTCATATTTGTTGTGTCCATATGCAATCTTGCAGACTCCTGATGATCAGATATCAAATCGGGGGTTGCCTTTAATAAATCGCCCTCGAGGAAAAGATCTCCTGGATGGATGACATTATTATCGCAAATCAGGATGGCCCGTTCCATGGTGTTTTCCAATTCCCGGACATTGCCCGGCCAGTCATGGGCCAGTAAGGCTTCAACAGCCTGCGGTGATAGATCGGGTTTCTTTGTGTCGTTAGCTTGACTGTATTTTTTTAAAAAATGATCGGCAAGGAGAGGGATATCATCCCTGCGTTCGCGCAGTGCCGGTATGACAAGGGGAATGACGTTTAATCGGTAAAATAAATCTCCCCGGAATTTTTTATCTTCGATGGCGGCCTTTAAATCGATATTGGTCGTCGCGATGATCCTGACATCCACAGGTACGGGGGCCTTGCCTCCCAGGCGATCGATTTCACCTTCCTGAATGACGCGCAGGAGCTTGGCCTGAAGCTGGATATCCATTTCACTGACTTCGTCAAGGAGCAAGGTCCCTCCATCGGCAAGTTCAAATTTTCCGGGTTTTCGAAAAAGGGCCCCCGTAAAAGCCCCTTTCTCATAACCAAACATTTCACTTTCGAGGAGATTGTTGGGAATGGCTGCACAATTAACGGCAACAAACGGGTTTTGTCTTCTCTTGCTGTGAAGATATATGAACCGGGCAAATAATTCCTTACCGGTGCCGCTTTCCCCCTGAATCAGTATGCTTGATCTGCTTTTGGCAACGTTTTTCAACATGGCGAGGAGTTTTATAATTCTGTCATTTCTCGAAATAATTTCCATAGAGGCCGGATATGATGGATCGACAAGATTATCACCGGACGTATCCAATTCAACTCGCGACGCCAGGACATTTCTTACCGAGAATTCCAGATCATCAAGGGAAAAGGGCTTCATGATAAATTCCGCCGCCCCTTCCTTCATGGCTTCTACGGCTGTTTTAACCGTGCCATAGGCAGTGATCAGAATTACAGGCGTCCGGGGGGATATTTTCTTTATTTCTTTAAGTACATCCATTCCTCCCATCTTGGGCATTCTCATGTCCGTCACGACGACTTCAAAATGATTTTTAGCAAACATTTTAAGTGCTTCATCGCCATTTTCAGCAATACAGACATCATAACCGCTCGTCTCAAGAGAGTCGGCAAGGGCCATCCTCATGGTCAGATCGTCATCCACAATGAGTATTTTCTTGTTTTTCATTGAGCTCAATCCCAATTACAGTTTCACGGTTCAGCTTTGCTCGGCGAATGCCGGCAAGGATATGCAAAATACCATCGTGTCTTCGTCTTTCCCCAGATGAACTGACCCCTGATGCATCTCTACGATGCTCGAAACGACGGCAATCCCAAGTCCGGTTTTCATTTCTTCCTTCTGAAGCATCCATTCGAGACTGTTCACGCTTCTTCCACCCTCCCTAGTTCCCGTGTTTGTTTTCATGGAGAAACGAATCTCGAAATGACCGCTGTTATTCAAAACGGGAGATCTCGGCACCCCCGTCTCTTCTTTATTGAAGCGCGTTTCAATAAATAGATATTCCCCTTCCCGGATAGACTGGAGGGCATTAAGAATAAGCATTAAAAACAGTTGTTTGAGCATTTCCCCGTTTCCATAAACCACCGGTTCCGACGGCGAATACTTCATCAGGAGAAAAAGAGTTTTTCCATCGAGCATAATCTCCGAGAATTGCAAAATTTCTCTGATAATGTCATGGATGTGTATCTTTACAAAAGGGACTTCCCTCGTCCTCGTTGAAACCATTATCTTTGTCACTCTTTCGTTTATTTCTTTTACTGCGTTAATAATTTGTGCTGCTCGCCTGATATTCGTCTCATTATCGGTACTTTTCATCAAGAGTGAAGCAAGCAGTTCAATGCTTCCCAAAGGATTGCGAACTTCATGGGCAAGCTCCGCCGCAAGATCTGAGAATGACTGCCTTTGCTCATCTTCTTGATGGCGGCAAAAGCTTTTCATATGTCCCCCCGTTTTAAAATCAATTGGGCGCCAACCCCGGATATCTTTCTCTCCGCTTGTCTTCTTCCGACATATAGTCAGCGACTTTAGTCCAGAACGCGTCTTCTCCGCCTCCTTTGAGACTGGCAATATTCTTCCTGGCGGCTGCCCCATCGGAGGCCTTTATCTTACACAATGCCAGACGGTACAATATCCAGCGTTTATCGGTTTTATCGGAACTTTTTAAAGCCCCTTCATACCATTGCACGGCTTCCTGATATTTACCTTCTATATACAGGCGGTCCCCTGCACTCAGGAGGTTTTCATTTCCCGGAACCTCCCCCTGTTTTAGATTTTCGATATCCTTTTTGATGTTTTCCTTGATAGTGCTGTCTTTGGAGACGGCATCCAAATAATTAAGCATCGTCAGCGCCTCTTTTTTAAACGAAAGTTTTTGCAGCGCCGTAGCTATTTTCAACAGCGCGTCATCATCCGGCTGGTCATAAAACCCCTTATGAAAGGTCTTAAAATACAGGTCAGCGATCGACAGATAATCTTCGCGAGCGTATAAATCATTGACCAGGGCTTTGAAGGAACTTTTTAAAACTTTTGATGTTTCGAACGTATATGGTCCTTTGGGATATCTTGTGACAGCGTCGCTTGATATCTCGAAGGCTTCAACCAAACGGCCGGTTTTCTCCAAACCACGGGCCTTGAGATAAAGAACGCGCTGCATGATTTCACTTTCGGGTAGGGCGGAAAGAACAATATCATAGGTGGCAATAGGATCTTCGACATATTTACGACCCTCCATAGGAGCGGGAATTTTGATTTCCCCATGGAGAATCCCGAAATTCGCCAGGGCAATCAGACTTTCCGTTGCCTCCCGGGAACCAGGATAAGCATCAATAACCTGGGAAAAAAGTTGTACCGCGGTCCGGTATTGGCGGCTGCCGTAAAATGACGCCGCTAATGCATACAAAGCCGATTTAGCCTGATCGCCCTGACGATAAATACTCAAAAAGTATGACAGCGATTCGATGGCCTCTTGATATCTTCCCGATTCATACTGCCAGCACCCCATATACAAGAGAGCATCCTTCGGCATGTCTGCCTTGTTCGGCCATCTTTTCAGAGTGTCTTCATACCATTGAAGGGCGTTTTTCATATCCTTCAGTTCGTAATAGCACTCCGCCAAAGAGAATCTTGCTTCCCGGTTGTATTTGCCGGAGGGATATTTGTTTAGATATAACTGCAGGCGGTCTAGCGACTGAGCGTATCTGCCTATCTTTTTCGTCATTAGTCCGGCCCCGAGCATGGCTTCCTGGATAAATATCGAGTCGGGATAATTCTTTATGAGTCCGTCATAGACGGCGGCCGCTTCATAATAGAATTTCAACCTGTCATAACTAATCGCCAATCGATAATAGGCCAGATCATTCTCCGCCTTCGGATCGGGATAATTTCGCAAGATGGCCTTATAATGTTCAACGGCAACAATATGCTTTCCCGCAAATCCCTGCTCGCCCATGGAATAGTAACAATCAGCCAGACGACGGACCGCTTTTTCGTAGGTTGTGATATCGACATTTTTTTGACGCGTTATTGCATAAAACATCTCCGCTGCCTGTTCATACTGATGATTTTGAAAATATTGCATCGCCTTCTCAATATTTGGATATTGCGGCGTCCCTTGTTGCTGCTGAGCGGACGCCGCCGACAGACCCGTAACTTGCTCCGCCGGCGGTTTTGCAACGGATGTGGCCGGTGGGCTTGCGACGGATACGGTTGGCGGAATCGCCTTTAGCTTTTCCGACGCATCGTCAATAAGATGACGATCAGATAATTTTGATTTCTCAACAGCACCCTGGGGAGGCGTGGGTTTTCCCTTTTCTTTCTCTGCGGCAGATCGGGGCATGGGAGTTTTTCCAGCGGTTTTCTCTACTGCGTACTTGGGCTCCGCGGGTTTCCTTACCGTAGTGTTTGCTTCATAAAGCTCCCGTTCGGGCATATCATAGGCCGTGCGGAGCATGCTTTCCGGATACGCTTGGCGAACCTTCTGTAAAATTGCCGTTCCATCCGTCTGCTTGGAGTATTTGCCGACCCTGACTACATACTGTTCACCGATTTTCTCCACCCTGATATCGCTGACTTTTTCTGCCTCCAGCTTTTTAGCCTCTTTCAGGGCGCTATTTTTTTCTTTATTCGTAATGACTTGAATGGTGAATATTTTATTAGGCTCCGAACAAACAGTTTGCACTGAAGCAATAAAGGTTAGTAAAGTTAAGACAATACAAAATATTTTTGCCATGACGGATTGCCTTTCAATAAAAGTAGTCACAGTGCCTGACAGCAATTACCGTACCATGATTTTTTCTGTATCCTCTCTCAGGCATGTGGCACTCCACTTGCAAAGCATTTTTGCATTATTCAACAAATTGGGGGAAACATGACAACGGAAGACTCCATAATCACGAATCGTCGCGAATACACCCGTGTATTTGCCTATATTCCCATGACCTATCGTTTAATATCAAAAGATGAACATCCGGTAATACGTTCCCGAATTTCTACTCAGATGGCCATCCCGGACTGTTCTATGCTGCCCGAGGTCGAGGAACCCCTTCTCAACGAATGGCTGCGCGTAATAAATACCAAGCTCGATTCCATCATTCGCCTCATCGCGATCCAGAATGACGGTTTTCACTCCCTCCCCTTCAAGGCCGTACACATCAGCGCCAACGGCGTCAACTTTACCACCAGTGAGCTCTTCCAGCCCGGTGACATCCTGGAAATGAAGGTTGTTTTGTCATCCGGACAATCGGCCGGGCTGTACCTTTATCTATATGGGGAAGTTGTTAAAAACGAAAAACAGACCAGCGGGTACGTGACGATCCTGAGTTTCATAAAGATAGACGACAAGATACGGGATGAAATTGTCCGCTTCGTTTTTGAAAAGGAGCGTGAAATTCTTAGGGAAAAAAGGAAGTGAAATAAGCAATGTTTGTCATTATTGGAACACTCTTCGTGACCGCATGCGTAATCGGCGGCTACCTTCTGGAACACGGCAAATTAGAAGTACTGTTCCAGCCGGTGGAACTGTTGATCATCGGCGGGGCTGCCTGCGGCGGTTTTCTTATCGCCGCGCCCCTGAAAACCGTTAAGACCGTCCTAAGCGCCGTTTTGGCCACCCTTACCCACAAGCCCCTCGGCAAGCAGGAATATCTGGAAGCGCTGATCCTGCTCAATGGAATTTTTTATAAAATCAGGCAGCAGGGCCTCGTTTCCATTGAAAGCGATGTGGACGACCCCGAGAAAAGTCCTCTCTTCAACAAATACCCGAAAATTTTACATAACCACCGCGCTATCGGACTCATCACCGATACCCTGCGGCTGGTCATGACGACTACCATCGCCTCTCATGAACTGGAAGCCCTCATCGATACGGAACTGGAAGGCCACTTCGAAGAACTGATCCTTCCTTCCAAGATGGTAAATTTCACCGCCGATTCCCTCCCCGGCCTCGGTATCGTCGCGGCCGTTCTCGGGATAGTCCTGACCATGGCCAAAATAGACTCTCCCCCTTCCGTATTGGGAAACAGTATCGGCGCCGCCCTGGTTGGAACCTTTCTCGGCGTTCTCCTCTGCTACGGCTATGTGGGACCGCTGGGGAAGAATCTCGAACACGTCGCCACGGAAGAACTGCAGTATCTGGTGGTCTACAAGGTAGCCTTGGTCTCCTTCGTCGGCGGCGCCGCCCCCAAGGTGGCCCTGGAATTCGGGCGCCGGGTCATCCCCCATGAATCAAAACCGGGTTTTCTGGAAGTCGAAGAAGCATTGCGGGCGCATAAGAAATAAATGGACGACAAAGCAACCATCATCATCAAAAGAGGGAAAAACAAGAAACACGCAGAACATCATGGCGGTTCATGGAAAGTCGCCTATGCCGATTTCGTAACGGCGATGATGGCTTTTTTCCTGTTGATGTGGCTGATCTCTATGGTCTCGCCGGAAAAGAAGGCGGCCGTTTCCCAATATTTCAAAGAAACGAATGTCTTTAAAGAGCAATCGCAAGCGTCAACATCAAGCAAATCGATGCTCGACAAGTCCCCCAGCCCTTTGGGCATGGCCCCTCCGGTCGGGAAGGCGGGCGCTACGGATCTTGTCGCCAAGGTGAAAAAATCGGTGGAACAGAAACTCCAGAGCTTCAAGAACCAGGTTGTAATAGACATTGTCGAGGGCGGCGTTCGGATCCAGTTGATCGACATGGAGGGAAGCCAGATGTTTCCGGCCGGGAGCAATGACCTGAGTCTCCGGGGCAAGGAAATCATCAAGCTTGTTGCCGAGAATATCAAGGACCTTCCCAATCGCATCGCCGTCGAAGGCCATACGGACGCCGCCCCCTTTACAGCCAAAGGCGCCCGTGTGACCAACTGGGAACTTTCCACCGCCCGGGCTTCTTCGGCGCGGCGGGAACTGGAAAACAACGGGATTGACTCCAATAGTATCGCCAGAGTCGTAGGCTATGCCGATCAGGAATTATACATCAAGGAAAATCCGAACGATCCGCGGAACCGGAGAATCAGTATTATCGTTCTCCAGCCCCGGCAGCAGGTGATGCAACAGTTGAGGTAGGATCTTAACTTATCTTTGCGATATCGAAATGGTCTGCAATATTCTCTTTTCAGGCGCTGTTTTCTAAGCGCTCTCAGTGAGACAGACATCAACGACGAAAGGCCCATGCTCGGTAGTGAAGGGGATAATGATGCTTGGCCCCCCCATGACATGGACAATCGAGTGGCCTTTCCCGGAAACTACGGTGGGAATGGCAGCGTTGATGCTAAAACCTTCGGCTTCCAATCTTTTCCGCGCCGCTCCGGAGACCATGTTGGTAATTTCACCGACGGCGTCCTTGATATCCCCGTTGATCTCCTTGATATCCTCGCCAAGCATGTTGGAAACGATCCTGACAATGCAGGATTCGGAAAAAGTCAAAGCGAGAGACCCTTTTGCCGCCCCGGTCATGCCGATAATCGCCGATATGTCGCCCTTGGCATAGTTGTCCTTTTTCAGATAGGGCTTACCCGGGGTCGGTTCGACAAAGGCCATTGTTTTCAATACATCGATGGTCGCCTCTAAAAAAGGATTGATAAATTTGACGTTCATAGCGTTTCTTGCCTCTATTTTCCTTCTTTTTCCATTATTTTAGTTATTTTTTCATTAAGCGTCTCGGCGGTAAAGGGCTTCACAATATAGTTGCTGACCCCGGCCTTGACCGCGGCAACGACGTTTTCCTGAAGCGACTCGGCCGTAATCATGAGAAACGGCGTCTTTCCGATTTCAGGGTCGGCCCGCACCGCCTTGAGAAGATCATAACCCGTCATGTTCGGCATGTTCCAGTCGCTGATGACAAAATCGATCTTTTGGGATTTTAAAATATTCAAAGCTACGACACCGTCTTCCGCTTCCACGACATTCTCGAACTGAACCTGTTTTAGAATGTTCCTGATGACTTTCCTCATCGTGGCAAAATCATCAACAACGAGTATTTTGATGTTTTTATCCATGGCTCCTCCCGCACTATTTATATTCTTCCAATTTTTTCAATCACTGCTGCTGATATATGACAATTTCCACGCGCAAGGGAATATGGTCGGACTCGAAATTGAGATCGAGTTTATAAACTCGGCTCCCGCCGTCAAGTTCACCTCCACCCTCCCCGGTAACGGCTTTTGGCAGGGTCATATTAAACAGTTTGTCGGCGTCGTGTTTTTGCAAAAAATTTCCGCAGAGCATATTGAGGCATTCTTTGCGGCAATCCGCCAGGATCTGGTCCGATATTTCCTTCTCATCCATACCGAGGGCGTTTTCCGCCATTATCATCGCTAACTCGTGAGGAAACCGGGCAATGATGCTTCCCGATATATCGCCGGAAAAGCCGATCTCGACGGCACTGAAATCTTTCCGGGCGGCCTCTTTTTCTACGGGTTCGAGAAATATATAGTACATTTTTTCAAATACTTCGAAAACCGCCCTCATCAGGTCTTGTCTTAATTTCTCGTTCCTGTCCATAGTCTTATACGCCTCAATTATACTGATTATATACTCATGACGTCTTCCCGTCAATCAATATCGGCCTCATCCTCATCTCCTTGGAGGGAGGACTATTCTCCAGGCTCCTGCCCGTAGGACTGCTATTTATCGACAATACCCAACAATTCATTCGCCTGCTTCAACTGGTCCAAAAGGAGGAGCATATTCTTTTCGACATCCGCTTCCCTGAGCTTATATTTTTTTGTGACCTCGCTGAACCCGCGATGGGCAAGGCCGTCCATACCGCCATCGATACCCATGGTCAGGCAGAATTGATCGGACAAGTAGATGAGGCTGGTTAATTCCTTCTCTTGAAAATCGATAAGATTGGGGCGATGATGCAGGGCGATAGCATCTCTGATTTCCGCAGGAAAGTTCCAGTATTCGGCAATCCGCCCTCCAAGATCGGCGTGATTGATGCCGACAACCTCTTCCTCGGCCTCAAGAAACGAATAAGCATGATTGTTTACAAGCTCGAAGATCTTCTTAGACGCATCCTGCACGTACTCGCCCATCACCAGTTTCCCCACGTCGTGGAGCAGTGCTGCCGTATAGAGGACGGAATTATCCTGCTGGTAAAACTGACGCGACAGAATCTGCGACATGAGGGCAACCGCCACCGAATGCTCCCACAGTTCGCTGGCCTTATCGCCATAACCTTTATTGGTGAAGAACTTCGAGATACTTGCCGTCTGGATGGCGCGGACGAGGTGCTGTTGCCCCAGATAGACGACGGCGTCATGGATGGTCTTGATTTTTTGACGGACGCCAAAATATGCCGAGTTACTTATTTTAAGGATATTTGCCGTGACCGCCTGGTCAAATTTAATGACCGCGACGATTTCATTGACCGAATAGTCCTCATTTTTTAGAAGTTCGGATACCCGCTGCACAGTCGCTGGAAAGGCCGGCAATTTATTAATTGAAAGGAGGATTCTGTCGAGCATTATAACTCCTCTACCGCTCCGCCGGAAGATCTCACGAAACACTTGCCGTCGGAAAGCTGGAGCTTAACCGTACGGTTGCAGTTTTTCCCGGTGTCTTCTGCTTTGATCAGCACATTGTTTTTCCAGAACAACTTCCTCATCGCGGTAATGTTCTTTTGCCCGATGCGAAAATAATCGGCATCGTTGAGAATACTTGCTCCTCCGGCAATCTTCACGATCAGCCGCTTCTTTTCCGCACCCAACTGATAGCAGTTCTTGAACAGTAATGGTATGCCTGTATCGGCAAACATCGCCGGAGCCGCTGCCGCCTTGGTTTTATCCAAAATAGAATCCGGAAGCATGAAATGCAGCATCCCCCCCACTCGCGTCATCGGATCATAGATGACTACGGCGATACAAGAACCTAGGGCGTAGGTGATAATTACATCATTCGGTTGACTGCTGCATTTCAGGTCTGAAATGCCTACAACGAGATCAGCCATAATTAAAATATTAGAATTCCTTGCGATATTTTCTTAAAATATTTTTCAAACAAAATGCAAATTTAAGGCCAGATATATGAAAGGCAGTTACAACCTTTTGAGTTTCTCAACAAGAGTAGTACGATTGAGATTCAACATCTTTGCCGCCCTGTTTTTAACACCGCCGCATTTGTCGAGGGCTTTTAAAAGAAGATCCTTTTCAAACTGAACGACCATGTTGTTAAAATCAACACCTTCATCCGGGAAATCACTGTATTGGGTGGAAGCGGAAATCTTTCTCTGAGCTATTTTGTTCGGTAAATCCTCGATGCCGATTTCACCCTCTTCTTTCATAACCACGAGCATCTCGATCAAATTTTCCAGCTCTCTCACGTTACCCGGCCAGTGGTATTCCGTCAGCATATTCATCACAACCGGAGAAATACGTTGTACTTCCTTCTTCTTTAACTTGTTGACCTTCTTCAAGAAATGATTTGCCAAAATGGGCAGATCCATCCCTCTCTCCCTGAGGGGGGGTAAATAAATCGGGATGACATTAATACGATAAAAAAGGTCTTCCCGGAATCGCTTCTCTTCGACAAGTTTCTCCAGATCCTGGTTCGTCGCGGCAATGATTCTTACATCGGCGTTGATGGTTTTGACCCCGCCGATTCTTTCAAATTGCTTTTCCTGAATAACCCTTAACAACTTCACCTGCAGGGCGGGACTCATATCTCCTATTTCGTCAAGAAAGATGGTTCCCCCCTGGGCAAGTTCGAATCTGCCGATTCTTGTTCGGATCGCCCCGGTGAAGGCCCCCTTTTCGTGGCCAAACAGCTCACTCTCCAGGAGTTCTTCCGGAATGGCGCCGCAATTGACGGGAACAAGGGGTTTATCTTTTCGCTCGCTATTGAAATGGATCGCCCGGGCAACCAGCTCTTTTCCGGTGCCGCTATCGCCGTGAATGAGAACAGTGCTATCCGTCGTCGCCACTTTTTCTATCTTTTCAAATACTTTTTTCATCGGTTCGCTGTAACCGATCATTTTGCCGAAATCGGGGTGGTTCTTCAGTCGACCCTTGAGGAGAACATTTTCTTCCTTTAGTTTGACATAGGATAACGCCCGTTCGATAGTAATTTTGACGAGATCGTTTTTCAGAGGCTTGGTAACGTAATCAAAAGCGCCCATCTTCATGGCGTCAACAGCGGAGTGGACACTGGCGTAACCGGTGACGAGAATCACGAGATTATTCGGGTTCATTTCCTTGACAAACCGCAACAATTCAAGACCATCCGCATTTGGCATCCGCAGGTCCGTGATCACGAGGTCATAGCGGTCTCGCACAAATTCCTCCATTCCCTCCTTTCCATCCGCCACGGCCTTGGCGACGTAACCGTATTCCTCGACAAGATCCACTAAATTCTGACGATTGAGTTCATCGTCCTCGGCAATGAGAATCCTGAATGCTTTCATAAATATCTCTTTCCCCTTTGCTTAACAAGGAAGGCTGTCAATACTGTGACATCTATTGTCAAAATATAGCTCAAAGTCAAGAATTTTTTGTCGATTCCACGCCTTTGGGCGGGTCTCGCTTGCATCTTCCTTGGTACGCCCGCTCATAACCGCTCCCGCCCACTCCCTTTGTCGTCCTCCCGGTTATCGGTACAGAGATAAAGAGGCCGATATTATAGGGTATTTCTTTGTGAAACCTTTGAGGGGCCCTTCAGGGTATGAAGGCGAATTCAGGGTCTTTTTTCAATCAAATTAGATACACGATACTTCATGGCCTTGATTTTGCAAATCTCCTCAGACCGGAGTCATCCACACAAGAGAAATAACTTCTGAAAGGAAAAGTCAAAGATATGGTAAAAGCTTCATTGCGGACAAAACTTTTAACGGGAGGCATACTGATTGTCCTCATCCCTCTGCTTGTGGTGGGTCTATTTTCGGCTTACAAATCATCGACCGCCCTTCAGGATCTTTCACTGGCACAGGTAAGTAACGTAGCCAAAAACCTATCCGACATGGTGCAGATGACCCTGGTTGATGAAATAAAAATGTTGAACGCCTTCTCCGTCGATCCGGCCTTTATCGACGCTACGGCGGGAAACAGCGGACCGGCCGGGGCCAAGCTCACGGAGATAATGAAAAAGATCGGCGGCGAATATGAAGTCATCTATGTGGCCGATGCCACGGGCGCTATTCAGGCGGACGGCATTGGGGGATCATATAGCGGCATCAACATCGGGGAGCGGGACTACTTCGTAGCGGCCAAGGCCGGAAAGGCCAATATCGGCACGGTGATCAAATCGAAAAAGACGGGAAAACCCGTCGCCGTTATCGCCGCCCCCATTTATAAGGACGGCAATTTTTCCGGAATCGTCGCCGCAGCCATGAAGATCGATACCCTTGTCGATAAAATATCCGCCATAAAAATCGGCACGACCGGTTATGCCTATATGACGGATAAAACCGGCCTCGTCATCGCCCACCCCAAGAAAGAGTTCATTCTTGAAATGAATTTGAGCAAAGCCCAGGGCATGGAAAATTTCATGAAAAAGATGCTCGCCTTCGAGAAAGGAACCGATCACTATACTTTTAATGGTGTAAAAAAGATCGGCGGCTTTTCCCCCGTGGAGATTTCCGGATGGGCCATCGGCGTGACTCAGGATGAAGATGAATTGTTCGCCGTTGCCCATGCCATTCGTAATTTCGTCATTGTTTCTACCGCAATATTTCTAATTCTTACCATCTTTATCGTCCTCGTTTTTGCCCGGAGCATCACTCTTCCCATCGGCAAGGCGACGGCAGAGCTGAGCGAAGCCTCTACGCAGGTTGCCGCATCTTCGAGCGAAGTAGCCGCCGCCAGCCAATCCCTCGCCGAAGGGGCGTCCCAACAGGCCTCGTCCCTCGAAGAGACATCCTCTTCCCTGGAAGAAATGTCCTCCATGACCAAACAGAACGCGGGCAATGCCTCACAGGCGGACAGTCTGATGAAACAGGCCAATTCCGTGGTCAAGCGGGCCAACGATTCCATGGCCGAACTTACCCGTTCCATGGGAGACATTTCCTCGGCAAGCATGGAGACATCAAAGATCATCAAAACCATTGATGAGATCGCCTTTCAGACAAATCTGCTGGCCCTGAACGCCGCCGTGGAAGCGGCACGGGCCGGGGAAGCGGGGGCCGGTTTCGCCGTCGTCGCCGAAGAAGTAAGAAATCTGGCCATGCGGGCGGCGGAAGCGGCTAAGAATACGTCCGCCCTTATCGAAACGACGGTTATCAAGATCAAGGACGGCTCCGATCTCGTAGCAAAGACTAACGAAGCCTTTATGGAGGTAGCGGCAAGCTCCTCCAAGGTCGGCGAGTTGGTCGGCGAGATTTCCGCAGCCTCGAATGAACAGGCACAGGGCATTGACCAGATTACCAAGGCGGTCGCCGAAATGGATAAAGTCACCCAAGAGACGGCGGCTCATGCGGAGGAATCGGCATCGGCATCCGAAGAAATGAATGCCCAGGCGGAGCAGATGAAGCATGTCACCGCGGAATTGACAAATATCATCGGGGGGAGTATGGAATACACGCATAGCGCCGCTACGGTCGCAAAAACGTCGGGATTTCGCAAAGTCCTCCGTCTTGCCGGTTCCGGCCGGACAGCCAAGCCGACTGCTCATCATTCCAGCCATATGAAAGCGCGGCAGGCAACGAAGAATAGCTCTACGGACGTCGATTCTTTCTCGGACTTCTAAATTATGCAATTGATGAATGCCGAATTGAAAGACAGTGACTTTGACCGGATCAGCAAGCTTGTTTACGAGCAGTGCGGAATCCACCTCCACGACGGCAAAAAAGAGCTTGTCAAGGCCCGGTTGGGAAAGCGACTGCGGGAAGGCAATTTCCGATCCTTTGCCGAGTATTACGGACATGTGACAACCCGTGACGGCCAGGAGGAATTGATCACCATGATCGATTCCATCTCCACCAACCTGACCTATTTTTTCCGGGAAGAGAGTCACTTTCGTAAGTTGGAAAAGATTTTACCGAAACTATCGGGAAAAAAGAATCTCAACCTCTGGTGCGCCGGGTGCTCTACAGGAGAAGAACCATATTCCATAGCCATGACCGTCAGGGAACACATCAACTCCAACGGGGTTAATGTCAAAATATTGGCTACCGACATATCAACGAAAGTTCTTAAAACTGCCCAGGCCGCCGTTTATTCGGCGGATAGAATCGAAAAGATTCCCCAACCTCTCTTAAAGAAATATTTCCAGTACGGCACCGGCCCTTCTTCAGGTCTCTACCGGGTAAAAAAGGATCTCCGCGAACTGATAGAATTCCGACGCTTGAACCTGATAGAGCCGTTTCCGCAACAATTCCGTTTTGACGTTATCTTTTGCCGGAATGTCATGATCTATTTCGATAAAGCTACCCAAAGCGTCCTCGTTAATAAATATTATGAACACCTGGAAAAGGGCGGCTATTTATTCGTCGGTCATTCGGAAAGCTTAACGGGATTGTCCCATCCCTTCAAGTATTCCGAACCGAGCATCTATAAAAAATGACGGGAGGATCGGTGTCGAGACCATGACCTTTAATATTCTGATTGTTGACGATTCGCTTTCCATGCGGGCGGTGATCAAAAAGATCATCGGCCTTTCCGGCATACGCACCGATAAGTGCTATGAGGCGCAGAACGGACGAGAAGCACTCGAAGTATTGGCAACCAACTGGGTTGACATAATTCTCTCGGATATCAATATGCCCGAAATGAATGGCATAGAGTTCTTGAAGGCCCTCCGTTCCGATCAACTCTTTAACGAAATACCATTGATATTCGTCAGCACCGAGGGCAATGCCGAAAGGATCAAAGAGGCAACCCTGCTGGGAGCAAAAGGATTTCTCAAGAAACCCTTTGTTCCCGAAGAGCTGCGAAAACTTCTCTATGAAGTGCTCGGATTGAGCAGCGAAGGCGTATACGGCGATAACGATCAAAATACCGAGGAAATGGATTTCTAGGATTCAATGAACCAGGAGGACCTGAATACTTGAATAAAATAAAGGTATTGATAGTCGATGATTCGGCGATCGTCAGAAAAATCTTTTCTGAGGAACTGTCGCGCTTCCCTGATATCGAAATCATCGGTACGGCGCCGGATCCTTTTGTAGCAAGGGACAAGATCGTCAATCTGCAACCCGATGTCATCACCCTTGACATCGAAATGCCGAGGATGGACGGATTAACATTTCTGAAAAAACTCATGAAGTACTATCCCGTGCCGACTATTGTCGTCAGTTCTCTGACCCCGAAAGGGGGAAAAATGACCCTGGAGGCCCTCGATATCGGTGCGGTGGATGTCATCGCCAAACCGGGCGGATCATACAGCGTCGGCGATATGAGCTCCCAGTTGGCCGACAAGATCAGGGCGGCGGCGCGGGTGAATATGTCGGCCCCCGCCGCGCGCACAACGGCGGGAGAAAGGGAAAGACCGGAGCCCATGAAGGCCCTTACCCAGACATCCCACAAGGTCATCGCCATCGGCGCTTCGACGGGCGGAACGGAGGCGTTAAAAAATGTGCTGATGAAATTGCCCCCCAACATCCCCGGCATTGTCGTTGTCCAGCACATGCCTGCCAATTTTACTACCGCTTTTGCCGAAAGATTGAACACCCTCTGCCAGTTCCAGGTCAAAGAGGCGCAGGATAATGACACCGTCGTTCCCGGAACCTGCCTGATTGCCCCGGGTAATTTTCATATGCTCCTGAGAAGGAGCGGAGCCAGGTATTACGTGGAGGTAAAAACCGGCCCCATGGTCCATCATCAGCGACCGGCCGTGGATGTCCTTTTTAAATCGACGGCGAAATATGCAGGGGCTAATGCTGTCGGCGTAATCCTGACGGGCATGGGGGCCGACGGGGCGGAAGGATTGAAGGAAATGAAGGACGCGGGAGCAGGCACTATCGCCCAGGATGAAAAATCTTGCGTGGTTTTCGGAATGCCGAAAGAAGCCATCAAGCTCGGAGGGGTGGACAAGATTTTGCCCTTGGACAACATAGCTAATGAAATCATAAGGATGATATCGATATGACAGAAAACGCATTGATCGCCCTTGCCGACGAGATGGCCTCGGATTTTCTTTTTCTTAGCGGCCGCGAAGTAGATATACCTGCCGCGGGTATGTTCCTTAATCAAATCGAGGGCGTGATAAAAGCAGCCGAGGAATATCAGTTGGAACCGATAAAGACGGTGTCCTCGGGAATGAGTTTTCTCCTGGAAAAGATGATCCTCGATGCCGTGGAGGATAAGGAAGCCGGTTTTGCCGTCATTGAAAAAGGTATTACCATTATTCAGCAGCTTGCCCAGGAATATCAGCTCTCGGGCAAGATCGAGGGTAGTATCGATGATTATCTGGAAACCCTGTCCAAGTTGATCGGTTTCGTTCCCGAAGGGACGCCTAAAAGCGAAGGTTCGGCAGCACCGGTGGAACAGGAGAAACAGGTCCGTCCCAATGAGGCAGCCACCGATAGTATAGCCGAAGTTCAGGACATGTCGCTCCTGAAGGATTTCATTACCGAGTCCCTCGAATATATTGACGAGATTGAGGTCAACATCCTTAATCTCGAGCAGGATCCCGAAAACAAAGAATATATCAACGCCATTTTCAGGCCTTTTCATTCCATCAAGGGCGTCGCCGGTTTTCTGAATCTGGACGAGATCAGAACTCTGGCCCACACTTTAGAGAATCTACTCGACAAGGCCAGAAACGGCGAGTTGGAAGTTTCATCTGCGGTTATCGATGTTGTTCTCGATGGAGCAGATACCCTGAAGGCCATGATCACGCATTTGAAAAACGAGATGGAGGGGCGGCAGCTCCCGCCTCCGTCCCTCGATATTGCCGGTCTGAAGGAAAGGATAAAACAGGTCGCGTCCGGCGTTGAACCGCCTCCGCAGCGAAAGCGGGTCGGTGAAATCCTTGTGGATGAAGGAATTATTACCCAAGCGGCCCTCCAGGAAGGGCTGCAAACAGCGCAGGATATTCCCGGAAAAAAAATCGGCGAAGCACTGATCAGCAAGGGCGTTGCCACGCCCAAACAGGTTGCGGGGGCCCTGCGCAAACAAACGGAACAGGCAACGGACGCCACGATGATCCGCGTCGATATGCGCAAACTGGACGATATGATCGACATGGTCGGCGAACTGGTCATCACCCAGACGATCATTCAACAGGATGTTCAGCATCATCTCAGTTCCGACCGCAACCTCCATCGCGACCTCTCTCAGCTTTCCCGGATCAGCTCTTCCCTCCAGCGGGCCTCGACGGGCCTGCGCATGATCCCCATCAAACAGACTTTTCAGCGCATGTCGCGCCTGGTGCGCGACCTAGCTAAAGGGGCCGGCAAATCCGTCGTCATCGAACCGGTGGGTGAAGATACGGAAATAGACCGTAACATGGTCGATGAGATTTACAATCCCCTCGTTCATCTCGTTAGAAACGCCGTGGACCACGGCATCGATACGCCGGAGGAAAGAATCCGCAGCGGCAAGCCTGAAAAAGGTCTTATTGAGCTCAAGGCCTATCATCGGGGCGGCAATATCGTCATCGAAATCAGCGACGACGGCAGAGGCCTCAATAAAACAAAAATTTTGCAGAAGGCCATCAAGAACGGCGTAGTAAATGAGAACGACAATCTCACGGATTATGAGATCTACCGCCTGATCCTGTTGCCGGGACTCTCCACGGCGGAAAAGGTCACGGATATTTCCGGTCGCGGCGTCGGTATGGATGTGGTCAAGCAGGCCGTGGAAAAACTGCGGGGCAAGATCGACATCAGTTCGGTCCCCGGGAAGGGCACAACCTTCATCACCAGCTTCCCCCTGACAATGGCCATCATCGACGGGATGATCGTGAGAGTGGGCAAAGAACGTTATATCCTGCCGACAACAGCGATTCGTCAGGCCCTGCGCCCGACTAAGAAGGACTACACCAACATCATCGGCAAAGGTGAAATGATCACCGTCATGGGACGACTCCTGCCGTTGGTCAGATTGTCCGATTTGTTCGGTATCGCAGCCAAGAACCAAGAGCCGTGGGATGCCATTACCGTCGTTGTGGAAGGTGAAGGTCGCGCCAAATGCATAATGGTCGACGAGATCCTCGGAAAAGCGGAGGTCGTCATCAAAAGCCTTGGGGATGGCTTGAAAAATACGAAGGGGATATCCGGAGGCGCCATCCTCGGGGATGGTCAAATCGGCCTGATTATCGATCCGGAAGGATTGTTTGAGCTGAGTGAAAACTTGTAACCGTGCGGAATATATCTAATAAGAACTAATAATTATTTAATACTGACTCTTTAGAGTCAATTAAAGGAGGAGATCGATCATGGCAGAGGACGCTATAAAAACATTGGATCAGGCAGTGAAGGTCATTTCCAATCGTGAGGGGAAATATCTGACCTTTACCCTGGCGGAAGAGGAATACGGCATCGGCATTCTGAAAGTAAAAGAGATTATCGGCATGATGACGATTACTACGGTTCCGCAAACGCCGGGATACGTTAAGGGCGTCATCAACCTCCGGGGTAAGGTTATTCCCGTCATCGATCTGCGGCTGAAATTCGGCATGGAAGCCATGGACTATGCGGAGCGGACCTGCATCATCGTGGTGGAAATAACAGGACCTACCGCGAAAATTCCCATGGGCATCGTCGTCGATTCCGTATCGGAAGTCCTCAACATCAAGTCCGGCGACATTGAAGACACACCGACCTTCGGCAGCAAAATGGACACCGCCTACATCCTCGGCATGGCTAAAACGGGAGGAGGCGTCAAGATTCTCCTCGATATCGACAAGGTTCTGAACTCGGAAGAGATGGGTCTTCTGGATCGCATAGCGTAAACTTTTCTACCTACCGATAACGCGGTAGTTGCGAGATGGAAACGGAGCTTAACTGCACCCGGGCCGGGCTCAGGATGGTTAGATCATAAGTAATGGGAAGGAGGCTGAAAGGGCAACAGAACGGTTTCTCAAGGATAAACGAGCACTTATTTATGCAATTTAAACAAATTTTAAGGAGATGAAAAAGCGATGAAAAAAATATTGATGGCGGTTATTATTTGTCTGCTTACAACCGGTTTTGTTTACGCTGCGGAAAAGGGAACGGCCAAGGAGGCCCAGGACCTGGTGGCGAAAGCCATTGCCTATTACAAGGCCAACGGCAAGGACAAGGCCTTTGCGGCCATTAACGACCCCAAAGGTCAGTTCGCCAAAAAAGATCTTTATGTCTTTGTGTTCGACTTCAATAGTGTCTGCCTGGCTCATGGGGCCAACAAGGCACTTATCGGCAAGAACCTGACGGAACTCAAGGACAGCAATGGAAAGCAGTTCATCAATGAAATGTCCCAAGGGGCCAAAACCAAGGGCAAAGGCTGGATTGATTATAACTGGACAAACCCGACGACTAAGAAGATTGAAGCCAAGTCATCCTATTATGTCAAAGAAGGCAACATGTACTTCGGCTGCGGGATCTATAAATAGCCATTCAAGAACGTATGCTGCCAGACGGACTACCGGTCTGTCTGGCAGCCATTTAAATAAAAAGGGGGCAGGTAAATGAGACTAATAATCAATAACTTGAAAGTGTCGAACGAATTGGCCCCGGCACCCATGATTGCCATTTTCTTCTCATTGTTGCTGGCTTATGTACCCTAACTATGGACTCGGCAACCAGAAGACGGCCATCGAAGACATCTTCAACAACCGTTGTCTTTCGAATACCTGCCTTCTTGCAGAATGAAAGGAAGTAAAGAAAAAAACATCTCTGCCTATCGAGGAGGATGGTATGTTCAAGTCTAAAGCTACCTGGTGGAAAGGCACGCGCGGTGAATGGTACGTTGTTGTTCAAATAGCCTTATTTGCGCTGTTGGTATTCGGGCCGCGAACATGGTCCGTGTTGCCGGCCTGGAAATCACCTTACCTGCAGATTGGTTCTATCGCGGGCGGTGTATCGATGGCGGTGGGTATTTTTTTCGTCATGGCGGGGATAGTTAACCTGGGAGCAAATATCACTGCTGTCCCGCGCCCTAAGGATATGGCAACGCTTGTTGAAACAGGGCTCTATCGACTCGTGCGTCACCCGATATACAGCGGTGTGATTCTTGCGGCCTTTGGTTGGGCTTTATTCATTCACGGCTGGCTGACGATCGGCTACGCAATGATTCTATATGTGTATTTCGACTTCAAGGCATCTTATGAAGAACAATGTTTGAAGGAAATATTTCCCGACTATGCTTCATACCAAAGACGAGTGCCTAAATTGATTCCCTTCCTCTATTAGTCGGCAGAGTATATGTGGACGCATATGGGCTTATTAATATGGAGATTAGGGAATTACAAGTCAAACTGTGAGGAACAGCGATGAATCGAATTGAATGCTGTCCTCGTGCGAGTCAATCCGGACATGCTGAAGTCACTGATTACGGCGGATGGTGATAGATCATAAATGATATCAATTGATAAGGTGCTGTTTAAGCAAGCAATTAAAAGGTATTCCCTAATAATTGCCGTATTCCTGACGGTGGCATTACCATGCTTCATTGTGGATACCGCCTATTCATCCCACAATCAAATCGGTCCCAAAGCCATTAGAGTGGTTATGGACAACAACTATCCTCCTTATACATTACTTGATAAAAATGGGATCCTCCAGGGCATTACAGTCGACCAGTGGCGATTATGGGAACAAAAAACAGGCGTCGCCGTGGCAATTTCCGGCATGGATTGGGGAGAGGCACTAAGCCGCATGGAGGCGGGCGATTTCGATGTCATCGATACATTATTCTTCAATGACCGACGCGCAGAGATATACGATTTTTCCAAACCTTACGCAAAAATCGAGACATCGATTTTTTTCCATGAGAGTATTTCGGGCATTTCAGATGTAGCTTCTCTGCAGGGATTCGCTGTGGCCGTCAAAAGCGGGGATGCCGCCATAGATTATTTGCGGGGAAAAGGAATAAGCGCCCTGCAAGAATATCCGTCCTATGAGTCCATCATCAAGGCCGCAAAAGGCCAAAAAGTCATGATAACCGTCATCGATAACCCTCCGGCACACTACTTTCTCCACAAAACGGGTATCCAGAAACAGTTCCGCTATTCGTCGCCATTATATACGAATCAGTTACACCGTGCCGTGAGGAAGGGAAACAAGGCAATATTAAGAGTGGTTGAAGAGGGTTTTACACGGATTACCGACAGTGAATACCAAGCCATTAATCGCAAGTGGTTCGGTTCTGAGATGAGTTCATATCATCTCTATTACCGCCAGGTGGCCGCAGGCCTGGTGATCTTCGCTATTCTTGCCTTGATGATGATTGCATGGAATCTCTCTCTCCGTAAAAAGGTCCGTGAAAGGACTGTACGTTTGGAAGAAGAGATCACCTTGAATAGAAAGGATGCAGAGACACTTCAGGAAGCGGAAAAGGAAATTCGATCCAAGCATACAGAACTATCTGCAGCATATCAGCAACTGGCTGCCTATGATATTGAAATCAGAGAAAAATACGAGGAGTTGACGAGAAGTAAGCAGGAGTTAACGGATAGTGAAGAAAAGTATCGGAAAATCTTCGAAAATGCCATGGAGGGAATTTACCAGAGTACGCCGGGAGGGCGTTTCATATATGTGAATCCGGCGATGGCCGGGATTTTCGGCTACGACACCCCGGATGACTTAGTGCAAAGCATTTCTAATATCGCCGTGCAGGTTTATGAGAATCCGGATGACAGAAAACAGATGCGGGAAATGCTTGAGAGGTATGGGCACGTTGAAAACTTTGAGACTATGGGGCGCTGTAAGGATGGAAGCATCATTTGGGTTTCCATCAACGCCCGTAGGGTATGTGATGACGAGGGGAACAGCCTTTATTACGAAGGGCTTCTTCAGGACATTACCAAACGCAAGTGGGCGGAAGAGGAGTTGAAAGAATCGCAGCGGAGGTTTTCTGACATCATCGAGTTCCTCCCCGATGCCACACTGGTGATCGATGAGAAAGGCAAGGTAATCGCCTGGAACAAAGCGATGGTATCCATGACGGGAGTGGAGGCAGAAGATATGATCGGCAAGGGCGACTATGAATATGCCATACCCTTTTATGGGAACAGAAGGCCCATATTGGTCGACCATGTGTTGCAGCCGGAGGAAGAATATTTAAGTAAATACGATAATTGCAGATGGGATGAAGGTGTTCTCGTCGCGGAAGCACATATACCTAATCTTAAAGGACAAGCTGTTTACCTGCTGGGAACGGCATCCCGTCTTTTGGGCATGAACGGATCGATCATCGGGGCCATCGAAACGATCAGGGACATTACCGGGCGAAAGCTCATGGAAGAAGCGCTTCATTCCGAACGGAATCGGTTTGCCGCTATTCTCGACAATATTCCTATGGCGACTATTGTGATCGATGAGGATCGTAATGTTGCAATATGGAATAAATACAATGAGATGTTTACCGGGAAAAGTAGGGAGGAGATGATCGGGAAAAGGCTCGATCTGGGCTTTCTTTATAAAGACAAGGCGTCCCCCGCACTTGCAGATATTATCATCGGAATGACAGATGCCGAGATTATAAGGAAGTTTTCCTCCAAGGGTGTTCATGAGAGCGATGTTTCCCCGGGGGCTTTTGAGTGCGTAGGGGGTGTTTTTCCGCAAAGCGAAGAACGGACTATGGCGATCCAGGCGGCGAGAATAACCGATCTCCGGGGAAAGGTTGTCGGCGCCATTCAGACGGCCCAGGACATCACCGAGGGTGTACGGGGTCAGGCGGAAAGAGAGAAATTGCAGCGGCAACTGGTTCAGGCCCAGAAGATGGAAGCCATCGGCACGCTTGCCGGCGGTATTGCCCATGACTTTAACAATATCCTCGGCGGTGTCATTGGCTATGCGGAACTATGTAGAAAAACGGTAATCGACCGGCCAAAAGCTCACCAGTTCATGGAACAGGTACTCAGGGCCGCCGATCGGGCGAAAGAACTCGTGCAACAGATCCTGACGTTCAGCCGCAAGACTGAGCAGGAAAAAAGCCCATTCCTGATTTCTTCCGTAATTGAAGAAGTGATCAGCTTTCTTCGCGCAACCTTGCCGACGACCATAGAGATCCGTCAGAAGATCATGGCGAAATCCGACCTGATCATGGGAGATGCCACCAAGATACATCAGGTAATGATGAACCTTTGCACCAATGCCTGGCATGCCATGAGGGAAACCGGGGGCATTCTTGAGATCGGTTTAGAGGAAGTCGTGATCGATAAAGAAGATAGCCGTCACTATCCTCCTTTGATGTGCAGGCATTATCTGGAATTGTCTGTCCGAGATACGGGCCATGGAATTCAAAAGGAGAAACTCGACCGCATCTTTGACCCCTACTTCACAACAAAGGATAAGGGCGAGGGGACAGGTTTGGGACTCGCCATCGTGCTCGGAATCGTTAAGGACCATGAAGGTGAAGTCAGAGTATACAGCGAGGTCGGCAAGGGAACCATCTTCAAGGTATACTTGCCGCTGCTGAAGACGCAGGAGCAGGATAAGGCGGTTGAGGGGGAAATCATTTTAGAGAGAGGAACAGAAAGAATTCTGTTTATCGACGATGAGCAAATGTTGGCGGATTTGAGTAAGGAGTCTCTTGAAGAGCTTGGATACGAGGTGCATGTGGAGACAGACCCTGTCCATGCCCTCGAAGTGTTCAGAAAATACAGGAATAACTTCGATCTTGTCATCACGGACAAGACGATGCCGCGGATGACCGGATTTGAGGTGGCGCGGGAAATTAAGATGATTCGTGGGGGCATGCCGATCATACTGTGTTCGGGATTCCACGAAAATGATGATACCGAAAGAATTTTAACTCATGGCATAAGCAAGTTTATTGTCAAGCCGATTGGCATTGGAACTTTGTCCAAAGCCATTCGTGAAGTCCTGCAATAAGATCAAAGCCCGATAATCTTTGCATGTCTACATTTTAAAGGATTTGCATCTCATGGAGGGAATGGAGGTGAGGAGTTTCATTAGACGTTATGGAAAATATATCTTTACCCTCTTTCTTATCATGGCTGTCGCCAGTGCCTTGCTTTATCTAATCGACAGGCAGGTCAAGCGTAAAATGATCGAGGACCACAACGCTATCCAACTGGTATACGCGCAGCAGGCTGCCATCGGCATTGAGGCTTTCTTCAACGATCATACTGAAATGCTGCTGACGATGGTGAAAAATGAACACATCGTCGACCTTGATGAGGCGGGGAGAAGGATGATGTCCGAGATCCAATTGTCCCTCAAGGGAAGGGAGGTCATCATCAGCCGGATCGACAGGCGCGGCCGTATTCTTCACTCCGAACCGTATGACGGGAGGGTGATCGGTCAGCCCGTGACAAGGATTGATGATTTTCGGGAAGTCGAGCGCACCCGTCGAGTCGTGGTTAGCGACGTCTTCACGAACCGGCGCGGCTTTAAGTCCATAATGGTTCATGTTCCCGTTTTCAGAAGAGGTTCCTTTGACGGCACGTTAGCAATGATCTTCCCCTTCAATTCGGTCGCCAAGCGGTTCATCGAGGCTATCCGGGTCGGCAAGGACGGTTATGCCTGGCTCATCAGCAAGATGGGTATCGAAATCTTCTGTCCCGTTCCCGGTCATGTCGGCAACTCCGTCTTCGATAATTGCCGGGATTTCCCCGACATCATTGCGATGGCGAAAAGGATGACCAGGGGCGAACAGGGGGCGGCAACCTATCATTTCGATCGCATCCGGGGGGAAGTTGTCGATAAAACAACGAAACACGCCGTGTTCATGCCCATCCGCCTGGGAAACACCTTCTGGTCCATTGTCGTCGCTACTCCTGAGGATGAACTGTTGCGTTCCCTGGAGAGCTTCCGGATTCGCATCACGCTTATCGCTATCCTTTTCATGATCAGTTTGGGATTTTTCTTCTATGTATTATTAAGGACCCAAATTTTGACGGAAGAAATCGAACGGAGACAAAAGTTAGAGGCCAATCTGCGGGAGAGTGAGGAGCGCTACCGAAATCTCTTTGAGAATGCCCACGAGGCTATTCTTGTGGTTCAGGACGGCAAAGTGGTCTTTCTCAACCCCATGGCTGTCATGAGGGCCGGTTATTCCTGTGAGGAACTCATGGCACGGCCATTTATCGAGTTCATTCACCCCGATGACCGGGACATGGTTATTGACAGAAATCTCAGGCGAATGAAGGACGAGGAGATTCTTCTTCTCTATCCTTTTCGGATTCTCCATAGAGACGGTGACATCAGGTGGGTGGAACTGAAATCCGTCTTGATAAACTGGCAAGGGAAGGCGGCCACTATGAATTTCCTGGCCGATATCACCGACCGCAAACGGGCCGAGGAGGATAGCCGCAGGCTGGAGGATCGCTTAAATCGTGCGGAGAAGATGGAGGCCCTGGGGACCATGGCCGGCGGCGTTGCCCACGATCTTAACAATATTCTGGGTGTTGTCGTCGGCTATGCGGAAATGCTCCTTAGGCGTGAGGATGAGGCAAGCCCGATAAGGCCCAAGCTCATGAATATTTTGAAAGGCGGCGAACGGGCAGCGGCAGTAGTTCAGGATCTGCTTACCCTGGCAAGAAGAGGCGTGCCCAGCAGGCAGGTTTTGAATCTAAATGACATCGTCACCGATGTCCGGCAGTCACCGGAGTTTATGAATTTTTCTACTTATCATCCCTTGATGCGTCTCAAGTTCGATCTTGATCCGGAACTATTGAATATCAACGGTTCTCCCGTCCATCTCGGCAAGACGTTATATAATCTGGCGGCAAATGCCGGCGAGGCCACGCCGAAAGGCGGTGTCCTGACTATCAAAACGACCAATCAGTATCTGGACAAGCCGATTCACGGATATGACGAGGTCCGGGAAGGGGACTATGTCGTTCTTTCCGTGTCCGATACGGGGGAAGGTATCCCGGCGGCTGATCTGAAACGGATCTTTGAGCCCTTTTATACGAAGAAGGTCATGGGGAGAAGCGGCACGGGCCTGGGGCTGGCGGTGGTCTGGGGGACGGTGAAGGATCATGACGGATACATCAACGTTCAGAGCGAAGAGGGAAAAGGAAGCATATTTACCCTTTATTTTCCTGTGACGAGGGAAGAAATGTCCGCTGAAGAACTTGCCGTCGCCATTTCCGACTATATGGGGAAAGGCGAATCCGTTCTGGTCGCCGATGATGTGCGGGGGCAGCGCGACTTGGCGACCGAAATGCTCAGGGAACTCAATTACCGCGTAGAGAGTGTCGGCAGCGGTGAAGAGGCGGTGGCGTACTTGCAGGAACATAATGTTGATTTGATGGTTCTGGACATGATTATGGATCCCGGCATGGATGGATTGGACACCTACCGTAGTGTCATTGATATCCGTCCACAACAGAAGGCGATTATCGTCAGCGGTTTTTCGGAAACGGATCGGGTGTATGCCGCGCAGAATCTCGGTGCGGGCGCATATGTCAGAAAACCATATGTCATCGAAAAATTGGGACTGGCCGTGAGGAAAGAACTTGATCGGCCCGCATAAAACGGGAGAAGCTAAAGTTCAAGTAACAATCTTTAATGCTTTTCTCTCGCTCATTCCATTATTTGATCGTTGATAAAATTATGGATAAGGTAGCACATTGGTAAATCATTCGTCACCAACGATTACGAGCATTCTCGCGCAGAACGAAGCTTATTGTGCATGGCTGCGTTCCCGCAGGACCACCAATCCGGAAGTATTCATCGCCTTAACAGAGGACATTCAACCATCGGATCGGGACGAACTCAGAAAGTTTACCAGGCTCGTTATTAATGACAAGGATAGCTTAATCAAGCGGATTGCCGAGATCGGCAAAGAGAACGAACATTTGAAATCCCTACTTTTAATCGACGACTTGACGGGTCTTTACAACAAGCGCTTTTTCTGCACCCAACTGGAAGTGGAAATGGCCCGAACACGGCGGACGGGTCAATCATTCACACTCATGATGATGGATCTGGACAATTTTAAAGTCCTCAACGACACCCTCGGCCATGATGCTGGTGATCGTTTCCTCGTTCAAATGGGGGATATGATCAGGATGAATTTGCGTCCCACGGACTTTGCTTGCCGGTTCGGCGGCGATGAGTATGCCTTGATTATGCCGGCCTCAGAACTCGATGATTCCATCAGCGTAGCTAAACGCATAAAGGTTTCAATGGCTAAGCTTATGGCCACATTGCCGAACCCTGTCAAGAAAAAGGTATCCTGCAGCTTTGGACTGGCAACCTATGAGTATCAGTTTCCCCTAAATGCCGAAGTCTTATTCAAACAGGCAGACATGGAATTGTATAAGGCCAAAAATGAAGGGAAAAACAGAATATCCTACAGCCAACGTAGAAGAATGGCGATGTCGGCTGTAAGTTCAGAAGAGAAGGAAGCTCTTTCACAACCCCCTTTGAACGAATAATGATAGATAATCCCATAGTAAAGCATAAACCCTATATCGCATCTATCACCAGCGGCAAAGGCGGTGTCGGCAAAACATTTTTATCTGTCAATCTTGCCACGACACTGGCCAGAGCCGGGAAAAAAGTCCTCGTCGTGGACTGCGATCTCGGCCTAGCCAATATCGACATCATGTTGGGAATCAATCCCCAGCACACCTTGCAGGAAGTCATATTTGGGGCCATGGAGATCAAAGATATCGTTGTCCCGACTAAAGGCGGCTTCGACTTAGTTCCTTCTGTCTCCGGAGTCCGGGAAATGGCACAGCCTCTCTTCGAAAAAATCGAAATGATTAAGTCTGTAATTCTGTCCTTCAGGGAATACGACATCATTCTCCTCGATACGGGGGCGGGCATCTCAGAAGTAGTACTACAGTTCAATCTCCTAGCCACAAAGAATATTGTGATTATCAACAGAGAATTGACCTGCCTTACGGATGCTTATGCCATGATCAAGGTCATGTTCCAGGTTTTCGGTCGGGAGGCATTCAGTGTCGTGGTCAATGCTGCGACCGACGAGAATGAGGCAAACCGCCTTTTTTCCCACCTTGACGGCATCTGCAAAAAATTTCTGGGATTTTCCCTCCACTATCTCGGATACATACTTCAGGACGATATCGTTCCTATCTCCATCATGAAACAGAGGATAGCCGTTATAAGTATGCCCCATTCTCCCATCGTCCGGAACTTCCTACAGATCGCCAAAACCGTTGCGTCGTGGTAAAGATTACAGAATTCCGGCAGAGTGGTAAGTTTAGCCCCATGGACTGTGCAACAAACCATAAGGACGCCCATATAGAATCACGAACGCCTTGAATCTTCGTGATAAGCCTCTTCGGAGACCGAGTCTGGCTGAGTTTTATCACCATGCCGAAGCATAATGACGAGCAGCACCGGCCTCCTCCATGCGTGGATGTAGGGTGGGGCGGCCGGTCCAGTCGGGGGCAGAAAAGTTTTACAGATGTACCGTGCAGGCCTTGGGGAGGAATGCCGCTGATAAAACCTCCATGGTATCGCGGATAGCATCCTTTTCCCAGAATATACGATTAATCAAAGGACTGGAGGTGAGAGCGAAGATTCACATTCTCCTTGCTGATGCCCAGCTTCTTCCTGATATTGATTCTGTGGGTATTAATAGAACTTGTCGCTATTCCGATGATCCCGGCAATTTCCTTGGTTGCCTTGCCTTCCTTTATCAATGATGCCACTTCAACCTCCTTGGGGGTTAAGTTGAATTGATTAAACTTTTTTATCATCGACGAAGTAATGTCTTTGAGATGCGTCTCGATGATGTTCAGATAAGCCAACTGGTGATCGTCGAGGCTGGTGTTTTTCATCTTTTCCATAAATGGCAGAATCAGCTTTCTGATGTTTATAACAAACCGATCTTCCAACTCTTTCCTGTCTCCGTCCCGATGTTGTAAAAGTACTTTCAAGGCGATATTGACTTCCTCAAGGGTCTTTGTCTTGTTCTCCAGTTCCTGAGTTCTTTCCGCGACCAATTGTTCAAGTCCTTCACGATATTTCCCTAATTCATCCTCTGCCAGTTTGCGATCGGTGATGTCATGTACACAGGCAAGGGTTCCGGAATAATTTCCTTCTTTATCGATAATTGGCTTTGTAGTCAGAGACGTATAAATCCGCGTCCCGTCTTTACGCAGGAACTCAAAGTCGTGCCTTTCCTTTAGACCCCGTTTCCTCCTTTCGATGTTCCGTTCGGCAAGATCCACGCCATGTTCATCCATGAAATCAAACAGATGCTTACCAAGCATTTCGTCAACCGTATATCCAAGCATTTTAGCCATGGCTGTGTTGGCGAAGGAAGTATACGCTTCTTTATCGATTTGCCATATCCCTTCATTTAAGGTTTCGACAAGGAGTCGGTATTTCGTTTCCGAAATCTTAAGATTCTCCTCCAGGCGCTTTTGCTCGGTAATGTTCCGGATAATGCCCTGCATAGCTATCAACTTGCCATTACCATCTTTTAAATAAGAATTGCGTTGGGAATTCCAGCGATGGTTGCCTTGTTTGTCCACAATTACAAACTCAAATTCCTCCGGTTCTTCTCCGTTCAGTACCGCCTGCCACTGCTCAGCCAAATACTCACGCCACTCCGGATGAATGGCTTCCTGAATAAGCATGGGCTTTTCATAAAGTTCATCCTGAGTATAACCCAGCACTCTGCTTGCCGACGGACTTACATACTCGTATATTCCTTCCGGAATTTTCATGCGGTAGACGACATCATTAGCCTCATCTGCCAGCAGGCGATAGCGCTCTTCACTCTTCCGCAATTCCTCCTCCGCTTGCTTCCTCTCCGTGATGTCCACCATGACGCCGACCAGTCCGGCAAGCGTACCACCGGCCTTCACGTAGGTTGCCTTGTTTACAACTACATCGTGCTTTTTCCCATCGGCGTAAATTATCGGATGTTCATATATTTGCCTCCCCGGCTGACGAAACAGCGCCAAATCCATTTTATGGTATTTATCGGCTACATTCATGGGATAAATATCATAGACGCTTTTCCCAAGGACCTCTTCCTTTTTAAAACCGGTATAATCCTCGAATTCCTTGTTGCAGTCCTGGTATAGCCCATTGATATCTTTGCAAAAAATCGGACTGGGGATGGTGTTGATCAATGTTTGCAGGAAATTTAACATATTCTGCGATTTTTCTTCCGCGAGCTTGCGCTCGGTGATATCGCGGACAACCGCCTGAACAACCAGTCTGCCGTCCAGTTCTATGGAAGTGAGCAGCACATCAGCGTGAAAGGTCTTGCCGGTGTCGCTTCTCTTGTGCATCCATTCAAAGTGACTGCTGCCCTTTTCCATCGCCGTTGCGATCATCCGGTTGGCCAACACCGCGGAATCCGCGCCACACGGCTGTTGCGGCGGTGACAAATCGGCGGGGTGTTTCCGGCAGAACTCCTCACTGGTCGCGCATCCGAAGATCGTCAGGGTCGTCTTGTTGCAGTCGATAAAGCCCTGCTCGTCCGCCAGCATCACTGCGTCGCCGGTCGAATCGTAGAGGGTACGGAACTTCGTCTCCGAGCGGTGAAGCGCCTCCTCAGTCTGTTTACGCTCGGTTATGTCCGTCATGACGGTCAGCAGGTATTGTTCATTATGGAGGCTCATCATGACAGCATTGAATAATCCATGTCTCATCTCACCACCTTTCGTTTTTACTTTCATTTCGTGGTTTTCGACGCGACCCTTCCTATTCAATTCAGCGAAAAATGAGCTTCTCTGGTCTTCAGTTATTAATCCTATTTCCGTCGAGGTATGCCCGACGACTTCATCCCGCTTACGTCCCATCATGCTAAGAAAAGCATCGCTGACGTCAACAAAACGGCCTTCTTTCAATGTCGTAATGCCCATGGGAATTGAATTTTGCAGAAAAGCTTTCGTGAACTTCTCTTGATTCACTCTCGTTTGTTCGAATTCCTCCTTGCAACCTTTCAGCTCAGTTACACATTGACGCAGTTCATGGAGTTCTGCGATCAGTTGTCTCTTGGTCTTCTTTTCATCTTCCATGGCAAATCCTCATAAAAAATAAACCGTGCCCGAAAAAGAAAACC
>Ga0209749_1000496_pt1 | contig 52484 bp, 51 predicted proteins | sample EPASupsiteSAE347_FD_187267 | JGI IMG/M metagenome (GOLD analysis project Ga0209749, IMG submission 187267) | Bioremediated contaminated groundwater from EPA Superfund site, New Mexico - Sample SAE3-47 (SPAdes) (version 2) | ecosystem: Environmental > Aquatic > Deep subsurface > Groundwater >... | reverse complement strand
GGCCTTGGTGCCTCACCTTTTGAAGAGCTCAACGGATTCCAGTACCACTCCAACTGGCTCCAAAATATGCAGGTGGCCGCCTCTCTGCGGGGCTGGAGAAGGTAAACACAAAATCCGGTAGAATCAGGGATAAACTGCTTGCGAGGCTTCAACCCGGTATGCCTGATGATTTTTCCACTCGAGGGAATAGCTATTTGCCATATAGCAAGCATGTGACCTTTGACCGGCTGGGAGAAGATTGGCTTAGTATCTGTGAACTGAAGCTGCCAGGGTTTGATCATTATCCTCATCTGGTTGCCTTGAGTGCTCTGCACGTCATGCTCTACCAGCTCATTGTGGCAGCCGAATGGATCAAAGAAAAACAAAAGCCAATTCTCGTCTGTGAAGTGCTCGCACCCAGAAAGACGCTCATTCGGGAGCTCGCTTCATTGAGTTATCAGAAGAATAATCTCCTGTGTCGTCTTTCCCTCGTAGAGCTCGGGAGCATTGGCGAAGATCCTTGCCTCGAGGCCCTGAATGTAGGCGTCGGTCGCATTTCCGTAGGCTTTGTAGGCGAGGAAGGACAAGGGCTGAATCCAGCCAAGGGAGTAGTTGAGGCTCTTGAGGAGCTTATCGCCTTCTTTGATGCGCTCACAGCCGAACTTCACCATCTCCCAGTCCTTTCCCTCGATGGCCTGCCAGGTTCCGAACATGGCCGTTTGTATCGATTCCTCGGTTATAAAGAGAGAGAAGGTCACCAGGCCGGTGGCCGAGATGTAGACGGCGAGAATGGAGAGGAAGATCTTGACCTTGTTTTTGATCCTGTCCCACATCACTTGATCACTTTGTGCAGGGTATAGGTGATATCCCCGTTCGCCTGTCTTTTGGAGACGATGGCCTTTAGGGTATCGCCATCCTTGAGCTGCTCGGCCTCACTTTTGACAGCTCCGGATGCAAACACCGGGGCGTCGGCCGTGTAGGAGACCCCGTTCAGGGTGCGCTGTTCCTGGATAAAGACGATGACCATGGGATCACCGCTTTTCGTGATCTTGGTGAGGACTCTCCGGACGCTTGCGGTGAGCACCATGTCTTCCGCGCAAGCGATGACCGGCAGGAGTATGGCGGAAAGCAAAATCAGTGCTGCGATTCTTTTCATGTTGAAGCTCCTTCCCTGGTTATGGTGGTGAATGAATGCTTTGAGGCCGGCTTCCGACGAATCGATCCGGGTGGGGATATTTCCGGATACACTTTCCCTATCTCTCCTTCTCTCACCTCCTTCCCTTCACTTCCGACAGACAGCAAATCAGATCTATTTTTTGCCGGAGCGTTTTGCCTGCTGGATGGCCTTCCTTGCCAACTGATCGGCCCGCTCATTCTCACGATGTCCATTATGAGCCCGGACCCATCGCCAGGTGATCTCATGCCTTTGGGCTTCTTTCTGGAGGGTCTGCCAGAGCTCCCGGTTCTTGACCGAGCTCCGGTCGCTTGTGACCCAGTCGTTTTCCATCCATCGGTGGATGTAGCTGGTAATGCCATCCACGAGATACTTGGAATCGGTGTAGAGGATGACCTCACAGGGCTCTTTGAGCAGGCGAAGGGCCTCGAGGGCGGCCGTGAGCTCCATGACTTTATTGGTGGCGTGTTCATGGAAGCCCGATATCTCTTTCCTGGAGCGCCCGTAGCGCAGCACTGCCCCGTAACCTCCCGGACCGGGGTTACCTGAGCAGGCGCCGTCGGTGAATATTTCTACCTGTTTCATGGCCATAATCCTTGATTTGTATTGCTGTTATCGTGTTACTATGTTATTGTGTTACTCACATTCGGTAAAACGACACAGCAAAAGGGGGAGAGAGCATGGAAGCAATCGTTACGCGCGACATGGTTTTCGAGGCGGCAAACCGCCTGGCGGCATCGGGACAGAAGGTCACGGCAAGAAGCCTCCTGGATGACATCGGGGGCGGATCGCTTAAAACCGTCCACAACTTCTACCGGGAGTGGCGCCAGGAGCTTCTGGCGGAGCGCCAGGCCCAGATCATCACCAAGGAGTCTGTAGCCGTTCCGGAAAACATCAGGGAAACGGCTCAAGGGTTTTTGGATAAGATCCGCATCCCCTTCGACCAGATGCTTTCGGTTCTCTGGCAGGAAGCTTTAGGCCGGGCACAGGCGGAGCTCGATGAAGCCAAAGCCGCCGCGGCCAAACAGATCGAGGAGGCTCAAGCGGAAAGAGACGAGATTCTCTCGGACCTTGAAAAGCTTATGGAAGAAAAAAAGGAGCTCGAAGAAGAAGCGCAGGAGCTAAGAGCTCAGGTGGAGGTATTGAAACCCCTCGAGCAGGAAGTGGCCGTCCAGAAGGAGCGCATCCTGCAGCAGGGGATTTTGCAGGAGCAGCTCAAAGAGCAGTATGAAAAAGAGCTCCAGGATGCGACCCGTGAGGCACAGGAGCTCAAGGCACAGGTCGATGCACTCAAGCCTTTGGAAAAGGAGGTTGCCGTTCTAAAGGAGCGCATCGCGCAGCAGGAAATCCTGCAGAGCCAGCTCACGGGGCAGTATGAAAGGCAGCTCCAGGATGTTGTGCGCGAGCGTGATCGCCTTGCATCCGATCTCGATAAGGCAAAGGCTTTTATGGCCAACACCAAGGCGGAGCGGGACCAGAAAGTACTCGAGCTTGAAAGAGAAACCGAGAAGGCCCGAAAGCTCGAACTGAACGTTCAGAGGCTCGAAGGCGATGTAAACGACTTTAAGGCCAGAATGGTCAAAGCCGAGGCCCGCTCCTTCGAGATGGATAAACAGGTGAAGCTCATGCAGGATCAGATTCAGGATCTCAAAGCTCAGCGGGACCAGCTACAGGCAACCGTTTCGGCCAAAGAAGAAGAGGCGCTGACGGTCAAAGTCTCAAAGCCCAAGAAAGCAAGGCAAGCCAGACGAAAATCCGCCGACGAGCAACTGCCGGAGGAAACGCTGGCGGAATGAGCAAGATCCCCGTGCCGCTAAACTCCGGCGCAGCACTCAACGACAATGCCATGACGGCAGTGCTGCCCGGCCGGCACCGAGGTCTCCCACCGCCATGCGCCGTCCCAGGCTTGCAGAGGCACCCAGCGGCCGCAGCCAAGGGAGTGAATGACCCTGGGACCGTCGGCCGAAAAGAGCACGACCTGCTTGCCCATCCTGGCCGCCTGCTCACACGTGTACCAGGTGCCCTTGCTCGGTCCGGAAACGAAGGCCACAACCCCCGATGAGGCGCGAACCAGCTCCACCGTGCGGGCAAAGAGCGCTTCGATGAACTCGCTGCGCTCGCTTGCCGTGCCGGAAACCTGACCCGGTACGATTTCGCCCCCGAAGCCCTCGAACTGGAGAAGAGGCGTGCGGCAAGATACCGGGGCATCCAGAACGGAGCCCGGAAGAAACACGCGGGAGCCATCACATGCTTCGCGCCCGAGTCGCACTGCGGCCTGCAAAGCGAATAGATCCGCACCCAAAGCCCCGCCCGAGCCGATACGACATCCCCGACGGATGAGATCCCCGACCACCTGCGACACCCTGCCGGCCCAAGATACCGGCAGATCCCTGGAACCGACTACCGCAACTAGTTTCATGACTACTCCTCCCTGAAGCAAAAAAGACGACCAAATGAAAACAAAAACCACTTGCCCAAGGCAGGCTACGATCGAATTTGAAATGCCGGGGATTTCCGAAGGGCATGGTGCCCACGCCTGACTGCGGATTGATTGTACATACCCAAAGATGTACAATTTGCGGTGAATCGGTGAATCGGAAGAAAACGACCACTGTGCTACGGTGTCCAATTCACCCATTCACCAACTCACCGACCTTAAGGAAAGCCAATGAGCGGGAAAAAAGGTTCAATAAAGAGCGACTTGGCCAGGCTGGACGCGATGAGCGATGAGGATATCGATTACTCCGATATCCCGGAGCTTAGCGATGAATTCCTTTCGCGTGCAGAGCAGGTGATGTGGCCTCCTCAGAAAGAGCGCATTACGATCCGTGTAGACCACGATGTGCTGGAGTGGCTCAAAGGCCAGGGAAAAGGCTATCAGACGCGGATCAACCAGTTGCTGCGGCTTATGATGGAGCAGTCAAAAACCAAAAGCCAGAAAAAATAGGCTTCCCTACACGGCGTCTTGCATCTCCTCGGGATCCACGGTGTAGCCCGGTTCCTCTTCCAGAGACTCGTACTGCAGGTCATCAAAGAGCGGTGTCTCATCCAGGGCAGAGGACGATTCTATTTGCCCTGACTCCTCAGGATCACCTTCAGCCGGACCTTCTACAGGATTCGGAGCGGGTTCGGCCGAAACGGGAGTCGAATCATAGAGGATTTCGGCCGGAACGATTCCGGCGAGATCGATACCGCTCTCCAGGACGATCCGCATCATCTGCTCTTTCTTGAGCTTGCCGACACCGGATTTGCGCTTCATACCGAAATTATCGCTTGCAAACTTCCAGGCCTCCGGCCTGTCGAGAATGCTGAAGCGCTCGATTATGCCAACGATCTCCCCTTTGGTTTTCTTCTCCAGGTATTCCCTGGTGATTCTCCATTCGGCGGCAAGATCGATCCCGAGAAAGGCCGCGGCTGCACGCCTCGTCTGGGGCATGACGGTCCGGTTGCTCATGAGGACTTCGATTGCGGCCTCCTGGAGGAGATTCACCGCCTGCACGGGATCGAGGGATTCAACAATGGGGAAAATGTCTCGGCACAGCAGAAAGAACCCGTAATCCGATTCCTTGGGTTTGTTCGGCAAATCCATTCTTTCCGCAAACCACCGATGGATGTGGCTGTTGCTTGCAAGAACGGCAAAGAGAGTGAGCTGGATCATCTTTTCATGGAAAGGATCGAGATCTTTTGCCTTCTCGGGAATTCTCGTTTTGAAAAACAGCTCCCTGAAATATTCGCCGTGCCAGGCCTTGGCGGGCGTACCGTTTTCGTTTCCGGTATCATGCTGCCCGGCGTTTTCGCCTGCTGGTGAAGCGTGTGTGAAGCCGTTTCTAGCATTACCGCCATAGAGGACCTCCTGCCGGCATTCCTTTCGGCCGAAGCATGCCCGCCGGCGAAACACGGCGCCGTTCACATACAGGATGGCAACAAGGTTCTCGCACTCGAGGCATCGATCGTTGGTGCGGCCATAGTAGAGCGCCTCGTAGTCCTGATGGGAAGCCTCGTCGTTGAAGCGAATTCCGTTCACCTTGAGCTCCGGATCGAGGCTTTGGAGATGAGACCGCCAGTTCTCTCTCAGCCATTCCTTTTGCTTTGCGATGTAGCACTGGCTATCGAGACAGCGGGCGTGATCGTCCTCAATACCGAAGAGATTCCTCTGAGTCTCCGAATTCCTGGCGCACCTGGCGCATTCGGATTTTTCGAAGAGAGCACGGGATAGCTCCGCCGATGCCTCATCGATCATCTGCTTAAAATCCCTCACCGTGGGGATCCCCTCGCCGGTGCTCCAGGCTTCAACGATTTGCTTGAGCATCAGGAGGCGCTCCTTCTTTCCACTGATCCTCAGAAACTGCTCCAGGTGCCCGTACTGGATTAGCTCCTTTTGCCAGGCCCAGATGAGGGGCTTTGGGAGACGCATGATCTCAACCCGCTTTCTCACATAGCGAGGGGAGACTCCAAGCCTTTCGGCAAGAACGATGACACCCTCCGGACCCTTTCGGTCCACATACTCGGCAAAGGCGTGGGCTTCTTCAGGCTCGGTGAGATCCTGGCGCTGGAGGTTTTCGATAAAGCAGATCTCGAAGGCCTCCTCGTCGTCACACTCGCGGAGGATGGCCGGAATGGTGCACCGTGCGGGGTCTTCGGCGGCAATGAGGCTCACCGCCCGGTGGCGCCGCTCGCCGGCCAGGATTTCATAATCGTGGCTTTCCTCCTGGATGGAGCGCACGACGATGGGCTGAATGACGCCCCGCTGGCGGATCGAGGCCACGAGCTCGTCGAACTTTGGGCCATCGAATCCCGAGCTGCGCGGGTTCCATTTGTTTCCACGGATTCTTCCTACTGGAATCTCCCGGTAGTTCGATGGGATTAAATCCTTGGGCTGTCCCTCTTGCTGTTTTCTTGCGCTTCTCTTCCTGTCGTTTGACATGGCTTCCTCCACTGAGTCCGGCAGGGGCTTGACTCCTGCCTTGATCTTTTCCCTTTCCGCGGCATACAAGAGCGCGAGATCCGGGGCAACCGGGATGTCTGCTACTATACGGGCGTATAGTGCTTTGTATGCCTTCCACGCACAACTGAAGCAAATCCCCCAGCCGCTTTGACGCTGCAAATTGGCCAGAGGAACCGTCTTACCGCACCAGCGTCCATTCTCGCCCTGCTCGATTATCGAACAGAACCAGCACCTGCCTACAGCCGAAATGAGCGCAGGGGCATCGAGGATCGTCCGGGCGCATTCATGGCAGATACCGATTTGAGCAACCCGGATGCTCACGATGGCAAAAACACGCCGGTGGCAGAAGACGCAAACGGGCCTGGCTCGAGGCTTTTCCCTCATGATCATCCCCTTTCCACTATCTCGCCTCACTACTCGATGCCCGCATTCAGCATCCATTCAACACACGCTTTCACCACATCCCCATGACACGCTAAAGGCTTACACCAGCACACCAAATAGACATCTTCCGCCTCAGCCTTCCTCTTGATTCTCACCAGCTCCTCAAACACTTCAGCTCGAGCCTTCACCTGCTTCCAAAGCCACACCCTATACTTTCCAATCACTTCCGCTCTGTCCCCGTCCCTACCAATAGCAAACGGATTCCCCAAAACACTCGGCCTGCCCACATATATGCCTTCACCCTTAAAGCTTTTCTTATTCACCACATAGATTGCCATGACTCACCTCCCCAAAAAATTCACTTCGGGCAGGCTACAATAAAATTTCGGGTGAATAGGTGAGTCGGTGAATGGGAAAACCAATGAGCCTCTTGCAAAAGTACCCTGTGCTACCTCGTCATTCCCGCCAGAAACATGCGGGAATGACGGAATTTGCGAGTTTTGCAAGAGGCTCCAATTGTGCGATTTGCCGATTCACGACTCACCGCTCATTGAAGGCCTTATCCCACTTCTTCCTTGTCGAACTTTCGAGCCGATGGAGCCTTGGGACGGAGACATCTATTTGAGCGGCAATCTGCTTTCGGTACGCCTTATGAAGATGCGGCTTCTTCGATTGCAGCCGGTCGGCATTCCCGTAGATATTGGCCTTGGCGAAGGCTTCCTCCTTCCCATCGAGGCTTTCGAAGAACTTCTCCGAGCCGTCGGCAAAGATCACCTGCTCATCAATGGGAATTGAGGAATCGACAAGCGTCTCCCACTCTTCGGCCCTGAATTCGCAGATCTCACACTGACCTCGCTCTGTTTCCTTGCCGCACTTTCCACGTACACGGGGCCTGTCATCATTTGCCTTGGAATTCCGATAGCGGGAAAACTTGGCATTATCAACGGATTTGCCTTTGGAGAGGTAGCTTATGGCGGCATGCTTTCCCGCGATGAAAAGGTACTTTGCAACCGCATCGGGATTTCGGAGCAAGGCCTTGTAGACTCCGATCCGCGCCTCCTGCAGCACGTCTTCATCGTCCTGCCACTGCATCCGGAGCAGGTTTTCGACCTCGCCGATTCGCTGGTTGTAGAGCTCATGATAGTCCGTCATGACCGTCCTCCATCCGATGAAAGGATTGACGCCTTAAGACCCGATGAAATTCAGCCCGGACAGACGACGATACAATCCAAATGCCGAGGAGCTTCGGCCTGGAGGATGGGGACGGGAAAGGCGGAGCTTCCCTCTCTTGACGGTGTTGGAGGGGCGTGGTATCCCCGATTGTCGTTTTCCTTGAGGTTGGAATAGACAGGTTGAGGTTTCAGACCGGGGTTACTGGTGAACCTGGAAATACCTGTGGGGGGGATCAGAGGAATGGAAGCAGCGAGGGCGGAGACAGAAGAGCCGAATGCATGAAGGCGCAGGTTGCAGGAGGCGGCGGCATTCCTACGCCGGAACGGAGCGGCTTTCGTGAGGGGTGTCTATCACAAGCGCTCCGGATGGTGGTCGGCTGATGGCGTCTACCTTGGATATAACGCTCTCGATGCGAAGCTTGCCTTCAATGAAAATCACGAGCGGAAGAGGCTTCAGCTATCTACGGGTACTTTATGAGGAAGGTGTCACCACGCTGATTCTTCGCTAGAGACGGGTAATGTCGCTGCGAGCACACCGTCCCAGTCGGTGAATCGGAAGAAAATGATCACCGCGCTATAGTGACCGATTCACCGATCTTGTCCAGCCCAACCCGGCCAGCGCAATTGCGCTAAAGACAGCGCCGGCGTAAAAGGTGAACGACGCCCCGAGCCGATCCCACAACAGGCCGGCCAGTGCGCTGGCCAGGAGCATCGCCATTCCGCTCACCAGGTTAAAGAGCCCGAAAGCCGTGCCGCGCAAGTCGGCCGGCGCGGTATGGGAAACCATTGTCGCCAAGAGACCTTGCGTAATGCCCATGTGGACACCCCAGAGGGCGACCCCGGCGAGCACGACGCCCCAATGATCATTGGTCGCCAACACCAGGTCGGCCGCGACCAGGACGACCAAGCCGAGTGCCAGCAGTTTGGTGTGGCTCATGAGATCGGAGAGTTTGCCAAACGGGTATGCCGATGCGGCGTAGATCAGGTTCATGGCCACCATCACCAGCGGCACCAAGGCGATTGGTACGCCGCCCTGCCGTGCGCGCAAAACGAGAAACGCCTCGCTGAACCGTGCCAGCGTAAACACCGCGCCGATTCCAACCACCCACCAGTACGGCACGCCAAGGCGCCGCAAATTCTCCCGGCGAATCGGGTTGCTACGTTTTTCATCCCGATGCCGCTCCGGCTCACGCACGCCAAACGAGAGCAGCGCAACGGCCATTAGTCCGGGAATGACGGCAACCCAGAAGACAGCGCGAAAATCGTTGGCCCAGAGCAGCATCAAACAAACAGCCAATAGTGGACCGAGGAATGCACCCACGGTGTCGATGGATTGGCGCAGGCCGAATGCCGCACCGCGCATGTGTGGTGGCGCTATATCCGCGACCAGGGCATCACGCGGTGCGCCACGCACGCCCTTGCCAACCCGATCCAGCAGGCGGGCAGTCAGAACGACGCCGATAGTCGGCGCGACGGCGAACAGCAGCTTGGTTAGTGCACCAAGCCCGTAGCCGAGCAGTGCCAATCCCTTGCGCTTGCCGAGATAGTCGCTCAACGTGCCGGAGAACACTTTGACAATTAGGGCGGTAGACTCAGCCAGCCCTTCGATCAGGCCGACAGCGAAGGCGCTTGCCCCCAGTGTCGTGACCATGAACAACGGTAGCAGGCTGTGGATCATCTCCGAGGAAATGTCCATCAGCATGCTGACAAAGCCGAGAACCCACACGCCGGTAGGAATCAGGCTCAACGCACTCTTGGCTGTGGTGTTGACTTGCAAATCGGGGGCTCCATAGTCGCGCTGCTTGAGCAAACCGGAAGTAGAAGCTCGACGGGCCATCCTTGGCACTCATCGGCCGACAAGAAAAAACTGAAGCCGTTCGCTGCGTAGCGCTTTATTGGACGGCATGATTACCATCTAGACCACAAGCAGATATCGGGGAACCCGCCTCCAATAGCGGTCAAAGGATTCTCCGTACTTCAACCTACAGGCTCGCTCCTCCGCCAAAATCATGATTACTTGTCATTCACGATCTAAATCCACGAATTGAGCGACACTCACCATCCTCCGGAGAAACTCCCTGGGAGTGATCTTCTCAAAAATCAACCGGCTCGCCTCCCCGAAGAGCACCTTGGGGAGCTCCTCATCGGAAAGATTCATCCCCCTCAACACTTTCTCCCGCAACATACTGGTCACATTCCCGGTTTCCCCTTCCCGGTCCAGATGGTCGAGGATCTTGTGCAAAACGATGAAAACTTCCTTGTGATGCTTCAAGAATCTATCGTAATCCTCATCCCGCTTCAACATGGCTTCAATTTCTTCATGAGTATACTCATGGGGCACACCAGTATCGGCATCGGCAAGCGGATCGTAGTCGTCATCGATGATCATATCAGCCTCCTTTCTGTTGAAAACGAGCATACCACGCATGGAACAGTAATCAAACGAGCACGACAGCACAGGCACGGAGCGCAGCCGTCCACCGGGAATGGGGGCGCTTCGCCTCCATTTTTCTCCCACGGGCGGTGTACGGGGGCGGGCGGCGGGGGCGGTCTGGGCCTATGCATCCGCTCATCGGTTCTACCACACTGCCGATGCAAAATCGTCTCATCAATAGATCTCGATCCGTCATTCGTCCCTTTCTCATCTTCTTCACCACGATTCTCAGAGCCATTGTCCATCAGCCCATGAAAATCAGGCTTTCCACCCGATTTAACCTTTTGCAGAATTTCAAGGTCTGGAAGAACACTGAGACCGGCAAAAAAAGCGCACGTGACAAGCGCCGTGGCAGGAAGAGGGGAAGCGGGAAGGAAGCTGGGGGGTCCCCAGCTTTTTCTTTTCCCCGCTTTCCCCGCTTTCCCCGCTCCTCCTGCTGCAGCGTCTTCACACAAGCCGCTTTTGGGTGGGCGGAGGGGGCCGGCAGGTGGGCTCTCACCCGGCGGCTCGGGGGTCCCTCTACCCTTGGGAATGAATGAGGAGCGGGATGAAACCCGCTCCTTTTGTGAGGGCTAATGCTTGGTGGGTGCAAGCCGTGCCTTGGCTGCATTGTAAGCTTCCCAGATGAAGCCCCATTCAACGGGCTTGATTTCCGGGCCTTTTATGGTGCCCTTTTGGAGCTTGTAGAGGTTGGCGCCAATAGAGGCAAGCTGCCTGTAGCTCTTTGCCTCTTCAATGCGGCTAATGAAAACCCGTGTGGGCTTGGACCTAAATTTGCGTGCGCGGCCTTCGAGATAGGAAATTCTGTTATCGTAGAAGGTGAGAAAAACGCTCATGTAACTGCCGTGAAGGTGCGGATAGACTTCTTTGCAGAGCTGCTTTAACTCGGGAATGTCCGTGCCGGCTTGAACGGTGGAAATGAGATTTTGAAACCAATAGGAGCGGGATTCAATCCAATCGGGCGTAAAATCTTTATCTGAATAAACCCGGTGATAGGCTATGGTTTCCGCGGCGTGAATTTCGTTATGCGTGTAGCAATCCAAGGCATCTTCCGGGCTTATCGCTTCTACTTCGGCAAGGGCAAGGCACAAGTGATAGAGATAATTTAGGGTTGGCTGCGCTCCCTTTATGCGGGACCAGCGGCAAAAGGTAGCGGCTATTTCCTCGTTCGCTTCGAGAATGGAAAGCAAATCCGCAAAATGAACGGCTTCGCGGGCCGTACACTGAGCCTGCTTTCCGAGCACTTCCGGGCGCAAATAGCGCGGGCAGGTATCCGCTACTTCGTGCGGGTACATGGGCGCTGACTGCTCATAGGGGGTGTGCTCGAATGTATCCCGCTCGCCTTGGGTGCGGAAGATTGGCGTGTAATCCGGGGACATATCGAAGACTTCATCCAGGGTGACCAGGCGTACACCATTTTCTTTATCGATTCCGGGGTGCGGCTCCTGCCAGGATTCGCCTTCCACATAGCAAAAGCTCGGCCACATGGGGCCGGTTTCACAGTTGACAACCATCTTCCAGTATCCGCCATACTGACCTTGGCAATACTCGCGGGTTACGCCATTTTCACGCTTCAAGCCTTGCATGCTGCGTCCTTCCTGTTCCACGTGGAACTTAGGTAATGATAATAATGGGTTGCTCAATCAAAAACCAAAAGCTGCTTACCACTATGGCGGCTGTGGCGCATGGGCCAGGGTGCGTGTCAAGGGGTCGGTGCCGGCGCGTTGCTTGCCTTGCACGGGGCATGCCGGCGGGTGTGCGGGGGGCGGTGGCTTGCGGGGGTAACAGGCAGGGCAGACAGGGCGGGCGGCTTTTTGCCCGGCCTGGCTGCCCTGCCCCCCCGCGAGACGCCGGCCCCCGCACACCCGCCGGCATGCCCCGTGCCCACGCAAGCAACGTGCCGGCACCGATACACCTCGCCCCTTGACACGCACCCTGGCCCATGCGACACTGCCGCCACGCACACAGGATGAAGAGAGCTATCCCAAAGCAAATACAGGCAAATCAGCCTGAACCGAAACACCCGGCAAATCAGATACCCAAAAGAAGCTCAATCCCTACAGACACTAATCAAATCCGGTGAATGGAGTCGTTTGGATGCATCCAGGCGGGTAAAACCATGAGTGGATGCATGAAGGGGGGCAAAACGATGGGTCTCGACTCATAAAGAAAGGAGCCGGATCGCCTGGCGCCGACCTGGTATCCAGATGCGGCGCTCAGTCTGGAAGAGCAATCTCCGGCAGTGCATGGCCTTTTAACCAATCCCGCGATACCAATTCTGGATGTACTCTTCGGCGGTCGCCTCTCGAATATTGGCGCCCTGGGCCTTTTTCATATTGAACCATACCCGGACGGCATGCTCGAAGGCCTTGTAAAGCCCCGGCCAGCGCTTACGGTTCCGGTCGACCATCTTCATGTTGGGAGTGCAGATAAAGGGGCAGATGACACACCCCACCCGGCTCCAGCCCTCATCATAGAGGCTCGGGTAGGGGAGCCGGTACTTCTCGATGAACTCCCAAATCGTCCACTCCTTCCACAAAAATACCGGCTTGTAGATGGTCGTCTTCTCTCTCCTGTTGATGTCTATCCTTGGCCGGTCCGCCCGTTTATTGGACTCCTCCGCCCGCACACCCACAATCCGGTGCTTCAGAGGCACTCCCTTGGACGGCTGCTTTTGGAGGTAATCACAGCACCATCTCTTTGTCCGAAGCGGTGGGAACTTCCTCTTGACCAGGTCAAAGAAGCCTTCTCTGGGATAGAGAAAACGAACTTCCGGATAATACTGCCTTATAAACCTCACCACCTCCGGTGGATGGATGCCGGAAGATGAAAAGAATGCCTCATACCTCACCCCCGCCATCTTCACCAGCTCAAGAGCCGTAATCGAATCCTTCCCTCCGGAAAAAGCAATAAAGTAGCCCTCCGGAGGCTCGTGAGCCCTTATGAAATCCACCGATTCGGCAGCAATCAAATCCACGGTGTCTCTATGCTTCAGTACCTTCATTGAATACCCCTTCAAATCAAGGGAAACGGGTTAAATGGGTAAGAATAGCCAGTCCACGATATTTAAAGCTCAAAAAGGGTGTTTTTAGGGTCATTATCATAATCAACATCAATAATATCCATAACCTATCATGTATAATATCCCCCCTTTCCCCCCTATATCCCCCCTCTCCCCCCTTGAAAGGGTGAAAACTGCGGAAGGAGCGTGCCGTCTCCCAATGAGTCGAAGAGCTATGAGCTGGGGAGGGGCCGGGAACGGGCAGACTTGCGGGTGCGGGGCTTGTAGAGATCGGCACGGTACCATTTCTGGATGTACTCTTCGGCGGAGGCCTCCTGGAAGACTTTGCCCCGGGCCTGCCGGGAATGGAACCAGTCGGTTACGGCGTGCTCGAAGGCCTTGAAGATGCCGGGCCAGCGCTCGCGGTTGCGGTTGATCCGGACCATGTTCTTCGTGCAGATGTAGGGGCAGACGACGCAGCCGATCCGGCTCCAGCCCTCGTCGTAGAGCGATGGGTAGGGAAGCTGGTAGCGCTCGATGAACTGCCAGACGGCCCATTCCTTCCAGTCGTGGATGGGGCGGTAGAGGTGAAGGCGGTGCCGGGACTGGTAGTCTACCCGCTCCTGGTGAAGGCGAAGGATGCTCTCTTCCTTGCGGTTGCCGATGATCCGGTGCTTTAGAGGAATGGCGGCGGTTGAATCTTTTTTGAGCAGCTCGCAGCACCACCTTCGGTTACGTAAGGGAGGGGAGTTTCGGCGGATGCCCTCAAAGAAGGAGTAGCGTGGATAGAGGAAGCGGACCTGGGGGTAGTGCTTTCTTATGAATTCCACAACGGGAGGAGGGTCTATGCCGGTATTGGTGTAGAAGGTCTGGTACCGGACCCCGGCTATGTATGCCAGATGCAGGGAGACAATCGAATCCTTGCCACCGGAAAAGGAGACGAAGTAGCCCTCGGGCGGCTCGTGGCGCCGGATAAAGAGGATCGCCTCTATAATCATGGCTTCGAGCTCGCTATCGACTTTCTTTTGTTTGTAATTTCGCATAGTTTGCATCATCGAAAGCTCAATTTGTAAGATTCGCAAGGGATGTGGGGTTTTTGAACCACCTCCAAGGAAAACTTTGCTCTAAATCAGTCACTTATCGAGGTGTCTCGTTTAAGGCCCAAAATAGATCCATCCACGGGTGGGAGGGTTTCGCCCACCCCGAACTATTTCCAAGGGGCTGAAGATCGATTCTGGGGCATCCTGAACGATCCTTTGACATGTTTTCGGAGACAGGCACGGCCTTCATGATACCTCCTCGGGCTCATCGAAGCCCCCGTAGTAGCACCGGGCCTTTTCGTGATGCGTGCGCTCGGGGCAATCGATAAAGACGACGTTATCGAGCTGGCACTTGAGCTGGCTCACCGCAGCTCTGGCCTTGTCGCATTCGGCCATGGCCTTCTTTCCAATGCGCTTTGTGTGAGGGTAGAGCTCCGCGTGGATCCGGTTGAGGAGCTCTACGACCTGCTTTACATCTCGGCCGATCCGGCGGTGCTGATCGAAGCTCAGCCTGCCGGGTCGGTTGTTGTCTACTTGTGACCATCTCATGGCGTTTCATCCTCTCTGAGACGCTACGGCCGGCGTGCAGGCCGGTCCATCGTTATTTGCTCCGGTACCTGTCCTTCTCTTCGCTGCAGGATTTCCCGATGGCTTTCCAGTACGATCCAGGCAGGCCGGGGCAGGTGCTTTTCCCAACGCGTCCGGAAAAGGTCCCATGTAGCGGCAAGATCCGGGCTCTTCTTGAGCGTTTCCGCAGCAAAGAGAAAGAGTGCCTGGTCCAGGTTTGTAATGTCCCTGTCCGTCTTTCCGGATATGAGCAAGGCATACCAGCCATCTGTCTGAGCCCGGAATTTTGAGTGAAGCTCTGTAGCAGGTTCTACAGGAAGGCTTTCAGGAAGTGCTTCGGCGGGAAGTTCCGGAGCCGCGGCGGGGTCAGATGATTGAGGGGCGGCAGGAGAAGCTTCGCCCATGCCGTAAGCTTCAAGGCCTGCCCTGATCCAGGCTTTGATATCTATTCCGGAGCCAAACATCTCTCCCGGGTCCTTTCCGCCTACGGGAGGCCAGCGCCGTGCCCGCTCGAAGTGATCCGCCCACCAGCGCCAGGACTCCTTTGCGCCGGCATCGTCGGCATCGAGGGAGAGGAAAATGAGATCGGCCTCTTGAAGGAGCCTGGCCGCAGCCTCATCAGGCCTCGTCTGGGCATTGCCGAGGGATAGGATTCCGGCAAGGCTTCCTGCCTCCTGGAGGAGGAGCATCGCATCGAGCTCGCTTTCGATCACAAGGAGGTTACGAGTGTTGGAGCCAAAGACCATGGAGGTGGCGGTTGAGCCGGGAATCACGTAGTAGCGGGGACCTTTCTTTTCATCCGGATCGATATCCTGCTCACCTTTATCGAGATCCTGACGCCGTATTCTCAGCCTCGAAATCTTCCCGTCAGTAAAACAGGGGATGAGAACGCCGGCAGGAAGCCACAGTTTCTTTGGGCGGCCGTTTTCTTTTGTCTCCTCGGAAAGTCCCCAGGCTTTGCGCTCCCGCCACATGTCCCTGGGATTCCAGCCAAGGCGAAAAGCCCGTATGGTTGCATCGGTCAAGCCACGCTTCTTCCGGAGCCATTCAAGAACTGATGCCCCTGCGGTGCTCCGGAGCATCTTTTCCGCATGATCCGAAAAGGCAGCAGCTTTTTCCTGCCACAAGGGTCTTACCTCGCCCGGTTCGGCCGGCCGCCACACCGACGTATTGTTTCTCCCGGTCCAAGAGAGCAGAGGGTTTCGCATGAGGGGCTCTTTTCCGAGAGCCTTACAGGCATCGATGTAGGAGAGCCCTCGCACATCCCGAAGGTATTGGATGAGATCCCCACCCCGGTTGCACTGCCTACACCACCATTTGCCGCCTTCTCCCTGGCCCGGCCAGCACCTGAAGCGGTCCTTGCCTCCGCATACGGGGCAAGGAGAGGCAAACTCCCCTCCGTGGGTCAAAGAGACCTTTTTCGGTGCTATTCCATCAGCTTGAAGCAAATAAAGGATGATCATGACTCTCTTTCTTTTGGTGAACAGTAGTGAAGGGTGTGAATAGTTTTTCTTAAACCTCCCCATAGAAATCAAAAATTGAGCAAAAGAAGTTTTGGAAAAACACTTCACACCCTTCACTACTGTTCACTGGACCCTTCACTCAAAAGTCCTATTCCGATGTAGTAAATCCCCGAATTTGTTCTTGGAGTAACATCGAAGCGCTCTTTTATGCTGCTCCCGAAGCGCCTGCCGCTGTTCTTGGGAAGGCCCATTTCCTTGCACCAGGTCTCATAGGCCTCATAGAGCTTCCCCGCCTTTACCGTTGCCCTGCGATCGATCACGCAGCACTCGGAGATGAACCGGCCGATATCGTCTTCTCCTTCCCGATACTGGGCGGTTGCCTGCTTTACGATCTCGGGTGGATTGAGCTTTTGCTTTTGCCACTCCAGACAGCCGCGGACGAGCCAGGCCAGAATTCCAGGGGCTTCGGCACAAAGCTTCACTTTGAGCTCGTGGTCTTTCTTTCGCTCGTTGGGCGAGCGAGGATCGTCGACAAAGGAAACGGTAAAGGGCACCAGGTGGATGCGCTTCCAGAGGGCATAGTCGTTGGGGCTGGCTTTGGGCTTGTAGTTGGTGAGCAAAAAGACGTTGTGCGTCGGAGAAAAGCTCACCTCGGCTCTGGCATAGGGAGGCCTCGCCGTTATGGTATCGCTTCCGGAAAGTATTTTCGCTTTTCCCTCATTGAGCCTTCCTCCTTCGCCCGTCTCGGAAGCCCAGGCGATCCGAAGGCCCCGCAGACTCATGAGATCGGGGTCCGGGGCATTGCTTGGCCGGATTCTGCTCTGATCGAGAAGGAGCTCCGATTTTACCGGTCTTGCCAGAGGCCCGAGGACAAACTGGAGGGTTTCGAGCATGGTGCCCTTGCCGTTTCGCCCCTGTCCCCAGAAGATGGGGAAGACATCTTCCCGCGTTACTCCCGTGATCGAGTAGCCGAGAAGGCGTTGGATGTAGGCGGCAAGCTCCTGACTGCCGTTAAAGATCTCCAAGATGAACTTCTCCCACGTAGGAGCCGGCTCGTTGATTCCCTTCCAGGCGGTGGGAGAGAGGGTTTTGATGTAGTCGGACTGGCGCCCCGCACGGAAGGCGCCCGTTTTTAGCTCGATCACTCCGTTACTGCACCCGAGCAGCCATGGATCCCGGTCCCATTCCCGACCGGTTATGGCAAGAGATCTTCTGCCGGCAGCGGCCATGGTGAGGACTCCGTGCTTCCAGAAGGTTTTCTGGATAACGGAGATTTTCTTGAGAAACTGGTGCTCTTTGAGCTCAGCCGTTTTCCGGCCCTCCGTATTGTTTTCCCTGGCGGCTTTGAGTGCTACCCAGCTCCAGCGGGAGGCCTCTTTGGCGTAGATCTCAACGATCGCCTCGAGAGCGGCCAAGACTTCTTCAATCCGGTCCTCTTCCCAGTAGTGCCCCTTCCACTCGTACCAGCACCTGGCTGCATGGTCGTAGCAGAGCCGGTCCCGGTAGACGCGGATGAAAAGCCATGCATCGCCGTCCTGCTCCGACTTGAGGGCTTTGTGGATTTCGCCTTCGCTGAATTGGCTCGATGGGGCTTTGGGAAGCTCGAATTTTTGGCGCTCTTCTTCTATTTTTGCCTGGGCTTTTTCTTGAATTTCCTTGATTTTTTGGGCATTTTCCCCTATTTTATCCATGTTGATTTGCCTTGTTTCACAAAAAGGTGTTTTTCGGATTCAAAGCCCGCCAGTGCTTGTCCCACTGAGCGGGCTTTGGCCTTTTTCGACCTTCCCATCTCAAAAACCTCCAAAAGAGTCTCTGTCTCGCCTGAAAGCTTTGTCGTATGCGGTTTTGAGGGCCTTTGCGATGATATCGACTACGATATCGTCCGCACTCGTCGGGGTGAGCTTTACGATGGTATTGAGAAGAGCCCAGAGAAAGGCTCCAAAGAAGAACGCCGGGGCGGGGTTTGTGGTTGCCCAGTTTGCAATCCGCTCGATGGCGTGGTATCCGCTGACCATGTTCGCCAATATCCAATCCATGTTTCCCCCCTGCTGGACACCGTAAACCGGTGTCCAGCATTCAGCTCATGCAAGTTAGAAATTGAAAACCTTGGCTTCCTGGGCAATCTCGATGAGTGACTTGGCCGTATCGAAGAAGGCCGTCCGGAGAAGATCGGGCTCGTCGATCTGACGGGCTCTGGCACAGGGTAGTCAGGTATGGATGGGAACTTCGTGCTCGAGAAGAGCGGGAAGGTACTGAGCCACTCCATCGCCGGTTTTTGCCTGAGCGGGCGGAGTTTCCTTTTTCGCGAATACCACCCCGTCGTCTACCAGAAAGACGTGGGCACAGTTGCCGCTCTCAACGGCAACCTTGGCGAGCTGAAAGCAGCGGGTTGCCCGGGAAGGATCGTCGGTTCCGAGGACGAATAGAAAATTGGGCATGAGATTTCCTCCTTTGTGTTGTTAGGAATTGCCTGTTGGGGGTGTTTCATCGCTTGCTGGAGACGTTCCGTTTCCGGAACGCTTGAAACCGAGCTTTTCCTCGTAGATGAGGGCAAAGAGCTTCAGGGTGGTTGGCCCCGCAAAGCCCGACATGCCGATGATGAAGTTTTGCAAGAAGGGCGGAAGGTTCATGTAGCGAACGAGATAGCTTGCCATCACTCCGGCGAAGCCGGAGACGATTGAGCACGATAGAAATTGCTGAAAACTGAGCCTTTGTTGGGCGGAAAACATCTTGGCAAAGCCGCCGAAGATGGCGAGCAGCGCCGAGGTGATAAGGCTCTTCAATTCCTGGGATGAAAAGAATTCGCCTGATTGCATCTTCTTCATACCCGTGTCACGAAGTAGGTCCAGGCGCCGACGTACCAGAACCAGGAGTAGTTTATGAGAGCGACCCTTTCGCGAAGAATCCTCGAGAAGACGATCTCCGCCATGGCGCCGGCAGAGGCCAGGGTCAGCAAGGAACAGAAAAGCGGAATCATTCGCTCGGGACATTCCGAGACAAAGAGCGTGTGAGCGGCAAACGAGCAGAGGAATCCTGCAGCCATGGCAAGAAAGATTTTTTTCACATGAATGGCGTAAGCGATGCGCTCTTTGGGAACATCGAGCAGGCAGGCAGGGCAGCTATCGATCAGGTGCTTTCGGTAGAGCCAGACGATAAAGAGGGTGCAAATCGGGCTCCAGAATAGATCGATGTAGGAGTAGATGGGATTTGCGAGCTTGAAAGAAGGAGATGAGGAGACGAAGAAGCGCATGGCCGATGCCGGAAACTGGAAAAGCGGCATCACGATGGTCATCCAGAAGGCTGCCTTCCGGATGCGTTTTCCCTGGGTGATCCTCATACCGAGCATGGCCGTTGTAACGAGCAGGATGATGCAGCCCATCGAAATGATGGTCACCTCCCACCTGAAGAGCAGCGCTGCGTATTCCGGTGTGCATGCACTGAACATGACGAACCTTTGAGAGCGGTGAATCGGTGATTGGGTGATTGGGTGAATCGGACATAGTGGCTAAGAGATCATTTTCTTCCGATTCCCCGCTTCACCTACTCACCGATTCACCGAATTTTAGACGTTTGCATTCCATTCTTCGGTGCGCCACATCTCGCCGTTCGAGGCATTGATCGCCTGGAGCCTGTTCCACTGGCGCTCTTCGTCGTAGATGGCAAAAACATCGCAGCCGGCGGCGATCCCTTGCGAAACGGGCCAGTTGCCTTCCATCTTGACGTTGCTCTCAAAGCCTTTGATGTACCCTTCTATATCCCAGGTCCGGACGAACTTGCCCGTGGTCTTGTTGTAGATCCGTACCTGGGTGTTTTTGTTGAGCAGGAAAGGGTTTGCGTAATAGAGATACGTGGGTCCGACGTACACGTTGGGTCCTGGATTTGCCATGGCTGTTACTCCTTTCATAGTCGGTGAGTTGGTGAATCGGTCTATTTTTCAGGCTCCCGCATTTCGCAGGTTCTCACGCAAAGCAGGATGAGCACGTAAACCCATAGGCTTGCATGCTTGCACACGAGGGGCACCCACCAGGTCGGACCGAGGGGGCTGGTGATGAGGGTGATGCAGTCCCGGATCTGAACGAGGGAGAGGCCGAAGATGAGCACGAAGACGTGGTAAATCGTGTCCTTGAAGGTGATCATTCTGGGGCCGTTTCGAAGGCACAGGTACAGGGAGAAGATGGCGAGCCCGAGCAAGTAGAAGTACGCCGACTTGATGAGATAGGTGCTCACGGAAATTCTCCTAACCGAGGAAGGGAATCTTTTTGAACTTTCTTGCCGTCTCGAGCTGTGGGACCTGGTTGTAGCCGCCCTTCTTGAGTTTTTCCTGAACGGATTTGAGAAGATCGTACCTGCCGACCTTGCCCTTGGTCTCCGCAAGGGATTCACAAAGAGAAGTCGTAAAGGCCCCTCCGTACTTGCCGCCGATGTATGCGTCGGCAGCAAACTGATTGGCGCGGCAGGCGGCCCAGAGGACCTGGATCTTTTCAGGCTTTATGGGGGTGACTTTCCTGCTCGTGCTCTCCTTCGGAAGGAATTTTTCCGGAAGAGGGAGAAAGCGTTTCCGGCAGTACCCGTTGCCTGCGGTGCGAGACCCCGTTCCGGAGTGGCAGGAATCGAGGATGACCTCGATGTGCACTCCTGCCGGAACCGGCTCGAAGACTTTGCTCAAGTCGTCATCCCGAATGACGTTGGATTGCCAGTCCAGATCGTAGGGACAGATGATCTCGTCGAGGCGGTCCTTTTCGTCTCCGTCAGTGTCCGGCACCTGAGAGCCGTGACCGGAGTAGTGGAAGACGAGAAAATCCCCCGATTTGGCTTCATGGACGAGCATTTCCAGGGCTTTGGTGATATTGAAAGTAGTTGCGTTCCTGTCCGTGAGAATGTTGATGTTTTCCTTGGTAAAACCGAAGTAGGAGGTGAGAACGCCGCACATGTTCCGCACGTCGTTCACACAGCCCAGAAGATCGTTGAAAGTGCCGGGATAGTCGTTAATACCAACGAGTAGAGCTTTTTTCATACCGCCCTCCTGGTTTTCCGGCTTCGGGTTACGAGCTTATGAATAGCCGACTCGCAACCCGAAGCACGCGACTCGAAGCTCAAACAAAGAAGATCCTTGCCAGCTCGCCGTCCGTTCTTTCGTTGCCGATCCCGTTTCCATCGTCATCGAGAGCGGCAATCCGGCTCGGATTGAAATACCTGGCGGAGGTTTTGGCGGTTAGGAAGGCCTCCCTGAGGTTGTCGGCATCGAGGATCTCGGTCCAGAAATGCTGAGAGAATGAGATATCGCCATCGACTGCGAAGCTGGCGGTATTTGCGGCATCGACGCTTGTGATGACAATGCGCTGCTTTCCTACCGGAGGAGCCAGCACGGGAAGGAAGCTTCCCGAAAAAGGAGAGTCCATAACGACGGCGACTTTGCCCGTGTAGCCGCTTTGGAGGGTATTGAGATAGCCGGCAAGGACAGCCGGGGCGAGGTTTTCGGCGGCATTGATTTTAAACGAGCCTGCCGCCCCGTACCCCACCAGGTAGATGAGAGCGTTGGAGGAGCCGGGAATCCAGGATTGGATGGCACTCATGAGGTTTGAGAGGGTGGCGGGAAGATCGTATCCGGGAATACCGGAGGGTCCCAGCACCTTGATGTTCGTCCCGGCATACCCGCGAGAGCGCAGCACGTGATAGGCCAGGCCTGCCACATGCTTTATGGCCGATGCGGTGGGATCGCTTCCGCCGGGGTTGGAAGCTCCGGCCACGATGATCACCTTCTGATCGGATGCGGGGAGTTGCTGGATGGTTCCCGTGGTGATGTGGGTCGAGGAGGAAAGGGTGCCATCGCCGGGCTCGTTTCCGACCGCGTTGCCATTGTCGTTTAGAACCGGTGTCTGGTATGCGGTGCAACAGGCCATGGTATCGCGTGCCTTGCTGAAGGCGGTCCAGATGGATTCCCCTTTGAGAATGCGGGGCCAAAAGTAGCTTGAAAAGGATATGGACCCGTGATTCACAAAGTAGCCGCACTGGCTGTCACCCGTGCCGCAGACGACGATCCGGTTGGGAGCTCCGGAGGGAGCAACCAAACTATCGATGAAGCTTCCCGAATAGCAGGAATCGATCACCACGATTAACCTTCCCGTGATCTTCGCTTGGAGAGTATCGAACCAGGAATCGAGGGAGGCGGCGCTAAGGTATTCAGGGGGGCTCACCAGCCCGTTGATGAGCAGGGAGTCGTTTCCTCCGTGAGTACAAAGATAGACCACAACATCCGTTGCCCCTGCGGCCCAGGTGGTGATGGACTGCTGGATTTTGGCATTGCATGGATCACAGTATTTCTCGTCACATACTCCGTTTCGGTCAAAATCCTGGGGAGCTCCGAAGGTGAGGAGACGAATATCGCTTTTTGCAAAGCCCCTGTAGTAGAGGGTCCGGTAGGCCTGCTCGACCAACCTTTCAACAGCATCCCAAAGGTTATTGCCTTCATAGGGGCCGCCACCCCCCACGATGATTGCTTTTGCTGACATGTCAAAAACTCCTTTCTTTCGTGTTGCGTATTGGGATACGCAACTCGTTAAACGGGTCTCGTATAGTCCGGGATACAATTGGAGCACGGAGCAAGTCCCGAGGCCTTGGCATCGATGAGCGTCTCGAATCTTCTAGCGGCATATCGAGCGCTGGAGCAGCCCGGCCGATGGTAGCTCTTCGATGACGCGGGGTAATACGGCTCGTCGCAAAGGCCCCAGATCCCCTTGCGGCCATCCCTGGCTCTAAGCTCCAGGTCCTCGTAGCTCTCCCAGCCCGTATTGCCGCGCCAGGCCATGGCGTAGCCGTGCTCGACCATGAGCCGGTTGACGCAAAGATCGCCAACGAAAACGCCGGCGAGCACACGCTTGTTCTCATCCCGTGGCTTGTCCGTGGTCTTCATGCAGAGCCTGCCTTCCTTGGGGCAAAGCCACTGAATGTGGAATGTGGAGATCAAGGCCAGTTTGTGCAGGGTATCCATGTCCACCCCGAGCTGCCGGCATTGCTGCCTGGCCTTCTCGTCGGCTCCGGTCTCCGGAGCGTCGATTCCAAGAAGGCGGACTTTCTCGACGACGCCGAGCGGCAGAATACGCAGACGCAAAGTGTCTCCGTCTGTGACGCTGTAGAGCTTGGCCTCATAGGTCTCATGCTCGATGATGCTTACCCTGACAACGATGGAAAGGTGCTTGAGCTCGGGGTTTTGAGGTTTGAAAACAATGCCGTTTTCTTCTTCCATGACCATACCTGTAGCGCTTGGGGAAACAGCGCAGCTTTTCCCATCAGCGGTTTTGAGTGATTTTCTGATCGTCTTGCTTTGCGGTACTGACGGCCTGGGAAGCCGCAGATACCGTGTTGGTGATGTCCTGGCAGGCTTGCGCAACAACCGATACATCGGTTGCCGTCGTATCGCCTAAGCTCGTACCGCCGCCGTTCATCTCGTCGAGCATGTCCATCAGCGATTCATCCGCGGCTTGAAGGACGTTCCCGGCATCCGCGATGATCGACCGGGCATTCTCGCCATGCTCTTCCGCCGAGCGCTTGAGGATTTCTCTGTAAAAGAGGTGATTGCCGATCCGGCAAAGGTGCTTCATCTGGGGACTGTCGGCCCATGAGGGTTTGGTGCTCGCCGTGTGGTAATGGGTGGCCCCTCCGGTGGGATCGGCGTTCCGGCCGGAGGTGCGTTCGAAGACCACCGCATCGGCAATGGCCCGGCAGTAGGTGAGCTCCAGGTTCTTGTCCGTGAGATCGATAATCTGAGAAAGATTGGGATCGGTTTCGTTGAAGCAGGAAAACTGCCAGCGTCTGAGGAGCACGTCGGCTATGGAGTGGCCGTAGTAGGTATCGGCGTCCTTGCGGTTCATGACCACATGGGCGACGGCGAGTTTTCCTTCTACGGGCTCGCCGCGCGCTTCGCCCCAGATGCATCTGGCAAGCAGCTCCCTTTCGGGGAGGCTGTGGAGAATGGCTTGTGCGTCTTGCATAGAGTCCCTCCTGTCTGAAGAGGCAGGGACGGTAGGGCGCCTAGCTTCCCGGGGACGGAAGGTCCGTCATCCCGGTAAAGCGTCAGGCTGCGCTCTCATCCCTTGCAAAGTAGACATCTAACGTAACGTCCACGTCGGCCACAGGGCTGGAGCCGTTGTGGGTTTCGAGCATCTTCACGACGGGCCGCGCATCATGGATGGCCCCTTCGAAGTCCGCGACCCCGACCTGCCGGCTCGTCGTTCCGTCGACGATGGAAAGGTGGGGGTTCTTGGCGCCGGCGCGGTAGTTGTTGAGCTTTCCCTTGAGAATCTGTGCATTGGCCATAAACTTGATCCTTCCCTGATGAGAGTGAAAAGTGGGTTGAAATCGCCTTCTGTTTAACTCTGTCCCCGGTACTGCAGGATTTTGAGGATGTTGATGATGGTGATGGTGCTCACCGCCTGGACCCTGAAGGCGGTCTCGCTGATGATGGCGATCTTCGAAACGAGTGCCAGGTGCTGGAGCGCCGCCGTGAGATCGGCAAAATTCATGACGTTGTCGTTGACATCGAGGATTGTGAGGTTTTCGGCGATACCGTACTGCCGGTCATTGGCAAGCAAGGTCCGACCTTCAAGCGAGACCGATTCGATGGTCCGGACTTTGGATTCCTCCGAAGCTTCGGAGGGAGCGCCGGTATCGAAAACCTCGGTTGCGGCGGGCTCACTTCCCGTAGATCCCGGTGAAGGCTCCAGGGACGAAGTTTCCTGGACTTCTCCCGTTGTCTCGACCGTTTGTCCCGATGCCTCATGGGATGATTCAACCGGCTCGAGGGCCTCGGGCGGCGTTTGGAGCTCCGCTCCAGTCTCGGATGGTGCCTGGGATGGCTCGGCCGAAGCCTGGCTTTCTCCACCCGGAGCTGCGACCTGGTCGGGCACCGGAAGCAACGGAGCTGACTCGGTTGAAGATTGTGCGGATACCTGTGACTCAAGCGTTTGCTCGGGTACCGGCTGCGCAGGCCCTGCCGATTCGGCCGGAGCAGGCGGCGCAGGAAGAGCATTGAGCCTTGCCTCGACGGCTTGCTTGAGCTTGCCGGAGGCAATGAAAATGATCCGGATCTGACCGGTTCTCTGGTTCTTACTTGCCTTGAGGAGCCCGAAATCGGGAAGGGCGACATCCCCTTCTCCAAAAACATGGGTGATGGCGCAGAGCACATTGTCGATGGCCCTATCCGCCGCTCTCTCGGCTTCCCTCCCCGAAAGGACGTTCAGCGGAATGAGCTTTTTGGCCACATCCTCCCTTTTGAACTCCGCCTCCTTGAGGATGGGGTCTTCGGTCTTTTTCTTTGGCGGCTTTTTCTTTACCATGGTCTTTTCCCTCCTTTCCGCCTACTGGCCCAAGAGCTTTTTGGATGCCTTGAACCTGACAACGACTCTGGCCGGAATGTTGATAGTCTCACCGGTCCTGGGATTCCTTCCCTTCCTTGCCGCGGTAGTTTTGGGCTTGAAGGTTCCAAGGCCTACGAACTGGACTTCCTCGCCGCTCCTGAGGGCTTCCTGAATAGCCTCGATGGTGGCCCCGAGCGTGGCGTTGGCCTCGACAACTTTGATCCCCCGCTTTTGTGCAACTTTCTTTGCAACACTTTCCCTGTTCGCCATACTGTGTCACCTCCTCTCGGTTTAGGCGTCCAGGGTAGATATGCTTTTTTTGAGTAAAATTGCAAATTTAGGGCGTAACTCCTGCTCACATCTGCTCACTTCTGCACAGGCTTTTTTAGCTCTTTCAAAAATTTTTTCAGATCCTCGGCAGCAACCCTCAACTGCCTTCCCACTTTGACAGCCTTGAGTTTTCCCTTCTTGATGAGGCGATAGACGGTCCATTTGCTCACGCCAAAAAAGGCACCAACTTCCTCCGTTTTGTAAAAATCTTTTTCCATGTCATCTCCCTGCTATCATTCCTCCGGAAATAGCACCCGGATTGGCATGTCTGGTGGAATTCACACCTTCCTTGAAACTTTAAATTCCCGCAGGGCTTTGGTATCTATGGCGGATTTATAAGAGCAGCAGGTCTAGACCTTCGGGTGAGACTATCATACGGTAGGGGCTGATTATCGGTTTTGACATGAGTTGGGTGGGTACCGAAAAGGGGGTAAATAGGTGACGGAAGGCAATGAAAAGCGGGTAAGATCAGTCTACTACGGAGAGCTGGACAAGATCTGCGGCTCGATTCCCTATGACCTGTCTCATGTTGGAAGGGTACGTCGGGAGCTCGCTTTGCTGAGCCTGCTTTTCGACAAGGTCTATATCCCTCCAAAGTGCATCATCGAGCATCCCGTTACGCTTCCCGCCATGGAATCCCTGGACGAGCTGGTCCAGGCCGGTAGAATCGGAACCTCTATCGACCCATCCGAAGGGTCTCTTCACGATCTCATGCGATCCATTCTCGAGCAGATGCTTTCCGGTATCCCCAGGAATCCCTTCCCGAACACTCATGCCCATCAATTGAGGAAAAGATCGAAGGATCTCATCAGCCGCCTCGATGCCGTTTTGCCTCAGGAGCCCATCTACCTGCGTGACATCGGCGTGCAGGTATCGAGGTTTTCGGGCTCGATCCTCAAATACATGGAAGAGACGGTGGAGCGCTCCGAAGCGTTTGCGTTCCGCACCTTCCTCCAGGAGGCGAGAAGATCCTTCGACGTCGGGAATGGAGGCCGCTGGCAATGGGTGGTGACTCTTGGAAGACTCTTGAACGTTTTACATCGCCAGGAAGCCGATGAAATTCTCACGACGGTCAATGCAGCCTATTTCCGGCAGGGAGAAGAAGCAAACGACTGTTTGTGGTTTCCGGGAAAGTTCAAAGAAAGGCTGCGGGGGCGTGAACTGCCGGACTATATCCTTCCATCGACAGCCCGCTCCGCTCTTTCCTTCGAAAGGCTCATCCGGTCCGCCAGATGCCTTGGCGTAGAGCTGGAAACCGCCCTCGATCTTCCGGCAGCCCGGTTGCTCGAGCTCGGCGGGCAACCCGAGATGCAAAGGTTTGCAAAAAGGCTTCTTGCCGTAATCCTGGAGCCTGGAGAGCGCTCGGAATGGATCATCGACCCCATGGAAGCAAAGCGCCTTGCTTGCGGAGCATTAAAAGACGTAAGGGACTGGCTCGCAAACCAAGACCCGAACGAGTGGCATTACCGAGCCGCCGTCGATTTTGCCGCGACGGATCTTTCCCATCCTCTCCGCTGGTCCAAGGTGATGCGGGTCATCTCCCTTGGGGGCCTCGCCGAAGATTCCCACGGAGACATCGCGTACGATCCGGTATCGAGAATGATCGAAGCGGGCGAGATAGCAAAAATCCTCAGCCGCGGCATGGCAAGGCTCCTTGAGTTCTTTCTCATGTATCCCCAAACGAACCTCACCCTGCGGGAAGTCGATGAATACATCATGGAGTGGGTCCACATCGATTCGGAGCGAAGGCTCGACAGGAAGCTCGTCCCGGATGAGGAGGAATCCCTGAAGATGAGGACCTACAAGCTCAAGGAGCGGTTTAACAAAGAGCTGGAGCCGTTTTGCCTGGAGATAGCGATCACGCGGGGGAGATGGACTCTGGTTGGAATGCAAAGGATCAGGATCGTACGGAACAAGGCGGAGCGAGCCCGTCCGGAAAATCCGTTAAGGGGGCATGTGAGGCTTTGGATGCTCTTTGAGAAGCTTGCGGATCATTACCCGGGCTACGCTTCGAAGGAAGCTCTCGCTCGGGCGCTGAACATCTCTGAAGATGAAGAGCAAAAAGTCTGGTGGGCGGTAGACGATCTCAAAAAATATCTGCGCGACTGCAAAGAAGAGTGGACCGTCTTCTCGGACCGGGTGGGAAACTACCGGCTGGATAGGATTAGGTAGCTACCCGTCTTGCTTTGCGAGCGGAGTATACGAAGATTTTACAACTTTCTTCTGCAATTTCTGTGTTGAACGCACCATGCTCACTGGAGCTGTTGGCACGTGGCTTTGGCCAATGTTTCCCGTTCCTTTTCCTGCGTGTACTCTTCAAAAGCAACTTTCATGGTGCTTTCAAAGAGTTTGCCTCTTGAAATTTCCTTAGCCATCGGGGGAATTCTGCAAAGGCAGATTTTAAACAACTCCCCCCCCTGATCATTCATCATTTCCTGGAAGGCCAATTCCAGCTCTTGCTCGTATTTATTCTGTCGAATCTCCTGGAGATCCCTGATCTCTTTTGCTCTCTCATCGAGCAGGAGCCGCTCTCTTTCTATCTGTCTTTGCCGAAAGGACTTATAGCCTTTAGGGGCAGGATAGTATCCAACTCTTTCGATCATGCGGTAGAACCAGTTGAAAACATTTTCTACGGGCTTTGATGTTTCAAGATCGAGATCAACCATCTCAAACCGGCAATGACAAAGTGATTGAAAAATATCGGCGGCGCTTGTGTTGGAGAGTTTCATCCACTGCTGGATCTGCTTTAAGGTCAAGCCCTTGTCGCGCCAATAACCGAGCTCGGGATCGGTTTGGAGAAATTGCTCGATGGCCTGCTCTTCGGTCGTGGCGTCGGGTGCAGTGCCAGGTGGATCGCCAGTCTTAGTAGTAGTAGTTTTTTTAAAGAAACTACTACTACTATAAGGGAAAAGGGGCGGCTGACACTGCGCCTGATACTTCGGGTGATACTCTGCCTGATACTCCGGGTGATACTCTGGGTCATATCGAAGCAAAGCGACCCTTCCTTTTTGCTCAAGACGGTAGCGAAGATCTAATTCATAAGTTAAGCCTTGTCTAGCTCCCTGGTGATAGTGGTTATAATTAATCAATTTCAATGACATAAGATTCTTGATGATTTTTCGGACTGTGGGATATTTGATATTTGTGGCAGAGCAGATGTCAGGATGGGTTGTAAAGCCAGGTGAACCGTTATTAAGCAAGTAAAGATAAACAGTTAACTGGTGTTTGGTAAGTATGTGTCCCTCGTTTTTAGGGTCGTATGATACAGGCTGCGAAGGGGGGATTTCGGGTGCTACTGAGGATGCTACTTCGCCTGCTACTGTGCCTGCTACTGCGGGTGCTACTTCGCCTGCTACTACGGCTGATACCGTGCCTGCTAAAACGGGTGCTAAAACGGGTGTTCGCCTGCTACTTTGGGTGCTACTTTGGGTGCTACTTTGGGTGCTACTATCAGCCGTTTTATCAGGCAAAGTAGCAGGCGAAGTAGCACCCAAAGTAGCAGGCGTTTTAGCAGTCAAATTATCAGACGCAAGAGCGGGTGATGCATCAGATTTTATGGCGGGGACTATGGATACAATGACATCTGGACCGGGGGATGGAACAGGCTCAAGAGCCCGATCCATCTGATCTTTGGCTTCCTTCAAGGCTTCCGGTATACTGAATCCGAATCCCTCTAATCCTTTCTTTCTGCGTCTCACCTCACTCATTTACGGCCCCGTTCGTGGTGGTATATTCCTCGATGATCGTATTGAGCTCTCTGGCCAGGTCTTTGAATGCTTTAGCTCCCGCACATCCGGTATCAAGCCTGAAAATGGTTTCTGAGTTGGATTCGGCCCGGTCGAAAGCAGTGTTCACCGGGATGGTTGTTGAAAAAATCTTCTCGCTTCCAAATGCTTCATTGATTTGCGTAGTAACTGATCGACTGATCAACGTTCGCTTGTCGAGCATGTTGATGAGGAGTCGCAAGAATTTAAGATCCGAGTTGCCTTGCCTTTTCACCTCTTCGATTCTCTGCATGGCTTTGGCCAGGCCTTTTAGAGAGAAAACGCTGCTTGCTTTGATGGGAACGATCACAAAGTCTGAAGCAAAAAGGGAGCAATAGACGAAACTGCCCATATTGGGAGGGTTGTCAAGAATTGTATAGTCGAAGTTATTTATGGCGTACTGACGCAAACGGTCCTTGAGGAGTTTGAGGCTGGCAGGAGCCTGGGTGATGATTTCCGATTCAATGGCCGAAGTATCGTCGATATTGGGCAGGCAGTAGACGTTGTTGTAGTCGGTTGGGTAGATGAGATCGGATACGGGTATACTGTAGGTCTCCTTATCGAAAAACTCGTAAAGACAGTGCCGTATTTTGGAGGAAGGAACGAGAATGGAAGAGGTGTTTGACTGGGGATCCATGTCTACAACGAGGACCTTCTTGCCCATCCTTCCGAGCGCATCAGCCAGGTTGACCGCAACGGTGGATTTTCCCACACCTCCCTTGTGGTTGATGATTGAAATGATGATCCCTTGGGGCATATTTCCTCTCCTATGTAAAGTGGTGGTTGTATGTCTCAAGGAGCATAGGGTGAATTTCCCAGTAATGTCAATGAAAATCTTTGGAAGTTAGGACGCAGTTTGAAGGACGATATGTTGTGAAAAAGCTCTCATTTTAGATTGGCGCCTGTTTTTCAATTCCCATTGCGGGGCGTGAATGCTAGAAAGATAACGGATACGGCGAATTGGGACCTGAGATCCACTATCTGAAGCTGTGGAGCACAATACGCAAAGGTGAGCCGAATGAGTAAGGGGCGAATCATTTCCATAATCAATCAAAAGGGCGGTGTCGGAAAGACGACCACATCGATCAACCTTTCTTGCGGGCTGGCAATGAAAGGGCATCGAACGCTCCTCATCGATCTGGACCCTCAGGCTCATTCCACCATCGGGTTGGGGACCGAGCCGGGGAGCTTTGAGCATGGAATCCACAACGTCTTCCTCGATAGGATCGATATAGCCCGGTGCATCCTGGAGACCAAAGTGGAAAACCTCTATCTGGCGCCGTCGCATCTGCGCCTCGACCGGGCAGAGCAAATCCTCAATCCCGAGCTTTTTAAAGAAGCCATACTCCATAAGGCCATAGAGAACCTGGACTATGAATTCATTATTATCGACTGCCGCCCTTCTCTTGGGACGCTCACCGTCAATGCCCTGTATGCCTGCAACTGGATTATCGTGCCGGTGGAAATGTCGCGCTATGCCCTCGAGGGTTTTGCCGATCTCATGGAAACGGTTGAGATCGTCAAGCGGGCGGGAAAAGATCATGGGGTTACCATTCGGATTCTGCTCACCAAGTTCGATCAGCGCAACAAGATCACCAACGACTGGGTTATGGGCGAGCTCGAAGCCCATCGGGATCTCATTTTTCATTCCGTCATTCACCGAAATGAGGCGTTGAATCAGGCCCACATCGTGCGATCCCCCATCTTCATCTGCAAGCCGAACAGTAGCGGAGCCAGGGATTACAAGCACCTCACGGAGGAGGTCCTTTCGTTATGCCGGATATGAGAAAGCTCATTTCGGGTGAGAAAACGAAGCTCACCCGGCCGCAGGAAACCGTAGCCGATCATCCGGCAAAACTTGAGCTGCAGGACGGAGGGTTTTACCGGGTACCCCTGGTCCAGATTCGACCCGATCCTAACCAGCCGCGCAAGTATTTCGATCCGGAGGCCCTGGAGGATCTGAGTCAATCCGTGAAGGAAAGAGGTGTCCTTCAGCCCATCCTGGTACGAAGGGATGAGCAGATGGACCTGTTCTTCGTGGTTGCCGGCGAGAGGCGTTTCAGGGCGGCCGCAATGGCCGGCCTTAGTGAAGCTCCGGTTATCGTGACCAGGGGAGATCCCCTGGAGATCGCTCTCATTGAAAACCTCCAGCGCGACAACTTAAAGCCCATCGAGGAGGCCGAAGCCTTCGATCAAATGATGCGCCAATACGGCTACAGTCAGGAGCAGCTCGCCGCGACAGTTGGAAAGAAGCAATCGACGGTTTCGGAAATCCTCAGCCTGAACAAACTGCCCGATTCCATAAAGGATGAAATCAGGGAGACGAACGCCTACTCAAAACGGACATTGGTTGAGGTGGCCAGACAGAAGACCCCCAGGGCCATGGTTGCCCTCTTCAGAAGGATCAATGCAAGGGAGCTGCAAAGCGATGAGGTGCGTGAGATAGCAAGAACGCAAAGGGAGCCGATCCAAATCATCCGGGCAAGGATTTTGGATCTGGAGCATAGGCTGGAAAGACTGGACTGGCGTTCCGTGCAGGCAAGCGAGCGGGAAGAGCTTTTGAAAACCATAGACAAAATCCGGCAACTTTTCGAAATGAATCAGTAATACAGAAAATTATCGGCGCGCCGATAATTTTCATCTCCACCATCCGATTCAGAGAGCCAAATCGAAGTTCAGCTTCTCGATCACATGGAAGAGCATCATCTTCATAGCTCGCTTGCGAGCTGTTCCAGCTTTGCCTTGAAGATATCCATACTGTCCACCTGAATGGCAAAGCGCAGGAGATGTTTTAGGGCGCTTCTGTTGTCGATCCGGTTGATTTTTTCAATGACGTCTTCGGGCACCCATCCGAATTTGGTTTCCAGGGCTTCGATGATATCTTCGATTTTTCCCTTCTTAATTCCCTGTTCCTCGCCCAGTTGAATGAGCTCTTTTCCCGCCGCAGTATCGGCCAAATCGAAGTTCAACATTTCGATTACCTCCTTTATCGTAATTCTATGGAACCTGCTCAAAAGAAACAAGGCCATTATATCGATGACTTCCGTGAGAGCTTCTCCGGAATAGTTTTCTCTTACTATCTGAGTCCAACGATGGGCCTTGTCGATCAACTCCGGTCCGGTAACCTGCCGCGAAGCAGTAAACGGAGCCAAGATCACCAGGCGGGGATCCATTCTCAAAAGCTCTTCCTCTTCGAGCTCTTCCAGGATGATCTCACGAAATTGCCCTCGAATGCCGTAGGCTCCGGAGCTGTCCTCCATCACGAGGGGAAGAGCGGCCCTGTGCCAGGCGCTTTCGGTGTAGAAGATAACGAGCAGAAGAGGGCCGCTGTACTTTTTCTGTTCGCAATAAAGCGAAGCAGCCGCACTCAAACGGTGGCGAATGAAAGGATCGTGGTAGCCCTGAAATTCCATGATAACCACGTCGGCAGGTTTTCTCAAAGGAATGGCGACAATGTCCGGGGAAATCTTCTTGGACTTGAGTGTTTCGGATTGAACCTCGTAAGGGTATCCTTCCTTTATACCGGCTAGCTTCAGAATGCTTTCACCCGCTACTTGCAGTAGTTTGTAGAAAGCCTCGTCCGTGCTTCTGGTTCCCGTCTTATCGGCCATGAATATCTCCCGCTGCGAGTTGCTCCGCTTCTTCTCCCGTCTTGTCCACCCGCCCTCGAAGTTCTTTATAGCATGGGCCAGCTAAAACCGAGGGAACTAAATTTCATTGGCATACACCCCTTTGATCTCCTCCGGCTGGATACACAGGTACTCGAGAGTCTGACGCTGCGTGCTGTGGTTGAAGCAGACCATGAGCTCGGGGAGTCCCGTGCCGTAGACGACGCGCTGGATGTAGCCGAAGGTTTTCCGGAGGGTGTGGGCGCCGAAGTTTCCATTGAGGTTGATGGCGGCACACCACCCCTTGACCAGGCGGTTTACGGAAGGGACGGTGAGGGATCCCCGCTGGCCTGCGAAAAGAGACTCGTCGTCTCTGTATTCTCGTGAGGCCAGAAGCTTTTGAACGGTATCGATGCAGACCTTGTTCAAGGTGACCCGCCTTGGCTTTTGGGTCTTCTGCTCTTTGACTTCGAAGGAATCGAGGGACCGCAGATGTTTCACCTGGCCGGCCGTTATCTGGAGAAGATCGACGGCCCGAAGATTGGTGTTGATGCCGATGGTAAAAAGAGCGAGATCCCGGGGCCTGTTTGCGAGGAGCTTTTTCATGGCTTTGATGTCCTTGACCGACTTTATGGGCTCGACTTTGATCTTGGAGCCCTTCCTCGGGTGGTTGTGATTTTCTCCTTTTTGCATCGGATTTTCCCCGCCCTTTTGCGTTGAGTTGCAATCGATGCGGCCGATTTTACACAAACTCGCCATCTTTTGTCCACATTATAGAAAATAGATAACCGGTTTTATGGGGAGAGGTCTTTTGGAGACAAGAGAAAAGGCCTTTTTAAGGGGCTGATTCGACTAACGATCTCTGGGAGGGTGAGGTTTTTTAAACTCGTTAACTTTTGAGTATTAGTTAACCAGTTGGAGCAGCGGGCTTGCCGCCGCCTGAAAATCACGATTCAGATGTTCAAAGTCCTTGCTATTCAAGGGAAAAGGCCTTTTACTATGAAAATATTGAAGGAGAAGATGGCTTTTCACGTAAACGAAAGATGAAGAGGACACCCTACTCATGATCCAACTGAGGATGTTTGGCCCCGAGCTCGTAAAGAGCGCCCACCTGGTCGCTCCGGACAGTCCCCGCCAGGCGTTTTACATCATCTGGATGGAGCGATATGGAGAAGCGTTTCGGGTCTGCAAGGAAAGCGGAGCCGGAGGGAAAACGCTGCATCGTCAGGCCTGGATTTTCGAGACATCCGAAGAGGCCGAAAAATGCTTCATCTCCCGGATGAAGACAAAGGCCAACCCGAACCGTCGCTCGCGCAGAAAATACCGGTTCGTCCACCTGCTCCCGCAGGCTGAATAGGTGGGCGGGCTAACCCATGGTTCGTGGTGATAACTTTAATGTTCAAAGTACACCGACTTCGCTGCGAGGAATCGTGAAGTAGAAAATAGATCCATTTCCCGGTTCCGACTCCACCCAAATCCTACCGCCGTGCCGTTCCACTATCTTCTTACAGATAGCAAGACCAATCCCGGTGCCTGGATAGTCCGTTCGGGTGTGAAGGCGTTGGAAAATTTTGAAAATGCGTTCATAAAACTCACCGTCGATGCCAATACCGTTGTCGCGAACGGAGAAGAGCCACTCATCGTCCAGCGGTTCAGCAGAGACGTGAATCTTTGGAGTATCTTCCCCTCGGAACTTTAGGGCGTTGCCGATGAGGTTCTGGAGTAACTGCACCATCTGGGTAGAATCGGCGGACACGATGGGCAGGGGATCATGTGAAATCATGCCGGCCCGCTCTTCCATGGCTGTTTGGAGTCCGCCGATCATCTGCTCAAGGACGGCCTCCATATTGACTGCCTCAAGGGGATTCCCGCGTCTGTCCACTCGTGAATAGGCCAGAAGATCTTCAATGAGGGACTGCATCCGCCTGGCGCCGTCGACTGCGTAGAAAATAAACTGGTCGGCATCGGAATCCAGTCTGCCCTTGTAGCGGCGCTCCAGCAACTGCACGAAAGATGCGACCGCACGCAAGGGTTCCTGCAAATCGTGGGAGGCGACATAGGCAAAATGTTCGAGCTCCTTATTGGAACGCTCCAGTTCCGCCATTGTTTCTTTGAGTCTCTTCTCCGTTTGTTTTCGTTCCGTGACTTCCCCGGCCAGCTCATCACGCGATACGGTAAGCTTCTCAAGGCTTTCAGTCATTTTGTCAAAGGCTTCCGACAGTTGACCGATCTCATCCTTTGAGCCGGTTCCAACCCTATGATCCAGCTTCCCGGCTGCAACTATTCCAATGCCTTCCTGAAGCTTGATGACCGATCTAAACAAAGCCCTGGCGACAAAAAAAGCGTTCATGGCAATCGTGCAGAAAAGAAAGAGCAAAATGACCATGTTCAGCCCGTTGGCTCTTTGCTGAACCGCTATCGCTTTCTGATCGCTCAATTGGGCAAGTTTGAAGACATCGGAAACCATTTCTCTGGATATCAAGAGGAGCCGGGCAATCAGCCTGTTTTCCGGCTCGTCTTGTGAGATCCGCTCTTTGCCTCGTGTTTCGAAGCTTCGAACTACTTGGAGAAACATTTCCCCTACGGTCTCATGCTTGTCGATCACACCGTTCAACAATTCGGGTTGTGCCTCTCTTTTAAATAAAGAAGGAGCCAGAAGTCTTCCTATTTCATCATAGGCAGCCCACCACTCGATTCTGGTTCGTTCTGTTCGGTATAGGACATAATCATAGGTCAAGGCCCGAAGTCCGACTATTTCCTCGACGATTTGATCCGCAGTTGAGATTTCCCGGGAGATTTCCCGGATCTGTCTTGCCGAAAAGATGGTCACCGCGCAGAATATCAAAATGGCAATTATGGAAGATCCCGTAATGATGCGCAGCTTCGTCTTGATTCTCATGCAAGCACCCTCATATCTTCTTCAGCACAAAGCTACCTCGCCTACCGGTCTTCCCAGAATCGGAGATTGTGAAGCTGGATCCCGGAAAGGAAACAGAATGGCCCCCGCGGCTCGATGGCATGGAGGAAGCGAGCATCGAACAGATTGGCGGTATCGACTTCTTTTGCCACCATACCTTGTTCTATCAAGTGTCTGGAGATTTTTCTCGCAGTACCGTAAAGAGACTCGAATCCCCTCGAAGGGGTAAAGGCAATCCGGTTGTCCTCAAAACTCAGGATACTGTCGATTTGTGCAAAACGTTTGACGTCCTCTATGGTTACCCGATTGTTTTCGGAGATTATTCTGAAGGATTCCTCCGGCTTTTCCCGAATGAACAAGGTGGTCTTGTGCCACACGTCAACAAAGGTCTGAACATCATTCGGCCGTGTCTCGACAAATTTTCGGGTGAAGGTGAAACCGCTCCGTGACAGCCCGTAGATTTCGGAGCTGTCGAACAGTTTATGTCCGTTTCCTGCCGTCATGGCTCTCGTTGCGTAGGGTTCCCATGCCATGATAGCATCCAGTCTGCCCTCGGCGAACTCTTCGGCGGCTTTTTCAGTCATTATGTCCTTCACCAGCACGTCATCGAGCGTCAATCCGCTGCGCTCCAGCGCCGTGGCAAGCATATACTCCAGATTCGTGCCGCGTGGCACTGCCAGTGTCTTGCCCTTAAGATCTCTGATATTTTCGATTTCCTTTCTTGCGACAATCGCCTCCGACCCTGACGAAATGTCGGTATTTACGACCATCACCAGATTCACTCCCTGAAGGTTGAAACGAACGAAGTCGTAGAGATAGAAGTCCTGGGTGTCGATTTTGCCGGCAGCCACGTCATGAAGTGAGGCGTAGTAGTCCGGATTCGTATCGACGATCTCCACCTGGAGAGCGGCTTCCTTGAACCAACCTTTCTTTTGGGCGATCTCCACCCAGTACATGCCGGGCCAGTAGTAGCGGGCAATCCTGAGGGGCTGATCCGATGTCTTCCGCTGCATGAGCCCGGGATGGCACTGAAAGTAAATGATGCCAAGGATGATCCCTATGGCAAGGAGTGTTGCGAAGAGTAGCTTCACCATCGAGCGTGTGGAAAATATAGTTGCTTTCCCATGCATATTCGGCACCTATCGGGTTTTTCCAGGTTTTGTTTCTTCATCCAGCATGCGTCTCACGGTTCCGGCCAGATCGGCCATGGCAAAGGGTTTCAGGAGGAATGCCCGAATACCTGCGGCTCCGACCTCCTCGGGGGACATTGCATTGCTGTACCCCGAACACAGAATGACAGGAAGCTCGGGACGGATGCGAAGCAACTCTTCGGCCAGATCGACGCCGGTGATGTTCGGCATCATCATGTCGGTGACTACCAAGTCGAACCTTTCGGGCTGCTCGCTGAAAGCCTCTAAGGCATCTTTTCCCGACAGCTTTACAACGACCTCGTATCCAAGTCGACTCAGGACTTCCTTGCCAAGGTTACACAGCATCGGTTCATCATCGACAAAAAGAATACATTCGTTTCCTGTGGGGAACGCTTCCATGGGTATCGGTTCGGATACTGCCCCGCGCTTGAATTTAAGAAGAAAGACATTGAACGTACTTCCCTTTCCCCGCTCGCTTTCCACTGTGATCACGCCCCCATGGGCTTTGATGATTCCCTGAGCCACGGAAAGTCCCAAGCCGGGACCCTCGCCAGGTTCCCTGGTAGTGAAATAGGGATCGAAAATCCTCTCAAGAATCGGGGCATCCATGCCATGTCCGCTATCCTTAACACACAGCTTCAGATACGTCCCTGGAATCATGCCCGGATGCGCCGCCTGGATCTCTGTGTCGAGCTCAACTTCTGTGAGGCTCACTTCCAGTACTCCGCCCTGCTCGTGCATGGCCTGTACGCCATTGGCACAAAGATTCACGACCACCTCACGTATTTGGGCCGCGTCAGCCAAAAGCATACTGTCACCCGATATGTTTTCCCGCATTTCAATACCTGCCGGCAGGGAAGCTCGAAAGGCTCTCAATGCATCTCTCACCGTGGCCCCAAGGCCGGTCGGTTTGAGCTCCTGTACCTTTGGTCGGCTGAAGGCAAGCATTTGGGCCACCAAGTCCTTAGCACGCCAGCTTGCGGCGAAAATCTCTTTCAAGTGTTCCTTCACGGGCGACTCTTCCGGGGTAGAGGCTTGTGCCAACTGAGTGTAGCCCGTGATGATCCCGAGAATGTTATTGAAATTGTGGGCAATTCCTCCAGCCAACGTTCCGAGCGCTTCCATTTTCTGGGAATCCCTCAAACGTTTCTCCAGCCTGCTGCGCTCAATGGCGTACCGTATGGAGCGTGAAAACAGATCGCCATCCACGCGGCCTTTGACCAGGTAATCCTGCGCTCCCTGTCGGACCGCCATGACTGCGGTCGTCTCGTCATCAAAACCTGTCAAGATGACGATTGGCCGGTCAGGCGCTTCCCTTTGAGCCTTGTTGAAGGTATTCAGTCCCTGGCTGTCCGGGAGAGAGAGATCGAGAAGGATAATGTCAAAGGGCTTTTCTCTCAAGGCATGCAACGCCTTGCGCAGGGAGTCCACATGCGCCATATCGAATTTCACTGTGCCCGCCGCATCGCGCATCATTTCACGGATCAGGAGAGCATCCGCCGGATTATCCTCGATTAAAAGCATCTGGATGCCCTGTTTTCTCAATTCCATAGGCCTTTCCTTCATTGTTGTGACTTGCCGGTGACCATGCGCACTTTGGTCAAGTCAACATTCCTCCCGGTTTTTCCTCTCCGACCGAGGGTACCGTAAAGAAAAAGATGGACCCCTTTCCATGCTCGGATTCCACCCATATTCTTCCGCCATGCCGCTCAACGATTTTTTTGCATATAGCCAGGCCAATTCCAGTGCCTGGATACCGATCCTTTTTGTGAAGCCGCTGGAAGATAACAAAAATACGATCGGCATACTCTGCCTCGATGCCTATCCCATTGTCCCGGAAAGAGAAGCACCATGTTATCCCTTTATCTTCGGTCGAAATGTGAATGCGGGGTGGCTGATCACCCCGAAACTTTATGGCGTTTTCGATGAGGTTCTGGAAGAGTTGCGTCATCTGGGTTGCATCTGCCATTATCACGGGCAGCGGATCATGTGTGACCACACTGCCGGTCTCCTCGATAACGGTTTCCAGGTTCTTCATGGCATCTATCAAAATCGATTCGCAATCGGTGGGCTCGAAGGGTTTACAATGTGTGCCCACTCGGGAGTACTCCAGAAGATCGTTGATGAGCCTGTGCATGCGCGTTGCCCCATCCACGGCATACCCGATGAACTCGTCGGCATCCTGATCGAGCCTCCCCTGGTAGCGTCTGGCAAGAAGCTGAACATAGCTTCTCACCATCCGTAGAGGCTCCTGAAGATCGTGAGAAGCCACATAGGCAAATTGCTGCAGTTCACTGTTGGAGCGCTCGAGGTCTTTTACCGCTATCCTCAAATTCTCTTCGATTTGTTTACGCTCGTCGATTTCCGTTTGCATCTGCCGGTTTACGCCCTCCAGTTCCGCTGTCCTTCGGGCTACCAGTTCCTCCAGATGGGCTCGATGTTGAGCCAGCTCCACCTCGGCCTTTTTCCGCTCGGTGATGTCTTCAACCAGTTCCGTGGCTGCAGTGATTCGCCCTTCCCGGTCCCTTATGGGACTGGACAGCACCCGGTAATTCTTTACTCCGTCGGCTGTCGGGGTCTCGGTTATTATTTCATGCAAAAGCCCGTCCTGCAACGCCAGGATGGTAGGACACCAGGAACAGGGCTTCCCTCCAGCCGGCGGACTGAGCGTACTGTAGCAGACATGCTTCTTTTCCCCTGTTTCCAAACCCGGAAACCATGCCTTCATCCGGTTGTTCATGGCAAGTATCTCCATGTCCTGGCTCACGAGCGCTATGCCGATGCCTACGTTTTCCACGACACTTCTATACTTTTCTTCCGAATCCCTCAGTGAAGCCGTCATGGCTTTAATGTTTTCCATCATCTTGTCGAATGCCACGGCAAGCCCGCTCACTTCATCCTCTGAAACCTTCCCCACCTTATGATCCAGATGGCCCGCCGCTATGAGCCCGACTCCGTCATGAAGTCTTCCTATTGGCTTCAGGGCCTTTCTGTCCATGAACAAGTGCATCGAGGCAATTACCATGAGGAGTGTAGCGCCAAAGACCAGGGTGAACAGGGAGACTCTGTCTTTCACTTTCCGGGCCGCCTCCCCGGTGATTCTGTCCAGCGCGAAGGAAGCATCGATGGCCGCCTGAGAATCCAAAAGGAGCTGGCCGGCGAGCATGTCCTCGATTTCCTTCGGAGCAGGGCTCCCCACTTCACCTGCGAGCTTGGCTGATTCATGATGTGTGGTCATCTGATGGAAGATTCCATTCATTCTCTTGATGCCCTCATCGATCTCCCTGAGAGCTCTCTCTTCTTCCGGGCTCCTTGATTCCATTCCGGCAACGGCCTCGATTACCGAGTCGATCCTCATTTGCCACTGCCGTACGGGTCTCTCTTCGGGATGGAGCAGGTACTCGAAAGCTATTAGCCTCAACTGGGGAATTCTTTGGACTGTACGGTTGACGGACTCATGCCTGGCGTTCTCCTGATCGCTCTGCTGCAACGTGACCAAAAGAACGATACCCAGGGTCAAAGTCAGAGCTAGGGAAAAGGCGGTAGTCAGCCGCAGCATGGTTCTTATTTTCATGATTTCATCCTCGAGTCACGAAATGGATTCACCGCAAAGACGCAAAGAGCACAAAGGAGTTAATTCTCAATGAAATTCTTTGCGTCCTTTGCGTCTTTGCGGTGAATAATCTTTCATTAATGGACGATCTTCACTCTCTCCGGCTTCACCGCTTCAAGACTATTGAAGTAGATGGAATCGAGATAGTTGGGGATTCGAGCACCCTTGGACATCTCCTCCCGCATCATCCACCGGGCTTCGTTTTCCAGGGCGACGAGAAGGGCCTGATCCAGGGAGACTGTAAACCGGAATCTGGGCCAGATAACCTGTAGATATGGTCGTTCATTCTTGGTACGGTGTTGAACGATTTCCTGAGCTGCCTCAATGTTTTTTTCTGTAAAGTGCTCGGCCTCAATGAGTGCTTTGAGAAACTTCTCAAGAACCGCCGGACGCTCCAGAATCATATTTTTCGTAGTGACGAGAAGCCAGAAATAGTTCTGCCCGCCCTGGGCGGGCCAACTGACGACTTCCGTTCCCAAGCGCTTCTTGAGGTTGAAGACATATGGCTGCCAGCAAACCACGGCATCCACCGAACCTGATATAAGGGCATCCCCCAGATCATTCAATTTCACATCTACTATCTCGATGTCCCGGACCGACAGGTGATTGAGGGTGAGTAGCCTTCCCAAGAAGAACTCCGCCTGACTTCCCTTTACAAGACCTACTCTTTTTCCTTTCAAGTCTTTGAGCTGCTCGATGCCGCGCTCTCTATTCCCAACCAGCTCGATGTCATCGATCTTGGCAATGGAGGCCAGAATCTTGAAATCGCCTCCAGGTGGGATAGTGCTGAGAAAAGCGAATTCCGCCGTTGCGGCAACATCGACTTCTCCGGCCAGGAGACCTTTCATGGCTGCAACGCCCGATGCATACTCCTTCAAAGTGAAATCGACGCCGCCTTTTGCCAGATACCCCTCATGCTGGGCTACCCACACGAGCGACGAGAATTCCCAGGGGCTTGTACCAAAGGAAATCCGCCCGACCGGCCCATCAGGAGCCCCGGTTGGCCGGTTCAACAATAGATAGCCCCCAGTGCCTGCCGCGACCACTACAAAAACAAGAACGATCGGTATCAACAGTTTCTTCATCTTCTCGACTCCCGATGCTCGCACGCCAAAAACAGAAATCATCACTTCGGATCATTGACCCTGCCCAGTGCACGCCCGACGGCTGCTGCAAGATCACTAAGGATGATAGGTTTCTGCATGAATTCCGCTATTGCCGTCTCTTTTCTTTTCTGCCGCATCATGGCTTCACTGAATCCAGTGCACAAAATGATGGGAATCCCCGGACGGATGGCGGTCAGTTCGTGAGCCAGTTGCTCGCCTGTCATCTGCGGCATGGTTTGATCCGTTATAATGAGATCGAATGAGCCCGGTTGAGCGCGGAATGCCTCCAGGGCTTCAAGACCGTTGGAGCGGGATACCACCTCGTAGCCAAGGTGTTCGAGCGCCTGGCGGCCGATTGCCAGCAGGGCTTTCTCATCGTCGACCAGGAGTATCCTGCCCTTTCCCGTCTGAAGAACGGAGGGGGTGCGGCTCTCGGGAGAACTGCTCGAATCGATTTTCGGCAGGTAGATATTGAAAGCGCTTCCCGCTCCCGGCTCGCTATAAACGGTGACAGCCCCGCCATGGCTCTTGACGATGCCGTGGACAACCGAAAGCCCCATGCCGGTTCCCTCTCCAAAAGCTTTGGTGGTGAAGAACGGATCGAAGATACGCTCCATAACGTCCTCAGCCATTCCATGTCCCGTATCGCTTACTGTAAGCTTCACATACGATCCCGGAAGCATGCCGGGAGATGGTACCGGCTCACCGATCTCGACATCCGTAAGGCAGAGCTGCAAGATCCCCCCTTTTTCACTCATGGCATGAGCTGCATTGGTGCAAAGGTTCATCAAGATCTGGTGGATCTGAGACGGATCGGCAAGGATGACGCCTTTACTCTCAATTCGATGGGATATGTCGATTGTGGAGGGAATGGATGCACGAAGCATCTTGAGCGTCTCTTGGATGATGAAGCCGACCTGCATCGGCTTTCGCTCCTGCTCGCTTTGACGGCAGAAGGCCAGAATCTGGCTTATGAGGTCTTTGGCGCGATGAGCAGCCTTCAAGACCTGGTCGACCTGGTCACTCAACGAAGGGATTTCCGGGTGGTTGAGCCGAGCCATCTCCGCATAGCCCATGATGATCCCGAGAATATTGTTGAAATCATGAGAAATCCCTCCGGCCAGAGTGCCCAGGGCTTCCATCTTTTGGGCCTGGTGGAGCTGCTTTTCCAGCCTTACCTCGTTTGTGATGTCCCGTTCGACGGTAACGAAATTGATGATTCGGCCCTTGTGGTCGCGAACCGGCGAGATGGTTGTGTCCGTTTCATAAAATGCTCCGTCTTGCCTCTTGCTGGTGAACCGTCCGGTCCACACGTCGCCACGATCCAGAGTATCGCGCATAGCCCGGTAAAAATCCAGGTCGTGTTTGCCGCTCATAAACATGCGCGGATGTTTGCCGAGGATCTCTCCTCGAGAGTAGCCGCTGATTCGTTCAAAGGCCGGGTTGGCATACTCTATCGTCCAGTCCGTTTTGCTTATGAGGATACCCTCGGCGGCTTGCTCGATTGCTGCTACAAGCCGCATGCGCTCTGCCTCGGCCTTCTTCATTTCGGTAATGTCGCGAAAGATACTGTACACAACCATACGCCCCGAAAACTCGATGCGTATGGCGCTTACCAGCATATCTCTGATCTCCCCGTTTTTCGCACGATGCATGGTTTCGAAATCATCCCTGCCTTCGCGCATGATCTTGCCTGTATGCAACTGAATTTCATCAGGAGTTTCCATGAGTTCCAAGTCGCCTATCCTTAGATGAGAAAACTCCTCGCGCGAGTAGCCGAGCCGGCGGCATGCCGTATCATTGAAATCCAGGAACATGAACGTCTCCGGGTCGATGATGACAACGCCGTCCGGGGATTGGTTAAAAAGCAGGTGATAGCGCTGCTCGCTCTCCCTCAGAGCCCTCTCGGTGCGCTTACGTTCAATAGAGTAAAGGATGGAGCGGGATAACAAGTTGGCTTCAACCTCTCCCTTGATGAGATAGTCTTGTGCCCCCTCCTGCATGGCATTGGTTGCAAGAAGCTCGTCGGAAAAGCCTGTGAGCACGAGAATCGGTGTATCCTCCTCACGCGCACGCAATTTCAGAAATGTCTCGATCCCGTTGCTGTCCGGAAGCTCGAGATCGAGAATCAGCGCATCGTAACGGTTCTCGCTCAAGTGCTCGAATGCCTCGCCGAGCGTTTCCGTATGCTCGATTTCGAACCGCCTGCCCCTGGCATCCCGAAGCATCTCTTTAATGAGACGTGCGTCACCGGGATTATCTTCAATCAAGAGAACCTTCACAGCAGTGTGCTTCATGATGGTTCTACCCCCCCTTCACCGTCCGATCCAACACTCTCCGCACGCATGCAATCTTCCTGCTCAAGCGTTTGTCTTCGGCGGCAGCTTCACGATAGTAAGCCAGAAGTCTTCGATCGAGCGGATGACCCTGAGGAACTGGTCCAGATCCACCGGTTTGGTGATATAGCAATTGGCATGGAGGCAGTAGCTCTTCACTATGTCTTCCTCAGCCTTGGATGTGGTTAGAACAACAACAGGTATCTTCCTCAGACTCTCATCATTTTTTATTTCTTGGAGGACCTCACGGCCGTCTTTTCTGGGGAGGTTGAGGTCCAGAAGGATGAGGTCGGGCCGGGGAGCTTCGACGTATCTGCCTCGACGGTGCAGGAAATCCAAAGCTTCTACCCCGTCTTCCGCAACACTCAGATGATTTTGAACTTTTGCCTCCCTGAGGGCCTCAAGGGTAAGCCTCACGTCACCGGGGTTGTCCTCTACCAGCAGGATTTCGATGGGCTTCAAAAGATCTTTACCGTTCACTTGGAATCGCCTCCTACTTTGTTCACTCGTTTGTGATCGTCATAATTCACACCCAGCTCCTTCAGTGCCTCTCGAAGAACAAAGGGTGAAACCGGTTTTTCGAAATAATAGTCTGCTCCCAGCCTTGTAGCTTTTTCCCTGGCATCGTCATTGCCGCAACCGGTGATCATAATGACCCCCATGTCCGGCTGGCGAGTCTTCGCATATTGCAGAATCTCCAGTCCCTCCTCACTCAAGATTCCTGTGAGTCTCAAGTCCACGATGGCGGCGCAGTAACTCTCGCCATCGATCATTGCAATGGCTTTTTCCATTGTTTCCGCGGTATCGACGGCAATCTCGGAATTGCCGAAGAGCTTCCTGAATGCCAGCAGCGTGGTCGGCTCGTCATCCACTACAAGCAAACGTCTGATCATTGCTGAAACCTCATCTTCCAAGAACTGAGCGGTTCTATCCATTTACGATACCGGGACATGGGGGTGTCGATCACTGAAATATGGCAAGAAAGATGCCGAATGCCTGATTAGTGATAAATCAGGCACTTAGGTTTAAGAGAGGTATTGGCTTATTCTCATTATTGAGACAGAGGATGAGACGAATAAGACTGGTGAGACCGGCAAAGACCTGTTTTCGATGATGCGCTGCGCTATACATCTGTGTGCTCTTGCTGTCTTTCTCGAACTTCCTTCAGTTTGCGATAGAGTGTCGCCCTCGATACACCCAAGGCTTCCGCGGCTTTTTCTACATTGCCGTTGAAGCGCTCGATTGTGGCCAAAATAGTGGCTTCCTCTTTGCTTCGCTGCGTTTTCGCCAACGACGACAGGTCTCCTGAAAGATGGTCGAGCTTCAGTCCCGGGAGGTGCTCCGGACTGATGCATCTTCCGCGAGAGAGCAAGAAGGCTCTTTCGAGGACATTTCTTAATTCTCTCGTGTTTCCCGGCCATGAATAAGTCTCCAGTCGCCGCATTGCATCCGGAGAAACATCCGCCTTACGAGCTCCAAGGCTTCTCAGCAAATGATGAACAAGTCCCGGCAAATCATCGCGGCGTTCTCTCAGAACAGGAAGTGCAATAGGAAAGACGTGAATTCTGAAATAGAGATCCTTGCGAAACCTCCCCTGTTTGGTCTCGCCCTCGATGTCTTTATTTGTCGCGCAGACGAGGCGAAAATCGCTCCTGCGAACCCGCGTATCCCCAATCCTGCGAAACCTCTTCTCTTCTATCACTTTAAGGAACTGAGACTGTATGTCCAAGCCCATGTCTCCGATCTCATCGAGGAAGAGGGTGCCACGGTCCGCTATTTCTATCAGTCCCTGACGGTCTCGAAGAGCCGTTGTGAATGCACCGCGAACGTGGCCGAAGAGCTCACCGGCCAGAAGCTCCCCTTGTAGCCCGGAGCAGTTGATCTCGATAAAATCTTGGGAAGCTCGCCGGCTGTGGTCATGGATCCATTTTGCAAGCATCCCCTTTCCCGTCCCGGTTTCGCCTGTTAGTAGCACCGCCGCATCGTTCTCTGCCGCCAGTGACGCCAGCTCCAGGATTTTTTTCATCTCGGCGCTCTCACCGAAATGGATCTCTTCTCTCTTTGTTAGTCTTTGCTCGACGAGCTGTCTGCGTCTTATGCTTCCGATCTCGATGGTCTTTCCAAGGAAAACCTCGAGGCTCGCCATGTCCACGGGCTTGGTCAGGAAGTTGTCAGCACCTCTGCGCATTGCTTCAACCGCAAGAGGGATATCCCCTGCCCCCGTGATGACAACGAGTGCTATGTCGGGATAAGGTTCCCTGACGGCTGGTATCCAATCGAGACCGTTCCCGTCGGGAAGATTGAGATCGAGCAAAACGGCATCAAACCGCTGGGAGGATACGAATTCCCTCGCTTCAGCAAGGGTGGATGCGGAGATGACATCATAGCCCGCTTTGGAGAGGTATTTTGAAAAGCCAAAACAGGTACCAGGATCATCGTCAACCAGAAGAACTTGTGGTTTCATGGCTCCATATCTCCGGCAATGCGCAAAGTCAACTCTACCGTACAGCCCGGCGGTGTGTCACTATTCCGAATGGCGACCTTGCCCCCCATCGATTCAATGAAGTGCTTGACCAGGCTCAATCCCAACCCCGAGCCTCCCCTTCGAGTAGAGAAGAACGGCTCGAAGACTCGCGATAGATTCTCCGGGGGTATCCCGGCCCCCTGGTCGATCACGTAAATCCGCACTGAATCTCCTGTTACCTCTACAATCTGAAGCATGATCTCACCGCCCTCGGAACTGTGCTGAGTCGCGTTTTCGAGTAAGTTGAGGAAGACCTGCTGAAGCCTCTGGCTGTCGGCTTTTACACACAGATCGTCTCCGCAGCCTGGTAGAGCAACCACTCTGACTCTATTCATTGCGGAAGGGTGTGCCTGGTTCCATAAATCGATTGTGGTCCGGAAAAAGGCGGAAAGAGGCTCCGAGCGTACAGAGGATGGTTGTATGGGTTTTCCAAGATCCAGTAAATCCTTCATCAGGAGTGCCAGACGGCTCACTTGAGAGCGAATGTGCTCGATATAGGGCTGATATTCAGGGTTATCGCCGATTTCCTGGAAAAGCGCTTCGGATATGGACAGGATCGCATTGAGAGGGTTGCGCACTTCGTGAGCCACTCCTGCCGCGATCTGCCCCAGAAGCTTCATGTCCTGGGTGCGTCTTAGTTGCGCCTCCATCTCTATTTGCTCGGTGATGTCCTCGGCGATGCCGGCGACACGATGCACATTCCCTTCGCTGTCCCGTATTGGAAACGATCGATCACGTATCCAGCGAATGGTTCCGTCGGGACGCCTGATCCGGTACTCATCCGTTCCAAAAATCCATCGGGCATTCCGATCGACTCTACGAATGACTATATCGCGATCATCCGGAACAATGCTCTCGAAGAATGCTGCCACCGCCTCGGCTCCACCCGCGCAAGGACCTCCCCATATGGCTTCATATGCCGGATTGACATACAGTAATCGCTGCGCATCCTTGTCGGCAATCCAGATGGCATCCCTCGCGTTTTCCGCAAACTGCCGAAATCTCTGCTCGCTCTCGTACAATGCCTCTTCCGCCTGCTTGCGTCTGGTAATATCCACCCAGAAGCCGATCATCTCTTTCAGGTTGCCTGCATCATCCCGTATGAGCCTCGTCTCGTCGTACATCCACCGATAGCTGCCGTCCTTGTGCATGAAGCGGTACTCATAGCTAATCTCTCCATTGCTGGAGAGAGATTCCAGTTGGGTAAGAGCCTGCCGAGCATCTTCCGGATGGACGTGGTCAACCCAAAATCCGGGATCATCTATAAACTCCCGGGCCAAATAGCCCGTTTGAGAAAGGACGTTTTCACTAACAAAAGTGGCCCCGAAATCACCTGAAGGCTTGGATGTATAAATCACCGCCGGACTGGCGGATAAAAGGAATTGAAGCCGGTCCTGGGTTGTACGGAGCATCTCCTCGGTCCTGTCGCGTTCGGCAATGCGCAGCTCGAGAGACTCGGCCATTTCATCGAAAGCGGATGCCAGGCTGCCGATTTCGCTTTTCGTGTGAGGTATTCCGGTACGGATGCCGAGATCACCGACGCTGAGTCGTTTTGTTGCTCTCAGCAGCTTGTCCAGCCTGTGCAGGATCAGTACCTCCCCACCGATCCACATGATCGTAAGTGCCAGTACGGCGACGACACCCAGTCCAATCAGGTTGCGCCTGAGGCTCCGGTCTGCCTCGGCGAAGGCTGACGCTTTCGGTATGCCGATGCTCACAAAGATCCCGACCTGCTCAGCCTTCAGTTTGTCGTGTACAGGTTCAAAGGCATAAATGCGGGGGATACCGTCTACGCCTTCAACTTCGGTAAGTCCTTCATGTCGAGCAAAAATATCCCTGATGAGAGGCGTCTCGGGCATGGTTTTTCCGACCCATGTGTCCGGATCGGGATAACGGGACAGGATCGTACCGGTTCGGTCGATCACGATGAGTACCGCTCCCTCGGGCAGATTGGCCTGAGCGGCAAATTGACTGAGCCTGGTCAAATCCAGCGAGATAGCGGCTACGCCTGCCGGCCTGCCGGCCTTGTCGAGGATGGGATGGGCGATACCGACGATGGGCTTACCTGTAAGAGGGCTGACCTGATATTCCCCAACGGTGAAAGCGTGAGTCTCAGTGACACGCTTAAACCAGGGGCGGTCTGCGAGATTGAGCGGTCGCTCCTGGGGAAGAGCACTGCAGAATAGCTCACCACTGAGATCAAAAATGGAGAAGTTGTTGTAGTTGGGATATTGAGTCAGAAGATCGGCCAGAACCTCGTTGCATGCGGCGGTATCATGCTCTTGAATCCTACGAAACCTCGATATTGCAACGAGGAGCTGACGCGCACCCTCGATGAATTGCTCGTGTTCTTCAGCAATCAATCGAGTCAGCCTCCGTGAATCGGACTGAACGGTGGCAACAGCCATCCGGCGCTGTTCCGAGGCACTGTAGAAAATCAACCCCAGAGCCGGCAGCACGGAGATAAATACCAGCAGAATTAAATGAAAACGGAAACTCCCGAAATAGTGCGTCATGCTCCACCTGATCCAAGCGATGCCCGACAAATTTAACGAATTCTAGGCAGCAACAAGTTTAAGGGGCCAGCCAGTCCTTTGTCTCTTGTTCCTGGTGCCATGGTCGTGAAAGTGTCCTGTTCTCAATGCAAACCGGGATTTGCGGGTTGCAGGTGTGCGGAAATGGTGAAAAAGAACGTGGAGCCCATTCCCTCTCGAGACTCCACCCATATCCTCCCGCCATGCCGTTCGACGATCTTCTTGCAGATGGCGAGGCCCATGCCGGTTCCTTCATATTGGCTGCTTTTGCCGTGAAGCCGCTGAAAGGCTGAGAAAATCTTATCGAAGTACTTCTCGTCAAATCCTATGCCGTTATCCTCCACAACAATCTGACAGGTGTGATTGTCGCCTGTGGTGCAATGCACCTTGACGACCGGTTTCTCACCTTCTTTGTGAAATTTAAGTGCATTGCCGATGAGGTTTTGAAAAAGCTGTCTCATCTGAGAGGGATCGGCCTTAATAGTGGGAAGCTCACCGATGAGGATTTCTCCTCCTGTCTTTTCTATTCTTACTTCCAGATCCGAGAGAACTTCACGAACCAGAGAGGAAAGCTCAACCCATTGGAACGTTTCGGCTTTTGTTGTAACCCGTGCATAATCCAGGAGGGATTTGAGCAGGGATTGCATACGCTCTGTTGCATTGAGCATCCGGCCCAGGTAGTCTTTTCCTTCCTCTCCAAGCGTGTCGCTGAATTTCTCTTTTACTCTGCTCCCAAAAGCGATGACCTTTCGAAGCGGTTCCTGCAAATCATGAGAGGCAATGGAGGCAAAGTCCTGAAGAGCCTGGTTGCTCTGCTCCAGTCTTGCCATATAGGTTTTGAGCTTTTCTTCAGCCTGTTTTTGCTCTGTGACGTCATTGAGAGAGAAGACCAGGGATTCCACTTCTCCATTGCTTTCAAGAAGAGGTACCAGTATCCAGTCCCAGTAAGTCACACCCCAGTCCGGATGGTCAGGAAAGATAAACGGCCGTGCAGTGGCCTGATAAGGTTCCTTGGTTTCAACCACTTGATCGAATATGGGTTTTGCATCCGAGGGGTAGAGCTCAAAGTGATTCTGCCCCACAAACTCCCGTGCATCTCGCCCGCACGCTTTTGCATAGGCCTCGTTTACCTGAAGGAAATTGAAATCTTTATCCAGAAAGACCAGCGGAGTGATCGTATGTTTGAAGAACGCCTCGACGAGTCTGGTTTGCTCCTTCAGAGCTTTTTCCGTCCGCTTTCTTTCAACGGCATAGAGGATGGAGCGGGATAGCAGTGCGCCATCCACCTGTCCTTTCATGAGGTAGTCCTGTGCGCCTTCCTGGACTGCTCTGACGGCAATCGCTTCATCATCGAGTCCTGTTAGAACAACGATGGGCAAGTCGGGTACTTCGGCCAGTACTCTCAAAAAAGTATCAAGACCCCGGCTTTCGGGCAGTGAGAGGTCCAGCAGGATCGCATCTACGGGTCGATCCCCTTCTTTTAGATACTTGAGTCCTTCACGTAACCTCGTTTTGTGTAAGAGCTCAAACCTCGAGGCATGAGGCCCGATGCGAATAATTTCCGTTATAAAACGGGCATCGGCAGGATTATCCTCTATGAGAAGCACACGAATGGGCCGGGCTTCTTCCGTTCTCTCTCCTGTTCTTGGCGCCTTGTGCATGAGAGCGTCCCTTTCTCAAAGTAAGCCGGGGCTTACGGGTTGCAGGCGTGCGGGAATGGTGAAGAAGAACGTGGAGCCCACTCCCTCTTGGGACTCCACCCATATCCTCCCGCCATGCCTCTCGACGATCTTCTTGCAGATGGCGAGACCAATGCCTGTGCCGGAATATTCCTCCTGGGTGTGGAGACGTTGGAAGATCTGGAAGATCCGCTCGGAGTACTCTTGGTCTATCCCGATGCCATTGTCACTGACCGAAAACAACCACTCATCTATGCATGCTTTGACCGAAATGTGGATCGCCGGATTCTCTTCACTACGAAACTTGAGTCCATTGCCGATCAAGTTCTGAAGCAATTGAGTGATTTGGGATGGATCTGCAGGAAGAGTCGGCAATAGATCGTGAGAGATGAGAGCTTTGGTTTCCTCGATGCCGGTCTTCAGATTCGAAACAACCTGATCATAGATGGTCTCCATGTCCGTAGGCTCGAAGGGGTTTCCCTGGGTGCCTACTCGGGAATACTGCAGGAGATCCTTTATGAGAGACCGCATCCGACTGACGCCATCGACTACATAGTAAATGAATTCGTCGGCATCGGAGTCGAGCTTTCCTTTGTAGCGTCTCTCGATCAACTGAATAAAGGAGGATATTGTACGAAGGGGCTCCTGCAAGTCATGGGAAGCGATATAGGCAAACTCATGAAGGGCCTGGTTGCTCTCTTTCAGCCTGTCCATGTAGTGCTGGAGCTCGGCTTCCGCCCGTTTGCGATCAAGGATCTCGCTATCGAGCTCAGCGATCTTTAGCTGCAATTCCTTGTTGGCTGTTGTCAGCTCATAGGTCTTCAGCCTTACTTGTTTTCTGAGAGATAGAATCCAAAAAAGAGCGGATCCCATAACAGCGATCAGCAGCGTAACGCCGACATACATGATTGCTTTATGAATCTGTTCCCTGGTCAGAAACAAAATTTCCTTAGGCGCCCATTTATCTTCGATTTTCTTTATCGTTCCATCGTTTTTCAGCTTGCTGATTCCAAGATTGATTTCATCCAACAGTTTTGAGTTTCCCTTTTTGACAGCTATGCTGGCGGACTTTTCCGCAAAAGGCTCTCCTCTGATCGTGATGCCACGGATGCCGTTTTTTTGAAGGGTGTAAGCCCCCACCCAACGATCGGCTCCAACGGCATCAATCTCTTGAGACAGAAGAAGACGGAATCCCTCCAGGTAATCTTCGACAACGACAAGTTTGATTTTCGGGTTGGATTCCAGGACCTGTTTGGGCAATCCCCCTTTGGTAACCCCTACGGTCTTTCCTTCTAGATCATCGAACCGTAAATTCGTCCCCCCCCCGTGGTACTGGTTTTAAGGCCTTGATCACCGTTTCGGCCGGACCCGTACCGTTCGTGCTGAGGTATCGAAGCATGGCCGAAACGA
>Ga0209749_1000495_pt1 | contig 52558 bp, 42 predicted proteins | sample EPASupsiteSAE347_FD_187267 | JGI IMG/M metagenome (GOLD analysis project Ga0209749, IMG submission 187267) | Bioremediated contaminated groundwater from EPA Superfund site, New Mexico - Sample SAE3-47 (SPAdes) (version 2) | ecosystem: Environmental > Aquatic > Deep subsurface > Groundwater >... | reverse complement strand
TCCTGCCGCGAACAACAAGCTGCGATGCCGGCGGTAATTTTACGAATTTCGAAGATGCGGCGGGGCCACGCGACCGTATTCCGGCGGGACAAGGCTGTCCCGCCCTACCCTGATCAGAAACATCCAAAGGCAAAATCTCCCAATCGCCATCGGAAAATTCCCGCGCGGCAAATTGCCAGATGACTGCGCGCTTGCCGGCCAGGCGGTCATTGCCGCGGGCCAGTTCCTTCTCAAGCATTTCGCGCGACGCGCGCGCGCCGTTGTCGTTGACAACCAGGCAGTCCACGGGCCGCTGCATTTCATAGCTTAATTGCTCAACCAATCCGGCATTACCGCCCCAGCCCATTACTTCCAGCGAGTAAATATTGCAGAAACTGTCGCCGAGCACAAGCACATCGGCCTCTTTGGATGACTGCCATGGCTCGCCATCCGGCTGAAAAATTTGGCGGATATCAACGCGCTCCGGGCCAAAAAAAAGTCTTCTTTCCGGCAGGCGAAGCATGGCGATAATATCCCCGCGCTGAACCACGTTCGTTTTCACCGCGGTATAACCTGCAGCCGGCATTGCCGGTAATTTTATGTTTTCCATTATAAACGCGCTTGTCAAGCGCGCGCAAAGCTCCATGGCTTCCGGACGCCAGTGGGTATCGCCGGCAATAAATTGATCCCGCTTGTTTCTTTCCTTATCCTGCACAAGCGCCCGGGAAACGTCAAAAACCAGAATACCGGCTTTCTCCATATCCCTGATAAATTTTTGATAATCGCAGTTTTGAACCGGCTCGTTGAAATTTTCAAAGCCGGCCGCAAATTTTTCAGGATGGATGACCGGCTTGACGGGCGTCGGCATAAGAATGAGTTTTATCCCTTGAGCAGCGAGTTCGGCGTTGAAGGCCAAAATGGCCGGGCGCGGATCAGGATGCGGGGCGGCCACCGTCTCACTGCCGGATGCGGCGCGGCGTGCCATTATCTCTTTTTCCAGAAACCCGTGATTCATGACATAATCAATATCAGAACGGTAAAAGAGCCAATTTTCCTCTCCGCAATATGTTTTTTCGTTGCCGGCGCCAAGCCAGCGCGTCAGGACGTATTGAATGGAAGGACGGATCACCCGGCCGGCCAGCGAAGAATCTTCCAGGGCATCCTCATAAGCGTGCATATCCCGCAATAACCGGCGGTTGGCGCTGAACAAACATTCTATGGGGTGCCTTCCCGGCCGGCAGATTTTTTTCAGCGCCGACTTGTCCGCCGGAGCCGATCCCTTGGCAAAAGCGGGAAAGACCGAGCCGAAGATGTCATAACATTGCGGGAGAGCCTTGCTGCGCCGGCCGTCAAAATAAGCGCGCATATCCGCCATCTGCTGGCAGAGCGGCACAAAAAAGACGGCGGCCAGGAACACGGCCATCAGAAATCTTTTCTGCGCCGCGCTGATGGTCGTCCGCCCCGCTTCGGCGAGGGCCTGCTCTTCCCGGCTGGAATATTTTTTATTTTGGGTCATTAAAATCACCTTCAGAACTATTTTTCGCCTGTTCTTCTCTGTCATTCTCGCACAGGCGGGAATCCAGTATTATTCTGATTCTGGATTCCCGATTGGATCGGGAATGACAATCTTCTTACTTTGCGCCTATGTGCCTTTGCCACTTTGTGCCTTTCTTTAAAAGATAAAATAAATAAACGGGTTGTAAGCCTGCGTGGTCAGCACGGCGACCGAGAGGAAAAAAAGCAGGACGATAATCAAAACTTTTTTCCAGTTGATGACCCTTGTCCAATCCCAGGTTTGCGGCGCCAGCCAGGTGACAAAAGCCGCGGCCGCAAATGTGCCGAGATAATAAGGCTGATAAATAATGCCCTTGAGCAACAGCGCGTTTTCCGTCGTTGGGCCGATGGCAAACATCCGGCCAAGATAGCTGAATGCGCTCCCCAGGTCCGGTGCGCGGAAAAAAACCCAGCCGATCAGGACAATGAAAAAAGTCAGGCCGATCCGCACCGGGCGGGGTAAGCGCTGATAAACGCTCCTTTTGCCGCGCACACGCTCAAAACCCAGCAGTAATCCGTGCAGTCCGCCCCAGACCACAAAGTTCCAGGCCGCGCCATGCCACAAACCGCCGAGGAGCATGGTCAGGGCCAGGTTGATGTAAGTGCGCGCTTTTCCATGCCGGTTGCCGCCGAGCGGGATATAGAGATAATCCCGCAGCCATGAGGAAAGCGAAATGTGCCAGCGCCGCCAGAATTCGGTGATTGATTCGGAACTGTAAGGCGAATCAAAATTTTTTGGGAAAACAAATCCGAGCATGAGGCCAAGCCCGATGGCAATATCCGAATAACCGCTGAAATCAAAATAAATCTGGAACGCATAGGAAACAACGCCATACCAGGCATCAACGCCAGAAATTGAACCGGCATTAAACGCCGTCTCCGCAATCTTGCCGCAGGGATTGGCCAGCAGGATTTTTTTGGCAAGGCCAAGGCTGACAAATCCGACTCCGCGCGCAAATTTTTCCAGCGTATGCGTCCGATTTTCAAGCTGGTCGGCGACCTCCGTAAAACGGATGATGGGGCCCGCCACCAGTTGGGGAAACATGGCGACAAAGCAGGCAAAATCGGCAAAGTTACGCAGGGCCTTGGCTTGGCCGCGATAAACATCAATGGTGTAACTCATGGACTGGAAGGTGTAAAAACTTATGCCGAGCGGCAAAGTAACCCGCAGAACTACGCCCAGCGCGGGAAAACCCAGCCATTGAACAAGCAGGTCAATATTATCCACAGCGAAATTGAAATACTTGAAAAATCCCAGCAGGCCGAGGTTTGAGCAGAGCGAACAGATCAAGGCCGCCCGTTGAAATCGCGTGCGCCGCGCCCCGGGCTCAAGCATGGTTATCGGCCGCGACCAGCGCCATCCATTCCAGGCGATTGCCAAGCCGGCAATGTAATCAATCAGGGTTGAGACAAGCATGAGTACCATGAAGAGCGGATTGGCCCAGCCGTAGAAAATATAACTGACAATGGTCAAAAGCCCCTGTTTCAGGCGGCGCGGGGTAAGATAATAAAGCAACAACGCCGTTGGCAGGAAATAAAACAGAAATAAGTATGAACTGAAAACCATAAGTTAATCTTTAAGGTGGATAGGCAAATAGACTGAAGGTTATTACATAACGCCGTCAGACTTCCGCCTATTTACCTTCTATATCATAATACATCGGCAAATCAAACCGGTCGCTGTCCATGATCAGACGCTCGCCTTCCAGCTCGGGATGATCGGAAAAAGGCTCAAGCCGCAATTGATAAGTTTTGCCCTGCCGGCATTGGGCGGGGAAAAATCTCTGGCCATCCAGAATAACCCATTGCGCAACCATGACCTCCTGATTGGAACACGTCCCCTCCACAACCTGCTCAATCCGGTAATGTCCAACCGCAAGCGCGCGGCGGTAAGGGGCGATTGATTCGGGCGATGGGATGGCCGGCATGGAAACTAATTTTGCCTTTACGGATAGAACCGGGAGTTGCTTGCGGCCAATGATTTTTTCAATGCTGGCCTTGTATTTTTCCCGGACCTCTTCCGGGCCGATCCAGCGCGAATACAAGGCAACATTTTCAAGCAACCCGCCCCACCCTGTTTTGTCGTTTTCAATGTTCACCGCGTATTCCTTCTGCCATTCATTGCCGAACACGATTTTCCCGTCTTGCGGCTCGGCTGCCTTCGCCCCGAGCTCAGGCCGAGAGGAGCTCGCCGAAGTCCAGTTGCCGCCGGACACGGAATCTTTTGAAAAAACCTGTTCTCCGTTCCGGTAATAAGCCACGCTGGAGGAGGAACAACTGATAATGACATGGCTCGGCTCATTGACAGGCAAAGCGCCGAGAGGAATAACGTAATCCGCTCCTCCCTTGGCAGCCCTCAGTCTGAAAACAAGCTCTCGTCCCTGTTGGCCAAGGAGAAAATTACAAGACCCCGATTCGGCGGTATAGCCGATGATTGGGAAAAGCTGCCCTGCCGAATTCGTATCCGGCAAAATCACAGCTTCCACCGCCAGTTGCCCGCTTGCCGTGCAGGCATTGATAAGTTCGCCCGCGCCGCCGGCGGCGATAAAAGCACCCCCATGCGGGTCCATCTCAAAATGCCGGCCGTACCGCGCGCGACCCCTCGCCTCCGCGCGGCAGACATGCGAAAGTCCACTGACCGGATCCGTAAAAGTGTTGGCTTTTGACCGGTTCTGCCAGAAGAAAACCAACCCCTCATAGGAAACCGGCCAGGCGCTAAACGACGCTTTTTCTTTTTCTTGCAATCCTTTTCCTGCCGGTAGGGCGCGAACCCACTCTGAGCTGGATAAACAGCCTGCCTGCCACGCCGGTGGCGTGGTCGCGCCGGACTTCAGATCATCCGACGGCCGGACTGGCCCGGCTTCGCCTGGAAGCTTCGCCGAGGCGAGCAGTCCGGCCTTACCTTCAGCAATCCACAAGTCCGGGAAAAAATCGGCGGACTGGTTATGGGTGACCTGGATCCAGCGCTCAATTTTCCTGAAATCCGGAGTAAATTTGCCCAGATATATTTCCACCTCCTTGCCGCCGCCGCGGATGCGGTTATTTCCCTCGCCGAGTTTATAGGGCCCGGTCATGACCATGAAAAGCTGGTGATTGCTCCAGCGCGGATGATAAACTTCAAATCCGTCAAGGCCGGGCGCATTGTTGATATTCACAATCCAGCGTTCATCGGTTTTTGTCCGGAAAAAAGTCAGGTTACGATGGGCGCCATCAAATATCCAAAGCAACAGATTGTTGTCCGGCGAAAGGGAAGGCCAGCAGCCGTCGCCGTATTTTTTCCATTCGCGGTCGGGCAACATGGCAACACCGCAGGCCGGCCAGGGAAACAGACCGCTGGCATAACGGCCATCGGCGGAAAGCTGGAAATTGTCAAGATTGAGCGGCGTCCGGCTCCAGACCGGCTCGCTCAATTCCGGCTTATCCAGCCGGAGCCGGCGGATGTTGAGGATGACCGAATCGGCCTGATTGGTTATTGTGCCGGCATAAACCCAGTCCGTGCCGGTCAACGAATCACGCCACACGGCCAGCGCAAAACCGGGGGCAAGCGCCTTTAAGTTTGAGCCGGCAAAGCCGACCGCATAAATTTTCTGCTCCTGCCGGTTTGAAAAAATGATTCTGTTTCCATCCGGCGTCAGCATGGGCTTGGCATAATTGGAAAGATTGGTCAGGATGCCTCTTTCCCCCCGGCCGTCATCCGTATCAAACCCCATGAGGCGCAGAGCATTTCCCTGTGCGCCGGCATCCGATCCTTCGCCGGCATCCTGGCACCAGACCATGCGGGCGGAGCCGCATTCGGCCCTGATCTCGTCCCAGATCGGAAGAGCAAAACCAGTGAACGCAGAAAAAGCTGAAATTAAAAACAGAATGAAAATTACCTTCATTTTTTTATTACCGCTGTTTTTTGCTGTCATTCCCGTGAAAACGGGAATCCAGATTTAATTTAATTCTAGATTCCCGATCTGGTCGGGAATGACGAACTATTTGACCGTGATTATGGCGGCGACTAAAGAGGACGAAGGCAATCTTTAGCGGAGCAATATCTTCTTTCCAACTTTGTGCCTATTTATTGCGGCGGTCGCGGATTTGCCGGGCGGGGATGCCGACCACGACGGCGTAATCGGCAATATCTTTGGTGACCACGGCGCCGGCGCCGATGATCGCATTATTGCCGATTGAAGTCCCATCCAGCACGATCGCCCCGGCCCCGAACCAGCAATTGGCGCCGACCGTTATGCCGTGCGAACGCGAGCCCTGTTCGGTCAAGGCCTTTTCGGCATTCTCCACGGCATGATCGCCGCCGACAAAATAGCAGTAGGCGGCCACCAGCGTGTCAGCGCCGATTTCCACCCGACTGCCGGAAAACACCTCGGAATTAAAGCCGATATTGACCCGGTCGCGCAGAATGATATCGCCGTTTTTACAGCTCAATATTGAATTGCGGCCGATAAAAACGCCGGAGCCGATGGCAATGCCTTCATTGTCCCGGCCCTTGGCATCCAGCAGGCAGTTGTCGTCAATGATCACATTGTCGCCGATCTTGATTTTATGCGGATGCCGCAGAACAACGTTGGCGCCAAAATAAACTTTTTTTCCGCAGGCGCCCAGCAGGCAGGGATAAAATATTGAACGCAGAAAAAGGCCGAGGGCGCCGGGGACGATTGAGCAAAAAAGCATGATGAGCTCGTATTTGATGAGCGGCCATAAGCCGGCCTGGCCGATGATCAAATCGCTGTAACCGGTCAATGACGATTTGCTCTCCCTGGCCATCTCATGCTGGATGCGCACGCTTTCAGTTTTCATGCTGGTATAATAACCCGGCACAAATCGCCCGTCAATTGATTATTTTCCGGCGCACGCCTCGCGCCGGAAATATGCCTTTGAATTTCCGGATGCGGTGTGGTATAAAAAATCCTGCGCAACAAGGCGTCAAAAACCGAAGAGAAAGCTTGGAGTTATCCATGGCAAACATCAAAACAACCGGAAGCGCGGCCGGCTCTTTGCGGGCCGGCGTGGCCAGGAGCGATATCACCACCGATGCGAAAGGGGCGCTGATCAATGACCCCTTATACGCCAAAGCCCTTGTATTGGACGACGGCCGGACAAAGGTGGTCATAATTGCCATGGACACCACCGCGATCGGCGGCCGAAAAATTTCCCAGCGGATGCTGGATGATGTTGCGGATGATTTTCTGCCGAAGCTCCGCCGCCGAATCCAGCAAAAGTTAAAAATTCCCGGCAATAATGTCCTGATCAACGCCTCGCACACCCACCCGCCCGGCCGGCTGTTATGCGACGATGATGAGCAGATTGACAGAACTTTTGACGCAGTCAGCCGGGCCATGCGGAATATGACCCCGGTAAAAATCGGTTCGGGGGCGGGCCATGAAGACCGGATAACGATCAACCGGACCCTCAGATTAAAGAACGGCCAAAGCTGGACCATCCGCCATTCCAATCCCTGCCCGCCGGACGAAGAGGTCGCCGGGGTTGGCCCGATTGACCCTGAAATAGGCATAATCCGAATAGACCGCCTGGATGGCCGTCCGCTGGCCGTGGTCTATAATTTTGCCTGTCATCCCCTTTTCGGCGATTCGCGCGGCGCCATCACCGCCAATTTCCCGGGCTTTGCCTCAAAAGTCATTGAAGAGAACATGGGCGATGGCGTCATAGCTTTGTTTTTGCAGGGAGCAGGCGGAGACATTTGCGATGTGCTCTTTAAAGACTTCAACCGTCCCCGCGATGTTGAACCGCTCGGCACCATGCTGGGTCTGAGCACCCTGAAAGCGCTGAGAGAGATACGGACTAAAACGGTAAGTCTGAACGTCATTTCTGAAACAATAAAGCTTCCCCGAAGAACCGATATTCCCGAACGGATTGAATCACTGCAGAAGGAGCAGACTGAATTGCTGGCATCCCTGAGGTTCACCAGCCTGAACATCAAAACCTTTCTGCCTCTGTATCTTAAATATGCCCTTAACCCGGACTATCCTTCGGATTATTCCTACCGGTATCTGCAGGAGAAGAAGGTCGGCAGGGATGAGCTCTCCGCCATGGACATTTTGAACCGGGGCAACATTGAAAAATATCTCAAGAACATTTACGCCATGGAAAAACTGGCGAGAATCCAGGACAAAATCGCCACCTTGAAAAAGCATCAGGCGATCAACCAGGAGTCCGGCACACCGGCCATCCCGGCTGAGGTGCAGGGCATTAAGATCGGCGACTGCGTGCTGATAACCTCCCCGGCCGAGGTGCTCGTTGAAGTGGGCCTGAACATCAAAAGAGCCTCGCCTTATGAGCACACCTTTATCGCGGCCTTTTCAAACGGCTATCTGCATTATGGTCCCCCGGCGGATGATTACCGCAAAGGCGGGTATGAAGTCACCGAGTGCCTGCTGGCCCCGCAATGGCAGAAGATTTACGAGAAAAAGGCCAATGCAATAATTCGCCGTCTGCATCAGCGTGGTCAACCCCCTGGCCGAACCCGGGCAGGTTAACTTTAATACCCAACGCGGGCTTGCGCCCACAACCCAATTTTTGTTATGGAGGGCGAACCTGCCTGCCACGCCGTAGCTTCTGAGCGAAGGGTGGCGGTGAGCCGATTTCAGAAAGGCTCGGCTCAGCACTCGCCCTCCAGCTTCTCCGCAAAATTGTCATATGTTTTAACGGAAGATAGCTTATTCATGGGGGGTATGAATAAAGCCTTTTTTTCGGTTAATGTTCCCCGGTGATCTCCGCGCGCCTGGGCCATTTCCAGACTTTTGACAGCAAGGCCGCGAACACGAACGGCAATGAAATCAACAGTTCCCATCCGGCGTTTTTCAGGTTGCTCAACGCAAACATATCCATGACCTTGCCCTTTACCGGAGCGGGAAATAGGCTCACCGCCGAATGCCAATACTCTTTTGAAAACGGCCAGGCCAGCATCAGGCCGATCGGACGCCGCGTATCGGCGGTGAAAATATCAATGACCAGATGGCCGGCCAGCAGAATAAAAACAAACCAGAAGGCGAACACCGGTGAAGCACGAGCGGAATCCTCCGAAGCCAAAACGGCGAAGGAGGAACGGTTGTTCCGCGCATATTTTCCGCCGAGCCACAAGCCCAGCGCAATCAACAATATCCCGGCCAGGGTATGCGTGCCGGTCTGATGGAAACGATTCAGGCTGCCGGTTAAAATGCCGATGATAAAATCCATGTCCGGCGCGTTGGCGATCAAAATGCAAAGGAACAATTTTCCGCGGACGGCCCTGGCGAGCCGCAACGCCTCTTTCAGATTTCCGCATTGCGGCACAAAACGCAGAATGCCAAGCGCCAGGCCAAAACAACTATGGGCGACGGGAAGAGCCATTTTATAAAGTTAGAAGGCAGAATGCAGAAGGCAGAATTATCCTGGCCTTATTTCTGCGCAAACCAATCAACCTGCCGGCTACATTCAACACCGAACAACGCTTGCCGGATGTTATTATTGCCTCCGGTTTATTGGAAATTATCTCTTTCATCGCCGTGAAGGGTTTTGAAACGTCAAACAAACCCTGATAAATAAAGCCGTAGCGCCCGGAATATTTTTCCTCGCCCGATATTGGCAGAGGGTCGGAACCGGGCAGAATTTTCCCCCTGGCGCGGCGCATTATTTCCGGTTCAGGCCATCCATAGGGCCGGAGCGCGCTGTCGCCGATGATCAATTTTGAGCCGTATTTTTCGGCCAGACCCCGGACAACATCGGCCCTCTTGAACAGCCATTTTCCGGGCGAAAAGGCCAAAACCGGCAGAGCGCCGGCCGCGATCACTTTCTCAATTATTTCCTCGGCATGCAACCCGTCCGGCACAATTTCTTCCATCCCCAGCCCGAGAATTTCAATCTTTTCCCTGGCAACGATCTGCCGGCCGGCAACGAGGCACAATTCTGTCTTCCCTTGTTTATTGAAAGAGATGCAATGCGTCTCCGGTCCGGCCGATACTACAAGACCAGCCGGCTTGAAACTGATTTCGTTCTCCAATATCTTATGAAAATAGTCGTGTTGTCTGCTTTCGGCCAGAAAAGCGATTTTGAAAATATTTTTTTCCTGCTCTTGCCCGCGCGACACGTCCGCCATAAGATTCAGGTTGTCAACCAGACTATTGATTGCGACGGCCGGATCATAACACGGATACAGATGAAAATGTCCGTCACCGGCCATGACAATATTTTGACTGATCATGCGTGCATGGTATTAAAAACCCATGGCTGGTTCAAGAATTTTAGCTTGTAAATGCGCGGCCATTGGTGATAATGAACAAAAAACGAAAATCAGAAAATCGTCCGGGAATTGACAGGGTATAAGATGAATATTCTCTCCATCATAGGCGCCCTGCTGATTGCGGTTGGCGGCGGTATTGCCTACTGGCAATATACTATGATGCAAGGCCGGGAAATCGCCGAGGGCAAGGTTATCCAACTGGAACCGCACCCCGGTTCCAAGGGCGGCACGGTCTATAAAATTATCGCCGAATTCCATGACACAGCCGGACAGTCTCATGCTTACCGGTCCGGATTCAGTTCCAGCTCTCCCGGTTATAAAGCCGGCGACAAAATCCGCATTTTCTTTGATCGGAATAATCCTGACGATTGCGGGATTATGTCGTTCGGTTACCGCTTCGGAGCGGCCTGGTGTTTGATCATAGCCGGCCTGGCTCTGTTGCTTGTCAATGCCGGCTGGCATTTTGGCACTCAGTGGATGAACGAAAATTTTCCGACAAAGGCAAGATACTAAGAACATAAGGGAACGTTTAGCCGCACCAAAATTTTCTAAAATGGAGGGCGAACCTGAGGCGAGCCGGTTATTTTATTGTCTTGGCCGTTTCACGGCTCAGCATAGCTTCGCCCTCCAAAAGCAAAAATCTTCTACGCAAAATCCGTCACAGGAGGATCTGCCTGCGGCGTGAATGTGTTAGAACGATCTAACCCGGTTGTGCCGGATTGGATTTTGTGTCAATGGGAGGAAAAAAAATGAAGCAGTTTATGATCACCCCGGCCAGCGGCAAACGCTTGATCGGCAAGGCCGTTGCCGCGCACCCGGCCGTGCTGAATGCCCTCCAACACGGCACAATTGTGATTGTGGCCGGCACCACCAACGGTTACGCGGTGGAAGAAATCTTCGCGCGAACCGGCCAACCCGCCTGCAATCCGCCTGTGGCGGATAGCATTGCGGGCCGGGAATTCAGCCGCGCAAAATTCTTCCGCGGCGTCACCCTGCCCGCCTCCCGGCCAACCACGAAAACCGGCAGGCTCCCGGATGAAAGCGGTTTCCCCGGCGACGTCGTCATCGTCAAAGGCATCTGGCAAAAAGGCAAGACGATCTTTGATATTGTTGATGATTTACAGGAAGGCGACGTTATTTTGAAAGGCGCGAATGCGCTTGATTTGGTTCACAGGCGGGCGGCCATCCTCATCGGCCATCCCAAGGCGGGAACGATTGGCGCGGCCCTGCAGGCTGTGATGGGACGCCGCGTCCGTCTTATTCTGCCGGTCGGATTGGAAAAACGGATTGCCGGGGACTTGGACATCCTGGCGGAAAAATTGAACCAAGCCGGCGCAAACGGCGCGCGCCTCTTTCCCGTGCCGGGCGAAGTTCTTACTGAGATTGACGCCATCAATTTGCTGACCGGCGCGACGGCGGAGCTATTTGCCGCCGGCGGAGTCGGCGGCGCGGAAGGCGGCGTGTGGCTTGCCGTCAGCGGAAATCCGGAACAAATGAAAGCCGCCGAAGACCTTTTGAAATCGGCCGCCAGAGAACCCGGGTTTGAACTGTAATCAAACGCCGAGAATTCTGAGGTTGAGTTGGCTGTCGGACTTGCCGCCGGCAAAATCGTCAAATGCTTTTGCCGGCGTCTCTATCAGCATTTTTTTGATAAATGCCGCACCCTCGGCCGCGCCCTGCGCCGCATCCTTGACACAGCACTCCCATTCCAAGACCGCCCATGACTTGTAGTTCACCTCGGTCAATTTGGTGAAGACCTGCTTGAAATCCACCATGCCGTCGCCCAGACTGCGGAAACGTCCGGGCCGTCCGCGCCAGTCCTGATAGCCGGCATAGACGCCGCTGTGCGGCGATGGCCGGAACTCGGCATCCTTGACATGGAAGGCCTTTATGAACCGGCCGTAACAAGTGATGAAACCGACATAATCCAGGCACTGGAGAATGAAATGCGATGGATCGTAATTGATGGCCAGGCGCGGACTGTTTCCGGCCGCGGCCAGAAACCGCTCAAAAGTGACGCCATCATGCAGGTCCTCGCCGGGATGCAGTTCAAAGGCAAGATCAACGCCGTATTTGTCAGCCTCATTGATGATCGGCCGCCAGCGACGGACAAGCTCTTTGAACCCCTCCTCAACCAGTCCCTTCGGCCGCTGGGGCCAGGGATAGAGAAACGGCCAGAGGAGCGCGCCACTGAAGGTCGGCATAACGTCCAGTTTCAAATTGGCCGAGGCGCGGAGCGCCAGTTTCATCTGGGAGGCGGCCCATTCGGTTCTCGCCGCGGGATGGCCATTGACCGCGGCCGGCGCAAACGCGTCAAAGAGAAGGTCATAAGCCGGATGCACGGCCATCAGCTGTCCCTGCAAATGAGACGCCAGTTCGGTTATGGCGAGACCATTACAGCGCGCCTTAAGGTCGTCGCAATAGGCCTTTGATGAGGCCGCCTTTTCAAGGTCAATACAGCGCTTGTCCCAAGAGGGAATCTGCACGCCGAGATAACCAAGCGATTTTGCCCAGGCGGTTATATTTTCCAATGAATCAAAGGGCGGGTTGTCGCCCATGAACTGCGCCAGAAAAATTGCCGGACCTTTTATTTGCGCCATAATGCCTCCTCAATAACAAAGTATTTACGCCCAATCTGCCTTTTTTTTGTCCATGAGTCAATTTTTTAATTCTTGCCTTTCAATTTTTTATGGATAATTATTTTCACAAACGATCGCTTTTTTAATGATAAACCAGGATGAAACCATGCATATTCTTGCCATAGCCGCCCATCAGGACGATGCGGAATTTCAATGCACCGGCGCATTGATCCTCCTTAAAAAACTCGGCCATAAAATCGCAATTGCCGACGTCAATAACGGCTCTTGCGGCTCCGCTGACCGCGGGCCGGAGGAAATTGTGGCCGTCCGGGCGGAGGAGGCGCGCCGCGCGGCGGCGCTCATCGGCGCCGATTATGTCTGCGCGGGCATTCCCGATCTGGAATCGGTCTTTAACAATGAAAACCGCCGCAAAGTGTGCGAAATAGTCCGTGGCTTCCGCCCGGACATTGTCATCACCCATCATCCCGGCGATTACATGAGCGACCACGAAATTGCCAGCCGGCTGGCGCGCGACGCCACTTTCACCGCGGCGCTTCCCAATTACCGCACCAATGTTTCACAGCCGGCGCCGGTGCTGGCCCATATTCCCCATTTATATTACTGCCTGCCGATTGAGGGTTATGACCATTTTGGCGCAAAAATAATGCCGGAATTTGTCGTCAATATCGGCGGGGTAATTGAGAAAAAGACGGCCATGCTCTGTTGCCACGCCTCCCAGCGCGAATGGCTGCATAAACAGCACGGGATGGACGAATATGTGGAATTTATGAAACGCGAGGCAAAACGCCTGGGCGCGCTGGCCGGCTTTGAATATGGCGAGGGCTTTATTCAGCACCGCGGCCATGCCTACCCCCGCAACAACATCCTGGCCGAACTTCTGCCTTCCGCACCGGTTAAATAAATTTCATCCAGGGCATGAGCGAAAACAAATCCATTGAAATCATCTGCCCGGCCTGCGGCAAGGACACGCTTTTGCGGCGGACGCCCCGCTATGAAGGCTTCCGGCGGGCCGGCGAAGACCTGGCCTGCTCATCCTGCGGACATCCCTTTGCCGATGAAACGGAAGTGCCGTTCAAGGCCAAACAGCAGTCCGCTTTGTTTGACCGAAAAGAACTGGGCGGACGGCCAAAGGTTTTCAAGCCTGATGAAGCCGCGCACCTTTGCCGGCACTGCGCCCATTACGTCGTCAATCCATTTATCCAGCGCTGCTCCCTGAAGCAAAAGGTAGTGGAGGCCACCGATTCCTGCGCGCGTTTCACGCCGCCCAAGAAAGCCGCACCGGACAAATCATCAAAACAGCCGCCCCCGCATGCCGGTCAAGGGGGACCGGCCCCGCTTCTCAAGGATTGATATTTTCCAAATGGCGGGTGTCAAGATTGATGCGCCGGTAGAAACAATCGCGCGGATGGCCCACGCTGTTTTTGGTATGGCAGATGCCGCCGCGGCGCGGACGCACCCTGTAAAGAAGAGCGTTCTGCTCGCAATTTACATAAGCCTCGCAAAGCTCAAATGTTTCGCCGGAAGTTTTCCCCTTTTCCCACAATTCATTGCGCGAAGTGCTCCAGAGGACCAGACTGCGCTTGCGCAATGCCAGCGCAAAAGCCTCCTTGTTGGTGTAGGCCAGCAGGATGACCGCGCCGGTATTGATATCCTGGACCGCCACCGGCAAGATACCGTGGCAGAGAGCGGTTGATTTAATCAGCTTGTCAAAATCCAGCCGCAGTTCGGAAGTTTCTTCCAGTGAATTCATTCCGTCCTCCCCGATTTATTATTCCGCCGAGACAATGCCCGGCATAAGCCGGTTCAAATCCGCCTGCAAATCCGGGTTGGCCTTGCAGGCCGCGTTGGCGTATGTTTCCGCCGTTTTGAACACACCGCTTTCATAGCAAAGCAGGGCCGTCTGTTTAAATATTATCGCCCGCTGCGGTTCGGGCAGGTTCATGGATTCCGCGTAATAATTGACCATTCTTATCACCTGGGAAAGGGGGACCGCATCCCACGGGATGATGGTTGTGCCGACCGCCCCCAAGGCTATGGTGATGCTGTTTTCACCGTTGGCGCTGACAATATCGCGGCCGCTCCCGCCCATAAGCCAGCAATTTTTACACGGGGCCTTGTTGATGGCGTTGATCAACCAGTCCTTCAACTTCGCAATTTCGGAGTAAGATTCCTCCACATTCTTGAAAGCGGCCTTGGTTTCATCCAGGGTCATCTTTGAACTGACCGAAGCGAGGGAACGTTCGGCCTCGTTGAACTTGCGCTGGACGATCAGAAGCGCGTTGGCGCCGCGGCATTTCTCAATCACATCCAGCTCCTGTTGAATGATGGTCGGCCGGATTTTCTTCAATTCCTCCTCTTTCTTTTTGGCCTGTTGCTTTTCGGCCTCGGCCTTGCGCCCGGCGGCTTCAATGCGCGCCTTCTCGGCCTTGCCGCGGTTCACTGCTTCCATGGCCTTTTTATACGAAGCATCGGCCTCGGCCAGGACTTCCTTGGCAAGCTCGCCGGATTCCTGGATGGAACCGTAAATGCCAATCAGTTTGTTGAACGCGCCCTCAATCTGGCCGCTCAAACGCTCGGCCGCCGGCCGGTCGGATGCCGCATCCAGCTGGCGAACCGCCAAGGCCGCGGAAGCCCATGTATCCTCCGAGTCGTTCAGCCAGTCTTTGACCTTGTCGGTTTCATCCATGACCTTGGCGGTCGGAGCATCAACATATTTGAGGTTTGCGGCCATCTTGTCAGCGCTTTCCGCCAGGGGATTGATGTTGGTTCCGGCGTCCGTAATCGTGATCGCCAGGTTGACAATCCGTTCCCAGTTGGACCGGCCGGTTTCGCGGGCCTGCTCAAACAACTGGCGCTCCGCCGCCGCCTGTCTGAGGCGCTCCTGCTGTTTGTTATGATACATCCACCAGGCCGCGCCCGCCGCCACCAGAAGAATGCCGGCGGCAATGCCGACGGCTATTTTCCAGTTCATTTTCTGGATTAAAGATTTCAATTTTGTTTCAGAAACATTTATGGGAAGGGCGCCGGAGGGCAGATGGGTTGGCCTGCCCAGCGGCTTTTTGGCCGCCTTCAGAGCATTGCGCATGTCAAGCAGCAGGGCGGGATAGGACGGATAGCGCATGGCCGGCTCCATTTCAAGCATGCGCGCAATCATTTTCGCAGTTTCCGGGTGGAGATCTGGGTTCACCGTAAGGATATCGGGGGCCGGATGATTGATGCGCGCCATGACCACATCGTTGGAAGTCGGGCCGTCAAAAGGCGGCTTGCCGGTCAGAACATGAAAGAGCGTTGCGCCGAGGCTGTAGATATCCGAACGGAAATCAATTTTCTTCCCGCGCGCCTTTTCCGGCGCAATGTAATACGGCGTGCCCCAGACCGGCCGGCCCTGTTGTTGCTCGCTGATATAACTGGCCAGGCCGAAATCCACCACCTTGGCCTCGCCGTTTTTGCCGAAAAGAACATTGGCCGGTTTGACATCGCCGTGCACCAGGCCGACATCGCTGGCCGCCATCAGTCCTTCCGTAACCTCCAGATGTATTTGCAGGGCCTTTAATTCATCAAGGCCCCGGCCGCCGGCAATCAGATCGTCAAGCTTGCCGCCATCAACCAGCTCCATGACGATGTAAGGCTGGCCGTTGTATTGTCCGAAGGAATAGATCTGCACCACGTTCCGATGGTTTAAGGCCGCCGCGGCCTGGGCCTCGTGTTTGAAGGCCTGGACGAATTCAGCGTTATCGCCGAGGGACCTTTTCATCACCTTCAGGGCCACCTGCCTGCCGAGCTCGCGGTCCATCGCCCGGTAAATGACCCCCATGCCGCCGGCGCCAAGCTGTTTGATCAGCAGAAAAGACGCGAATTTGGCGGGGACAATCTGTTCGGTGCCGCATTCCGGACACTTGATCTTGATAAACGGCTGTAAATGCGACACATCAAGTATCTTCTGGCATCCAACGCATGAGAGCTGGGAAACATGTTCCGCCTCAATGCTGACCTCTTTTTTTTCTACTTTTTCCATACCGGCCTGCCCAAACCGCAAAAATGCGTTCAACAGTTTTTAACGGTCAAATAATAATCTTTTTCAATAAAAGAGCAATCATCAATCAACGCAACCCGTCGGCGGCGGATCAGAGTAATGGCTTGGCGTAATACGGATAGGCGCTCGCCGGCCAGTCCGGCTTGATATGTTTCCACCGTTTGTACATCCACATCCATTGCTCCGGATATTTTTCTATTTCCTGCTGAAACACCGCGGCAATCTTCTGGGTTAAACAATTGACTGATTCCGCTCCGGCCGCCGGCGCAGCTGTGGTTTTAATCGGCGGTAAAGCATAGATCAGATATTTTCCGTTCCATTGCGCCATACAGAAAAGCGGGGCAATCGGCGCATTGGTGCGCTCCGCAAGGATAGCCGCGCTCGTTGAAATCGGAACCGGCAATCCGAAAAAGTCCACAAATATGCCGCCATCCTTGGGCTTTGTATTCTGATCCAGTAAAAGCGCAATGTATATTCCGCGGTGCAAAGCGCGCAATAAACCCCGCACTGCGCCGCGCATTGGAATCATTTTTGCATTATCAGTCGTCCGGCAACTTTCAATAATCCTATCCACGGCCGGATTGGATAAAGGCGCAGAAATTGCCTCATGCTTATATCCGGCCGCCGCCATCCCCCGCGACAGCAATTCCCAGCTGCCGAAATGGGCGGTTACAATCACCGCCGGCGGGGGCGGATAATATAATGAAACAGACTTGTCAATAATTATGTATTTTGCCACCCGTTCGGCAGTGCGCCCGATAATCCAGAAATAATCAAGAAATACCAGGGCCATGATCTGAAAGGAATGAATGGCCAGCCGCTTTTTCTCGGCAGGTGATTTCTTTTTACCGAAGGCAATTTCCAGATTCGCCATGGTAACCTTGCGCTGACCGGGCGCCAGCCAGTAAGCGAGTATTCCGGCGAGACGCGCACAGGCTATGATCAACCACCGTGGCCAACAAGGCAAAACGGCAAGCCCCAGCCGGACCAGCAGAACTTCAAGGGTTTTGCGCGCTTGTTTAAGATGATTAGTCGCCATAGCAGCTTGTTTGGATGATCCGGGCGAGATTTGAACTCGCGACCCCAGCATTAAAAGTGCCGTGCTCTACCAGCTGAGCTACCGGACCATCGCGACAGTCAATAAAGTAGAGAACCCTATGGAAAAAGGCAATATTTGTCAAAAAAATAATGGATGCAATTAATATCGCCGCGCTAGACAAGATAACGGTTGATGAATGTTCCCGTATCCCAGACATAGCGTTCCCGGGCGATCCGGCGGGCCTCCCGGCCAAGATCGGCGCGCAATTCCGGCTTGGACGCCAGCAACGCCATCAGGCGGGAAAGTTCTTCCGCGCTGTTAAAGACATAACCGCCGCCCGCGTCAAGTTTTTCGGCCAAGACCGGCAGATCGGAGGCAATGACCGGCAAGCCGGTCAGCATTCCCTCCACCATGGTCAGGGAGAAGGTTTCCCGCATGACATGTTCGTCGCGCGAAGGCACAATCATCACGTCCATTTTGCGGAGCCATTCCGGCACCGCCTCCATCGGCAGCCATTTGTAAACCATTATGTTTTCTTCCGGAAAGGAGGGCGGCGAACGGTATGACATCAGGTGAAGCGCGCATTGGGCGGCAACATTTTTCGGCATCGCCCGGAACGCGGCCACGGCCGTATCCGCCCCTTTCCAGGCATTATCCAGGAAACCGACCACGCAGAAATTGACTTGGTCTTCGGCGGCCTTTCCGGCTGACAACCTCTCGGCCGGAAAATATCTATCGGCGTTCATATGGCCGAAGAGAACATTGACGTCTCTGAATCCTGATTTTTTAAATGCGGCGGCAATAATGCCGTTGACGCATATTATGCGCGTGGTCTTTTTGGGCAGAGCCGCCATGAACCTGGCCGAGGGCATGCGGTGCGCGAAAACGATCAGGGAAAGCGGCCGGTTAAAAACACGCAGGAGCAGCAAAGCCGGAATCAAGCCGTTGGCGACATTTGCCAGAATTATTTTCTGATATCGCTGACCACGCAAACACCAGGCGGCCATCAGGCCGTTCAAAAGCGTCACGCCTCCCGAAACTTCGCGGAAAACCGGCGGACATGCCGGCAATTCAAATCCACGCCGGAAGTCATCCTTCCAGGAATAATGGATGGGCATTGTCAGCGAGAAACCGGCCCGGGCCAGGTCTTGAATCAGGGTCAGGTTGAACAATTCAACGCCGCGCAAATTTGTTTTGCGCGGTTTCAGAAACACCTTGTCCAGGAACAGCACTCGCCTTCGCTGTTCAGTGTCCATAGTGCAAAGTGAAAAGCTCGGTGTATTCATCGGCGTAACAGGCGGAATCGCAGAGACAGCTGAAATCAGGCGCCAGCGTTTCCTTAAAAAGATCATGCCACTGTGTTTTCAGCATGTGGTAATCGTTGCGGATCCCCCGCGGCTGAACAAGCATGGAGATTTCCTCCGTCATTAGAAAAGCGTCCACGCTCAAAAGCGCCAATTCAAGCGGCGCATCATGCATAAAGACCATGTTGATCAGCCGGCCATACATTTGATAGGCGGAGAGAGAAAGCTCCGGCGAAAACTGCTCCGGCAAATCGTGATTGGCGTCCAACTCAAAAATAATGAAGTGGTCCATCCGGCTTTTCAGATTTTTCAAATGGACCCGCTTCTGTTCAAGCGGCATATGGTGGAAAGCCAGCGAGCTGACGACAAGGTCATAATGCCGGTCAATTTTACCGGAAAGGTCTTCTATCTTCCCGGCCGCCGCATTGATCGCTTCCGGTTTGACGACGCGGCCGACGACCGTCTTCGCCACCTCCAGCATGGCCGGGGAACGGTCAATAAGGGCGACCTCGGCAATATCGCCTGTTTTGCCGGCGGAGCGCATGGCTTGGATGAAGGCTGCGGTCAGGGCGCCGTCCCCGCAACCGATATCCATCAGGCGGACCGGCCCCTTGAATTTTGGCAGGGAAAGGGAACAATGCCGCAGAAATTTCTGGCGCGCATCCTGGATGGCCGGCACGCCGGAAAAATGGATATAAGGTTTCGGATCCGCAAACACCACCGCCGGCATAATCATTTTCCCGCGCTGGCGCTCAAGAAAGGAGGAAAGATATGAATTGGACATCAATTTTTCGTCTTCCATCAAAGCGCCGGCGGCGAGCCATTGCCGGCCTCTCTCCACCTGGCCCTTGGCGGCCAGAAACGCGCCCAGGTAATAATCAAACATCGGCACAAGATTCGGGCGAATATCGGCCATCAACCGTTCCGGCCCCGACTTGCTGGCAAGCGCCTCATCGGCCAGTGTTCGCCATTCATTTTTTTCCCGAGCGGTTAAAAAAAGCATGACCTAATTTTCATCCGTTTAGTCGTTTTAACTTCAGGGTTCTATCAGGAATAATGCACGCCCCCCTGGTTTAGCCATTTACCTTGTCTTCGCTGTCTTCCGCTCGGCCCTGATACCCCACGCAAGATAAATCTTGGCCAGGCTTTGATAAGGGACATCGCGCTTATTCGCCAGAATCTTCAGTTCATCCAGCATGTCCTCGGGCACCCGGATGGAAATTGACTTCAGCGAAGGCTTAAGATTGGGAAAGGATGCCCGCTTTGCCTTTGAGACATCAAAAAAGTCCAGCGGCGAATGCATGGCCCAGAATTCCCTTTCTTCATCCTCGGTCTTGAATGCCGGTTTAGTCTTGGATTGTATTTTCATAAAACTGACGCTCCTTTTTATTCATATCCCGCGCTGAGATCACCCGAATTTTCTGATTGCGCATTGTATAGATCACAACCAGCATCCGTCCGTTGTCCGTCCGTCCAAAGGCGGCCAGGCGGTCCTCGGCAATCGAGTGTTTCGGATCATCCAGAACCACCAGCGGCTCGTTAAAGAATATCTGCTCGCATTCCCAATTCTGAACGGCGTGCTTCAGGTTTTTATCCCGGTTGCCTTCATCCCAGTCAAACTCCGCGCATTCCGGATATTCCGTTTTCATGCACAAATAGTATATGGCCCACATATACAAGTCAAGCGCAATATCCGGTTTTATCAGGGAGCTATTTGATCCCGGCGCGCTGAAGATAATTTCCCTTGAAACCAGTCCCCTGCAGTCAATATACTGACGCAACAACGGCAATTTGCCGGCGGTTTAAGGGAAAGCGAAGAAACGAGCATGCTGGAAAAAATATTTCATCTGAATGAAAACGGAACAAACCCGCGGACAGAATTGCTCGCCGGGCTTACGACATTTCTGACCATGGCCTACATTATTTTTCTCCAGCCGGCAATTTTGTCAGGCACGCTTTACGGCACAAACACCGGCATGGATTTCGGCGCGGTTATGACGGGCACCTGCATTTCGGCGGTGATTGCCACGGTCATCATGGCCCTCTACGCCCGTTATCCCATTGCGCTGGCGCCGGGCATGGGCGAGAACTTTTTCTTCATTTTTTCGGCGGTGCCCGCCGCGGCCGCGGCGGGATTTGCCAACAGCTGGCAGGTTGCCCTGGGCACGGTCTTCATCTCGGGGCTGTTGTTTATGCTGCTCTCGGCCGTGGGCGCGCGCGAGGCGTTGATCAACGCGGTAAGCCCGAGCATGAAAAACGGCATCGCGGTCGGAATCGGCCTTTTTATTGCGTTTATCGGCCTGCAGAATGCCCGCATCATCATTCCGAACCCCGGTACAGCCGTGAAACTTAATCCGGAATTTGCCTCGCCGGATGTGATTATTTTTCTGGTCGGCCTGGTTATTACCGCGGCGCTGCACGCGCGGCGGGTAAAGGGCTCCATCCTCTGGGGCATTCTGGCCACCTGCGCCCTGGCGGTCATCCTTAAAATCGTTTTGCCGCACATGCCGGAAGTTATCGCCGCCTCAAAGCCGGTTAAAGAATCTCTCCTTATGACGCATTTAACGGTGGCGCATCATATTTTTGCCGCGCCGCCTTCCATCAAGCCGATTCTTTTCAAGATGGACCTCGTTCATGCCTGCTCGTCCGCCATGGCGCCATTCATCATCATTTTTCTTTTCATGGCCGTTTTTGACACCATGGGCACGCTGATCGGCGTGGCTGAACAGGCGGGCTTTATAAAAAACAACCGCCTGCCGCGCGCCAGCCGGGCGCTGATGGCGGACGCCATCGGCACGGCCAGCGGCGCCTGCTTCGGCAACAGCACCGTCACCTGCTATATTGAGAGCGCGGCCGGCGTTGAACAGGGCGGCCGGACCGGTTTAACCGGGCTGGTGGTTGCCGGACTTTTTTTAGCAGCGCTTTTTTTCAGTCCAATCGTTAAAATGGTGGGCAGTTACGCGCCGATCACCGCGCCGGCGCTGATCATCGTGGGTTTCATGATGATTCAAAATATCAGGAAGATTGACTGGACTGATTACAGCGAGGCGATTCCATCCTTCATCACCGCCATCGGCATACCGCTGGCCTATTCCATTGCGGATGGCCTGGCGCTGGGATTCATCACCTACCCTTTTATCAAGCTGATCAGCGGCAAACGCCGGGAACTGCGCTGGCCGATGCTTTTAATCAGCGCCGCATTATTGATTTATTTTCTCCTGGTGCGCGAACGCTGGTGAAAAGCCGCCGATATACCGGAGGATACGAAAGAGTTTTTTATTAAAGAAAGCCAAAAAAATATGAAACCTTTACTGGAACATCTTGCATATAAAAACCGCGCATGTCCGGTAATTATCAGATGGGTCAAGGGGAAAATAAATAAAACCCGCAAATTATATTGTCTGGCCCATCACCGCGAAGTTGAATTCCTATACATAAAAGAAGGACAGGCTTCCTATTACTTAAACGGCAAAAAATACCACTTAGGCAAACATGCGCTTTTGTTTATCCGCCCCTATGAGATGCATACTTTTATCCCCTGCCCCGATTCCTATCTTGAGAAATGCCGGATATCCTTTCCCTGGTCTTTCCTGAAAGAAAACCGCCAGAGACTGCGCTTCCCGCCTGATTTTCCGCGTCACATACAGCTTTCAGAAAGCGAAGCAATGAAGGTGGAAATTATTATCATTCATTGTTTGCAGGAGGAAAAAGAAAAAAAATCTTATTGGATTGATATAATCCGGGAAAAGCTCAAAGAATTTGTCTTTCTGATAAAGCGCGCCGGGCAACGTCCGGAACCGCCCCGCCGGGAAAACCCCATCGCATCCCAGCTGGTTGATTATCTGGAAAAAAATTATACCCAATCCCTGCCTATTCCGCTTCTGGCGCAAAAATTCGGGTTTTCAAATAATTATCTTTCCGCTCTTTTTCAAAAACATACCGGGGTGGGGATAAAACAATACATTCTCCAAAGACGCATACTTGAAGCAAAAAAAATGATTGACACCTGTCCGGCCCTTAAAACCGGCGTTATCGCCGAAAAAACCGGGTTTGACAGCTTTGTGCTTTTCAATCACGCCTTCAAAAAATTCACCGGATTAACCCCGGGCAAATATCGTAGAATTCTATACAACGCCTGAGAAAACGATATTGTCCAAACGGCGCTTCCCTGCGAGAATTTGCCTAAATTAAGGGAAAAATATATAAACACTCATAAATCAACAACGGAAGGGTCAACAATGAGTAAATGGTGGGAAAAACCGGTCAGAATGCTTCGGGTGGATTATGCGCCTGATTTTTCCGCGATTCGTCATGAGGACATGGCGGCGCTGGCCGCCAGCCGCAAAAAAGACTGGGAAATCAACTGCGAATGGATCGTGGGAACGCCCGGCTGGGCAGGCGGCGGCCACAATACCACCTTTGTGGCGGAAGGATACGAGCAATGCGCCGGTTTTGACGGATTTGATTATTTGCGGACTTATACGCCCCACGCGCACAAGGAAGGAATCCGGGTGATTGCATACCTGAACATGCATTGGTATTCCTATGAATTTGCCGACTTGCATAATGATTGGGAACAAAAGAAAGCCGACGGTAAAAGGCGCGGACCGCTCTACGGAAACGGAGCCACATTTTGCGTCAATACCGCCTGGCGGGACTGGGCGTTCCGCCTGATTCGCGCGGCCATGAAAACCGGCATTGACGGCGTATTTCTTGACGGGCCGGTGGTGTTTCCCGGCTGTTGCTACTGCCCGGCATGCCAGCAGAAGTTTCAAAATCAATATGGCCGGCCGATTCCTGCGGAAAACTGGGAAGATCCGTTCTGGAAAAAATTTCTGGATTTCCGCGAAGACTCCCTGGCGTCGTTTTTGCGGGACGCACAACGGGCGGCGCTGGAGCAAAATCCGGAGGGGGTCATTTTCCTCAACGCCGGCAGCTGGCATCCCGGATCGGGAACAGCCCGGGATATTCAAAAAACCGGCCCATGGCAGAATTTCAACGGGGCGGAGGCGTTTTTCCATTATGACCGGACGCATCAAAATATATATGCGTGGCTGATGACCGGCAAATACCTGCGGGCCGGAGACAAACCTGCGGTTGTCTTCACCCATTACATGAACGGCGCCTGGCATTTCCTGAATTTGCCGCCGGGCGAATTGAACCTGGCGCTGGCTCAGACCGCGGCGACCGGCGCAAATCTATGGCTGGCGCTGTTGCGGCCGGCGCTGAAATCACAACCCGAAAGCCATCGGCCGGTGCGGGATATTTTCAGATTCATGAGCACGCATGAGGAATATTTCACCGGCCTGGAACCCATGGCGGACACGGCTTTGCTGTTTTCATCCCGGACCGGAAAGCTCTACCTGTCGCGGCAGGACGGCTTATACGATCAAGCCAGCGCCTCGCGGGAGGAAGACTTGGGTGTGAGTCAGGAACAAAAACACACGGCCGAATGGAATGCGCGTAAACGCCGCTGTGAGGAACTGCTCACTGAATCGTATTGCGGATACTTCCATGCGCTGACGCGCGGGCATGTGCTCTTCAACATTCTGCTTGATCAGGACCTCAGGCCGGAAAAACTGAAAAAATATAAAACCCTGATTCTACCGGACGCCGCCTGTTTGAGCGCAGAGGTTTCAAAAACCATCATGGATTATGTTAAAAACGGCGGCGCGGTGGTGGCTTCATTTGAGGCCGGATTTTATGACGAGCAGGGTTTGCCGGCGCCGGGATTGCGCGAATTGTTCGGCATCCAGGAAACGTGCGGAATGTTTCCCGTGAGATGGGGCGACAACTATTCACAAACAGCGCGCGATTATGCCGGTTTTAAGCCCGGCGCTCTTGTGGAACGCGGCGCCTATGCCCTGCAGGTGAAAGCGGCCAACGGCACGGATACGCCGGCATTTTTTCTGGAACCGACGGAAGGAGTCTACCGGTCGCTGAAAGGCGTATCATCCTGGCCGGCGATGATTATCAGGAAATACGGGCGGGGACAGGTGATATATTATCCCGAGGCCTTGGGTCAGTTTTATTGGAAGAGCGGTATGTTAAGCGCCGAAGCCCGGCTGTTATACGCCGCGCGGACATCTATCGGCAAACCGGAAATAGAAATAAACGCCCCGTGCACCGTCAGCGCGGAAGCATACCGGCAAACAACGCCGGACAGGGTTCTGATCCATCTGGTCAACAACACCGTTGACGGCCGACCGGTGGCGGAGTTTATTCCGGCGGGAAATATTTGCATCCGGATGCAGAGCTCCAAACCACCCAAAGAGATTATCACGCTTCGGGAAAACGGCCCCCTATCCTGGACTTACGAAAACGAAACCATAAAAATCAGCCTGGCCAAGCTTGAATTGTATGAAATTGTGGTCATCAAAATGGCTCCATAATATCTGTTCAATGGCAAGGAACCATGCCATGGGGCTGACATTCGCGGCGGCGTTATGCTGTGGAAATGTGCTGAACGCCAATAATGAGACCAACCTGACTGTATCATCCCGCAATCATTTCCAACCGGGCGAAACGCTGGTAACGCCGCATCTGACATGGTTGAAACCGTACGCGGGAGCCAGGCTCAGGGTGCTGTTTGTGATCCCAAGGTCCGGCATGCGTGAGGTGGTGGAACTGTCCCAGCGCATGGATATGGATTACAAGGTGTTTTCAACGCAATTACCGGACAAGCTTTCGGGCCAATTGGTGGACCCGGTGCCGGGGGATACCCTGGATGAACGCCTCGCCTCTCTGGAAGACCTGCTGGAGCAGGACTATGACCTGATTGTCTACAGCTCGGTTAACTGGAATATCCTGCCGGTTGAAGCTCAGTATGCCCTATTGAAAAAGGTCAAGCAAGGCGCCGGATTCATCGGCATTATCCCCAAACAGGATGAAATTATTGAGAAGGCATTGTCAAACCCAACGCCCGCATCTGACCAGGCGTCTTTGCTGAAAATGTTGGCTGGGTTTCCTTATCCTGCGGTCGCGCCGTTTTCCAAAGCAACCGGGATTGAAGACCTGGCCAATACCACCGTGCAGACGGCGTTGTTCGGCAAGGGGCGGATGGGGATATTCAAGTATGCGGTCAGAAATGAATTCCACCCGCTGGTGCCCGGGCCAATGTCATCAATTTTGGAAACGGATTTGACGGATTACGACTTTCAGCTTGCGTATGTAATCCGGCTGATGTTATGGGCGGCGCGCAGGGAACCGGGACTTGAAGTGACCCCGGCGACGATGGTGATGAATATTGACCAGAAAGACAACCAAGACCTGACGTTTGACTTTGTGGTGAACAATCCATCCGAACCGGAAATAGTGGCGTGCGAATATATGTTGCTGGACCGGTTTGGCAAAAAAGTTTGCAAAGAACGGAACGTAATGAAGGTCAAGAACGGCAAAAACACGGCGGCGATGAAAATCCCCTGGCTGCCGGCGGGAACATATCGGGCCGCGCTAAAGATTCGCACAACGGAAGGCCGTTTTATTGATTCCGTGGCGGCCATGAAGATACCCTGGCTGCCGGCGAAAATATCCCGGGCCATGCAAAAATTACGCCCAACGGCCGGCCGTTATATTGATTTTGCGGCCGGAGTGATTCAGGTGAAAGGAAACAGCGCTATTAAGAGCATGGATCTGGATCAACCCGGCATCCGGCAGGGGGAAAGCATCCGGGGAAAAATATTGATTGAAAATCCGTCGGAACAAATGAAATTGCGCGTGAGTATATGGGATAGCTACAATCGTCTGAGCGCGGAGCGCTATTACCCCTTAAACAAACCGGACGCAGAAACGCGGTTTGAATTCAATATAGACCGGCCCCTGACCCTTATGCATGTCGTTCGCGCCGAGTTGCAGGATGATCAGGGAAGAGTTATTCATTCCGAGCGCCGGCATTTTTTCATATCAAACCTGTATCCGCCGAAGGATGAAATGCGGGTGGTGCTCTGGAATTCGTTCTCCTCCAATGGAACTTTTTTTAGCACACCGGTATTGCGTTATTTCCGTTCCCAGGGAATAGATTCGCAATATTCACAACCAAAAAAATTCAACCCCGGCGTTCTGCAGGCCAACCTGTGGTATATCCCCTATGCAACGCGAATTATTGACAAATCGGAATGGGGAGCAAAACGCTCCAAGGATGATCTTGTCAGAAGCCCCTGCCTGACGGACCAAAAGTATCGGAATGAGTTAAAGACAAAATTAACCGAAAACCTGCAGGCCTGCAAAAACTATTCAGTTGCCGAAGTATCCCTGGGCGATGAGTGCGGGTTTATCGCCCCCAAAGTCAAAATGGATCTTTGTTTTTCGCCGACTTGTAGCGCGGACTTCAAGCGTTATATCCGGGAACAATACCAGCGGATAGAAATCTTGAATGCGGAATACGGCACAGCCTTCAAAAGCTTTGATGAAGTTGAGCCGTTACCGCTTGAAAAGGCGCGGGAACTGAACCGGTTGCCGTTGTGGGTTGACCACCGTCTGCATATGGACACCGTCTGGGCGGATATTTTTGATTATGGATCCAAATCAGTCAGGGAAATCATGCCTGACGCCCGGGTGGGGTATGAAGGCAGTGATGTTTTCGTCTCAACATGGTCTGCGGCTGATTATTGGAAACTGAGCCGGGGGATGCAGTTGAACAATATTTATTACGAACCGTTCCAGGCGGCGGCCTGGAGGGGATTTTTCACGTCCGATAAAATACTGGGACTGGGCTGGTTTGGCGGCTATACATCGCCGTGCGACAAAAAACTGCACCCGCATACACAGTATATGCCCTGGAATACACTGTTCAAAGGCGCGAACTCACTCTGGATATGGCATGCCGATCCTTCCGGGGGATCGGTAACCGCGCCTGACTACGCTTTTTATGATTTCTTTGAGGAATCACTCCGGCTGATACGCGCCATCAAGGCCGGGTATGGGAAAGCGCTGATACGATCGCGGCGGCTAACGGATGTTGGAATATACTATTCGCCCGCCAGCGTGCATACGGCCACATATCTGCAACCGCCGAAACCGGAAGACGCCTTCTTTCAGAATATATGCCAGTTGCTGATTGACACAGGGTTTCAACCGCGGGCATACAGTTATGAGGAGGTAAAACAGGGGCAGTTGAAGGACAATCCGCCGGAGATGTTGTATATGCCCTATGCACAGTCGCTCTCGCCCGAGGAATCTGAAGAAATCAGAAAATATGTTGAACAAGGCGGCCTGCTGATCGCCGATATCAGGCCCGGCGTAAGGGATGCGCACGGCAAGGCGCTGGCCAAGGGTGCTTTGGACGACGTGTTCGGCGTCAAGCTTTCAACCGAACCGGACTTAAAACATTCCAACTCCTTATCAATGCCGGAAGAATGGAAAATGGCCGGAAAGTTTGCACCCCTCTGGTATGATCCGTTCACGGTGGCCGGAGCGGGCAAGGTGATTGGAAAAATTGACCAGGCGCCGGCAATTATTGTAAATGAATACGGACGGGGGAAAGCCGTATTGCTTAATTTTATCATGGATAATTACCTGGCCGACGCCAAACGCGATGCGCCGGATAATTTTTATCGCAAACTGATGCGCAACTTAATGGCCCTGCACAGTTTGCAGCCGGACGTCAAAGTCGCTGAAGATATACCCGGACTGGAAATTACGCGATTCCAAAACGGGCGTTTGACCTACGTGACTTTTTTGAGGGCCATGACGTCAGGTATGGACATGTATGACAGTGCGGTTCTTACCGGGAATACGGTTACAGCCCACGTGACATTGCCTGAAAAGACATGCGTATATGATATGTTGAAAGGGCAGAAGATCGGCCGGACGCGGGAATTGACGTTAGCTATATCATTACTGGAACCGATTATTCTGGCATGCATGCCGTATGAAGTCAACGGCATCAGGGTATCGTTGGAATCCGGCAAGATCGTCGCGGGCGACAAGATAAACTATACGCTTGCGATACAGAGCAATGAACCTGTAACCGAGGAACAGATCGTTCGCGTGCGGGTATTTGATCCGAAGGGAACTGAGGCAAGGCATTATGGCGCCAATGTGGCCGTCAGGGGAAGCCAGAAGGTGGAAATCCGGACGGCGATTAATGACCGGGCCGGCCAGTGGACGCTTGAGGCGACAGATTGCATAAGCGGGAAAAAGGCCGGAGCAACATGGACATTAACCGGGGGGCATGAATGAAAACGGGCATTTTTACCATAACGGCGTGTCTGGCAACGGCGCTGATTCTGACCTCAGCGCGCGCGTTGGAAAACGAATACGAGTATACCGTGTATCGGATGGAAGCGCCGGTTGTTTTGGACGGACGTTTGGATGAAGACGCCTGGAATTATCTGCCGGTGGCGACGGGATTCCGCATCCTCGGCAATCCGTTTATTCAACCGGACAAACTTGCTCCAAAACAAACCATATTTCGCATGGGATGGGACGCGGAGTTTTTGTATATTGGCGCAAAATGCATGGAACCGGACATCAATGATTTGGAAAGCGTCAAGAAAGACGGCGCGGTTTCATGGAAAGACAACAGCGTGGAAATATTTATGCGTCCGGCCCCACCCGATTTTGACCACCAGTTGATCGTCAAGATTTTCGGGACAAAGAACTGGCGGGGAGAAACAAACAAACTCTGGGAAGCGAAAACCGTCGTTGAAAAGGGCGCATGGACAATGGAGATAAAAATTCCGCTCAGCGAACTGGGGAAAATGCCGGCCGAGAATACGACCTGGCCGTTTAATATGGCGCGCAACATTATAACCGCCGGCAATAATCAATCCGACTGGCGCGCGACCGACCGCTACACGACCTGGGCGCCGCTCAAGGGACGTTTCCATGATTTTGATCATTTCGGCGCGATAACTTTTTCATCAAAAACATTGGGAAGGGAAGATGTGGAAACGATCAACATGGAACTGAACCAACGGCTGGCCCGGCCGTTGGTTGCCAACACCCGGAAAATTATGACGAAATGCCGGAGGTATATGGATGAGATAAAAACAGATTCACCCTCAGCAGAGTTACCCATGCAAGACGAGCTTGAAGGGAGATGGAGTCTGCTGAATGCGGCGGCGTCAAAAAACACGCTAACCTTGCAGGAGGCGCAGGACGCGCAACAACAGGCGAAGGAATTATTGGCGGCAATATCAAAACAATATTTGACAGTTATGGTTGCGCACGAATCAAAATAACAGAAAGGATCATTAGTATGAAAATATTTATCATAACCGATTTGGAGGGCGCAAGCGGGGTATATCAATTTGACCAGACCCGCGACAAGCAAAGCCCCCTATTCCGCGAAGCCGCGGGATATTTAATGGATGATATCGCCGCGGTGGTCAGGGGATTGCGCGAGTCCGGCGCCAACGAAATCATCGTGCTGGATGGCCACGGCGGCGGCCGGACTTTTATCCCGCATCTTATGGTTGTGGGCGCAAAATATCTGACCGGCAGTGTGCCGCATCAGAAATGGGGGCTGGATAAAAAATGCGCTGGCCTGATCATGCTTGGATACCATGCCATGTGCGGCACGAAAGACGGCGTATTGAATCATACCCAGAGCTCAAGACTGGAAGCGCGTTATTGGTACAACGGGGTGGAATCAGGCGAAATTGCGCAGGGCGCCATATATGCGGGCCATTTCAACGTGCCGGCCATAATGGTTTCCGGCGATGAGGCCACCTGCCGGGAAGCACGCTCTTTTTTAGGAAAGCATTGTGTGACCGTGGCGGTAAAAAAGGGCATTACGCGCGAGGGAGCGTTATTGTATCCGTTTGAGGAAACGCGCAAGGCGCTTTATGAAGGCGCCAAACGGGCGGTGGCGGCCATTCCGTTCTGCAAACCCTATAAATTACGTATGCCGATCCGCGCTAAACGCGAGGGGTTTGTGTTTGATCAATGCCCGAGCCAGACGCGTCTTGTAACCAGCGAATGTAAAATTACCGACACATCTAATTACGCATGGCAGTCAACGCCCACAATAGAACCAAAAACCCTGCGGTAATTTACTTTCATTAAAGATACGATTGCGCCCTGAAAAACAAACTTATTCATTCCGTGATGGCAGTCTTCAATGTTGTCATTCCCGCGAAAGCGGGAATCCAGCATCAGTAGTATTTCCGCCACAAGCGGACCTGCCTATGGCATGAGAATATTTCTGGATTCCCGACTCGTGCTTCGTAGCGAAGGCTTACTTCGCAGAGTAGCATCGAGTCGGGAATGACAGAAAATATTCAGTGCTCCATGTAACTGAGGGTTTACCTGTTTTTTGAGCCGGATTATAATGGCACAAGTTTTCCCGCATTTCCGGAATAAATTTTAACCAAAACTTCCTCCGGCAAACCGAGACTGCCCAGAAATTCCTGATGCGTATTATTAAAACGGTCGCGCCCATAGAGAACACGGTCCTGGAATTCCAACAGAAAATTCGCCGCAAATTCCGGGTCGCGGTTCAAGGCGTTGAGCCCCGACCCGGCCGAAAGATCGCAATATAAATTCGGGTATTGCCGGAGCATGGCGATTAATTTACCGCCGGGAACAACCTTGCCTTTTGGAAGGGCAATTTTATCGTATTGTCCGCCGCCGGATATATGCGCCCAGAACCCGGGCGCATGGCCGATAAAAACTGTCCGGGGGCAGGCAACAATTGCGCGTTCAAGCGCCGCAATCCCGCCGCCATACCACCAGTTGGGGCGCGGATATTTGGCATTACCAACGCTGATTTCATAGTCAATATGGAGGACCACCGGCACATTATGCTCGCCGCAAAAACGGAAGAGGCGGAGCGCATCCGGATTATCATACATCATTCTCAGTTTAAGCTCGCCGCAGACCCGCACCCCGTAAATTTCAATCGCGGCCTGAAGCTTGTCAATCGCTTCGGGACGGCGGGGATCCGGAGCATAGCCCAATATGAATTTGCCGGGCGCTCTTTCCGCGTAAGAAATACAGCGCGCAAAAGGAATCGGACCGCCGCTGACTCCCGGAGCAGGAACAACCGGATTGTTATCGGGAGAGTATTCATCAACAGGAGATTCCCAGCTCAAAAGCCAGGTAACGTCAATATTGAATCTGGCCATATTGGCAAGGAACTTGTCCAGATTATGACCGTGCCAGTCCGGATGATTATGAGCGTCAATAATCATATTCTTTCCCTCCTGCGGGTTAAGCAGTCAGACCTATGGAACCGGCTGCGCCTTTGGATTGCTTGTCGCCGGGAAGAAGACTTTTGTAGTTCCCGGCCACCTTTTGAAAAGCTTCGGCATATTCACGAATGATTTTGGGCCGAAAATGTTTGAACCACGGGATGCTGAAGACCCGTTCCTGAATGCCCTCCGCCACCGGCAAACTGCCTGGTTTCTGTCGAATATCCACGCCCGGCGGCAGATGGGCCAAACGGGTTGGCCGGCCTTCGGCATAGACATCAATGGTGTTAAGCAAGGGAAGCAGATGAAGAGCACGGTTGCAGCCGGGACTTGTCCTGACGCCTTCAGCGCGGACAGCTTCGCAAAAACGCCCAATGGAAAGACCGCCCAATTCGTCTTTCCGGTAGAGTCCAAGCGCCGCGTACCAGCCGCCCTTTGTGCTCCCCAACCCTTTTTGGGGACGGTGGGCCCGGATGCCGGGAACATCCGCCAACAGATCCCAGAAATAATTCATGGCCTTATCAATTTCTGCCATTTGCTTTGGATAGTTTTTTATTTGTTCAATGCCAACCGCCGAACTTAATTGATGCATCCGGTATTTATACCCGCCCCACGGCAAACCGCCGCCGGCTTTAAGGTATTCTATTGTAAGGTCATTGTGGCGTTTATGGTGGCCGAAAACAATGGCCCGTTCGTAAATCTCCCGATTGTCCGTCAGCATGATGCCGGCCTCGCCGATTGCGAATGATTTGCCGGACATCAATGAGAATGCGGCCACATCGCCGAAGGTTCCGGTCAGCCTGCCTTTATACAGCGATCCATGCGCGTGCGATACATCTTCAATTACCGCGATTTTGCGCCGCCGGGCAATTTTCATGATCGCATCCATGTCGCACGGCATACCGCAATAATGCACCACCACCACCGCTTTTGTCCGCCGCGTGATGCGCCGCTCAAAATCTACCGGATCAATACAAAGCGTATCCGGGTCTATATCGGCAAACACGATGGTCCCGCCCAGCGACAGCGCCGGCAAACAAGAGGCCCAATAAGTTATGCTGGGGCAAATGATCTCGTCGCCATGCCCGATCCCAATGCCGAACATGGCGGAATGCAAAGCCGCGGTGCCGTTGTTGTGTCCCAGGGCATATTTCACCTTGTGCCATCGGCTGAATAATTTTTCAAATTCACGGGTAACCTCGTTGCCGGACATGGCGCCGCGCCTCAGAACGTCCAGGACCCTTCTTTCCATTGCCGGCGTTATGATCGGCCATTTGAAAATATCGCCCGCTTTTCGTTTTACAACCTGCGGTCCGCCCAACAATGCCAATTTACTCATGATGACTGCCTCCTTATAAAGTTTCAGCCGTGACTATCCCTGAAAGATCAAACGCCGGACTCATATTTTTTTAACGCTGCCAATTCGCGCGGCAAATAAACATCGTATTTATCGCTCCAGCCGCTCCATTCGCCGCTGATGAATCCGTCATAAGCAATGGTCTTGAGCAGCGCGATTGCGCGTTTATGATCAATTTCGCCCGTGCCGATCGGCACCAACGACAACTGGCCCTCCTTGGTCACGCCGTCATGTACATGCACGTGCCTGATCCATGGCTTAAGCGCGGCAAAGGCCTGGTCCATGGTGACATGCGCCACGCGCACCGGATGCATAACATCCCAATTGGCGGCCGCTGCGGGATGATCAACCCGGCTTAAAACAGCCGCGACATGCCCGGGATCACACCAGTGATCGTGCGTTTCCAAGCAGAGCGTTACGCCGCGTTTCTCCGCATAAACGGCAATGGAAGCAAGGGCTTCGGCCACAATTTCAACCGCTTTTTCCCGGCTTATTTCTTTTGGAATCCGGCCGCCGAAAACGCGGACGCAGGGGGCGCCTATATCGCCGGCCAGCTCCACGGCCTTCAACGCCGCATCTATATTTTTACCAGTTTGCTGCGGATCGGCAAAAACGCAGGAAGTTGCCAGACAGCTGAAGGAAATGCCGGCGGCTTTGGCTTTATTCTTGATTTCCATTCGTTGGGCGGGTGTGGCGGCCGTTTCAACGCCATGCCGGTGCCCGCGATCCAGGCGCGGCTCAATTCCGTCATATCCGTGTTCCCTGGCGGTTGCCAACAACTCATCCAGCGAAAGCTCCGGACAGGAAAAACTCAAAAAAGAATATTTCATTTTTCATTGCTCCTTCTGTGGACAATCTGCTTCCATAGCCGTATGGGCAAGACATCGCCCAATTCTGGCCTTTTATATTAAAAATTCTCGCACGGAGCCGTACGCGGGACAATATCGTTTTCTCAGGTGCCGTATAAAATTCTACGATCCTAGCCTTCTCTTAATCCGGAGTAATTTTAAGGATAGGGACATGCAACGCGCCGGCCGGCAAGAGCCGATGTTTCCGGCTTGAATTTGATTGACGGCAAGATAAAGAAACATTATTTTAATATAAAAATTTTGGCTGTCCCTTCATAAAAGAAATATCAAAATCAGCGGTCCGAAAAACTAGCGGACGCTTTCATAATTCCGAGCAAGTGCAGGAATAAACAAGCAAAAATTTTCCGGACCATATTGGCCGGATATTCATTACAAACCTGATGGCGGGCAAATATGGGTTATGAAGTCAAACGTGAGTCACATGTGCATGGGAAGCTGTGGGGAAAAGTGGCTGCCGGATACTTTTCGGACAAGCGCATGGCAAGGGACTATGTGGCCGCGATCATGCGCGCGGCGCAAAGCTCAAAACCTTCCGCAATCGTTGACCTGGGCGGCGGCACAGGCTTCATATTTGAACAGCTTATTGAAGCCGGCCTGGCGGAAGACGTCAAACTGGTCGTTCTTGACGAGTCCGAGCCGCAGCTAGCCATGTGCAAGAATCCGCGTATCACGCCGCTGAAGGGCGGCTTCCAGTCGTTCCAGCGCGCGGATATTGTGGATGAAATGGAAAGCATGATGTTGATCAGCCGGTCGGTTCTGCAATACGCCGGCATCTTCGGCCAGAAGCCCTGGCTCAATCACGCGCGCAGCCAGATGAAACCGGGCGAATGGTTCGTGCATCAGGCCGGATGTTCCGGGGATATTGAAGCGGCCCTGGAACTGGACGTCCTGTTTGAACTGATGGGCGTTGATAAATGGGTGCCGCACAAAGAGGCGCTCGTGCGGCTGCTGGTTCAGGCCGGGTTTGAAGTAAAAGATGATTTCCTCATGCCTCCGGTGGCAATGATCTCCGGGGAACTCGCTGTTCGCTATGGTGTTGCGCCGGAAACGCTCGCGCGGATTGAGTCCGGCCTGCAACGGACCTGCGCAAACCGGCCGGATTTGTTTAAGACCACTTCCGACGGTTTCGCCTTCAATTTTCCGTATCGTGTTTTTGTGTGCCGGGCAATTTAAACAGAGATAAAGGGAAGCCTGTTTTTTGCACCCCGAGCCGGAAGACAGTTTCCAAAAGCGGCTGGAGATTGCGGACGTCTTCCGCATTGTATTTTTTCAGCAGTTCCAGGGATTCCCGGCAGCCATGCAGATATTCGTGCCAGAGACGGACGGCATCCATGCCAGACAGGTTCGCCGTTTCCGGACTGCGCGCGATATGCAACTGGCGTTCAATCTTTTTCAACCCGCCGCTTATCCCAAGCCCGTAAAAGGAATAACGCAAATCAATGTGAAATTGATTTTTGGCCAGACCGGGGAAACGGCGTTGCAATACCGGCAGATCAAATCCCGTGCCGTTAAAAGTGACCAACAATGGATAAAGGTTGATTTCCGCCACGGCATCCTCCAGGTCAATGCCGGCCACAAACGCCCTGTATTCCGAGCCGTTATACACGCCGATCACGGTAACTGAATCCGCATCGGTCAGGCCCGTTGTTTCAATATCCAGGAACAACGCCTTGCGGCGCAATGCTCCGTAAGCCCTCCATTTTTGCGCAGCCGGCAAGACCTCGTTGAAAAAAGACCAATTGTCCGCTTCATATTGCTTGATTGATTCCTGCACTCCGGCTTGAACCGTTTCGCGGCGGCTGCCCGGAATGTGCTTCAAACCGCGCAGGAGCAAGTCCTGCCAGGAAAGAATCCCGGCGCGCCACAATTTTCGCTCGGTGGCGATCCCGATTCCGTTGAGATGGATGAAAGTTTTTTGAAGCATGGAAATTCAGGCACAAAGCGATCAAAATTTAGACGATACCCCTCGCCGGCTGGGTCATGCCTTCGCTCCCCAGGCACCACCCTATTGCTTATACACGTTGACAAGCATTCCGCCGTCCACGAAAATGGTCTGCCCCGCGCAGATTAACAGAAAAATGCAAACGTCAAAAAAATACGTCTGTTGCTGAAAAACAGTCTATCCCGAAGGGCAATCCTGTCAAGGGGCATTACCATCCGCGACACAGGAAAATTCTTGCCGTGAGGCCGTGTCTGGGTTAAACTTGTTTTCAATTACCGGGACAAATGCACTGAGGCCGGCGCTTCAGAATTGTTCCTCTAACAAATAATTTACTATCCATAATCCGGGATGAAGACCTCATTGATTTCTGCGGTGTTCTTCTTAACGGCCCTGAGTGCAATCGCAGCATCGGGACCGGAACAAAGTATTTTTGAAAGTTCGGTTGGCACGCCCCCGGAAAGCCGGATTGATAGACTCGTCTACCGCAACTTGTCCAAGCTGGGCATCCGCCCAAACATCTGCTCCGACGCGGTGTTTGTCCGCCGCGCCTTTCTGGATGTGATCGGCACACTGCCCACCGCGCAGGAAGCGCGGGAGTTCATTCAGGATCAGGATCCGGACAAACGCCGCGCTTTGGTCAATCGTCTGCTGGAGCGGGATGAATTTGCCGATTACTGGGCGATGAAATGGGGCGATCTGCTGCGGATCAAGGCCGAGTTCCCCGTCAATCTCTGGCCCAATGCGGCGCAGGCGTATCACCACTGGATCCGGACCTCCATCAGGGACAACAAACCGTATGACCAGTTCGTCCGCGAGATGCTCACGGCCAACGGCAGTAACTTCCGCGTCGGACAGGTCAACTTTTACCGCGCCATGCAAGATAAGACCCCGGAAGGCATCGCCACGACCGTGGCCTTGACGTTCATGGGAGCGCGGGCGGAGTCCTGGCCGAAAAAATCCATGGAGGGCATGGCGGTCTTCTTCTCGCAGATCAGTTACAAGCCTACTCGGGAATGGAAGGAGGAAATCGTTTTCTGGGATCCCAACAAGGAGGACATGGCCCAGGCTGCCAAAAATGTATCCCAGCAAATCACCAACAGCCCAGCCAAACAATCAACCAACATTGCGGAGCAAGCTTCCACCAACAGCCTGACCAAACCGGCTACCAATGCCGCGGCGCCGCAAGCCACCAATGCCGTAACCAATGCCGTGGCGCAGGCGGCGGCAAAGCCTGTTCGCAGTGCGCCGCAAGTAGCTGTCTTTCCGGATGGAACCAGGATCAGGAAATTGCCTTTGGACCGTGATCCGCGGGAAATTTTCGCCGACTGGTTGATCACCCCGAGAAACGCCTGGTTTACGGCCAATATCGTGAACCGCATCTGGTTTTGGTTGTTGGGGCGCGGCATTATCCATGAGCCGGACGATATCCGTGCGGACAATCCGCCCGTCAACCCCGCGCTGCTGGCCTATCTGCAGAAGGAGTTGGTTGCGAACCACTACGACCTGAAACACATCTACCGGTTGATCCTGAACTCAAGAACGTATCAACTTTCTTCCATCATCCCCAAGCCAGAAGTTCCCCAGGGCGAGGCCAATTTTGCGTTCTATCCGTTGCGCCGGCTGGATGCGGAGGTGTTGATTGACGCCATCAACCAGATCACGGGCACCTCGGACCTCTATACCAGTGCCATTCCGGAACCATTCACCTTTATCCCGGATAATAAGCCCGCGATTGCGTTGCCGGATGGCAGCATCACCAGCCCCTTCCTGGAATTGTTCGGCCGTCCGGCGCGCGCCACCGGCATGGAAAACGAACGCGTCAATCGCCTCTCCTCCACCCAGCGGATGCACCTGCTGAATTCAAGCCATATCCAGCGCAAGCTTGAAGAAGGCCCCAAGCTTAAAGCGCTCATGCGTTCCAAACGCAAACCGCAGGAGATCACGGAAGATATTTACCTGACGGTTCTTTCGCGTTTCCCGACGGATGACGAAGTGAAGAACGCAGAGGCGTATGCCAACTCCGGCGTGGTGAAAGGACGTGATGTGTGGATTGACCTTGTCTGGGCATTGATCAACAGCAATGAATTTATTTATCGGCATTGACCGGAGGGCAAAAATTTTCCGAGAAAAAATGAACGCAAAACACAGTTCAAAAAATAATTGGCCGGATTCTGATTCAGCGGGCATGCGCGGCACGCCAATTTCAAGGCGCGAGGCGCTACGCCGCGGTCTTATCGGCATGGCCGGGCTGCTGCTGGCCGACAAGTTGAGTTTTAAGAGCTGGGCGGAAGACATGCCGCCGCCGGCCCAAAAAACCCAACCAAAGGCCAAGTCGGTCATCCAGGTTTTCTTGTGGGGCGGCATGTCGCACACGGACACCTGGGATCCGAAACCGGATGCGGGCTATGATTACACTGGTCAGCTAAAGACCACGATCCCCACCAACGTAAGCGGAATCCAGCTTGGCGAATTGTTTCCCGAACTGGCAAAACAGGCCGACAAGTATTCCATCATCCGCAGCATGACCCATCGCAACAATGGCCATGAAACAGCGGCCTACCTGATGCAGACCGGCCACATGCCCGGCGAGCGCCTGGCTTATCCAAGCGTCGGCGCCGTGTTCGCGTTTTTCAAGGGCTACAACGCCGGATACAAGGGCATGATTCCGCCCTATGTGGTGCTGACCCAGCCGCAGGGACGGTTTTCCGAATCGGGTTTTTTGGGCTCAAAATATAAACCATTTGCCACAGGCGGCGACCCGAACACGGGCCGGTTTGAAGTGGAAGGCATCATCGCCCGGGGCATCACCGACAAGCGGCAAACGGCCCGGCGTGATTTCCTCCACAAGATGGACACGATGGGCAACGTTATGCCGGCTAATCCGCAATTGGCAATTTCAGAGGATGCCGAGAAACAGGCCTATGACATGATTTTGGGCAAAGGCCGGGAAGTGTTTGATCTCTCCAAGGAGAAACCGGAATTGAGAAACCGCTACGGCCGCCATACCTTCGGGCAGGACTGCCTGGTGGCGCGGCGTCTGGTGGAAACCGGCGTTCCTTATGTCACCATCAACTATCCCGGAGGTTGGGATACGCACGCCAACCACTTTCAGACCATGCGCCGGCAATGTCCGCAGTTGGACCAGGGGCTGGCAATGCTGTTGCAGGATTTGTCGGACCGCGGTTTGCTGGAGAGCACCATTGTCTGGTGTTGCGGCGAGTTCGGCCGAACCCCAAAGGTTGACTGGCAACCGCCTTGGAACGGCGGGCGCGGTCATTATGGCAACGTCTTCTCGGTCCTGGTCGCCGGCGGCGGATTCAAGGGCGGCCACGTGGTCGGCGCGTCGGATACCAAAGGCGAAGAGGTCAAGGAACGTCCGGTGTATCCGATTGACCTCCTTGGCAGTATTTATGAGTTGGCCGGCATAGACACCGATGCCCTGCTCCCCCACCCCTTGGGTCTTGAAGCCCATGTGCTGGCATCCGGCGAAGAAGGCGCAAAGTCGGCCGGACGTCTGAAAGAAATTATGTAATTTGCCGCTGTATAATGGCGGGATTGAAAAAATGTCGGTAAGGTTTATGCGCAGATCTAAATGGCACGCGATTCTGGGGCTGGTCACCCTGCTGGCAATCGTTTCGTCCGCGCCGGCGCAGTCGTATATCGGTTTTGTTTATCCCGCCGGCGGACAGCAGGGCGCTATCTTCCGGATTACGCTTGGCGGACAGGCCTTGGAAGGCGTCAACCGCGCATTTGTCTCCGGCACGGGCGTTCAAGCCCGGATCGTGGAATATAACAGACAGCTGGGAAACCAGGAAATTGCCTTGTTGACAGAACAACTGAAAGAATTGAAAAGCCAGCCGGCGCAGAAGCTGGATAAAGAAGTGAAAAGTCTGATAGCCAGGCTTGAAAAAATCACCGGCGAGTATGTTAATCAACCGGCCAGCGTAGCGATTGCCAACCTTGTCATTGTGGAAGTCACGATAGCTCCCGGTGCGGAACCCGGCGAACGGGAAATAAGGCTGGGGACGCCGCGCGGGGTATCAAACCCGCTTGTTTTCAATGTCGGCCAATTTACGGAGGTCTCCGCGCCTCCGGTTCCCACCAGCCACAAGCAGGTGCTCGGCAGGGAGGAGCAAAGTTTGCGCCGAAAAAAACACGCCGCTGGAAAGCAAACCGATTCGGAAATGATGATGGCGACGATGATGATGGAAGGCGCGGGACCGCAAAGCGATTTGGACGATGACGAAGTGCGTATTAAATTGCCTTGCACCGTGAACGGCCAGATCTCTTCCGGAGCCGTGGACCGGTTTCGGTTCGCGGCATACAAGGGGCAACGCCTGGTCATCATTGTCCAGGCGCGGGGATTGATCCCGTATATGGCTGACGCCGTTCCCGGCTGGTTTCAGTCCGCGTTGGCGCTTTACAACGCAAAGGGCAAAGAAGTGGCGTATAGCAGCGGCTACCGTTTCAATCCTGATCCGGTCATTCTTTACGAAGTCCCCGAAGACGGCGAATACATGCTCGCGATCTACGATGCCCTCTACCGCGGCCGCGAGGATTTTGTCTATCGCATCACCATCGGCGAACTGCCGTTTGTGACAAGCATCTTTCCGCTGGGCGGACAAGTGGATATTCCGACAACAATTGAAATGAAAGGCTGGAATCTTTCGGAGACCAATATGACGCCTGATACAAAAGGTATGGCGCCGGGCATATATCCCATCACCGCCTGCGGCGAGGATGATTTCATTTCCGGCCAAATGCCTTTTGCCGTGGATACACTGCCGGAATGCATGGAAAAGGAGCCGAACAATACCCCGGCAACCGCGCAGAAAGTGACCCTGCCCATCATCATTAACGGCCGCATTGATCAATCGGACAAGCGGGATGTGTTCCGGTTTGAGGGCCAGGCCGGTGACGAGGTCGTCGCTGATATCTATGCGCGCCGGTTAGATTCCCCGCTGGATTCCGTGCTGAAACTGACCGATGCCGCCGGCAAATGTCTGGCATTCAACGACGATCATGAAGACGCTGGCTTTGGCCTGATCACGCACCATGCGGATTCCTATATCCGCGCCACCCTGCCCACGAACGGCGTTTATTATATTCACCTGACCGACGCCCAACACAATGGCGGGGAAGAGTATGCCTACCGTCTGCGCATTAGCGCGCCGCAACCCGATTTCGCCCTGCGCGTTGTGCCGTCCAGCGTAAATATTCGCAGCAATTCCACCGCGGCCCTCAGCGTCTATGCCATCCGGCAGGACGGATTTAACGGCAAGATCAAGCTTGATTTGAAAGACGCACCGGCGGGGTTTGAGATAAAGGGCGGCAATCTGACCGGGACCCAGGAATTGACGCGGATCACGTTGAAAACCAGCCTGGCTGCGACAAAGGAGCCGGTCAACTTGATCATAACAGGTTGCGCGACGAATGGGGAAAGGAAGATCGTCCATGAAGCCGTGCCGGCGGAAGACAGGATGCAGGCTTTTCTTTGGCGGCATCTCGTTCCCGCAAAAGAACTTAAGGCCTTTGTCTTCACTCCGCCCCCGCCGCCTCCAAAACCCGAGCCGCCGAAACCACCCCCTCCGCCGGCTCCATCAAAAACCGAGCCGGCGAAACAAACCGCTCCCCCTGTAACCCCCAAACCCTGACCCGGATTCAGGGTTTACGGTGTGAAAATGCAGTGGAAGAGAATTGTTTGCTCACCTGTTTCTCATCTGGGGAAGAGAATCAAGGGAAGATGGGACAGTGAAGTAGAACCTACGGTTCACTTCACTGCCACGCAGTGAACTTCGTTCTACTGCGTGGCTTCACATTCCTTGACCTTGCGGTCGTAAAAATCCTTTGTGAGCAATCCTCGGTCGTATAGTTCCTTGAGTTCTTGCAAACGTCTGGCGACCTGTTCCTTGGTGAATTTCGGTTTCACGGAGGCGATCACAGCTTTGACTTCGGCTGCGGAAAGCGCGTGATTGAAAATCATCACCTCGTCAATCGCGCCGTCAAACGACCGGTCTTTTTCCTGCGGCGCGGGGTTGGATCTGTTCATGCCGATGGTCAGGTCATTGGTGTTGGCGGCAATCTCTCCGCGCCAGGGAACCACCTGCTTTTGAAGTTGGCCGTCCACATACAATTTCAGGTTCTCGCCGTCAAATGTCGCCGCCCCGTGATGCCAGGCACCGTCCGTGACAACGCTGTCGCTCAGGCAGTAGCAGCCGTTGATTCCGGCGCATAGTTTCCCCTTATTCTTCTCGCCGGCGATGCTCAAGGCATAGCCTTCGTCCACCAGCTTGTCTAAAATGTATCGCCCGGCCGCATCCGACCTGGAGGTCTTGAACCATGCCGCAAAGGTCGCCTGGGTCGCGTTCAAGGAGGGAGTGTTTATCACCTGAATGTAACTGTTGGTTGCCGCGAATTCATAGGCGCCTACCTGCTTGCCGGCGGAAGTCCACTTGGCGCCAAAGACGCGGCCGTTGTTGCTGCGGCCCGACCGATCGGTAACAACACCGCCGCTTTCCGCCTGATCAAAGTTGAAGTGCAGTATCAGCCCCTGTGGAAAATCGGCGGCCGAAGTGTTTTTTTCCGTGGCAAATGCAAGCAATAATCCCGCCGCGATCCGAACCATGGTGACATTGAATCCATCCTTTTTCATTTCTTGATCCTTTTCGCCCAACGTTAGTGATATACCAATACCTTATTGTATTTATCATCCGACCGGCATGTCAAATAATTATTCACGGGATAAATAGTTCCGGGCAAACATTGACCAGGACGGAAAGCGGACGAAGCTGAATATCTCGGGGAAAAAACTTGCGGCGGCCGCAGGACCCGGCAGTTTTTCAGCGGCCGTGTTTTCACGCAGAGAAACAAGGGCCATGACCTTGGGAACATACATCTGGGTTTCCAACGGCAGGTCATTCGCGATGCCCTCAAAGGAAGACTGCTTTTTGCGTTTAACCAATTTTCCCACCCGGCCTTCGCCCGCATTATAGGCCGCCAGGGCCAGCGGCCATGATCCCATCGTGCGGTAAAGAAACTTCAGATATTGCGCGGCGGCGTGCGCGCTTTTTTCCGGGTTTTTGCGCTCATCAAACAAACCGGTGCGCAAGCCAAACCGCCGGGCCGTGGCCGGCATGAGTTGAAATAGTCCCAGCGCCCCGACCGGACTGCGCGCCTCAGGATTCAGCGATGATTCCACTTCCGCCATCCAGACCAGTTCCGGCGGCAAACCTTCGCTTTGAAATACTTTTTTAAGGCGCGGAATCAGCGCGGCCGCATTCAGCGGTGCCGGACGGCTCATAAGTTTTTTCTGCCACCGGCTTGAATTGCGAATCAGACTGTGCCGTTTGCTTTCCACCTGGGGCGAGACCAACGTTTTGGCCGGCGGTGTCCCGGGCATAACAAAATTAAATACCTTGCGCGCGGAGGGTGTCGGCGCAGGCGGAGGGCCTGGCTTGACTTCCGGGGTTGGCTGGGCGGCGGTGGAAGACGGCACGTTGGTCAAGGGAATGGCCGATTTGTCCGGCACTTCCTGAACAACAATATTCGCCATTTCAAAATAATCCAGCCTTTGCCTGAGCCAGTCGGCCCACGGCCGAGTGGCGGGGTCGGAGTCCAGATACTCGCCGGCCTGCCGGACTGTGGAATAAAACCAGGTCATGTCATCCAATGATTGAGATTGCAGGATGGTCTCAACCTGGTTCCAGAATAACTGCCATTCTTGGGCATTGGGCAGTTCCAGTTCCGGCGGGAGATTTTCCATGAGCGCCTGCTCCAGCGCGGAAGTATCCACGTTATCCAGCAGATCTTCCGGCGTCAGCGCGCGCTCGGCCCTCGCGCTTGTTGCCAAGAACATGACGATACCCAGAACGGCCCCCACCCTAAAATATTCTGGTTGTGTCATTGACTGGCTTGGGACTTCAGGCGCCGCGGAGATTGCTTGCCTGTGATTTCTCCGGTGATTGAAAACTTTTATCCGCCTTCGCGCTTTGAATCTCAAAGTCACAGACCAGCGGCAAATGATCGGAAAACGTCACCTGCGGCATGAAAAAATCCGTGATTTGAATGGCGGAATTATGCAGGATGAAATCCAGTTGACGCCGGGGATTCCAGCTGGGAAAGGAAGGCCGGGGCTGCGCGGAGGCGCTGGCCAGGCCGGTGGCGGCCAGAAACAGTTTTATTTCGCGGTCCCCCGCGAATGCATTAAAATCTCCGGCCACGATACACGGCTTTTTAGTCGTTTGCACCAGGGTATAGAGATCGTTCAGTTGATCATGGCGGGTGCGATACCCCAGCGAGAGATGCACGAGAAAAATAACGAGGTTCTTCAGCTCCAACTCTATGACCAGACGCTTGACACCCTTCTTAAAAAAATGGAACCGCCGGTCATGGATGGGATCGCGGCACAGGAATGCGTTGACCTGTTTGCCCATGACCGGCAGACGGCGCGCCAGGGACCGGGCCGGATACTTGGAATGATAGACATGATAATGCCCGAGGGTCTCCGCGATCAAGGCCGCCTGGTTGCGCCGTCGTGAGCGATAGGAGCCGGCATCCACTTCCAACAGGCCGACAATATCCGGCGCCATCGTTTTGATAAAATCTGTGATCAGATTAAGATGGCGGTCGCTCCGGCGCAGATAGCCGCTCCACGGAAAATGGAACTGCCCGCCGTGTCCCGAGCAATAACGCACATTATAGAGCAGAAACCGCATGCCTTTTATTATACCCATCCCGCCCGGTCTGTCCAATTAAAAGCTACCACGGCGCCGAATCATTTGACGGCCTGATAATCCGGTCCGCCGAAGAATAATGTTTGCGTCTGATAACTGCCTGACGATCGGGCGCACTTCCACAATCCGCCGGCCTGTCGGTAACAGGCCAGGTCGGCTTTGCCGTCGCCGTCATAATCGGCCGGAACCGGCGTCCAATCCGGTCCGCCGAAGTTGCTGACAATGACGGAGGCATAGGCGCTTCCTGAGAGGGCGATTTTCCATGTGCCGTCCGCCGCGCTATAAACGGCCGGATCAACTTTGCCATCGCCGTCATAATCAGCCGGAATGGGAGCCAAATTTTGCGTTCCAAAGCTGTTGATGATGCTTGATCTATAACCGTTTCCCGAAAGGGATATTACCCAAACACCATCTATGGCCCGATAAACGGCCGGATCTGTTTTGCCGTCACCGTCATAATCGGCCGGAACCGGCGTCCAGTCCGGTCCGCCGAAACCGTTTATTAGTGCCGGCATATAACCGTTGGCTGAAAACAGGCAATACCAGACGCCGTCAGAGGCGCGATACACGGCCGGATCAGCCTTGCCGTCGCCGTCATAGTCCGCGGAAACGGGCTGAAGATTAAAGGCTAAAGATTGAGGACTTATCGTTATTGATTCTGATGCATAACCACTGCCCGACAACCGAACAGTTAAAATGCCGGTGGAGGAGTCATACACGGCCGGGTCCATCTTTCCATCGCCGTCATAATCCTCGGCCGCCGTTATTTCAGCCGGTTGGCCGACAATGAGCGAGACGCTTTGCGTATAGCCGGATGATGAATTGGCCACTCCCCAAATTGCTCCGGCCGCCCCATACACGGCCGGGTCGGCTTTACCATCGCCGTCATAATCGGCCGCCACCCGCCGCCAGAACGCCCGCAATGAATAGGCTTCCCCGCCTTGCAGTCCTTTGGTGACTGCCGCGAACACGACGCCGGTCGGGGCAACCAGGATACGGCCCGCCGCCGGCGAGACGCTGTTGACGATGTTAACATTCAGCACACGCAACTGCGGCTGTGGCGCGCCGGTCAGGACAAGTTCCAAGAGGCCATTACCAGACCGCGGTATGCGATACCAGCCGACAACATCTCCAGTCAGAGCGGCCTGGACACTGTCCGGCGCATTCAGGACGGGCAGAAGGTCAACCGCACGATAATGGCTTCCCATGAATCGCAGCCACTCTTCGCTGTTGGCGCTGACCACCTTGAGCGCGCCGGCATCATTACGCCCGGCAATGAAAGGGAACGCAAGCAGGTCGTTGGCGGGAGTGAATGCAAAATCGTTAAAGAACAGGAATCCGTTTGTTGCCGTAAACGTAAACGGGGCCACGCTGTTTTGCGCCCATGAAAAGCTAAAGGGGTCAAGGTCCGCAACGATCCACTGTTGGCCGGCGCGGTTCTCCCAGGCCGGTGAAATGACGGCCGGCATAATGCGTTCTCCCTGCATGGCAACGTTCAAATACGTTCCTTTGGAGGAACGCGTAAATAGCATGATGTGATCAAGCACGTTGCTGAAGGTGAGCTGGAAATTAGTGACGCCTGTTTGCCAGAACCATTCGTCGGCATGCGGGATTAAATTGGTGTAGATAGTTCCCGCAGGACTCAGCGGATTTATATAAATTGAAAGACTCCCATTATTTGTGGTTACAAGAAACACTCCGCCCTGACGGGCGTAATAACCGGCTATCTCTCCCCAAGGCAGGGGCAGATCAAGCACCACCGGACTGTCGGGCAAGGGCACACTATTGGTCGGCAAAGGCAGACCAAATTTTTCGCGGAAGGCAACCATCAGCACGTGTTGGGCGACGTCCTGGGCCGGCGACGCGCCGTTGCACATGACCGCCACGCCAAGACCATGGTCCGGCATAATCTCAAGATGACTGTGGAAGCACGCCGTGTCCCCGCCCTTGTAACAGGCCCGGCCTGCATAAGCCAGCTTGGGGTCGGCCACGTTGTCCCATCCCAGGCCGTTGCGGGTATCGGGGTTGGAGCAAGCCACGGCTATATTAGTGCCTTGAAAAACCAGCATCGCGGCCATGGCGTTCGTGCTCAGCAGACGCTGGCCGCGGAACTCGCCGTTACCCAGCAGCATTTCAATTAAAAGTCCCATCTCATCGGCTGAAGAATAAAGACCGCCGCTGGCGTGCACGTTGACGATTTCATCCGGATAGGAATTTGTGCCGATCATGGAACGGGCCAGTTTCCCGTTAAACCGGTTTGGATCGTATAAAAATGACGAGTTGGTCATGCCTAGCGGCTGGAGGATATCGGAGGCGACCTGGCTAACGAAAGTAGTGCCGCTGAGCGTTGCCATCACGCTCTCCATGAGCGTGAAGCCGTTATTGTTATAAGTATCCGAGAAGTTCGGAGAATAGACGGGATATTCATCGGCCATGTCCATTAACAGGTCCTCCCCGAACTGCAGATAGGTAACCGTTGTCTGGGCATAGGGTAAATAATCGCCGGGCAATCCGCTCTGATGGTTCATCAGCAATCTTGAGGTGACCGGAGGCGTGCCCGGGAACCGGTCATGGAAACTGAATGCCGGCACGGTGTTAGAGACGGGATCGTCAAGGTTCAGCCGGCCGCGGTCAACCCAACGCATCGCGGCCAAGGCGGTGAAGGTTTTTGATACGCTGCCGATGCGGTAAATGGTGTCGGCTTCGGCCGGCTGGCCGCTGATGGGGTCCGCCGACCCGAATCCCGTTGCCCAGACGACCTGAGTGCCGTCCAGTAAAACCAGCGACAGGCTTGATGCGCCGGTCGTTTGCAGTTGGTTGGTGATCCAGGGCGACAGCTCCCGTATGGCGTTGCTGTAATCCGTGGCAATCCCGGATACCGCAGCCATCATTAACACGGCCCATGCCGGCAATATTTTTTTCATACTGTTTTCTTCTATTTACCGGTCTTTGATTCTCGCGTTATCGTAAAAGGAATAATATGTTTTTTATCGATTTATGCAAGCGCCATAACGTGCACAAGGGCTACCAGGCTCCGCCGGCCGTCGTCGCGTCGTAGCGGCGCTTTGCCGTGCCGCGAAGGCGGAAATGCTACGCCCATGCGAGCGCAGGGCAAGCAAAGCGGCGGATTCCTAAATTTATCCGGCCATTTCCGCTCATTTCATCTGGAGTCATCCAGAGTGATCAAGGGCATGATAGTCAGCGCTTTCCGTAGGATGAGTCTTCATCCTGAGTAATCCCGAATGCGCTCAATTTTCGTCACCGGGTTACAACTCCGGGTTGCAAGTTTAGAATTTCACGAATGAGGTGCTTCGGTTATTGGAATTTTCTTTGTTGTTTTTTTCAGCACTTCGAGCATACCTTCAAACAATGCCCTGACGTTCTGCAAATCGGCATCGCTAAATGCCGTGAGGGTGATAAAGCCAGGGCCAATACTAAACGTATCCTTTCCGTGGTACTGCTCTGGACGAAGTGGGATTGGATATCTTGATTCCCATGTTAAGCAACGTGTCAATCGTTTAAAGAGACCGATGGTGTTCTTTCCATTGGTACTTAGTCCAGCCTCTTTAAACAAGCTGACAAGATCATGTGTCTGAAGAATGTTAGGAAGTTTCTGTTTTTGCTCAAACTTTTGAAGCAAGACTTCGTGTTGCTTGGCTACAATGATCGCCTTCAACACGTTTTCCACAGCGAATCCACTCAGCATGAGATAAGCGCTCAGATACGCTTGGTGACAAGATCGTTCCTGTGACGACAACGTCCAGTAATTATGAACAAGCCCTTCAAACACTGATGCGGCTCGGAAGAGTTGCCGAGCTTTGTCTTCCCATTTTTGGGGATCCAACAGTTTTGTTCGGAGGGCATCTGCCTTTGTTTTGATGCTGTTCATCTGGTACCAACATCACTGTTCAGCCGCCGAGAGTAAAGAGGTAGGCCGAAACCTGCTCGGCATCTATTTTTACAAACTAAATAAATCAACTAAACTATTTCTAAAAGATTGTGAGACAAAAAGTCACGCGCGGCATTATCTTTAAATTATTTTACAAGACTGATTCTAAAGATTTCATTAGCATTAGGTTTTTTTAAGCCTTGCAATAGTTTTTCTTTTTCCTTTTTCACCCATAGTATTGACGATAAATATTGTAAATTTCTTAACGAGTCTTTAATGCAGTAATTAGATGGGGAATCCAAAGTAATCATTGCTCTAAATAATGACAGAATCTCCTCTTTCGTTATCTCTACTGGCTCTGGAGGCCATCTAATCGTCTCGTTGCTGATAAATAGAGCCACGCTTTGATACTCGTTTCTGGTATTCCCAGGCCCTACACGACGAACAATTTTTTTATTAATGTTTAAATTATATTCCTGTCCAATAGCTGTGTTAATAAAATTCAACCTATTTGAATCACTGAGCAGTTCCTTTATAATAATATCAACGTCCTCAATATGTAGAGGAATTATTAAGTCCCTAAAATCATCCATAGATAACATCCAGTCGGTCCATGATCCTGTCAGTCGAAGATGCCTTCCCTGTCTTCCTACAAAACTAACTTTAACAACATTATTCTCCAATAATTCAGTTTTAATATTAGCCATTTTCTTAAATCAACTTAATCAGTTTGTTTTTTATTTCATTTTCAATACAAGCAATATCATTAATCTTGTCAACTTGAATGTTGTAATATTTTGTAATCTTTTTGAGGATTGAATTATTAATCTGTTTAATAATTCGATTAGTTTTAATCGCATAAGACACATAAAGATCCTTGTTTTGCTCTAGCTCTTGCATGTCAACAAGTGGAGATAAATTACCATATAACCAGCAATCTTCAGGATTAAATAAACTTTTTAGCGAATAAAGATATGCATATTTGTAAAAGTTTTCAATTGTTACAACAATGCTGTTATAGTGCTTGTTTAACATAAATGACGTATTCTTTTTTAACGAATTAAAATCTCTAAATGTATAATAATATAATCCAATTGGTGAATCCTTAATATCGTTTTTGCGAGGCGGATATTTATCAATATAACCATCCGTCGTCTTATAATTAGATAAAATAAATTTTCTGTTGCTATTCAATATATCGAATTGAAATATTTTAATTTCATCAAATGTCATACCATCTATATTTTTTTCATAAAGAGCTACTAATATTGGAAACTTCACTGTTCCTGTTCCATGAAACAAGGCGCTAGAAAACATTTCACCTTTTATTATTTTATAATTGTTTTTAAAATCATGTAATCTCTTAAAATTAGTTTCTTTTATCAAATATGATAACGGATGTAACACGCAAACAATATCTGCTTTAAGTTTATGATACGACTTTAAGAACGAAACACCTAAATCTCTATCATATAAATCTTCATCACATATATTTTGCCCTTTCTCGCCGTTTTTAAATTCTGATGTTGTATCGTTATATGGCGGATTGCCTATCATTATTAAAAAGGAAGAAGAAGAAATTGAATATTTATCTCTATTAACTTCTTTTAAGGAATTTGTATTAAACACTTTGTTGTGATTAAAATGTTGCTTGAGATATTTACAGGCTTCTAAATCACAATCTGCTATCCGATAATCAGAATGCTTTATACCAAACAAGAATGCCCCACATCCCCCTGCACTATCAAACAGGACAACATCATTTTTCTTACTATTTAAATAAGGCTGAATAAAGTCATAAACCTTATTCACAAGTTCCTCAGGTGTATAATAACTACCTAATTGGATTATATCTTTCTTCGGCAGATGTTTTGCTAAATGGACTTGCATAACTATCACTTGTTAATAATTTGAACGAGTGTTTCAAGAATTTTGACAATATCGTGATTATGTCGTTTAGATGCCATACCAAACACTTTCATCAGACATACAAGATTTAAAACATTTGTTTTATTAATAATATATACAAGTTTATCTCCAGAAACAGATGATTTGCCAAGAAGGTCTGATGAATTTTTAAATGCTCTCAAAGGTATACAAAAATAAACCATTGGCTGAACGCCAGAGGCGTATTGCTGTTTTTGAATAGATACTTCTATCTGAGTATTATCCAAAGTTTCAATCATAAATAGTGTGGGTAACTTAATACTCGTTTCTTCAAATTTTATCCCGTTTAAAGTTAGTTGCGAATGACGCTCAACGGTGATAGCTTTTTCATCTATAAAACTTTTATAATCGCTTACTTCATTAATCAAACATTTAACTTCTTTTTTAGTAATCAATTTTAATTCCATCGCCTGGAAAAATATTTCTGATAATTCATAAGGATATTTTACTTTCCCATTACTTCCCACAAAATGCTTGCTTGTTAATTTTGTTGCCTTTTTGCCGTTTTCAACATCATTAACAAGAACATCGTAACCAATTTGCCATTCTAAGTATGTTTGATCATCAAAAAGACATTCTCTTGTAGAAAATGTTTCACCAAAATCTAATCTATTATTTCTTTTCTTAAATCTGAATTTGCCGTCATTTGCAGCAGGTATAGTTAATAAAATATCGTTATCTTTAATTTTATAATCCATATTTATCTCCTTATTTTAAACTATTATTTCCTGATTATTTTATAACAGACCCTAACGCCTTTTTTCTCTTTAAAGAATCAGGACATTATGCATGATAAATTAAGTATATCGTAAAGAATTTACTCATTCAGAGTCAAGGTAATAGCCAAAAATATAAATATTAATACGTATTAATTAAATCTACAACATCACAAGCCGACGATATTTTGACACAATAAGCCTTCAAGCAACCCCGTCCGTCAGCGGCTTGCGCCGCTGACGGACGTGGACCCCTTTCGTATCGTCAAATATAATGACTGTCCTACGAACGGCGATAGGCCCCAATTCCTACTGCACTGGCATGGACGGCATGAACCGCCAATGCATGTGCCGCATGGGATATCCTAAGATAGCCTTCACTCCATCCTCTATACTCTGCCGCATTCAAGGCAGAGGTGAGGTAGCAAGCCGCGCCGCGCGACCCATCATACAGGCGGACTCGGCACGTTCCCTTTGGATTTTCAGGGTTCTTCGTGCCTACCAGATAACACCAACGATTTATTGCCGCCATTCTCATGCTAATTCCTGTATGGAGCAAGCCACCTATCAAACAATGAAAATGCCGATGATCCGGGCTTACGCCTGACTCGATTCTTAATGCCCAAGGTAACCGTGGGAAATACACTCGATTTTGCCTTGCAAGCCATCTCAAGAGCGCGAAGCATTTTTTTGTCAGATAAATATCCGACGCATCGCGACGCTTTACTGTGCAAGAGACAAACCAGTCCCACTTGACCCGCTCAAGAATCACAAGATCAACAGCACTCATATCTTAACCTCCAACATTTCTAATTTTCTGAACTCTTAACCTTTAGCTTTAATAATCTTTACGCTTCCCAAATCAGGAAACACGAAAGACTTTGAGCCTTGAGACGAAACAATACGCCCGGTAAATTCAACAAAATCGTCTTTCTTGGCGTTTGTTGAATCACCCGGAATATCAATGAACTGCACGCTGACAGAACCGTCAGGCGCCTCGTCCAACAAGGTAACTTTCTCTTTTTGTTGACCTTTCTTGTCAACATAACTTTCGCGTTTAATCACTTTCCCTATGAATTTCATTTTACACCCCCTTGTGAACGCCGTTTTGGAATGACTCTTCTTCAGCCGATCTGAAATATCCCTTTTTTTTCTTCCTCCTTGATCCATACGGATCATTTTCTTTCTTCTTCTACCGTAAGCGCGTGGAGACTTGGCATGC
>Ga0209749_1000494_pt1 | contig 52620 bp, 38 predicted proteins | sample EPASupsiteSAE347_FD_187267 | JGI IMG/M metagenome (GOLD analysis project Ga0209749, IMG submission 187267) | Bioremediated contaminated groundwater from EPA Superfund site, New Mexico - Sample SAE3-47 (SPAdes) (version 2) | ecosystem: Environmental > Aquatic > Deep subsurface > Groundwater >... | reverse complement strand
CCTCAATTCCGTATTGGTGAAACTGCCGGAAGCGCCCCCCCTGGGGCCGTTCATAACGGAACATGGGGCCCAGGTAATACACCTTCCAGAAGGCCCCCGGCTGCATCTTCATCTCGACGAAGGCGCGCGCCACCGAGGCCGTGCCCTCGGGGCGCAATGTCAGGCTTCGCCCGGAGCGGTCGGGGAAGGTGTACATCTCCTTCTCCACCACCTCGGTCTCCTCCCCGATCCCCCGCTGGAAGAGCTCGGTGTGTTCGAACATAGGAAAGCGGATCTCCCGATAGCCGTAAAGTTCGGAGACTTCCCGCGCCAGATCTTCCAGGCGCTGCCAGCGGGAGACCTCGGCGGGAAGAATGACCTGCGTGCCCTTGGCCGCCGGAATGATATTAGACATCTGAATTATTCCCCCCGACGATTTCCTCCGCCTTTTTCAGGGCCAACTCAAGGCCGGCGGGATTCTTCCCTCCGGCCTGGGCCATGTCGGGCCGCCCCCCGCCCCGTCCTTCGACCAGTGGGGCGATTTCGGAGATTATCTTTCCGGCGCTCAGTTTCTTTCCGGCCAGATCGGGAGTGACCATCGCCAATAAAGCCGCTTTGCCTTCATGCTCTCCTCCCAGTATCACGACGCCGGATTTCATTTTCTCCCTGAGGCGGTCGCCCAGCTCCCGGAGGGCCTGGGGCGCCACTCCGGAAACACGGGCCGAGAGGAAGTGGATCCCGCCGATTTCCCGCGTCTTCCTCAAAAGGTCATCGGCCCGGTAAAGGGAGAGCTCTTTTTCGAGATCCGAAGATTTCCTGGAGCTGTCGCGAACCTGCTGTTTCAGGCGTTCGAGCGCCTGGGGGACCTCCTCGATGGAGACCTTGAAATCCTGTGAAAAATCCCGGAGCATCTCGTGGGAGCTCTGGAAAAAGCGGAGGGCGCTCATAGCGGCCAGCCCCTCGATCCTCCGGATGCCCGAGGAGATGGCCCCCTCGGAGATAATTTTGACGCAGCCTATTTCCCCCGTCGCCTGAACATGGGTGCCGCCACACAGCTCCCGGCTGAAAGAGCCCATCGAGACCAGGCGCACCACGGCGCCGTACTTTTCCCCGAAGAAGGCCAGGGCCCCCCGGCTGAGCGCCTCCTCGTGGGAAAGCTCATCGGTTGTAACCGGCAGGTTTTCCAGAATCAGTGAATTGATCAGATCCTCGACCTTTTTTATTTCCTCCCGGCTTAAGGCCTTGAAATGAGAAAAATCAAAACGGAAGGACTCCGGCCCCACCAGGGAGCCGGCCTGGGAGACATGCTTTCCGAGCACCTCGCGCAGGGCCGCCTGCAGAAGATGGGTCGCCGAGTGGTGGCGGGCCGTCTCGCGGCGCCGGGCGGGCTCCACTTCCACTTGAACTTCGTCCCCCACCGAGAGCTTGCCCGAAACGATCCGCCCCCGGTGCACCACCAGGCCCTCCGGAGTCTTAAGAGTATCGTTGATAAGGGCCGAGCCCGAGGCACCCTCTATTTTTCCGCAATCACCCAACTGTCCCCCGCTCTCGCCGTAGAAGACCGTCCGGTTCAGTACCAGGTCCACCGCCTCGCCCTCCAGCGCCTCGGAAAAACTGTCTCCATTTTTAAGAATGGCCAGAATTTCGGCGGTGGCACGCAGCTCTTTATAGCCAACAAAATCAGTCTTCCCGGCCTTCAGTATAAAGGAAGCGCCCGCTATGGAGGCCAGCTTGGCCTCCTGGTCGGCCCGGGCCCGCTCCTTCTGCTCCTCCAGGAACTGTTTAAAACCGGTCTCATCCACGTCCAGGCCGCGCTCCTGGGCCATCTCGCGAGTGAGCTCCCAGGGGAACCCGTAGGTGTCGTATAGCCTGAAGACCTCCTCGCCGGGAAGTATCTTTTCTCCTTTTTTAAGAAGACTCTCCAGTTTTTCAGAAAGAAGGGCCGAACCCTGCTCCAAAGTCCGCTCGAAGTTCTCCTCCTCCTGGCGGACGATACTTTGGATATATTCCCGCCGCTCCATAAGTTCGGGATAGACCTTGCCCATGACCGATGAAACCGGCTCCACCAACGACGAGAGAAAATTGGTCTCCATCCCCAGTACCTTGCCCAGGCGGGCCGCCCGTCGCAGAATCCGGCGAAGAACGTAACCCCGTCCCTCGTTGGAGGGGCCTATTCCGTCGGCGATCATGAAGGAGATGGCCCGGATGTGATCGGCGACGATTTTCATGGGAACCTCGGAGGCGCCTTCCATCTTCTTTCCGCTGAGTTCCTCAATGGATCGGATGAGAGGCGTAAACAAATCCGTATCAAAGGGGGATTTTTTGTCCTGCATCAGCATGAGCAGCCGCTCAAATCCCAGGCCCGTATCAATGCACCTGGCGGGCAGAGTCAGAAATTCCCCGCTCTCTATCTTGTTTAAACCCGTAAAAACCAGGTTCCAGACTTCCATGTAGCGGTCACAGTCACAGCCCGGCAGGCAGGATTTTTCACCGCAGCCCGAGGCGGCCCCCCGGTCGTAGTAAAGTTCCGAGCAGGGACCGCACGGTCCCGTGAGCCCGATCGGCCCCCAGAAATTATCTTCCAGGCGCACGATGCGCCCGGAGGGCACCCCCACGACGTTCTTCCATACCTCGAAAGCCTCGTCGTCATCGGGATGAATGGAGACCCAGAGGCGCTCCGGATCAAGCTTCAGGACTTTTGAAAGATATTCCCAGCCCCAGAGAGCGGCCTCTTTTTTAAAATAATCCCCGAAAGAAAAATTCCCCAGCATCTCGAAGAAAGTGTGGTGACGGGATGTTCGGCCCACCCGCTCGATATCGCCGGCCCGGACGCATTTCTGACAGGTGGTCACCCGCTTTGATGGCGGCTCCTCATCCCCCCTGAAATAAGGCTTAAGGGGCGCCATACCGGCCCCGATAAGGAGCAGGGTCGGATCGCCGACGGGAATCATCGAAAAACTGGGAAGGCGCAGATGCCCCTTTCCCTCGAAAAATTCAAGAAAGCTCTCCCTCAGATTTTCACTGGACCACATTGTTCCTGTTCCTTTCCTTCCCTTCCGAAATGAAGTGAATTACTTCGAGAGGCCCCTCCGCAATCCTTCCTTGGAAATCACTCCGGCAAAGCTTGAGCTCAACAGGTATTTTAATTTTTTGCGGACATCTCTATTGTCCATATTCTTCGAGAAAATTTTTGATACTCATAATTCGAATGCTCTTGTATCTTTCGATGACCAGAAGATCTCGGTCCCCACTGACAATCACATCGGCCTTTCCGGCGATGGCACATTCAATGAACTTATCGTCGCCGGGGTCGCGGCAGACATGGAGAGCGGGGCCGGACTTGACAAGTTTGCCCCTTTGATGAAGAAGGCGCACTACTTTGAGGACCTGCCGGCTTGAAGCTCCCAGGCGACTCAAAACCCGTGCGATCTCTTCTGCAATCGGAGCGGAGATGAGGAGAACGAACTTCCCTTTCTGCCAGAGCCTGATGATTTTTTCGCAGTCGCCGCCGGTTAGGAATGCCGAGACAAAAACATTGGCGTCGAGAACGACTCTCAATGCATCTGCCTCACTTCCCGAATGGCCCGGCGGATGTCGTCGTGTTTAATGTCTTTGCCCTTGCCGAAATTTTTCATCTCGGAGAGAATTTCATCGAGTTCCTCATCCCAGGAAGATTGCGGCGCCAACCACTGCTCCAGAGCTTGTTTGCTGAACCTCCAGCAGCGGCCGACCTTTTTGGCGGGGAGTTTGCCGAGCTTGGCCAGCCGGTAAATGGTCATCTCGCTCAAACTGAGCATTTTGGCAACATCCGGAACACCCAACACATCCATATTCAGACTCTCCTTATCTCTATTTAACTCTATTATACTGTTTTTTCGAAAAAAATCAACCCTGCACTTGCAAATTTGAAAAACAACTCAGAGAAAAGGGAGGAGGGGGTGTTCCCCTAAGAAAGGCGTTGTCCCGCCGTTGGCGGGAAGTCGCACCCCGCCGATGGCGGGGCGACGGCGTACTTTCGTGGGGAATACCCCCGACAGCCCCGAATCAGATAGCGCTAGTGTCTTTTACCTGTAATCCCCTATAACCTCGAAGGCCGCCCAGTAGAAGGGGTTGGCATACTTTTTGTCCTTGCGGATGAGCGAAAGCTGAGCGTTCTGAAGGGCCTCGGCCTTGCTCCCTTTCCCGCTTGCCAGCTCTTTGTAAAACTCCACCATGATCTCTTTCGTCTCGCGGGAAGGAACGCTCCAGAGGGAAAGGCACACGCTCGATGTTCCCGCGTAAAAAAGTGCCGTCGAAAAGCCGACCATCCCTTCCCCGCCTTTCACCCGGCCCAGGCCCGTCTGGCAGGCGGACAGGGTGATGAGATCCGCGTCCAGATCCATCGAAAGAAAATCCTCGACCTTAAGAAAGCCAGGGGAGTTCTCTCCCGTCAAGGCGATGCACGAAAGCCAGGGATTGACCGCGTCCACCAGCCCGTGGGTGGAGAAGAGGATATAGCGGTAAGATTTCATATCGGGTGATTTTGCCTTCTCTGCTGTGGCCGCCGGACCGGTGTAGACCACGGAAGGTTTGTCGGGTGTTTTCAAGGAAGGGCTTTCCACCAAGGCGTAATCCGGAAAGAGTCCGGCGATGCTCTCCGCCTCAGCTTTCGTATCGGGCAGGGGCACCAGGGCCAGGCCGCTGTCTTTGTAATAGGCGGAAAGATCGAACCCGCCCCGGGTAATCAGTTCTCCGGTGTCCATAGCGACAGCTTTTTCATTCTGGTCGGCCGGACCGAACACGGGGTCGGCAAAAGCGACGAGTTTCTTTGTGGCTGCGTCTCTTCCCTTGGCCTGGAGGCGAATCGTATCCAGAAGCGCCAGAGAGGGAACATAGCTCACGGCATAATCTTCCACCAGGAAGCGGCAGTCGCTGTAATCCGCTGGAGTTCCGGCTCCGGAGCGGGAGCCGAGAATGAGGGCGTTGAATGGCAGGTAGGACAAAGTTCCATCCGGGACGATGAGAATATGCTTGACGCCCTTCAGCAGGATCCTGGCCTCTTTGGGGATGAGCAGATCAGCGAGGCATTTCCCGGATTTGATGTTGATATCCGGGGATGAAGAAAGGTCTCCCTTCTCCATCGGCGCTCTATAGAGGCGAATGAGACCTTCCAGCCCGATTGATGATTTGTCCTTATCAAAACGGGCGGGCAATATCTTGTTGGCCACCTCTTCATCCATCCCGGCCATATCCCTGGGGAGTTTAGACGCAACAGCGATGCGGAAAGCCTGAAGGGTATCTGTTTTCAGGACAAAGAGAATACTTTCTTCCGGCAGAACCACGTATTCCAAAACAGCGGTATCGGGAGGAATGTCTTTTTGAACTTCGCTTGCTTTTTTAAAACTTGGTTTCTGATATTTTCCGATGAGTGATTTTTTTATTTCGTATTCTATCTGGTTTCTCCGAAGCTCAAGCTCCTCGATTTTCTTCCTGACCTCTTCCTTCTGAGCGCCCGTTGAGGATAATTCCCGGGCGTGTAGATCAGAGATCTGTTTCTGCAGGCTCCCGTCTTCAACTAAAAGTCCGGCCGGGGCTTTTTCCTTCAGATTAGCATTTCTCTCCGAAAGAAGATCCAGGGTTGTCCGGGCCTTCCCCGCTTCGGCGAAATGGAAGGCCGCTTCGAGATCGGCCTTTTCCGGCTCACTGGCGGAGGACCAGGCTGAAAGCTCGGATTTGGAAAGAGGCTTCTTCTGGCCGGCAAGATTCACCAGAAAGCGGGCCGTATATGAATAAACCTGGGAAGGCTCCTCGAACACGCCCATCCTGGCCTCTCTTCCCAGGGCCATTTCTCTTTTTTCTTCCGAGACCGCGATGGCTTTGACATAAGTCGAATTTGCTCCCTGAAAATTACCTTTTTCTTCATAAGCCCGGGCCAGGCCGAGGGAAATCCACCAACCTCTTATCTGCTGCAGGGCGCGATTATAAAATTCAATCGCCTGGTCGTAATTTTTCATGCCTCTCTGGGCGTCTCCAATATTCGCATAACAGATAGCCTCGTCGCTTTCTCTCCCTTTGACTTTCCCGTACATCTCCAGGGCCAGATTCTGGTACTTTATCGCCTCGTCATATTTCCCGATGTTTTCCATCTTTACGCCTATGTTCTTATAACAGTCAGCCTGTTCCCGTTCGGTCCCTTTTACTTTTTTGTATATTTCCAGGGCCATGTTCTGGTATTTCAGTTCCTCTTCGTCTTTGCCCATGTCACCCAGCACGTCGCCAATATTTATATAGCAGTCAGCCTGTTCCCGTTCGGTCCCTTCCGACTTTTTATATATTTCCAGGGCCATATTCTGGCATTTCAATTCCTCTTCGTGTTTACCCATATCACCCAGTATCACGCCGATATTCACATAGCAGCCGGCCTGCTTGTTTTCCGTCCTTTTTATTTTTTTAAACATTTCCAGGGCCAGGTTTTGATTTTTTATCGCTTCCTCGTATCTGTTCTCCTCATATAACACATTGCCGATGTTCTTGTAACAGGCGGCCTGCTCTTCTTCCGTGCCGGGGAGTTTCCTGAACATTTCCAGGGCGAGATTCTGATGTTTTATTGATTCCTCCTTTTTTTCAAGGTTTCTCAGAGCTATGCCGATATTCTGGTGGCAACCGGCCTGGGCTATTTCGGTTCCTTTTATTTTTCCCAGCAATTCCAGGGCCATATTCTGATATTTTATTCCTTCCTCGTATCTTCCCATTCTGTCCAAAGCCACGCCGATCTTGATATAGCAGCCTGCCTGTTCTCCTTCGCTCCCGGGTATTTTCCTGAGCAATTCCAGGGCCATATTCTGATGCTTTATTTCCTCGTCATATTTCCCTATATTTCCCAGGGCCGAGCCGATGTTTTTATGGCAGTCCGCCTGTTGCGCTTCCGTCCCGGGCATTTTCTCATACAATGCCAGTGCCAGACTTTCGTTTTTTATACCTTCCTCATATCTGCCCGTACTGCTCAATGCCGCGCCAAGAAACCCAAGGCAGGTGGCCTGCAGGCTTTCCATCCCGGAAGTATTTTTTAACAATTCCAGGGCCATATTCTCGTTTTTTATGCCTTCCTCTAATTTGCCCGTCTGACTTTGTATCCCGCCGATGAATCCATGACAAATGGCCCGCAGTTTTTCCGTCCCGGGAATTTTTTCTAGAATTACCTTGGCCTTTTCCAATGATTGAAGCGCTTCAGCCAGATTCCCCTTCTCAAAAAGTCCCATTCCCTGCAGACACAAATTTTGTGCTTCCTCGAAATTCTGGGCAAACCCGACCCCGAAAAGCATGAAGCACAGGGCAAAAGTTATTACACCTATTTTTACCGTTTTCATTCCTGAACACCTCCCGAGCAATACTTGTTGCAGTCCTCAACAGGCATGGCTTTTTTCTTCCCTTCCTTAACTATTTCCTCCTGTTTATTTTTTCCAGATAAAATGTTACCATATCAAATAAAAGGAGGTCTGTAAAATGAAGACTCTTAAAAAACTGTTTTTTCTATATGTTGCTCTCATGGTTTCTATTTCTTTTCCCGCTCCCTCATTTTCAAAGGAAACAACGAAGAAAACCCTGGCGATCAACAACCTCTCCAATATTTCGGAAGACCGCGGTTCGGATTATCTCGGCGTAGCCCTGGCGGAATCCATTTCCTCCCGTCTCGGCAACCTGAGCGGCATCATCCTGGTGGAAAGAAGCCAGCTCACCTCCCTTCTCAAGGAATTGAAACTCAATCTCACCGGCGTGGTGAGCAAATCCGCCGCTCTTCAGGTGGGTCAGATGAGCGGCGCTTCATATCTGCTCCTGGGAAGCTACGAAAAGCAGGGAGATATGCTCGCCGTGAATCTCAGGCTGGTGAACACGGCAACGGGGGAAGTGGCCCTCGCCGTGAGGGAACAGGGACAAAACAGGGATCTGCTTGAAGAAAAACTTTTCACTCGCCTGGCCAAGTACCTCCAGATGGATGTAAAAGACACGAAGTCTTTGACGTCCATAAATGAAGCCGCCCGCAAGGATTTCGAGGAGGGATTGCTGTCTTTGCAGAGGGAGCAATACGAGGCGGCTTTTTCAAGTTTCTGCGCGGCCTCCGAAAAGGACCCTTCAAATCTTCAGATTCATCGAAAAATCGAGGAAGCGGCAAAGCTGGGAAAGCTGGAAGAAAAATTTCTTAACAGGTATGCCGGTCTGGCTGAAAAAAATCCGGATTCCGCCATCTATCATAATTATCTTGGAAATGCCTACCTTCTTCTGGACCCCAAGGATACGGGAGGCAAGGCTCAATTCGAGTATGAAAAATCACTTAAATGCGATATGAACTTCGCCCCGCCTTATAACAACCTGGCCATCATCCTGTTCAGCCGCGGAAAATTAAATGAGGCCTGGGAAAAAATGAAGAAATATACGGAGCTTAAGCCCGGGGATCCCATCGGCTATGTCAACAGGTCGCTCATCGAGGTGGCGTCTCTCAAGCAGGAAGGGAGTAATAAGCTTAAGGAGCGAAAATCAGACATCGAGAGCCTCTACAAGAAGGCTCTTGAGCTCGATCCCCTGTGCGGCCCCGCTTACCGGGGACTGGCCTCATATTATTCCGCCATCGGGCTTGATTCCGAAGCCCTCGGCCTGTATCAGGCCTTTCTTAAAATAAACCCCGAAGATGAAAAAATTAAAAAACGCGTGGCCGAACTTTCACAAAAATCGGGAGGCGCTGAAACGGAGCTCCAGGGAGAGCTGATAACACGCGCCGGAGGCGATATGTCCGTCCTGCGCCAGGCCTCTCCCATGAAATTCTATGCGGCTGCTCTTTCTTCCATTAAGGAAAACAGGCTGGAAGACGCTCTGGTGCTGTGTAAAGAGGCCCTGGCGCTTCAGCCGGACAATGGATTCGGCCTGACAATCCTCGGGAAAATATACCTGGCTCTCAACAGGCCGGACGAGGCGAAAACGGCGCTTGAAGAAGCCGTTAAATCGGCTCCAAACCCTCTGGCCAAAGAGCTTTTATCCACGCTCGTAAAGAAGCAATAGCACCAGAGATTTTAACAGCAAAAATATATCAGCCCGTGAAGCTGGCGGCTGCCTCACGGGCTGACACTTAAATACTAAAGGAAGTTATTTCAGCCGGTTACTTTGTGGTAGAGCCACTTGGCGGCCAGAGTGCCGACCATTCCGATGGCCCCTCCAATCGCCAGGAACGGCGCCACCGGCGGCGCCAGGAACGAGGCGGCGCTCACGGTGGCAAAGAAAGCGGAAGTGGCGCTGAAGGCCTTGTCCGCCTTGGAAACTTCAGGATTTTTGATGTCCTTGGCCGCGGTGTAAATGGCGTCGGCGGCCAGGAGCATGCCCACTCCGGGGATCAGCGTCTTAAGAACGGCCGAGGTCGTGCCCAAGGCCGCGGTCCTGGCGGCTCCGGTCAGGAGCTTCCCGGCGACGGCCGATCCGGCCTCGACCCCGCCTATGGCCAGACCGCCTCCGAGGCCCGCCGTCTTAAGGACGGTTCCCATGGTATCCTTCTTGAAGGCCGTCTTGTAATCCGTGACCATCTTTTCCATGGATTCTTTGAAAGTGAGCTTCGTCTGAGGAGGAAGGTTTTTCTTCTCCGCCTCGACCCGATCGCGATTTTCGTCGATCATGTAATCCATGAATTTCCCGTATTCCTTCTGGAAACCCTGGGTCGAAGAAACCAGGTTCTGGCGGATTCCCGGCTCTCCAAGAGCGGTTGCGGGCATGGAGAGCAGCTTGTCCAGTTTGGACTGGGCCGCATTCAGACCCTCTTTCTTTTCATATTTTTCAAGATAAGTCTTGATCTGATCCTCTGAAATCGTGCCTTTCTGCACGAGCTGGCCGAAGGCCATTTTGTCTTCCACTTTTCTCTGTGTCAGCTTCTCAATGCCCTTGAGGACGAGGTATTCGGCGGGCAGAAGCATGGCGAAGACACCGGCGACCAGGCCGGGGGAAATTCCCGTGTTCCGGGCGATCTGGGCGAAGTCATTACCCTCGGCGGCCGCTTTATTAAGGGCCTCTCCGCTCATCCCGACCGCGGAGAGAGGGTAGATCGTGTTGGTGAAATGATTGATGGTGGAGGTGGCCATTAAAGTATAGCCCAACACCGGGTGATTTTTCCTGAGCGCAAAACCGGCAGCGAAGGAGAGGAGTTGAGGGGCCTCTATGGCCGCCTGTCCTGCCGCCGCCACGACGGTCATTCCCATGTTCTTCCCAAGCTTACTGGAAAGCGGAGTGTCCTTCATGTCGGACCACTGCGTGACTCCGGCGACGCCGTCCTGGTTGACGTCGTAACCGGAGGCAAGCTTTTTCCATGTGTCCCCCGAGGGATCGGCCAGGAAATTCTTCAAGTTATCTATGCCGTCAACCTGAACCGTCGTATCCGCGTTGAAAATCGCTTTGGCCGCAGTCGCATGGGCCGTCTCGTGGATATAGGCCTTGGCGCCTACAGGATCGCTGGGATACAGCATAAAATCGGCTACAATGCCGACGCCGGCCAGCACTCCGCCGATGGTGCCGGCCTTGCCCCCATCATGTGGAACAAGGTTGGCGGGAAGCGGACCCGAAACCTCCCTGGAGCTTTTGTCCGAGAGAGTCACCCGGTCAACCGGGGACGGCGTCTGCTTTTCATCAGCAGCCTTCCGCCCTTCGGCGGCGACCATCCCTTCCTTCAGCTTCCTGAGCTCTACGGGGCCGAGTTTTCCGATTGCATCCATTAGCTCAATTCCTCCTAAAGCCGACAAAACACACATGGCGTTCCACCGGACCGCCATGCACAGTATAACAGCGCAAACGGCCAAAAGCAATATAAAAATGTTAACGATTTGTTAATTTCCTGAACGGTTTCCTCTTCATGGAACCAGGCAAGAGTCCGGAGTCCGGCCCGGAGGCAATATGTCATCTTCGGATTTGAAGGATGCCCCGGGGTTTCTCTCGAAAGCATTCCTGAAACAAAAGAGACGGTTTTAACCGGACCTCATGAAAGGGCGTGAACTTCGTCGAACGGATCCTTCTGATCGAAGATAATCCCCTGGTGCTCAGGCTGTGGAAGGCCCAGCTCCGAAAAATGCACTTTGAAGTAAGCACGGCCATCAACGGCTACGACGGCCTGAACAAAGCGCTGCTTGAAAAGCCGGTCCTCATCCTGCTCGACTCGGTGATGCCCGAACTGGACGGCTTCGACTTCCTGCAGAAACTCCGCGCCAATCCGGCCCTGGCCGCCATCCCCGTAATTATCCTCTCTAATTTTAACTTCTCGGAGGACATCGAGCGCGCCCGGGAACTCGGAGCCGCCGATTATCTTCTGAAATACGAGCTGACCCCGGCGAAACTTTTCGATACTATCAACACCGTCCTTAACCTGGAAAAAGAGGCGCCATCTCTTCCCCCCGGAGATCCCCTTGACCAGATGCTCCTGGACGCCGCCATCCTGGACCCGCAGGAATTGCAGGAGGCCCTGAAGGCCTCCAGAGCCCAACCTCTGCCGCTGATCGAAACCATCGCTGGGCTGGGACTTTTGGAACCCCCGGATAAATACCATTTCCTTGAACTTGCCTACCGGACAGATTTCGTCAGAATATCGGACTACACCGTCTCCCCCGAAGCGCTGACTCTCATCCCCAAAAAAGCGGCGCTCGAGTGGAAGATCATACCGATCTCTTTAAAATCCTCCCGCCTCATGGTCGCCATGGTGGATCCGGGCGACATAGCCGCCCTTGACTTCGTGCGGCAGCTCACGGGAAAGGAAGTGCGGGCGGTCTATGCCACCCGGGAGGACATAGACAAATCCCTTATCCTCTACTACGGCTCCCCCGACCTTCTGAACCAGCTCCGGAAGAACCTCATGATAGAGACCGCGGAGGACGAGAGCTGCCGGACTTTCAGCGACGCCTCTAAAATAATCCAGGACCAGGCCCCCGTGGTGGAACTAATGGACGTGCTCATCGTCAAGGCCCTGGACGAGCAGGCCAGCGACATACACCTCGAACCGGCGGAGGAGGGGGAGATCGTCCGCCTCAGGGTGGACGGTGTTCTCCACGACGTCCAGACCCTCCCCGGGAGCATAGAGCCGGCCCTGGCCACCAGAGTGAAGATTATGGCCGGGATGAACATATCCGAGCGCCGCCTGCCTCAGGACGGCCGCTTCCAGATCCGGATGAACGAGGAGACGGTGGATTTCAGAGTCTCCAGCATCCCGACGCTCTACGGGGAAAAAATCGTGCTTCGGCTCCTCCGCCATCAGGGAGCGCTGGCGGCCCTCGAGGGGCTCGGCTTCGATGACGCGGCCCTCGCCGAATACCGCACGATGGTCCGCCGGCCCTATGGCATGGTCATCCTGACCGGCCCCACCGGCAGCGGCAAGACTACAACCCTTTACTCCACCCTCAATTATCTGAAGTCCCGCGACGTCAATATTATCAGCATCGAAGATCCGGTGGAATACCGCATCAGCGGGATAAACCAGATCCAGGTGCACCCCAGAATCGGCCTCACCTTCGCCACCGCCCTCCGCTCCATCCTGCGCCAGGATCCCAATATCATCCTGGTGGGGGAAATCCGGGACTACGAGACCGCAATACTGGCCGTCCAGGCCGCCCTCACCGGACACCTGGTGCTGACCACCCTTCATACCAATGACGCCCCGAGCGCCTTTATCCGCCTGGTGGACCTGGGGGTGCCGCCATTCCTGGTCGCCTCCACCATCAACGGGGTGGTCGCCCAGCGCCTCATGCGCTGCATCTGTTCCGATTGCCGCCGGGAACAGACGCTGAGCGATGAGGAGATTGCGCGCCTGGGAACGGAATACACGCCGGGAATCCGCTTCCAGAATGGAGCCGGCTGCACCTCCTGCCACCGCACCGGCTACCTGGGAAGAACGGCTGTCTTTGAGGTACTGCCGCTCTCCAAGAAAATCCGGACTTCCATCCAGGATCGTATGAATGGCGACTCACTGCGCGAAATCGCCCGCAAAGAGGGTATGAAGACCTTGCGGGAGGCGGCCTGGGACAAGGTCAAGGCGGGATTGAGCACCCTGGAGGAAATGTGGCGGGTAACGCTGGAGGAGGATAATTGAGATGGAACCAAAGATTTTTTTTCTGATCGTCTGCCGGGAAGTGCTGCAGAGCGTGGATGACGCGAGGCAAATCGGCTGCATTCATATCTATGACACCCTCTACGCCTCAAATTTCCCCCACACCATTCCCAAGATGACCTTCGTGGCCCGCTACGGCCTGGGGCAGGGCACCTTCACCCACCACTTCGAGATCCACGACCAGGGGCGCCTTTTATATAAAGCGCCCCCCACGGAATTCATCCTGCCCAGCGAATTCGATTCTTCAACCGACGTTTTCACCCTGGACGACATAGCCATCGAAAGCGCCGGAATCTATTGGATTAAATCCTGCATCAACGGGGTCGAGGCGGCCCGAACTCCCCTCCTGGTAACCTTCCTTCCGGAATCCGGTGAGGATCGTGCCTGAGGCCGGACCCATTTTCGAAAGCTGGGACTTTCCGCCTTGCCTGACCGTCAGATAAGCGCGCGAGGCGCCTTCGATTCAGAGCGCGTCACCAGCAGATTCTATAAGCGCTTCAAGACGGAACACGGCGTCTTTCTCGGGTTCATTCGGGGCATCCCGGATGAGGAGTTTTCCCGCCGGTATGCCTCCATCCTGCTCAACCGCCTCATGTTCATCTACTTCATCCAGAAGAAGGGTTTCCTGAACGGCGACGTCCACTATCTTCGCGCCCGCCTTAAAGAGTGCCGTAAAAAGAAAAAGGATGTCTTTTACTCCTCCTTTCTACTGCCGCTTTTCTTTGAAGGGTTCGCCAAAAACGAAGCGGAGCGCCCGGTGGAGATCAACCGCCTCCTCGGGCGGGTGCCCTGTTTGAAGGGCGGCCTTTTTCTGCGCCACCCGATCGAAGAAAAATACGGCTCAGAAATCCGAATCGAAGATGCGGCTTTCGAGAAGCTCTTTAATTTCTTCGATCAATATCAATGGCACCTGGACGAGCGGCCGCCCGGACAAGATGACGAGATCAACCCCGACGTGCTCGGCTGCATCTTCGAAAAATATATCAACCAGAAGCAGATGGGGGCCTATTACACCGGGGAGGACATCACCGATTACATCGGCAGGAACACCATCATTCCGTATCTCTTCGACGCCGCCCGAAAAAAATATCCGGCCGCTTTCGAAGGAGAGGCATCCGTCTTAAGGCATCTCCAGGCCGACCCTGACCGCTACCTCTACGACGCTTTCAAATACGGCGTTGACCTTCCTCTTCCCGAAGAGATCGCGGCGGGACTTTCGGATATCTCCGGGCGCACGGGATGGAACCGCCCGGCGCCCGAAGCACACGCCCTTCCCTCCGAGATCTGGCGCGAGGCGGCCGAGCGGAGGAAGCGCTGCGAAGAGTTGCGGGGTAAACTCGCCGGAGGCGAAGTCCGCTCCATCAAAGACCTCATCACCTGCAACCTGGACATCCGCCGCTTCGCACAGGATGTCATCGAGAATTGCGAGAGACCCGAAATTTTGCGCGCCTTCTGGCACACCCTCCGGGAAGTCACCGTTCTTGATCCCGCCTGCGGCTCCGGCGCCTTTCTCTTTGCCGCCCTCAACATCCTGGAGCCCTTATACGAGGCCTGCCTCGGCCGCATGCAGGTCTTCGTGGAGGAACTTACGCATTCCGGGGAAAAGAGCCTACCCGAAGAATTATGCGAATTCAAAAAAATACTCGCTCACGTCAAAACCCATCCCAACCGGCGCTGCTTCATCTTAAAATCCATCATCACCGGCAACCTCTTCGGCGTGGACATCATGGATGAAGCGGTGGAAACCTGCAAACTGCGCCTCTTCCTGAATCTCGCGGCCCGGGCGGAGCGGGTGGAACCCCTGCCCGATGTTGATTTTAATATCCGCACCGGAAACTCGCTGGTGGGATTTGCCGACCCGAAAGGACTCAAACAATCTCCGGAAGAGGATTTCAACAGGCGCTCAAAGGAGCTAAAAGACGAGCTTAACCGGGATCTGGCTAAAAAATACAGAGCGGAGCTTTCAAAGCCCGAGGCCTATGAGGCGTGGCTGGCCTCCCACAGGCCTTTTCACTGGTTTGCCGAATTCTACGGCATCCTTAAATCCGGCGGCTTCGACGTCATCATCGGAAACCCGCCGTATCTGGAAACCAGGAATGTCCCCGAATACGAAGTGCGTGGATTTGCCACGGAGGATTGCGGGGATCTATATGCCCTTATGATGGAGCGTTCAAGTCAATTGCTCTCTCCCGGCGGGTTCATGGGAATGATCGTCCCTGTTTCCATCACGAGTACCGACGGCTTCGACAGTCTTCGCCGATGTCTCTTAAAACCGGAGCACACATGCTGGTGTCTCAGTTTCGCCGAACGCCCCTCGAAACTCTTCGCCGGAGTTGAGAAGCGACTGACAATCTGGTTAATGAGCAACAAGCGGGAAAATGGACGGCTGCATTTGTCGAACTATCGCCGTTGGTTTTCGGAAGAGCGGGGCACCCTGTTTTCAAACATCCTTTTCACTGCCGGGGAAAATTTGCCGCATCTGGCAGGATCCTCCATCCCCAAGGTTGCGCGAACGGCTGAGATTCGGATTCTCAGGAAGCTCTCAAAACAGGCCCGGCTGGACTTGTTTCTCCTCAAGGACTCGCCCAATATTATTTACTATACGCGGAAAGTACGCTACTTCGTTCAATTCCTTGATTTCATACCCGGGATTGCCGATGCTGAAGGTCATCGCCTGGAACCCTCTGAACTTAAGATGCTCCGCTTCGCTGAGCCCGAACAGCGGGATGCCGCTCTGGCTTTACTGAACTCCGGGCTTTTCTACTGGTTTTTCTCGGCCTACTCCGATGTGCGAAATGTCAACCGGCGCGAGATCGGGGCCTTTCCCTGCTCCCTTGATAAAATGAACAGCAACGACGTCAAAGAGCTCCGGCATTTGTGCAAAACACTGATGGCGGACTTCAGGAAACATTCGAAGATGCTGACGAACAACTATGGAAGGCATGGTAAACTCACCATCCAGACCTTCCAGCCAAGATTAAGCAAGCCGATCATGGACGAGATCGATCGGGTCCTGGCGCGGCACTACGGCCTCAACGACGAGGAACTGGATTACATCATCAATTACGACATCAAATACCGCATGGGGGACGCCATTTTTCCCTGAAAATCGGATCCAAACGTTAACAATTTGGAAACACAATACCCTTTACAGTGACCCGGCCCTGTGGCATAATACGATCAAGTTATCGGTGTTGGTAAGGTGTTGGCCAAATTGGGAGACCACGGCAAGTTGCCGTGGTTTTTCAATTTTATGGAAGATAGGTCACAATTTCTGTTAAGGCTGTCTTTAATCCCCTGTCGTTTATCCTTCTCTTCCCTTAGAAAAGCGAATTGTTACAGTTTTGTAATATTTTTGCTTTTGTGAGGGGCGCTATGGTATACTGCAAATAAGGGGTGATTTAGTGAAGAAGTATTACATTTTACTTCTACTGATTTTCATACTCCTTATTTATTCCTTCGGCTGCGGCAGTCCTACCCAGGATATAGGCAGCAGCCAGAGTTTTCAAAACTCTGAGGCAATGCCTTCCCCTGAAACTCCTGCAGCTCTTTCAGGAGATTCCGTCTCTTCTGATCAGGAATTGACTTCCCAGCAGGGAGCATCTTCACTCCCGGAGGACGGTGCCCAGGAAGATATCTTTGCCGTATACGGAGATGGGAAGCTGATCGCGGCCTGGGGCACGGATGCGGAGGGAAACAGCTACCCGATTTCAAGAGAAAAAGTCGAAAAGTTCCTCCCTTCAGATTTTACAGAGAAGTTGAAATATTGTAAAGAATTCAATTCACCCCGGCTTTATCGCAGCGCCTCTGGGGAATTTCTAGACATGGACCTTTACAATGGCACGGCGTACACGACCGATTTTCATGTGGGGTATCTGTTTACGTACAATCCTCCCAATCCCTGTGCCACGCCTTTTGTTTTCAAAATAGGCTGGGTATCTCCGGATCTATCTGAAAACACGATAACAAAATTTGCTCCAGAAATTCCCCCTTGCGCAGCGGGAGGAATGTGCCAATACACATCAGGGATTAGCGGCGAATTTTCCACCCGATGGTTTAGAATTGTCAATGAATGGAGCGAAGGGGGATTTATCTCTCCCGCTTCAATTGAAGCCACTACTTGGCACAACAACTTGAGTTTTTTCTCTTTCAGGAATATACCCAAACTAAAGCTTGGCAAGTGGCAGATTCCCACCTCTGCCGGAGGCACCAGTATTTCTCCTGCGTTTATGAGGAGGCAACTGGCGGTGGAACACTTTTCAGCCAAACCGGCTCCTACAGGAGGTTATATTATAACTGGAGATGTTGCTGTTCTCCCGGACCATCCCCAACCTCCCGCGGTGCTGAATTGGACTGTGAAGATAATGAAAAATGAGAACCAGGAAATTGTCTATACTCAGAAGGGCACGGGAGACAAGATTGAAGCTGCCTGGGATGGCAAGGTCTCCGGGCAGGCGGTAGATCCTAATCTTTATTGTTATTCTATCCATATTGATGCTCCGCAGGAGAAGACTTGGTCTGCTGATGTCAAAGGGCGGTTTCAGGGGACTTCCACAATTGAGGTCTGGACCACGGAGAACACTCCGAAGCTCATAGCTACTTCGGACCCTGAGGCTGACCAGACAAAACTGCTGAACCAGGTATTCCTGCCAGCCAGGCAGGGCAATCAGGTAACGATTGTGGTAAAAGATCCTCCCACCAGCGCGGCTACCTATGATGTGCAGATAAATACGAGCAAGACCAATCCTCAAAATCCTTTGCCATTTACTCTTACGAAAGATTCAGAGACACACTTGTATAAAGGCGCGCTTCCTTTGAGTTCCCCGTGGATCGTCAATAATCCCCGTGGCAACCTCACCACATTTACTTCGCTGGATGCAGTGGATCCTTTTTTGGACCTCACTACTTTTGTTGACAGGATGTATTCCCCGGATAGGCTCCCGCCCTATCCTTCCCCAAGTAATAGGCTTGAGATGGGTCGTGCCATATTGGGAGCCAACCCGATAAATACGGACGACCTAGAGCCCTCTATATCATTTGTTCAGGCCGCCGGCTTTGAAGAGGTAAAAGTCTGGTTTCCGAAGCCTTATACTAATATAAATGCTCGCTTCAGGGTCAAGAACGAGGCCAATGTGCTCTATATCAATTGTCACGGAGGCCGTAATTATAATACTTTATACCTATACAACTTCGACGAAAACGATGCCCGGAATCTATGCGCAGGGCCTGACCCGCACTATTCTTTCCGTTCTCCGGATATAGAGCCCACTGATTGGAGCAATAATCTTCGAACCGTTATTTTATATACCTGCTGGGTTCTGGACATCAATGATTACAACGATAACTGCTACCAACCTTCAGATCGGCTACGCTTTTCTCCCGGGGAGAATTGGGATGCGCTTGGGTCAAAAAACAAGGTTCTCCTGGGGTTCAACTGTTTGGCGCCCCCCCACCCAGTGCATGTTCCTATAATCAACGAGTATTTTGATCTTCTAAAGAGCAGTAGTATTTCAGAAGAGCCCCTGGCCTGGCTATTGGCCAATAGTGGTAAAGCCAATGCTGGTTGGCCTGATAGATTAGCTGACAATGCCTGCGCCATTGCAAACAACGCCTACTACTTTATCAAATACGAGAAATATGACCAATATGGCCGGCATCTTCCTCTTGTTGTTCCAGGCGTTCCTACCGTTCCTTGTCCAGATGCCCCGCATCATCGGAACAGAATTCTCTATATGATTCCGCGGACAGGGACATACTGGGGCACCCCCTGGCAATATCTTCCCCCGGGAGCTGCTGTTCCACTCTCAAACCAAAACCTAAAAGATTTCTAAATCCATGATAAATTATTTTAAGAAGGGAGTGGTGAAGAATGAAGATGAATAAATTTGGGATCTGCCTCATTCTATGTGTTTTAGTCACATCTTTTGCCCTGGCCCAGAAGGGGCAAAAATCCTGGGACTTTGTGCCCACCCCGGAGTATAAAGAGGCCTGCAGATTTCGCGATGCTGGATATTATGAAGAGGCTGTCGTCAAGTTTCGAGAGATCGCTAATAACAATCCCGGGACTCCTCTGGCGGCCGAGTGCCAGGCTAACATCGCTCTTCTCTCTGATAATGACAAGGCCATTCAAGAATACGAGGACATGGTGGTCAAATATCCTGGAACCGGGTATGAACTGGGCGCCCGGGGATATATTATTGATTCAAAATATCTCCGCAATTTTGACACCTGGCTTGCCAAAAAAGATGAGCTGATAACCTCTGTTGGCGGAAAGAGCATCTACGAGATAATTGGCCTGAGAAGCTCAAGCAATAGAGGTTCAGCACAGGAGATCCCTGCAGAATATAAAAACTCAGTGGCCGCCATGTATGGCGATATTGGGGCAAGCCTGATGGGCTACAATGTTACTTATGGCAAGAACGACTCCAAGAAGCTGGATCAAGCTTTTAAAATGCTCACCTATGTTCGGGAGAATTTTCCCACGGCGCCATGCTCCGCGACAGTCAAAGGCGAAATAAGTGGGCCTAATGGCATTTTCGAACGGTGGGGATTCAAGTCAACCGAAGTTGACAGAAAGCCGCCTACAATAAAGATGGCAACACCGGAGTATAATAATGTTTACCTCATATGGCGAAGGCCCATCATCCGGGTCTTCATGTATGACGGAGACATCAATCAGAGTCAGATAGATCTGGCCGCGCTCGAATTCAAGCTGGACGGGGTGGATCTTAAGGATAAGATGAAAACGAAGATTGTGACTTTAAGACCCCGCAATCCGCATGATGCCAAAAAGATAGTGGAAAAGATATTTATCTGGTACCGTCCCGAAAAGCCTCTATCGAGGGGCCTCCACACAATTCTTGTCAATGCCAAGGACTATGCCGGAAACTCGGTCTCGGCTAAAAATACGTTCGTTATAACAACTCCCCGAAAAGCAGGCGAAGACGTCGAAGAGGATGATCCTTCCTGGATTGATCGCATTCTGAAGGAGTTCAAGGACAAATAAAAGAGGAGGCTGGGCGGATTTTTGGCGGAAATCAGGGGATCAAAGCCTGAAGCTCGATGGTGACGGGCGCTGCGGTCAGAATGACCTGGTTCTTAAGGGCCGGCCCGTAGGGCAGGGTCAGCGCTTCCGCCCCCTCCACCTTTACCCTGCGAATCGGAAGGGCGTCGTCCAGCGGCGCCACGCCGAGCGAGAAACTGAGCTCCTTAAAGACGGCCGGTTTCATATCCTCTCCGCTTCCGTAAGGGGTATCCATCTTAAGAGGGAGGGCCAGCGTTCCGGTCTCCGACAATTCCCGCCCGGTCTTAAGAATCACGCCCAGGGGCACTTCGGGGGATTCCACTTCCCTCCCCGCCGGAATGGGCATGACCCGCCTGGTCACGGCCAGGGTGGCGCCGTTCTCCGGATAGATATAGAAGCGGTCGGGCTTTATTTTGATATTCCCCATTGAATCGGCGGCATAGAGCCGGTTAAAAACCAGGAGCGATTTATTGGAATCGTTCCTGAGCGTATAGGAAATTGAAAGATGGTTTTCATCCATCTTTTTAATGCTGACGGCCAGATGCGTATTTTGGGAAATCATTGCTTCCATGCGATTCGTCCTTTCCTCACAGGCACCCGGGAAGATTCCCTGCACGACAGGCAGAAAAAATCCCATCCAGAGAACCAGGAAGACCCGCCCCGCATATGCAGGACGAGTCCTCGTTGTCACAATTTTTTCGTTCCGGTTACGCAAGACAAGATGCATATCGCATCAATAAATTGGCCTCTTTGCCTGGCCCAGTTCACTCCTCAACGCGTTTTCCGTCAGGGAGGCGGGATTTCCGGTTTCCATCGAGGTGGCCGGGTTTGAATCATGATCATAAGGGATCCCGCTGTTGGGAATGCCTATGGCCTGGTCTTCCAGGTTTGGAGCTCCCGTGCTGTCCGTCCCTTTTTGGGTGGTGCCGGTCACTGCATTATATGAATGAGCCAATTCGTGATAGAGTCCCACGACGGGAGGGCGCTGCTCCCAGTCGGAAGTTCCAAGACCGGTGGTGATGCGCGAGGGATTGTAATTTATGGTGACATCGGCCCCGGAACCCCTGCTACCGTCATCATTCAACTGGGAATCCTCGTAAGTGACCATGTTGTTGAGTCCATCCGACTCCTGAATGTCAATGGAATGGGAACTTCCCTTCAGCGATTCAAGCATTTTCTTGCCGGTTGGAGTTGAACGAAGGGCATCCAGGTCGGAATTCACCCTGGTTTTAAACTCGTCGTCTCCATTTACCTGGATATTGCTCCCCAGAGAATTATCAATGGGAACATCGGTAGTCACCGGTGTTTTATCCTGTTTACCACTGAAAAATGCAACTATCTTCTCCCAGAAGGTTTTCGGTTCTTCCACTGTCTGCACGGAGTCATCGGACTGCGAGAAAACCTTGTCCTTGGCTCCGCCGCTCTTGATGGTGTCTTTGCCGTCGCCGCCGGCCATTACATTGGTGCCCTTTCCCCCTTCCAGGGTGTCGTCCCCGCGGCCCCCGAAGATGGTATCGTTTCCATCCCCGCCACGAACGGTGTCATTTCCCGCGCCGCCGTCCAGGTAATCTTTTCCGGCGCCGCCGTCAATAGTATCATTCCCATTGAGGCCGTAGATGACATCATCCCCTTTTCCTCCCGTGAGGGTGTCATCCCCCTTGCCTCCGGCGATATAATCTCTTCCGTCTCCCCCGTCTATGACGTTCCCGCCGGATCCCCCGACGAGCTTGTCATTCCCGGTCCCGCCATAGATGGTGTTTCTCCCGCTCCCTCCTTGAATATCATCGTTTCCGGCGCCGCCGTCAAGCGTCAAATCATAGGTGACTCCCTTGTCGAGAGTTAGCTTGTCGTTTCCCGTGCCCCCCTCTATCACCAGGCCGCGGGCCTGCTCCTTCGTGTAGGTCTTCACGTCGCCGTTTACGTCCACCCGAAGGTTTCCATCTTTGTCCTGCGTCACATTGATGACGTCGTTCCCATTTCCTCCCTTGATAGTCACGTGATCGGTAGTGGTCGTTTGTTGCCCGTTCCCCGGCATCTGATTTACCTGAGAGCTTTCCGACGACTGCGAAGATTTACTTCCTTCACCCGGATGCACTCTTTCTTCAACACCCGTTACTCTGCGCTTATTTTCAGACCCGTGACTCGGAGGGTGGGACTGATTTCCAACTTTGTTAACTATCATATTTATGCGTCCTTCCTAGTATTGAGTATATATGACTATACCGACAAATCATAAAAAGTAAACCCGCCGATGCAAAAACAAGAATTTCAGGCTGCATCATGCGTGGCATCCGTGTCAGCTTAATCAGTATTTCTCCAGCAATTTTCTGATCTTTCCCATGAGTTCCTGGGGATCAAAGGGCTTGTTCAGGTATTCGTCCATACCGAGGTAGGAGGCATACTGGTGATCCTGCAAGGCATTCTTGACCGTCAGCGCGATGACGGGAATCTCCCTGGACGCCGGATCCTCCTTCAGAGTCATGTAAAACTGCACCCCGTCCATCTCGGGCATCATGATATCGGTCACGATGAGATCCGGGGGGGAATGCGCGATGACTTCGAGGGCCTCTCTCCCGTTGCCGGCCTCGATCACAAGAAAACCCTCTACTTCAAGAAAAAAGCCGATACTTCGGCGCAGGGTATGGTCGTCTTCAACCAGAAGAATGATCTTTTTCCCGTCCATAGCCAACTCCTCTTAAATATCCGGCTCCCCGCAGAAAAGAACACCATTCGGGACAGGGCTCCTTGGAAGGGTGAAAGTAAAAGTCGAACCTTTTCCAAGGACGCTCTCCACCGAAATTGCCCCGCCGTGGGCCTGGACGATGTGCTTGACCAGGTAGAGACCGGTCCCGGTCCCGTAGGCCCACCGCGTGGGACTGAAGTCCACCCTATGAAAAAGTTCGAAAATTTTTTCCTTCTGATCAAAGGGAATCCCGATTCCCTGATCCGAGACGCTCACGGCCACAAAGGAATCATCCTCCCTGGTTGTCACCAGGATGCGACCGCCTCCGGGGGAAAATTTAACGGCATTTCCGACCAGGTGATACAGGACGTACTCGATGTGGACGGGATCCGCCAGCACGGGAGAAGTACTCTCCGGCTCGAAGGCAAAGGTGTGCTGTGCCGACATCCGGGTCAGCCTCTTCTCCAGTTTATGATACACTTCATCGAGAAGGATCGGCTGCGGCTGGACTACCAGTTTTTCGCTCCGGAACCTGGCCGCCTCCAGAAGCTTCTCTATCTCCCGGGCCAGCCGGTCGGCCTCCTCATCCATCATTTCGAGGCATTCCCGGATCCTCTTGGGGCCGTAATCGGCGCGGGGATGAAGCATCGTCCCAATCAGGCTCTTGACGGAGGTGAGCGGCGTCTTGAGCTCGTGAGAGACCGCGGTGATGATGTCGGCCTTGAGCTGCTCCAGTTCCATCATTTTGGAGATATCGTGGAGGACGAAAACCCCTCCTGCAAAATGCTCCTCTTTGACCGGAGTGGCCGAGACGGAAATAAACTTTTCCGTGCCGTCCCTGGCCTTGATCTTAAGTTCATAGTGGATGCTCCCAACCTGCTCCGCCGCCGCCTGTTTGAAAAAACAATTATCGGTACAGCACTCTATGTTTTCGGCGGGAAACCTGCCCTGCAAAACCTCCCGGCATTCCCGCCCCAGGGCCTCCTCCGCCCTCCATCCGGTGATCCTTTCGGCCGCCTGATTGAAAGAGCGGATCAACAAATTATCGTCCAGGGTCATCACTCCGTCGTCCATCGCCTGGAGGATGGCTTCATTCCGCTCCTTCCCGGCCACCACCTGGGCAAAGAGGCGGGCGTTCCGAATGGCGGTCGCCGCCTGGTTGGCCAGAGTGTAGAGCAGCTTGATCTCCTCCTCACTGAAGTTGTGCGCCTGGCGGTGATCCGCATAGAGAGCGCCCAGCGCTTTCCCCTCGATGAGGATGGGTACGCAGAGCACGGCCCTGATCCCCTCGGCCTTGAGAAGAGAGTTGGAAAAGCGGGGATCCTTCTCGACGTCGTGGACGGCCAGGGGTTTCCTTTCCTGCATGACCCAGCCCCCGATTCCCTCGTCGGGTTTCTGCCGGAACTGCTCCACCGTCTCCTGAGAATGACCCTGGGCCGCCAGAATTCTCTGGAGGCCGCCGGAGCCTTCATCAATCATGGTAATGGCGGTGCTGTCAGCATTCAGGAGCTTTTTGGCCACCTTGACGACCCGGTCGAGAATGGTATCGAGATCCAGGCTGGAATTGACGATGCGTGAGGCGTCGAACATACCCGAGAAATCGTTGGCCCTTGTCTCCAGATAAAGCGCGGCATTGTCCCGGATGGTGCTGACCAGGTTCAAACGCATCCGCTCGAAAGCCTCAGCCAGTTGCGAAATCTCGGCGCCTTTCCCGGAAAGAGAGGAAGTTATCTCCCTGTCATAGGCCCCCCGCGAGACATCCCGGCAGAGGGCGGTGAGCTCCTCCAGGGGCTTCCTCAGCCGGTAATGGATCGCGTGGGCCACCCCGATGGGCAGGATAAAACCCAGAAGAAGCCCGAGACCGAGTGAAATCCCGACGGAAAGAGGGGTAATCCTGACTCCGAAGATCATGAAGGTGACGATCCAGGCGATGACCAGGGAGATCATGGCCAGGAGAAGGAAAGCCAGTTGAATCTGCGTCAGGATCTTGATTTTTTTCAAAGAGACTCCACCACCAGTTCCTGGTTCGTATAGATGCAGATGGAAGAGGCGATGAGGAGGGATTCCCGGGCGATTTCCTCGGCGCTGAGATCGGAATGCCCGACCAGGGCCCGGGCGGCGGCTATGGCGTAGGGGCCGCCGGATCCGATAGCCACGATGGAGTCATCCGGCTCGATCACGTCTCCGTTCCCCGAAAGGAGCAAAAGGTGATCCTGGTCCGCCACCACCATCAGCGCTTCAAGCTTGCGGAGCACCTTGTCGCTCCGCCACTCCTTGGCCAGTTCCACCGCGGCGCGCACTATGTTCCCGTGATACTCTTCCAGCTTGCCCTCGAATTTCTCGTAAAGGGTCAGCCCGTCGGCGGCGGAACCTGCAAATCCCCCCAGGATTTTGCCCTCGTACATCCGGCGAATCTTCTTCGTCTTATGCTTTACGATCGTCTTGTCAAAAGTAACCTGGCCATCCCCGGCCATGGAAACCTGCCCTTTGTGCCTGAGGGCGATTATCGTTGTAGAGCGGAACATAATAAAGAGACCTCCTCGCTTGCCCGGTGGATGAGCCTCCGGTTTCTCTCCTGCTTGCTTCTGATTTTTTCCTGAAGACCCGGAAAAATTCCGAAATTGACGTTCATGGGCTGAAAATGATCGGGACGGGCCTCGGTGATGTGATGGAAGAGCGCTCCCATCGCCATGGCGGGATGTAGCACCAGCAGCTCCTCCCCGCGAATAAGGCGGGCGGCGTTAATCCCGGCCAGCCAGCCGCTCGCCGTGGATTCCAGGTAACCCTCCACCCCGGTCACCTGCCCGGCTAAAAAAAGATCGGGCCGCATCTTCGCCTGTCCGGTCGGCAGAAGGTGCACTGGGGCATTGATATAGAGGTTCCGATGCATGACCCCCAGGCGCACGAACTCGGCGGTGCGAAGGCCCGGGATTAAGCGGAAGACCCGCTCCTGCTCTGGCCAGAGGAGCCGCGTCTGAAAGCCTACCAGGTTGTAGAGGGTTCCCTCCCGGTTCTCCTGCCGCAACTGGAGAACCGCATAAGGTTCCCGGCCGCTTACGGGTTCGGGAAGGCCGACCGGCTTCATCGGGCCGAAACGCATCGTATCTTCGCCCCGGCGGGCCAACTCCTCGATGGGAAGACAGGCCTCAAAAAAAAGGTCCTTCTCGAAATCCTTGACCGGCTGAACCCGGGCCGAAAGAAGCTCCCGGTGGAAAAGCAGGTACTCCTCCCGGTTGAAAGGACAATTGAGGTAGGACTCTTCTCCCCGGCCATAGCGGCTGCCCCGGTAAATAACACTCTGATCGAGGGAAGGGAGGGTGACAATGGGGGAGACCGCATCATAAAAATAAAGATAGTCTTCCCCGAAAAAATCACTCATCCCGCGGGCCAGGGCCTCGGAGGTCATGGGGCCGCCGGCCACGATGACCGGATGGTCCCCGGGTAGACGGGTAACCTCCTCCCTCCTGAGGGTGATGAGGGGACAGGAGGCGATTTTTTCTTCGACGGCCCTGGAAAAAGCTTCCCGATCCACCGCCAGTGCCTGACCGGCCGGGACCCGGCTCTCGTCGGCGCAGCGAAGAATGAGAGAACCCAGATGCCGAAGCTCTGATTTGAGGATCCCCGGGGGCTTTTCCGGGTTATCGGTGCCCAGAGAGTTGCTGCAGACCAGCTCTGCGAGTCCCCCGCCGCGGTGCACGGGGGTCATCTTCGCAGGGCGCATCTCGAAGAGCGTGACGGGGATTCCGCGCGAGGCCGCCTGCCAGGCTGCTTCGCAGCCGGCGAGTCCCCCGCCGATGATGGTCAGCTTTTCCATGCTATCCCTCTTGAGGCGCCTGTACCTCCTGGCCTGCTTCTTCCGGCTTGACGGTGGCGCCCTTCCCGCACTCCCGATCTATGCAGGCCAGGTAAAATTTGCCTCCGCGGGTGGCGCGCAACACCATGACCTTGCCGCAGCGTGCGCACTTCTTGTCCGTCGGCTTGTCCCAACTGCTGAAAGTGCATTCCGGGTAGCGGCTGCAGCCGTAGAACTTGGCTTTCTTTCCCCGGCGCTCGATAACCTGGCCGGTGCAGCCCTCGTTGGGGCAAGGGAGCCCGACTTCCTTGAGAAAAGGCTTGGTGGAGCGGCATTCCGGGTAGCCGGAACAGGCCAGGAATTTTCCGAAACGCCCCTTTTTGATGACCATGGGTTTGCCGCACTTGGGACAGACCTCGTCGGTCATCTCCGGCTCCAGGACCACCTTCTCCACCTGAGTTTCCGCGTCGGCGAGAACCCGGGAAAACGGCCCGTAGAAATCCCGTAGCACGGACACCCAATTAACATGGCCCTCTTCAATCTGATCCAGCTTCTCTTCCATTTCGGCGGTGAAATCAGGGTTGACTATATCCTGGAAATGCTTGATAAGGAGGTCCGTCACTACAAACCCCAGTTCAGTCGGAAAAAAGCGCTTCTCTAAAATTTTTACATACTCCCGCTTGAGGATCGTCTCCACGATGGGAGCATAGGTGCTGGGGCGCCCGATCCCCTTCTCTTCAAGGGTCTTCACCAGCGTGGCCTCGTTGTAGCGGGGAGGCGGCTGGGTGAACTTCTGTTTGAGATCCAGGTTCAAAAGCGACAGGGAATCTCCGGCCTCAAGCGGCGGGAGAACTTTGTCGCCGTTGGTCTGCTCCTCGTCCTTCGCCTCCTCATAGACCCTGGTGAACCCCGGAAACTTGACCGAAGTGCCGCTGGCCCTCAGCAGGTATTCCCCCGCCGAGATGTCAGCCGTCTCGATGTTGAGGATGCAGGAGGCCATCTGGCTGGCCAGAAAACGTTCCCAGATCAGGCGATAGAGGCGATACTGATCCCTGGTGAGTAAATTTTTGATCTCTTCCGGATCCCGGAGCACGGAGGTGGGGCGAATGGCCTCGTGGGCTTCCTGGGCGCCCGGGCGGGATTTGTATTTGCGGGGCGGCCCCTGGTATTCAGAGCCGAACCGCCCTTCGATGAATTCCAGGGCCTCGGCCCGGGCCGCCTCTGAAATGCGGGTTGAATCCGTTCTCATGTAGCTGATGAGACCCACCGTACCTTCGGAGCCGACGTCCAGACCTTCGTAGAGCTGCTGGGCGATCTGCATGGTCTTCGAAACCCTGAAGCCCAGGCGCCGGGAGGCCTCCTGCTGAAGCGTGCTGGTGATGAACGGCGGAGCCGGGTTTTTCTTCTGTTCTTTTCTGGTGACTTCCCGGACGGCGTAGGAGGCTGAGGCTAAGTCCCGCTCCGCGGTCCTGGCCTGCTCCTCATTCGTGATTTTAATCTTTTCCTGGTTTTTCTGAACCAGCATTGCATCAAAGGCGACCTCCGGGCTGTCCTTGAAGAGCCGGGCGGCCAGCGTCCAGTATTCCTCGGGAACGAAGGCCAGGATCTCCCGCTCCCGCTCGCAGATGAGGCGGACGGCCACGGACTGAACCCGCCCCGCGGAGAGCCCTCCCGTCACTTTAGCCCACAGAAGCGGGCTCAGCTTGTAACCCACCAGGCGATCCAGTATTCGACGGGCCTGCTGGGCGTTAACCTTGTTGATGTCAATTTCGGAAGGACTTGCCAGAGCGGCGCTCAGGGCCGGTTTGGTGATCTCGTGGAGATAGATCCGATGTATGGCGCGGCCCTGATCCACCAGGGCCGCCAGGTGCCAGGCGATGGCCTCCCCCTCCCGATCCGGATCCGGAGCCAGGAAGACTTCCTTGGCTGCCTTGACGGCGAGCTTGAGTTCCTTGATGATGGGGGCCTTGCCCTTGATCACTACGTAATGCGGAGCAAACTCGTTTTCCACGTCCACGCCGAGGCGGGTTTTGGGAAGGTCCCGGATGTGCCCCATGGAGGCCTTCACCAGAAAATTTTTCGGCGCAAACTTCTGGATGGTCCTCGCTTTTGCCGGGGATTCAACAATTATCAGATTCTTGGACAAGAAACACCTCTTCCATTATTCCATCACTGGGATAAAGATATTCCCCGGATTTCTCCGGACCAGGCCCTTCAGCTCCATGACCGCCAGAAGAGCGGTGACCTGTGCCGCACTCATCCCGCTTTCCGCGATGACCTCATCGGTGTGCCGCCCCTCGCTCCCCAGGGAGACGAGGAGTTTCTGTTCCTCGGACGTCGGAGCCGCCCTCCGGGGTTTGCCTCTATTCTCGATTGAAAGCTGAAGCTCCTCCAGGACGTCCTGGATATCCTCCACCAGCTTGGCCCCCTGCTTGATCAGGGCGTGGGTCCCCTGACTCCCGGGGCTTCTGATCTGGCCCGGGACGGCGAAAACCTCCCGTCCTTCTTCCAGAGCGAAATTGGCGGTGATGAGGGAACCGCTCCGCTCGCCCGCCTCCACCACGACCGTCCCCAGGGCCAGGCCGCTGATGATCCGATTGCGCGCCGGAAAATGCCAGGGTTTGGGCTCCTCCCCGGGAGGAAACTCGGTGATCACGGCCCCGCTTTTTGCGATCTCTTCCATCAATTCCCTGTTTTCCTGGGGATAGACGACGTCTATTCCGCATCCCAGGACGGCGATCGTCCTTCCGCCGGCCCGGAGAGCTCCCCGGTGGGCGGCGGTGTCTACGCCGCGGGCCATTCCGCTGGCCACTGCAATCCCGCGGCGCGCCAGCTCCCCGCCCAGGTACTCGGCCACCATCCTGCCATAGCTTGAGGCTTTCCGGGCCCCGACGACGGCGACGCATATCTCATCCCCGATTAAGCGGCCTCTCACGTAGAGGCGCTGGGGAGGGTAATGGATTTTTTTCAGCAGCGCGGGGTAAGCAGGATCCTGGTATTCGACGATCAGGTAATTAGGAGCGCGGGCTTCCACGTTCATTGAATTTCAAGGAGGGTGCCGCCGGCCCGGATCCGATCCCCCCGATGAAGTTCCACCCTGGCGGAAACCCGGTGGTCATTGACCAGGGTGCCGTTGGTACTCTGCAAGTCTTCCAGCCAGAGCTGCTCGCCCTCGAAAAACAGCCGGAAATGCCGCCGGGAGACGGCATCATCCGAAGACAGAACGAGATCGCCTTCCTCGCGGCCCACGACAAGTTCTTTACTGCTTAAGAGCGGAACATTTATTTTCCCATCCGTGGAGCGGAGGAACAGCTCCGCCGCGCCCGGGGCGGATGGGGGGGAGGGTGAGGAGACCATCTTCGCCGGAGAGACAAGGCCCAGGCGCCGGATGAGTTCCTTAAAATCCGGCTTCCAGGCGGAGACCCTGGCCAGTTCAGAAGAGGCGTCCGCCCCATAGCCCAGGCCCGTCAGCGCCTCCGCCAGCACCAGGCGTAGATCGGCTTCAATCCAGGGATCTAGGTCTTCGAGCTGGAGGGCTTTTTTGATGACGAGTACCGCCTGGTTCGCATCGCCGAGCGCCGCCAGAGTCTTACCCAGAAGCACCGCGCAGGCCGCACCGGCGGTATTGGCCGCCTCCAGGGAGGAACACTGCTCCCTGAGCTTTTCGAATTGCCCGCCTTCCCACTCCAGGCACCCGATAAAAAAGAGAATCGCCGGGTGGTTGGGCAGGACCGAGAGGAGCTGCTCCAGACCCCGGAGGGCCTCTTCCGGCTTACCGGCCGCCCTCCTGAAAAGCGCCAGGAGGAGGCTGGTCCCCAGGACGTCGGGAAAAAATGCAAAAGCGCTGTTCTCTGAAAAAGAAAGCGTCATGCGAAAACTCGGGAGATATTTTTTGAGCTTCTGCCCCAGGGCGCCCTGGCAGAGCAGGGCCTTCTCAAAAACTTCCACCGCCTCGGGAAACCGCCTCTCTCCGGCAAGCAGGGCTCCCAGGACGAAGTAGGCGTCGGCCATCTGGGGGTCGCGGGTTGCGGCCTCGCCTATTTTGGTTACAGCTTCCTCGCTTCGCCCCTGCATCAGGGCCCTGAGGCCCCCGATCAGGGCCCGCTCGCCGCCCTGAAGGGTCAGGGATTTTAAAAGGCCGATGGATACGGAAGACTCGTCCCCAGGTTCGAAATAATCCAGAGCCGGGAGCATCTCGCCCGAGAGATCCGGCCCGAGCGAGCGGGAATATATGCCGCTCTTAAGACGGCCTCCGGGGGAATCCTTCTGGGCTTTAAAGCCTTTTGAAATCTCGCCTACCGCCCGCACGGCCGCCTTGCCCGCCAGCCCGGCGCCCTTCTGGATGGTGTCAATGATATCGCCCGCTTCAGCCATCTTCCTCACCTCGGTTAGCTGACAGCTTGAAGAGCGGCTGTCGGCTTGTTAAATTTTAAAAACCAGTTCGGTCTTGCCCAGACGCAGGAGGTCCCCTTCTTTGAGGGAGTGCTGGACGCTGGCATTGACCCGGGTATCGTTGACGAAGCTTCCGTTGGAGCTGCCGGTGTCTTCAAAGATGAACTCAACGCCCTGTTTTACGATGCGTCCATGGCGCCTGGAAATAAAGGCCTCGGGATCGTCATCGGTGAGATCGATGTCCGGAAATATTCCGTCCGCCGGGCTTTTGCGGCCAATTGTAATCTGATCCTTGTCCAGCAGGAAAAATTTTCCGCCGATCTCAAGGCGCGGGCCGGAAGGAGCTGCGGCTGGGGCGGCGGCGGCCGGAGCGGCCGGCTGGGCCGAAGGCCCGCCGAGGCTGGCGCCGCACTCTTCGCAGAAGGCGCTGCCGGAGGTGTTTTCAACTTCGCAGGCGGGGCACTTGACGGCTCCAGCCTGCCGGGCAGGAGGAGCCGGCGAGGGGGAAGGGACCGGAATGGCCTGGACCGGAGCCGGAGGAGGAGCCGAGGCCACCGGCGCGCCTCCAGCAAGTCGGGCGCCGCAATCCTCGCAATAGGCCGCGCCTTCAAGATTATCAGCACCGCAAACTGAACACTTCATCTTATTCTCCTCCTTATTGCATATTCCATACTTAAGAGCATTCCTACGCGGGCGGTATCGGCCCGAGAAGCTGGGTGAGTTTTCGGGTGCCGTACTGGAGCTTCTTGGTACCGCCCGAAGAGGCGGCGCCTCCCTGCTCTATGCGCTGCGCCTCGTCGAGCGCCTGCTGCGCCAGATCTTTCTGTCCGTGCTCCAGGAGCGTCGTGGCCGCCGAACGCAAAAGCTGGGTGGCCTTGGCCGACTGCCCTAACTGAGCCAGGTCCAGTGCCCTGGTCTGCTGGCGGAAGACGCTCACCATGTCCACGACCTGCATAACTTCGGGGTTCACCACCGAAGATACCGCCGGATCGACCGTGTACCCGACAATCACATCCCGGGACTCGGTGAGTTCCAGAAGATTCCGCGTCGGGAGATCATAGAGAATCTTCGCCTGGGCCACCCGGTAGTTCCCGGGCTGCCTGGAAGGGAGCACCAGCTCCAGGAGAACGGATTGAAGTTCGTTTTGCTGGAGGTCCCCTATTTTTATTTCAACCGTCCGATCCGCGACCGGCAAGGGACCCAGGTCATTTATGAGCGGCTTCACCTTGAAAGCCCGCCGGATGCCGATATCCCTGGTCAGGGTGACTTTCAGGCGCAGGTTCTGGGCTATGACGGACTGAACGCCCTTCAGTTCCTGGGCGAAGATGTCGGGGATGTCCTTGGGCCGTTCGATATAATAGGATTTTCCCCCGGCGGTGTTGGCCATATCTATGAGCAGTTTTTCATTGAAATCGTTCCCCACCCCGATGGTGCTGAAAGAAAGGCCTTCATCCGCAGCCTGCCGGCACTTTTCGCGGCAGCGTTCTTCGTGCTGGGTGAGCCCGTCCGTAAGAAGAATCACGTGGTTGACCCGATCCCGGGCAAAATTCTTTTTCACCTCGACGGTGGCGGCGTCAATGCCGGCCGACATCTCAGTGCCCGAACCCACTTCAATCTGGTTAATATTCTGAATGACCCTCTTGGCCAGATCCTTATCGGTTATCTGACCCGCCGGTATGACGACGCGGCCCTTTTCGGCGAAGGCGACGACGGAGCAGATGTCTTCGGGACGAAGCTGGGAGATGACGTACTGCACGGCCTCTTTTACATACTCCAGTTTCTCTCCCTCATACATGGAGCCGCTCTTGTCGAGGACGACGGCCAGATTAAGAGGCGCCTGCTTCCCCAGTGCCCCGGCGGCCGGCTTCATTTCAAGAAGCGCATAGAGAAGCTTGCTCTCACTGGTCACCAGGACATTCGCATAACTGAGCTTGACCTCAAGCGCTAGTTCTTGCGCCACGTTTCTTCCCCCTCCCAACATTATCTTCCGGATTCTGAATTCTTCTACAATATTCTCTTCTTCATAATGCATTCCTGCCCGGAAGTATTTGCCGGATTATCCTATTATTTGCTACAATAGCAAAGAAGTGACGCATAAGGCAGGGGAAACAGCCGGGAACGTCAAAAGCACATGAATCTTGTTGCAGGAGGCGAGGCATGGACGTGGCGGGGGTGGGAAGCAAGAGTTTGGAAGAGCAGCTGAAGTCCGGCGATGCTCTTCGGTTTGCACTGGATTTGGAAGGGGCGCTCAGAACCTACCAGGAAGCGCTCAAGCAGCTCAAACAGACGGACGGAGGTCCCGGGAGCATGGAGATGAGAAGGCACCTTCTGCTCTCCATCGCGGACATCCAGAAGTGCATGGGGAAGTGGGACGAGGCCCTGGATGCTTATAGTAAAATAATTTTTATTTTTTCCAAGGAGCCGTTTGATCGGGCTCTCCCTGTTGCCTGGATGGGAAAGGGAGAGATTGAATCCTTCCGTGGCAACTATTCGGAAGCCATGGCCTCCCTGGAATCCGCCATGGAGACTGCCGTGGACGGGAAAGATCGTCTGTCGGCGGCCGGAAGCCAGTGCCTTCAAGGCTCGGTCCTGATGAGAATCGGGCAGGATGAAGGAGGGAAGATCTTCCTCGATCAAGCTCTTGCCAAACTCAAGGATATCGAGGAAAGCCCGGAGGCGGCCCGGGTCTTATCCTCCGTCTATACTCAATACGGCCTCAGATGCATCCGTCGGGGGGAGTTGGATGAGGCGGTCGAGTGGTTGATGCGGGCGCTCGCCTCCATTCATGAGCAGCCGCAGGCATTGGAGAGAGCGGAGGCCTCACGCTATCTCGGAGCCATATACAGCATGCGGGGTGATTACCGGGGAGCTTTCAACTATTTGCTTCAAGCCCTGGAAATCAGCAAAATCAACCGATATGCCTACGGCAGAGGAAGAATCTACAACAGCCTCGGGCAGACGTGCATGGCGATGACCCGACTCTCGGAGGCCCACTTCTTTCTTGTGAAAGCCGAAAAAACTTTCATGGATCTTAAAGCTGAAATTGATGCGGCCGCCATTAACGGGAAGCTGGGCAACCTCTTTCTTTTCATGGAGGACTATTCCCAGGCCATCCAGTTCTTCTCCAGGGAGATCGAGATGTGCAGAAAGTCCGGGAATTCCCGGGCTATAGCCTATGCCAACAGGAACCTTGCGGAGAGTTACATATACAAGGGTGAAAGCGAGAAAGCCATAGCCCACCTTAAGGAGAGCCTCTTTTTCTTTGAGAGCGCCGAGGATCGCTTCAACGCCGGCAAGGTTTTCCTGGATCTATGCTATGCCTTTCTCTCCCATGGCTCCCTCAGTGAGGCTGACGAGATGGCCCGCAAGGCCCAGGAAGCGCTGAAAGATTCCCCTCATCTATACGATCGCGTCTATATCAAGGAACTCATTGGAATCATGATGCGATACCGCAAGGATTGGAGCGCCTCCCGCTCCCATTTCGATGAGTGCCTCAGCATGCTGGACTCACCATCCTTCCGCATGGTTGACGTTTATTTTGAGTACGGGATGCTCCACCTGGCCATGAAGGAGGAAAAGGAGGCGGTTCACAAGTTCCGGCAGGCTCTGGCCCTGTGCAGAGAACTCGGCTTGAAGAAGCAGGGAGAGCGAATCCTGAAGATGCTGGAAAGAATTGATGAGCTCGAGCTGGTGCGAGCCATGATCGAGGGAATCTGAGAGGGGGGATCCTGACTGTTATTGGCAGAGCGACGCCGGAGGCGACCGGGTCTGCTTTTTTAAGAAGAGGAGAATAATAAGAAGCCATCGAAAATAGATTTTCAGGAGGTGTTTTATGGGAGAGATGAAAAGTATCACGGTCAGCGGAAAAATATCCTTCAATTACGGATTGCAGCCGTCTTTTTTCAGGGAGGAGACAACTCCCGTGGGAAGCCTGACCCTTTATGAATTCAAGGGCCTTTATCTCAAAATCGTGTTTAAGGATTTCGAAGCGGTCATCAACGGAATTGTCGATCCCGGCTGGAGGATGGGGACGGTCGTTCAGGTGGAGGAGCAATGTGCCGAGGATGGTGCCCAGGCCGATATAATCTTCGAAATGCCCGGACACAAGACGCTAACCATCCATAACATTTCAGTAAACAAGGGGATTCTCGATTTCGGGGAAGTGCTCATTGAGTCGGAGGAAGCCGCCTGAGCGGAATGGGAAAACACGCTTCTTTCCGGAGATAGCGCTTTCCCTTCTTTTTTGGGTTGTTTTTTTCTCGTCACCAGGGTCTTCCTTTCCTGTTGACTGTTGGCGAAAACAAACAGGGGGCCATGTTTTGAAATTCACTGCATTTCGAAATCTGGCCCTTTGAATTTATTCGAGGACAACCGGCTCTATGACAGCCTTGATGAGCACTATTAGAGGATTATGATGACGGACAATCATTTTCAGGACATTCAGGTTTTTTACGGGAAGCTGGATCGGTTCCCGCCTCCCCGGGAGGCGGAGAATCCCTGTGCCGCCTGCATCGAGTGTTGCCGCTATTTCTTCTATTGCTCCTGGTACGAATTCCAATTTATCGAGCACTTCGTCCGGCAGAAGGCCATTTCTATTTCCCTGGTATTCAAGCCGGCCGCCGCCGCCACGGAGGACACGCGTCTTAAAGGTCCTTCATGGCTCTGCCCCCTTCACTCCGGCCTGGGAGGCTGCCTGACCTACCCCGCCAGGCCCCATGCCTGCCGGGTCCTGGGACACTACGTTCCGCATACTACGAGAATGCCGGAAAACTGCTCTTTCAGGAATCCCCTTTTCTACCGCGTCCACAAGGAGCTTCCGCTCTGGGAGGATTACGTCCGGCTCCTCCTGGCCCACCCGCCCCCCGATGAATTCAGGAAGGGCGGCTATTTCGTGGGCGCATCCGCCGACCCTTTAATTTGATTTTTTTGAAAGCTGCCTTTATCTGACGGAATTGATTCAGCTCCTCTTAACCGAATTCTCTGGAGAGGCGTTTCCTTTTGTTCGATGGCTTTCCGTCAGACACACCGGTTTCGGCCTTTTTAAAAGGAATTTTGGCCTGGTGGTGGAGGGGGAAAAAATGCCGTGAGCTGCGTGTTCATCGGCCTTCTGGTGCCGAAGCCCGGGATCGAACCGGGATGGAGTTGCCCCCACCGGTTTTTGAGACCGGCGCGTCTGCCAATTCCGCCACTTCGGCACACCGTTGCGACTTCATGATACCATGCAGGAAACGGCACTGTCAATCGGAGTGAGGAACGAGTTTCAGCCCATAAACGGATTCATTCGTTGCTGTGTCGAATTATGTAGGGGCGGTTCGCGAACCGCCCCTACGGGAATTACGGTGGGGCAAATGGGAACAGGAGGAAAACGTGAGACGCTCACTGTTTGGAATGATGGTGCTCTTTATTCTGCTGGGATTTTTGCCGCAGGGTGTTTCGGCTGCAAAGTTTCTCCCGGTGAAGGACCTTCGGGCCGGGATGAAGGGATACGCTAAAAGTGTCTTTCATGGCACCAGGATTGAGACTTTCCCGGTGACCGTCCTCGGGGTTGTACGGAAGCGGCTGGGAGAGGCCGACATGATCATCGTGCGCCTCGACGGGGGCTATTGCGTGGAGCATAAGTGCGGGATCATCGCCGGAATGAGCGGCTCCCCGGTCTATGTCGGCGGCCGCCTGATCGGTGCCATCAGCTACGGCTGGTCTTTCTCAATTGAGCCCATCGCGGGGGTGACCCCGATCGAAAAGATGCTGGAGGATGCCGAAGGAGCCGGGGCCAAATCAGATATCGCCGAGAGCGGCGAGCGGCGCCTCTCTTCCCCCGTCGTTGTAAGGGGAAAGAAGTACACCCGGGTCCGCCTGCTCTATTCCTGCCCCGCCGTCCGCGGCGAGGCCATGAATGGCACTCTGGTCATGTCCCCGGTCCGCAGCCTCTTTACCATCAGCGGTTTCGGCGAGAAGGGTTTTCAGTCTCTCAAGTCCGCCCTGGCGCGCTACGGGGCCGTCTCCGTCGAGGGGGCGGCGGGTGAGAACATTCCGCCCGCCAGGCCCGACCTCGTGCCCGGCGCCGCACTGGGAGTTCAACTCCTGAAAGGAGACCTCTCGGTCTCGGCCACCGGCACCCTCACCTGGCGCGGGAAAGATCGCATTCTGGCCTTCGGACACCCGATGCTCCAGATGGGAGACGTCAGCCTGCCCATGGTCTCCGCTTATATTCACAATATTCTTCCCAGTTACCTGACCTCATTTAAGATGGCCAGCCCTCTCGAAGTGGTGGGAACACTGACCCTGGATCGTCTTTACGCCGTCTCGGGGAATCTGCATCAGCCGCCTCCGATGATTCCCGTTACGCTTAATATCAGTGACCGCAGCCTTAAGAGGCATCGAACGTACCACCTCCTGGCGGCCAGTCACCCGGTTCTCACGCGCTTTCTGGTGGAGGGCGCTCTCATGGAAGCCGTTGTGTCCACCAGCGCCTTCAGCGGGAACTCGACCGCCAAAATCTCCTACAGGGTGGAGGCGGAAGGGTGTCCTCCGCTCCTGGGACAGGATTTCCTCTTCAGTCCCGGGCTCGATGAGGCTCTGGCTTTCCGTTTCGGGGATGTCCTCGCCCGTTTGATGGACAATCCGTTTCAGCCGCTCAAGTTGCGCCGGCTATCCCTTACGGCCGAGATCGAGCAGAAAAAAAATGTGGCCGTCCTGGAAAAAATATCGATTCCCAGCGGGAAGTACCGGCCGGGGGATGCGGTGCCGGTTCAGATCTGGCTCAAGCCTTTTGGCCGGAGTCCCGTGAAAAAGGAAATTACCTTTACCATTCCCCGGAATATCAAAAAAGGGGAAATAAAAATCGGGGTCTGCGGCGGCTCGGGAGCCGAACAGATGAAAAAAAAGCTTTTCATTTCACAGTTTCCGCCCACAAGCTTAAAGCAGCTTTTAAAACAGATCCGGGAGCGCGAAAAAAACAGCCAGGTGGTGGCCCGGATCGTTCTCCCGAGCGAGGGGGCCGTCCTTCGGAGCGAGCTTTTCCCGTTTCTGCCTCAGTCGGCCTTTTCGATTTTTTCTTCCTCCGCCTCCTCAGAGATTGATTCGGAACGCGATTACATGACGTTCCTGCTGGACACGCCCTGGTATATCATTGGGGAGGCCCAGGTCGGAATCAAGGTGCAGCAGCCTTCCGAACAGGAGAATCAACCTGAGCACCCGCCGGAACAGAAGACCTCCGCAGGCTGGCCGGGCGCATTCAGGGCACTGAAAGTCGAGGCATCGAACGCTTCGGCGGGAAATAAAAAGAAGGAGCCGGCCGGGGCCGAGCCCCGGGCGAAGACGCAGTCTCCTCCCGGAACAAAAAAGTGGGACATGGGAGGCGTGGATCTTTTTGAGAGCGGCTTTCCCGAGGGGATCTCCTGCTCAAGCCGTGGAGATCTTTTCCTGGCACCCGCATTGAACAAACTCTTTCGTTCGGATGAACCGCTCATCTGGTCTTTAGCCTTCGATCCCAAAAGAGACAGGGTTTATGCCGGTACGGGTTCCGGCGGGCAGATCCTCCGGATGAATTCCCAGGGGAAAGCCATCTCTTCCATCGAGACGGGGGAGGCGCTGGTGAGCGCCCTGGCCCTTGACGAGGACGGAAATCTTTTTGCGGGAACATCACCCGGGGGGAAAATTTTCGAGGTGACGCCGGAGGGACGGGTGACGCTTTTCTGGGAGAGCAAAAACACATATATCTGGGATCTGAAATTCCGCCGCGGCGAACTTTTTGCGGCCACCGGCGGCAAGGGCAAAGTTTTTCGTCTGAACAGGCAGGGGCAGGCCTCCCTGGTTTTTGAATCACCCGAGGAACACCTCCTCTCCCTGGCCCTGGGCGGCGCAGGAGAAATCTTCGCCGGTTCGGCCGGCAGTGGAATTATTTATGAAATTAAGTCCACCGGCGACGCCAGGCCAATTCTCACCTGCTCTTCTCCTTCAGTGGATTCGCTCGTCCTCTCCCCTGACGGAGATCTGTATGCGGCCTCCGGAGACAAAATTTATATTCTCTTCAGAGACGGCCGCAGAAAGACTCTGGCGGCCCCCGGCAAGTCGTTATTCAGGCTCTTTTTGGCCGGGGATGGGACGCTGTACGCCGCATCAGGAAGCGGCGGGCAGATTTTCAAAATAGCCTCCGATGGCACTTTCTCCATTCTTTACTCTTTCAGGGAGGCCCAGACCCTCTCCCTGGCCCAGGGATCCGGCGGGGCAATTCTTTTTTCAACGGGAGGTGACGGGGCCGTCTATGAGATGGGATCCTGCCCTCAGAAAAGCGGCACCCTTACTTCCAATGTCTTTGACTGTGCTCTGCAGGCGCACTGGGGGAACCTGCGGTGGGAGCCGGTACTTTTTCCGGGAACCTCCATCTCCGTGCAGACCCGCAGCGGCAATACCCCCTTCCCGGACAGTTCCTGGAGCACGTGGTCCCAGGAATACAAACTTCCTTCGGGGAGCCCCATTGGCAGTCCGCCCGGGCGCTTCATCCAGTGCCTGTTAACCCTTAAGGGGACGGGGGAGAGCTCCCCTGTCCTTTCCGGCGCCTCTCTATTCTACAGGGAGGAGACCCGTCCCCCCGCCATTGCCTGGAATTCCCCTTCAGGGGGAGAACGCTGGTCCGGGAAAAAGACCCTGCGCCTGGATGTCAGCACTTACGACCGGAGCGCCTTTACCTTTGATCTTTCCTGTTCAAAGGACGATGGAAAGTCATGGAAAGCCCTGGTGCACGATCTTCCCCTGACCTGGTTGGAAAATTCAGAATCGAAAGGGTTCCCCCGTGCGGAATTCGAGTGGAAAACAAGCGATCAGCCCGATGGTAAGTACCTCCTGAAACTGGAGGCCAGGAGCCGCAGAAATCCAAAAGATCAGTTCCTTCAGGCCGTCTGCATCTCGGAGACATTCATCATCTGCAATACGGAACCGGAAATTTCCATAATCTCCCAGAAAAAAGGTGAAGACTCCTTTGAAATCAGAGGGCAGGTGATATCTCCCCTGGTAAATATCGCGGCCGTCTGCTATCAGATAGGGGAAGAAGAATGGCGGGAGGCCTCTCCCGAGGACGGAATCTATGATTCTCCGAAGAAGAATTTTATTGTCAGCATGGAGGGCCTTCAGCGCCGGAAGGCGGAAATAAAGATCAAGGCGACCGATGAGGCGGGAAATTTCAAAATTTTAAAAAGAGTTCTGGAAAAATAATCCCGTATAGTCCGCTCCCCGTGAACCTCAGGTGAATTTTTCCATTACCCGGATCAGGCGGCCCAGGTGCCTGCCTCCGCCGGGGGAGCTTTCATCCAGAGGGAGGCACTCCCTGAGATGCCTGGCCACGTAGTGCACGCCCACTTTATACAGGGCGGCCCGGGCCGCCGAAACCTGCTGCAGGGTAGCCTCGCAGTCCCTGCCCTCCTCGATGAGTCTTTGGATTCCCCTTATCTGCCCCTCGATTTTTTTCAGCCGGAGGAGAATTTCTTTTGAATCGCCCGTTTGCATCTGGTTCTCCATTTAAGGTGAGTATTTTTACTGCCTTCCGCCGGAAGACATGAGGTAACCCATTACGGCGCCCATCAGGACGCTCACGTAAGGGTTACACGTCATGCCTCAGGTGGAGCCCACTTTCTGAGATAGGAAAGATAAGCCGTAGCCGATGAGACCTCCGATAATAACAAAGAAAAGCGTCATTTTGTCCACGGACTCTACACCTTAAGGGCGATATGCGCTGATAGGAATTCGACAACTTTTTCTTCCGGCATATAGCCGGTGGTCCTGGCGGTCTCCCTTCCCTCCGAAAAGAGAATCATCGTCGGGATGTTCAGGATTTTATATTCGGTTGAAGTTCTGGGATTGTCGTCCACGTTGAGCTTCACCAGGGTGAATGATTCGGGGTGTTTCCGGGCTACTTCTTCCAGGATGGGGGCCACCTTGCGGCAGGGGGGACACCAATCAGCCCAGAAATCCACCAGCACCGGCTTTTTTGATTCCAGTACCTTCGTTTTAAAATCGCCGTCCCGGACAGAGCCTGTCTCGAACATCTTAATCATCCTTTCCGCTCGCTGTCTTATACCTTACTCCGTATAGTATATGACACTTTTATCCCCGTGTCAAGGCCCTCCTCGATGACATTCACACTTCCAAAGCGTATTTACAGAAGACAGGAACCCGGTAAAAAGAGGGGAATGCCCATTAAACAAAGAAGCTATTTATGTTTTGTTTGTGCCTCCGGCCTTTTTCGAAGGAGGGAGGCAAATAGAAGAAAGGCATGGCTTTATATATCAGATGAATTCTGGTTCACGCGCCGGCGCGATTTTTACGGGCATCCTGTCGCTTGTGACAGCCTTTCTTCTTTATCGCTTTTTCCCCTCGGAAATATCGAGCGATGCCTCCGAATTGGGAATAATCTTTTCAGGCACACTAGCTCTCATCCTGGCAATTGACGCCATGCGTCCTTCCTTTTCGATGACCGGCATGTACCTCATGGATGTAGCGGTGTATACGACCATTTTTCTGGCAAATCCGCAAAAGGCCATCTGGATGACATTTCTGCTCGTAGTGACGGCGTATTTTTTTCAGAACGCGATTCTGCGCCCTCAGAAAAAGCGGCCCAGACCTCTGGGTTATCTGATGTTGAATATAAATCTTAACGTCATCCCCTTTGCCCTGGCGGCCCTGGTCTATCAGGCTCTGTCCCAGGGCGAGCCGCTTATCTCCTCCGTAAGAAGCCTGATCGCCATCTTACTTTGCGCACTTACTACCGAGGCCTGTTTCATCCTGATCTATTCGCTCTTTATCTCCATTTCAAGCGGGTATAATCTGTGGGAATTCTGGAAATTCTTCCCCCAGGCATTGAAGCCTGAGACAATATATTTACTGGCTCCAATCGGAGCTCTGAGTGCATTTTTCTTACACGAGGCGCCTCTGGCCCTCGTCCTTCTGGCTATTCCCCTCTTTGCCCTTCTCATCATCACCATTGCATTCCGGGATGCACATACGGAAGCTTACGAGATGATGAGCATGATCAGTTCCACCCTGGAGGCCAGGGATCGCTACATGAGCCAGCATTCCGAGAGGGTCGCGGTCTATGCGAGGGATATCGCCCTTCAGCTCGGCCTTGGAGAGGCCGTCTCCAGGGGGCTGATGGATGCCGGCCGTCTGCACGACATGGGCAAAATCACTATTCCCGACAGGATTCTCTACAAGCCGGGATCATTGGACGATAATGAGTGGGAGATAATGAAGAGCCACGTCGGCAACCTGAAAAAAATATTCGGGAAATTCCGTTTCCTTGCAAAAAAAGTCGAGCTGGCTTATTACCACCATGAGCGGGTGGACGGGAAGGGCTACGAGAAAGGTCTCTCCGGAAACGAGTATCCCCTGGCCTCCAAGATCCTGTCGGTGGCGGACGCCTATGAATCAATGACCGCCGACCGTCCCTATCGGAAAACCATGCCGGCGGAAATCGCCATCCAGCGCATCCGCCAGGGAGCGGGAACCCAGTTCGATCCGATGGTGGTGGATGCATTCATGAATTTAATCCGGGATGAAGTCAAGCACAGTCTTCAGCTCAAGGTGCGCCAGGGAGAAGTGCTTCTCAAGCAGTTGGCTGAGAAGGATCCATACACCTACCAGAAATCCCGAAAGATGGAGAAGCTGGTCATGCAGATTGGGGTGGAGATGCATCTGTCAGCCGGGGACCTGGATACCATTATGGAGGCAGCCCGCTTCATGGATCTCGGAAAACTCAAGGTGGCCGACGAGATTATCCAGAAGGCGGGCAAGCTTACACCTGAGGAGATAAAAAAGATCGAGGAACACTCGGTCATTGGAAGCGAACTGGCCCGGGATCTCCCCATATCCGGGGAATCAATTCAGTTAATCCGCTTTCACCACGAGAGATTCGACGGGACAGGATACCCTTCCCGTCTGGCTGATGAGGAAATCCCCCTTGGAGCCAGAATCCTCTCCGTGGTGGACGCCTTTTGTTCTCTCACGACGGACCGGTCTTACCAAAAGAGCATTTCGCCCGCCGAGGCTATTGCTAAGATCCGGGAGGAAAGCGGAGCTCAGTTCGATCCCCACGTGATCGAGGTGCTCATGAAATCTCAGAAGGAAGAGGCCTGATCGCGAAGGGCCCGTTCGATCTGCCTCCGGGCGTCTTTTCCGGCCTGGGCCTCCCGCTTGTCGTAGAGCTTTTTACCCCTGGCCAGGGCCAGTTCGACTTTGGCCTTTCCATTACTGAAATACATTCTGAGTGGAATTAAAGTCAGGCCTTTTTCCTGGACTTTCCCTGTCAGGCGGCGGATCTCGGAGCGATGCAGGAGAAGTTTTCTCTTCCGTTTGGAGTCCTCGTTGAAGCGGTTCCCCTTCTCGTAAGGACTGATGTGGCACTGGCAGAGCCAGATTTCCCCATTTTCAATCCTGGCGTAACTGTCCTGAAGGTTGGCCAGGCCGCTGCGGAGAGACTTGACCTCCGTTCCGGAAAGGACTATTCCGGCTTCAAAGGTCTCTTCGATCAGGTACTCAAACCGGGCCTTTCGGTTGAGGGTTATGTTTTTTTCCTCTGACAAAGACGGACCTCCCCTCAGCGATAATCTGGCCTTTTTGGTTTTTAATTTCAGCTTGAAGTATGATGGTTTTCCCCCGATCCTCCTCGATGGAGGCCGACACGCAAACCGGTTCGTCCACGGCGGCCGGTTTCCTGAAGCGTACTTCAAGGCGGGCGGTGACCGCGAAGCAATCGAGGGTTGAGGCCATGTAGGCCATGGCCTCGTCTAGAAGGGTACAGATAATGCCTCCGTGGACCAGGCCCGCGTATCCCTGGTAATCCCTGCGCGGCGTAAATTCGGCGGAGACCCTTTCCGGACTTCTCTCAAAGACAAGGTGCATACCGATGGGATTTAAGTTTCCGCAAGCAAAGCAGTAGTGATCGTCGAGCAATTCCACCCGCTTCACCTCTCTTTTATTTCTGCCAAAAGACTCCTCCAGGCAGCCAGGACCTGGCTCCGGGCCGCCTCCGGCGAGGAGCCGTTGTCGATGACCACGTCGGCCGATTTTTTCAGTTTCCATGGAGGGGCCTGGGCCCTCATCCTGAGAAGGATGTCCCGGCGGCCGGCCCCGTCCCGCTTCATGACCCGGGCCACCCGCTCCGCCAGCGGGGCCTCCACGACCCAGATGACATCTCCCAGGTCTTCCTGCCCCGCTTCGATGAGAAGGGGGGCGACTACGCAGACTACTTCGGCCGCTGACTCAGATATTCTTTTCCTGATCTCCCCGGCAATCGACGGATGAGTGAGGCCGTTCAGCCGGCGCAGAAGCCGGCGGTCGGAAAACACGAGGCGAGCCAGTCCCTTCCTGTCCAGGGATCCGTCTTCACGGCGAAGACCCTGCCCGAATGCCAGGAATATGCTTTCTAAAATGGGAGAGCCGGGCTCCGTCATGGCTTTTCCAATCAGGTCGGCGTCAATGACGTCGGCACCCAGCTCTCCCAGATAATCCGACACGGCGCTCTTTCCGGCGCCGATTCCCCCGGTCAGGCAGATAACCCGCTTGTTCACCTCAGATAGCGGCGTCCTCAGCCGGTTTCGGCGATTCCTCCGCCGGTGGGGCGTCTGCGGCCGCCTGAAGGTTGCTCAACTTGCTCTTGAGCATGTCGCCCACCGTGAAGGTGGTATTGCTCTGATTGGACATGAAGGAGCGGTACTCGGCGCTTTCCTGATCGTTCTGAGCCTGTCTTAAGCTCAGGAGCATTCTCCGCTCCTCCGGCTTGATCTCGAGAACCTTAACCTGGATTTCCTGATCGACGTGGAGTATATCCTCCGGTTTCACGGTGCGCTGGGAAGACAGTTCCGCCAGCGGGATGAGCCCCTCGATGCCGTCCCCGACAGCCACGAAGACATAATTTCTGGCCAGCTTGGTGACCCGGCCGGTCAGCGTCATGCCGGGTTTGAGTCTCTCTTCCACGGTCAGCCAGGGATCCGGCATGGCCTGGCGCAGGCTCAGGGATATTTTATCCCTGTTCTTGTCGAGTTTAAGGACCAGGACTTCCACCTCGTCTCCGATTTTCATGACTTCGGAGGGATGCTTGATCCTTCTCCAGGAGATTTCGGATATGTGAACGAGACCGTCGACGCCGCCCAGATTTACGAATGCGCCGAAATCGGTCAATCTCGCTACTTTCCCGGTTAGGATGGCCCCTTCGTATATTTTCTGCATGGTCACGGCTCTCTTGCTGTCCCACTCCTCCTGGAGTACCTTCCGGCGTGAGAGCACCACTTTCCGCCGCGCCCGGTCGATCTCGATGACCTTCAACTGGAGCGGTTCTCCGATGAAATCTTTAAGATCGCGCACGGGGCGCATATCCAGGTGGGAGGCCGGAACAAATCCTCTCAATCCCAGGTCAACGATCAGCCCGCCTTTGACTTCCTCCACGGCGGTCGCCGTCAGGGTCAGGTTTTCCTGATGGGCCTTGATGACTTTATTCCAGGCTGATTCGAGGTCGGCGCGCTTTTTCGAGAGCAGAAGCTCGCCCACCATGCCCTCCACCTTGATGACCACCACGTCTATTTCCTCGCCCGGCGTGACGATCTCCTCGGGGCTCGAAAAACTTTTGTGTGAGAGTTCATTTAAGGGGATGATCCCCTCTGACTTGTAGCCGATGTCAACCATGACACCGTCCTTGTCTATTTGCACGACTTTGCCCTTGAGAAGCTGGCCCTGGGTGATTCGCCGGAAGGTCTCCTCATAGCCGTCCTGCGACATCTGTTGTTCTTCCATCTTTTCCTCGGACGCCCCGGCCTCGGCGTGCACAGTGACAGCCGCCGCCGGTTCTTTGGCTGGAGGCGCTTCCGGGATCTCTTTTTTGATTTCGTCAGCCGTTTTCTGAATCATTTCCTCGTTTGCAATGTTTGCGGGCTCCTGCCCGACTTCCAGTTGTTGTTCCATTTAACAGTCGCTCCTTTCACAATTTAAGAGAAGTCATTTCTGGCACCTTGGGCAGAAGAAACTGCTTCTCTTAGCCACTAAACTTTTCTCAATCGTCTCCCCGCACACCGGGCAGGGAAGCCCCGTTCGGTAATAGACCTTGTGGAATCTCTGGTAGCTTCCAGGTGTTCCATCAACCCTGAGGTAGGTCCGGTCGCGAAGCGTGCTGCCGCCGGAGGCGACAGCGGTCTTCAATATTTCCGGAATGGCCCGGAACAATCGGGCGATTTCATCCCCGCTCAGCGAAGAAGCGGGTCTTTCAGGCCTTATTCCGGCCCTCCAGAGGATCTCGGAGGCGTAGATGTTGCCGATCCCCGCGATCAGATGCTGTTCCAGGAGGAGGCTTTTGATTTCCTTGCCGCTCCCCGTCAGGTCCCGGAAGGCCTCCAGGGTGAACTCCTCTCCCAGTGGGTCCAGCCCCAGAAGGCGTATCTCGTCAGGCTCCTTTTCTTCACCTCCTTTTAAGAGATATATTCGCCCGAATTTCCTGATGTCACTATAGCATAGATACGTCTTCCCCTCAAGTGCCATCACGAGATGGGTGTGTCTGGGCAGGTCATTTTCCTGTTTAAAAAGGAAGAAACGCCCCGTCATTTTGAAGTGGACGGCCAGAGCCGCTCCTCCTTCAAGGAGAAGGAAAAGGTACTTGCCCCTCCGTCCGGTGCCAAGGATGCGCTTTCCTTCGAGGCTTTCCCGGAATTCCTCCGTGGTGGCGTTCCTGAGAAGGGCGGGATGGAGGAGCCGGACCTTTTGGATCCTCTTTCCCTTGAGGAGACGATTAAGGTCTCTTCGGGCGGTTTCAACTTCGGGCAGTTCAGGCATCGGGAAGCGCCTCCAGTTCCCCCCAGTTTTTGCCGCTCTTAAGGGTGATGCGGAGAGGGGGGCAGAGGTCGTAGGCCTTCTCCATGGTCTCTCTGGCCAGTTCTGAAAAGATCTCGACTTCCTCCGGGGGGACTTCGAAAACGAGTTCGTCATGGACCTGGAGGACCATTCTTCCGGCCAGACCCCGCTTCTCTATTTCGTCCTGCATCCGGATCATGGCCACCTTGATGAGGTCGGCCGCACTCCCCTGCACCGGGGCGTTGACCGCGATGCGCTCGGCGTTCTTTCTCACGGTGGCGTTCCGGCTCCTTATTCCATCCACCCTCCTCCGCCGTCCCAGGAGAGTCGAGACAAAGCCGGTTTCCGCGGCTCCGGCCACCGTATTTTCAATGAACTTATGCACGCCCTGGAATCTTTCAAGATAGATATTGATGTATCGGCCGGCCTCGTTGCGCGGAATTTTGAGCGTCTGCGAGAGCCCGTGGGCGCTCATCCCATAGATTATGCCGAAGTTGACCACCTTGGCGGTGCGCCGCATTTCGCCCGTGACCTCCTCCAGAGTAACTCCGAAAATTTCCGAGGCCGTGAGGCGGTGGATGTCCTCCCCCCGTTCGAAGGCTTCCAGGAGTTTTTCATCTTTGGAGAGGTGGGCCAGGATCCGAAGCTCCACCTGCGAGTAGTCTCCGCACAGGAAGAGGTCGCCGGCTTTGCAGGGGATGAAGGCCTGCCGGATCTCCCGCCCCCATGAGGTTCTGACGGGGATGTTCTGCAGGTTGGGGCGGCTGGAGGAGAGGCGTCCCGTGGCGGCCACCATCTGGTTGAAGGTGGTGTGAATCCGGCCGCTCTCGGGGTTTATGAGCCTGGGGAGCGATTCCACGTAGCCGCTCTTGAGCTTGCATACTTCGCGGTAATCCAGAATTTTGTCAATGATGGGGTGGAGGTGGGCCAGGTTTTCCAGAATCTCCGAGGCGGTTGAATAGCTTTTCTTTTCACCGGCGGGGACCTTGAGATCCTCGATGATCCTGAGTTTCTCAAAGAGTATTCTTGAGACCTGGGCGGGGGAGTTGATGTTGAACTCCTCCCCGGCCAGGGTCGTTATTTCACTCCGAAGGCGATCGAGGTGCTCATCGAGGTCTCTTGAGAGACGGGCCAGCCGCCCCGTTTCCAGCGCCATGCCGTGGGCTTCCATCCGGGCCAGGACGGCTGACAGCGGAGTCTCCACTTCCCCAAAAAGCCTCTCAAGGCCGTTATCCTTAAGGAGAGCGGAGAGCGGCGCCGAAAGGGCCAGGAGGGCGGCGCACTGCAGGGAGCACCAGGCCTGAAGCTCCTCCGGCTCGACCTGGGCGTAAGTCCTGGCCTTCACGCCTTTCCCCAGGAGATCCTCCTCGGTGGGAATGGAGGCGGACAGTAAGCGGGAGGCCGCGTTCCATATCTGGTGATTAGTCTCATCCGGCTCCAGAAGGTAGGAGGCCAGGGAGATGTCAAAAAAGTTTTTCCCCAGGCTGAAGTTTTCCCTCTCCCAGAGGAGGTGGCCACTCTTGAGCCGGGTGCAGACTTTGAGGATGCGCTCGTCTTTTAACGCCGGCTCAAGACACTTGAGAGCCAGTTGGATGGAAATGGAAGAATTATCCTTATAGTGGAAGAGATCCATCTCCCCGGCGCAGGCCAGCGGGAGATAGAAGCAGCCTTCATCTTTCAGGCCGAGGGCGATTCCCAGCAGGCGGCCCCCGATGTCCGGCGAGGTGGCCAGCCACAGGATGGAAAAGGACTTCTCCTCCGTCAGGCGCCGGGAGAGAGCGGGCAGTGATTCTTCGCTTACTATTTCGCAGGGAGGCGGAATGAGGCCCGCTTGAATTGGGCGCTCCTCCGGGATAATCTTTTCAAGAAGGGCCTTGAATTCCAGGCGGCCCAGCAATTCCCGAAGTCTTTCGGAATCAGGCTTTGTAAGCTTGAGGTCCTCCCAGCGGATGGGCAGGGGCAGGTTCGCCTCCAGGGTGACCAGCTTTCTGCCGAGGAGAGCCGATTCCCTGTGCTCCCTTAAGAGCGCCCCCGCCTTGCCTGGAACCTCTTCGCTTCGGGCCAGGAGATTTTCGAGGCTTCCATACTCGGAGATGAGCTTTGAGGCGGTCTTTTCGCCGATGCCGGGCACCCCGGGGATATTGTCGGAGGGGTCGCCGGAGAGAGCCTTCATGTCAACCAGTTGTTCCGGCGAGAGGCCGAAGCGCTCCCGCACCGCGGCCTCGTCATAGGTCGCCAGGTCGCTTATGCCCTTTCTGGGGATCAGTACCCGTATATCCGGAGAAACCAACTGAAGAAGATCCCGATCGCCGCTCAGGATGAGGACTTCCAGGCCGTTTTCTTCCGCCCTTCTGGCCAGGGTGGCCAGGCAGTCGTCCGCCTCGTAGCCCTCCTCCCAGAAGACGGGAACCCCCAGGATGTCCAGGAATTCCTCGATGAGGACAAACTGCCCGCTCAAGTCTTCGGGCATCTTTTCCCGCTGGGCCTTGTATTCGGGGAAGGCCTCCTTCCGGATCGTCGGGGGGCCCTTGTCGAAGGAGGCGGCGAGAAAATCGGGATGCTCTTGTTCCAGGATCTTAAGAAGCATGGTAGCAAATCCATAGACGGCGGAGACCGGCTCGCCCAGGGAGGTCTTAAGCGGCGGCAGGGCATAGAAGGCCCGGTAGGCCAGCCCATTGCCGTCAATTAACAGCAGCTTCTGCTTCTTTTCCAAATCCGTCTCCATTGTCAGCTAATTCTATCCAGGAGTAGGGATCCCTCTCTGGCAAATACCGTAAGGGCGAAAAATCTTTCGCCCCTACTTGTTGAGGAAAAATCATGTGTGAACGTATGGACGAAAGGAAAGAGAATAATTAGTATCGGCGTCTTTATGTAACAGATTCTAAACAGTTACCAAATTTTCGAGCAGGAATTTCTCTTCTATCTGAATAACGCTATAAAGAATGCACGTCATTGATAATGATGAGATGAAAGGTGCTTTACCCGGCGGCGATCCTCATCGGCGAATACTTGAAGTTTGAAAATAAAGATTTTTAAAGGGGTGGATAATGGCGGAAAAAAAGAGCAGCGGGCCGGAAATTATGGCCCGGGTTTTTTCGATGGCGGATCTTCTGGATTATCAGGAAGGGGCGGTGGTCAGCCGCACGATCCTAAACAAGAAGACCGGCACCCTGACGCTGTTCGCTTTTGACCGGGGCGAGGGTCTGAGCGAGCATACCGCACCGTTTGATGCCCTGGTCTATCTTCTGGAGGGCTCAGCCGAGATTGTCATCTCCGGGAAAAAGCACCGGTTGAAGACCGGAGAGATGATCCTCATGCCCGCCGGGGCGGAGCATTCTCTTAAGGCTCTGGAGCGATTCAAAATGATGCTGATCATGATTCGCTCCTGAAAAAAGAGGGCCGGTCATGGGCCGAAATGGAGGGGATAAAAATGATCCGGACAAAGCGCATTTATGAGCCGCCGGAAAAGGCTGATGCCTTCAGGGTTCTGGTGGATCGCCTCTGGCCTCGCGGAATTTCAAAAGAAAAAGCAGATATCGCCCTGTGGCTGAAAGAGATAGCCCCCAGCGATGAACTTCGAAAGTGGTTCGCCCACGATCCCGTAAAGTGGAAGGAATTCAGGAAAAAATACCGCGAAGAACTCCGGAGCAAAGCCGAGCTTTTACATGAACTCCGGGCTCTGGAGCGGGACCATGAAACCGTTACGCTGCTCTATGCAGCGAAAGACGAGGAGCACAACAACGCGGTCGCCCTGAAAGATATGCTTACAGCCTCATAAGGAGAAAACAATGAAGGATTTATATGACCTGATTATAGTGGGAGCCGGTCCTGCGGGAATGGCGGCAGCGGTATATGCGGCAAGAAGCCGGATAGATACATTGATCCTTACCCGCGATGTCGGCGGAATGGCGGTGTATGCCGGAAAGGTGGATAATTATCTCGGTTTCCATCTAATCTCGGGGATGGATCTTGTCAAAAAATTTGAAGAACACTTGAATCAATTCCCTCTGGAAATCATTTACAACTCGGTGATATCCATCGAAAAGGAAGAAAATATTTTCATCGTAAAAACACGGGAAGGAAAAATTTTTAAAGGAAAAAGCATAATCTATGCAGCGGGGACATCGCACAGGAAACTTGGTTTGAAGGAAGAGGAGCGTTTCGTCGGCCGGGGGGTGACATATTGCGCTACCTGTGATGCGCCTCTTTTCAGGGGAGAGAGCGTTATGGTCGTCGGAGGTGGAAACTCCGCTGTTCTTGCCGCCCTCCAGCTTCTTCCCCTTGCTTCAGATGTATTCATGGTAAACAGGGAGGAGAAATTTTCGGCGGCGGAGATTTATCAAATCAAGCTCGGGGGTTTCCCGAACCTCCATGTCAGCCAGTCTTCGCAGGTGACGGCTCTTTTCGGAGAAAAGTTTCTCGAAAAAGCGAGGGTTCGCCATATCCTTACGGGCAAAGAAGAAGATCTCAGCGTCAAGGGATTGTTCGTCGAGATCGGCCTTGTTCCAAATACAGAGCCGGTGAAAAAACTTGTCACCCTGAATGAAAAAAATGAAGTTCCCGTGGATTGCTCCGGAAAAACCGGCGTTCCCGGATTTTTTTCAGCAGGAGATGCTTCAAGCGTGTTTCAAAGACAGATTATCATCGCCGCGGGCGAGGGAGCGAAGGCAGCCCTTTCGGCCGGCCATTATATCCTTAATCAGTGAAGCAAAGGCGGACTCTGCTTTTAAAGAAACGCGCTCCTGATTGGCTTTAATAAAGGAATAATCACATTAGTCCAGAACAGGTGAACTCATGCCGCGGAAGATGAAAGGAGAGGATACAGATGCCCACCCGGGAACTGGAATCCATGTCGGGTTACTGCAAGGTCTGCCACGATATCGGTTGTTCGCTGAGCTTGGACGAAACGCTCCGCCTCATCGTCGAGAGTGTGGCCGATTTCCTCAAGCTCAAGGGGTGTCTCATCCGCCTTCTGGATTCGCAGGGAAAGAAGATGGAGATCGCCGCTTCCCACGGCTTGAGCGACGCCTATCGCCAGAAGGGCGTAGTGGAGCTCGCAAAGTCGCAGGCCGACCAGGAGACTCTCCAGGGAAAGATCGTGGTCATAGATGATGTTCTTTCGGATCCCCGCATCCAGTATAAACAACGGACCAGGGAGGAGGGGATCGGCTCCATCGCCTTTATCCCCCTGGCCCTGAAGAACCGGGTGATCGGCGTCCTCAGGGCTTATACGGAGGCCGGCAGACATTTCTCCGAAGAGGACCTCAAGCTTCTCGTGACTTTTTCCTTTCATGGGGCGGTGGCTATCGAAAATGCCCGCAATTACAAGAAGATGCAGACCTTAAACGAGGTGGCCAGGACCATCGGTTCAACCCTGGATCTGGACAAGCTCCTGGGCCTCATCGTGGAGCAGGCCGCCCTAACCATGGGCATAAAAGGGGCTTCCATCCGCCTCCTCGACGTCTCCGGGAAGTTCCTGGAGGCCAAGGCTGTCTACGGCTTGAGCCGGCATTATCTCGACAAGGGACCCGTCGAAGTGGATCGAAGTCTCATTGACCAGGAGGCCATCAGCGGCAAGGTGGTCGCCGTCCTGGACGCCTCGAAGGATCCGAGGTACCAGTACCCGGAGGAGGCCAAGGCCGAGGGAATCAAAAGTGTCCTCTGCCTTCCCCTCTCACTCGACGACCGGATCATAGGCGTGCTTCGTCTCTATACGGGACTCCCCTACAATTTCACCCCCGAGGAAATTGAATTCCTCTGCGCCCTGGCCAGTCAAAGCTCCATTGCCATCAAGAACGCGATGATATACAAGCGGATGCACGCCCTCT